>Ga0209698_10005478_pt1 | contig 13711 bp, 12 predicted proteins | sample LitLauG_LLR_2012_FD_187203 | JGI IMG/M metagenome (GOLD analysis project Ga0209698, IMG submission 187203) | Freshwater sediment microbial communities from Pennsylvania, USA - Little Laurel Run_MetaG_LLR_2012 (SPAdes) (version 2) | ecosystem: Environmental > Aquatic > Freshwater > Creek >... | reverse complement strand
CAGTTGCTTGTAAATTGCACGCGAGGGAACAGTCGCGGTGGTAAGAGCGTCGTTTGTTTTGGTCATGGCATTCTTCTCTTCAGGCTACCTGGACGGTTCATGATACGCCGCACCGAGGTGCGGCCGATTTGGAGTCGCCGGGCGATCTCGGATTTGCTGATGCCGGCGCGATGCAGTTTCCAGATTTCTGCAGCCTGTATGGCCGCGGTTGCCGGGCGGCCCAGCCGCTTCCCGTTCGCGCGCGCATGTGCCAGTCCCGCCCTAGTTCGGTCCCGTAGGATCTCTCTTTCAAACTCGGCATATTGCGGAGAACTGCAATACGCGGATTATGCGGAGTCCGCGATTATGTAAAGCCGCAACGCTGAAGGGCCGTTGCGGCCGGCCCTCCCGTGATCTGGGACTCCGCATTATCCCGATTCGAAGAGCGATGTAATCAGCGCGTCTGGCGCCTTGAATCGCCCGCGACGCAAGCCGAGTGGCACAACCACTTCTACGGCCTCCAACTTCTCTGATGGGTCTATCCGCAGGTAGATTTCCGTCGTGCGGATATCGGCGTGGCCGAGCCACAACGCCACCTTGCGGATGTCGCGAGTGGCTTGGAGCATCGTGAGAGCACAGCTGTGCCTCCTATGCCGCATGCGGCATAGGAGGCACTGCTTCGCAACTCATCTGCTCGAAGCCGGAGCGGATCTGCGGACTATCCAGGTCCTGCTCGGGCATCGCGATCTGGAAGAGACCACGATCTACCTTCATCTCTCGCAGAAGCATCTCGGCGAAACCGCCAGCCCGCTCGACGCGCTGTCGTTATTGCCTGCGCCGGCCAACCAGCCGCCCCGCTCGAAAAAGTAAATGGATCGGCCGTCCCTGGAGGTGGCCGATCTCATCCGCGCCGCGGGCCCGGACTTCGCCGAACGTAGTCACAGGTGGCTGACGTCTCGCCATCGGAAAGTGCTGAATGCCATCGAGCGCTGCCGTACGGCTGCGCTCGGTGGCCACATCGACGAATGCTCCCGCTGCGGACATCGCGCCATCTCTTACAACTCGTGCAGAAACCGGCACTACCCAAAATGCCAGGGCAACGCGCGCGAACGTTGGCTGGCCGCCCGCCAGCAGGAACTCCTTCCCACGCGCTATGCCCATGTTGTTTTCACGCTGCCGCACCTGCTCGCTCCACTGGCTCTACAGAACAAAAAGATCATCTACGGTCTACTGTTCCGCGCCAGCGCCGAAACGTTACTTGAAATCGCCCGCGATCCCAAGCACCTCGGCGCTGATATCGGTTTCTTCAGCGTGCTACACACCTGGAATCAGAGACTCGAACACCATCCGCACGTTCATTGTGTTGTTCCAGCCGGTGGACTGTCGCCTGATCACACCGGCTGGATCAAGGCGCGCTACCCGTTTTTCCTTCCCGTGAAAGTGCTGGGCCGGGTCTTTCGTGGAAAGTTTGTCTCCAGTCTCCGGCGCGCCTATAGCCGAGGCGAACTCGGCTTCCACGGCCAGTTGCGCTTCCTCGCTCATCGGAAAGCGTTCTCGTCATGGATCCGCCAGCTTTTCCGGAACGACTGGGTGGTCTATTGCAAACGTCCGTTCGGCGGGCCGCAACACGTGATCCGCTATCTCGGCGCCTACACCCACCGCGTCGCCATCTCCAACCGCCGACTGGTGTCCCTCAACGACGGCAAGGTCACGTTTCGCTGGCGCAACTCCGCTCACAAAAACAAAAAGCGAATGATGAGTCTGGCGCTAGACGAGTTCCTGCGCCGATTCCTACTCCACACGCTTCCGACCGGCTTCGTCCGCATCCGGCATTTCGGCTTTCTCGCCAACCGCAAGCGGACCACTCTGCTGCCACTCTGCTTTCACCTTCTCGGATCGACCACAGAGCTCGCGACTGCCACCAATCATGGGTCCCCGGCCGGAAAAACCTCGTGTGGAACTGTCCTCTTTGTGGTGGCGTCATGGTGGTCATCGATCGGTTCACCGCCGCCGCGGCGCCCGCACGTTCGCCGCCGACATTTGGAATCGTCCCATGACAAGGCGCGCAGAAACGTCGAACCGATACCGTGCCGTGGCACGCCGACGGCCTCCCTGCACCGCGCCGTTTCCGCGCGAGAATCTACCCCGGACCATGCGCAGATCCACTCGTCCACAGCCCCAAAACCCGGATTCCGACAACGTTCCAGCACCCGTCCACGATTGAAATCCCATATAGCCGCGAATGCGAGCGGCTTCCTTCAAATCGCTGTATCAAAAGCGCCCCGGCCCGACCGATACGTTACACCCGGACCGTATGTCGCCGGGGCGCTTCCGATACAGCCCTAAGACTTCCCGTTCCCGGTCCGGTCAAACTTCCTCCAACGCCGTTTCCGGCTCCTGTCACGGAAACTTCACCTCAACGGTCTGGCGATTCTTGGCTCATATGGTTTCCCTGACGCGCGGTTCACAGCACGATTAATGTCCTACCAGGGGACGAAACCGGTTCGCCGTGGACTATGTGAGTGATCTCGTTTGGCCAGGGCAATTGCCGGCGTCCTCACGTTCCGCCCATCCCGAAACACAATCCTGACGGATTGTCAGGAATCGTATTCAATCTCATCCACAGCATTTGCTCGACCAAACCTTAGGGCGGCTTCGCCCAAGTCGTCTTCTCGGTAAGGCTCCGGTCGTGCGCGCATTTGCCGCACCTGAAGAATTTGCGCGCCGGAGCACTGTCGACCAGGCCTATTGACTTAAGGCGAACGACTTTTGGCCAATCCCCGCATCCCGTGACGATTGACAAGCGTTCAGTAATCCGCCCAGTGCAGCCGGGAAGAGACCTTTGGAGTCTTTTGGAGTTGAAACGCTATCGGTGTTTCTTTACACTATTCATCGAGATCTGCCACATTCCGGAGTCGCTGTGCTCCCAAAGCACGAGTTCTATGGCTGCGCCAACTCCATCGACCACTCCACCAGCACTTGCTGCCCAGCGTGACGGCCCGGTTGTCCTCCTCTCCTACGCGCGGGAAGACCGCGACTTCGTCCTGCGAGTTGCCGAAGCGCTTCGACTCAACGGCCTGAAAGCCCTAGGGGATTGGCAACTCCTCCGCGGGGAGTCCTATGAGCGACAGCTGGAGGATCTGCAGCTCGGCGCCGACGTTCTCGTCTTTGTCCTCAGTCCAGACTCCGTTCGATCCGCGCCTTGCCGCGCCGAGGTGGAGCGCGCCGCCGAGCAGAAAAAGCGGATCCTTCCCGTGGTCTTCCGGGACGTCAGCGGGTTGCGGAGCGAGTTGCCGCAAACTCTTTCTTCTCCCCAATGGACCTTTCTTCGCCCCGAGGATGATTTTAATACCGGCATGCAAGGGCTGGTCGAGGCCATCCATACCGACTTTGCTTTGATGCCGGACCACCGCCGCATCCTGCAGGCTGCCGAGATCTGGCTGCGCAACAACCGCTCCGCCAGTTATCTCCTGAGAAAGGATGGCCTGAACACGGCCGAGGATTGGCTGACCAAGACCGGTGTAGATGCTGTCAAGTTTCCCAAGCCCACGGTTTTGCAGCTGGAATATATTCGCGCCAGCCGCTCGGCGCAGACGCGAAGGTCCCGCATAACCACCGCCCTGGTCAGCGTCGTCGCCATCGTGACGGCGGTCCTGGCCGTCGCTGCCCTCGTGCAACGCTCTCAGGCCAGGCACGCGCAGGGAGTCGCGGAAAAGAAGACCGAGGAAGCCACTCAGGCACAGCGGGTGGCGGAACAGAAGACCGTGGAAGCCAGGCAGGCGCAGGCGGTCGCCGAAGAAAGGACTGCAGAAGCCACACGGCAGAGAAACCTGGCATTTTCCCGGGAGCTGGCGGTCACCTCGAATTCCCAATTGCAGGTGGATCCCGAACTGAGCGTGCTTCTGGCAGTCGAGGGCATCAAGGCGTCGCCTACTCCACAGGCGCAAGACGCGCTTCGGCGAGCCCTCCTGGAATCCCACGTGCGCGCCAGGTTCCAGCACGCGTACCCGGTACGCACGGCCGTCTTCGAGCCGGGCGGCAGCCGGATTCTCACGGCGAGCTTCGACAAAGCCCAAATCTGGGAACCCCGGAACGGGAAAGTTGCGGCGGAATTCCAACGACCGAATGAATCCGATCGTATCGCCGTTTTCAGTCCCGCCGGCCGAGAGCTGCTCGCCGCGGGCGATCGGACCGCGCGCCTCTGGGATATTGCATCCGGAAAAGCGCTATTTCTATTACAGGGTCATTCCGGCCCTATCATTTCGGCCGCCTTTAGCAACGACGGCAAATCGGTGATTACTGTTGGCCGGGACGATGGCGCCCGGGTTTGGAATGTCGCGACCGGAGAGAAAGTCGCCGAGTTGCGCACTCCCACCGACGGACAAGCCAGCCCCGCTTGGACGGCCGACGGTAGGAGGATTATTCCGGAGGTATTCACTGGCATTCTCAGAGTGGCCGTGAGTACCGATGACCAATGGATCGTCACGGGCAGCCGCCAGGGAACCGTGTACATCTGGGATCGAGTTACCGGCAACCTCTCCGCCACCCTGAAAGGGCACACCACGCACGTCGACAGCGTGGCGTTCAGTCCCGATGGGAAGCGGGTCCTCACCGCCAGTCACGACCGTACGGCGCGCCTGTGGGATGTCACCACGGGACGTCAATTGGCGCAGCTCAACGGACACTCAGGCCCGGTAATCCAAGCTGGATTCAGCGTGGACGGCCGCCGCATCGCCACCGCCAGCTGGGACGGCACCGCGCGCCTTTGGGATGCGAATTCGGGGGCCCTCCGGGCGGAGCTTCGCGGCCATACCGCTCCTCTCAATAGCGTGGCTTTTAGCACCAATGGGAGATACCTGGTCACCACCAGCAGCGATTCCACCGCGCGCGTCTGGGAGGCGGCTAGCGGAGCCGCCGTAGCTGTACTCCGCGGGCACACCGCCCAGGTGAACAGCGCGTACTTCAGCCCCAGCGGCGCGACGATTCTTACCGCGAGCGACGACCGCACGGCGCGTCTGTGGGCCCTGGACGTTGTGGAACTGAAAGGCCATGCGTCCGGTCTGCTGACTGCGGGGTTTAGCCCCGATGGCCGGCTCGTTGCCACCGGGGCATTGGACGGCGCAACTCGCATCTGGGCCAGCGATTCCGGTGCGGAGATTCGCTCTCTGCCCGGACATGCCGGGCCTGTGAGTATTGTGGGATTTGATCGCGCGGGGAAACGCCTGGTCTCGGGAAGCTTCGATATGACTGCCAGGGTCTGGAATCTCAGCGGCAATGCGAGTCCGGCGACTCTGCCCACGAACGCCGGCCCCCTGAACTTTGCGACCTTCAGCCCGGATGGAGAATTGGTGGCAACCCCGGGAAGTTTGAATAAGGTTTGGATTTGGAACGCGAGTACCGGCCAACAAATCGCCGAGCTTCCCGCCAATGACAACGTATATGACGCGGTCTTTAGTTCCGATGGAAGATACCTGGTCACGGTAGGTCAGAAAGGAATGGCCTATCTGTGGGGGACTTCCTCCTGGCCAAAGATCGCGGAGTTCAGCAAAGTGCGGTACGCCGGATTCAGCCCCGACGCGAAATACCTGGGAACGGAGGGGGAAAAGAGCGCTATGCCCATGTGCTATTCCCTGAACGGCGCGCGGGCGCTCCTCGGCAATTGCGCCGCAAGCAACATAGCCAGGTGGATTCGGCCACACATGTACGGTTCCGGCGGCGCCCTGCAACTTCGTCTCGACCGTGACGGCGTCCACGTTTTGGAGACCGGCACCGGGCAAAGTGTCCTGGAGTTGCGCGGCGATTCGGGCGCCATCAACTCGGCGGCCTTCAGCCCGGACGGCAAGCGAATCGTCACCGCGAGTGAGGATGGAACGGCCAGAATCTACGCATGTGACATTTGTGTTCCGCTCGAAGGTTTACTTTCGATCGCGCGCAACCGGGTCACGCGAGAGTTGACTGCGGAGGAACGAAAGAAGTATTTGCACGAGAAGGAGCGGGGCAACTGACTTCGATCTTCCACACGAACTACTTCCCATTTCAACTCGTGGGCGTTCTTTACGCGGGGATAGTGTTTCTCAGGTGATTGCGGTGGGAGAAACGCCGCTCGATCTTCAGGTTGGCGTTGCATAATCCTGAAAGCCTCAACCATTCACAAACTGGAAACTTCCATGTTCGTCCTTTGGCCCGATTGAGAGCAGGTCGGCTTCCGGCCACAATTGTCTACGAGTCGGCTTGAGTAGATTACTCCTGATAAACGCGCGTGGCTCCGCGAATGCGGTGCCTCTTGCCTGCGCTGATTAGCCACCACCCTCGGAAGTGATGGAACCAGTTCGGGGTAAGTTCGCGCCCAATGCCTCGCGATTGGTTGATCGAAATTGTAATCAGTCGCGGGCGTGTCGGAGTGGCCGCCGATCGGGTCCTGGAGAGCTAGCAATCGCCTTCATCCGAGCCACCGCACCCCGCGTTCGTCGTAGACGGACGGCTTGCTGTCATCGACCATCGCCCGGCTCATGGCCATCACCAGCGCCACTATTCCATCGATCCGCTTTGAGGTCTTCAGCCGGTCGGGCTTTACCGGGCGCACGTTGCCGTTGATGTCACTTTTGACCGTCATGCAATCGGCCATCCAGCGCAGCACGGGGTGCCCACCGTGGCGCACGCGCCCGCCGACCACGGCCGCCTGCAACTCCTTGGTCGGCTCAGACAGGTGCTGGTATGTCTGGGCGATCTCGACCATCAGAAACCCGTCCTCCTCGAGTTGTTGCGAAAGCTGACGAGCGCCCCAGGGATCGAACCCGACTTGTTTAATGTGTAGGCCGCCCTCTTCCCGGAGTTCATTCAGCCGCTTCCGAACGGCTCCAAAGTCGACCTCGCTGCCTTCGGTCAGCGTGATCAGACCCTTGTCTGCCCACAACCGGTACTTCGCGCTCTCCTGGTTCGATCGGTCGGACAGGTTATCCCGCGGGACCCAGAAGTATGGCAGCACGTTGAAGAACCCCGCGCCGTCGAGGGCTACCAGCACCAGCGCCGTTACGTCCAATTTTGTCGAAAGATCCAAGCCCGCGTACCAGGTCAAGTCCTTGGCTGCGGGCAGATCGATGACAGCCGAGCAGGCATCCCAATCGGCCATGCTGATGAACCGGGTTTCTTGTTTGACCCACTGATTCAACCGCAGCCGCCGAAAGCTGTTCTGCTCGCTGGGTATCCGCTTGGCCCGTTCGCAGGCTGCCCTAACGGACTCCAGATTCAGGAAATCGCCCAGCGCCGGATTGACGGTCCGCCAAACTTCTTCGCTGGTCCAATCTGCGTCCGGCGGTGCCGCATAGATGACCGGATAGAAAGTTGGATCCGGCGGAATCACGCCGCGGAGGATCTGATCCGCGTATTCGTGCAGTTCCTCTGCCACCGGGCTCTCTCCTGGAATGCCGGCGGTCGTGATGCCGAAGACCAGTGGTTGGGTGCGCGCATCGCCGGCGCCAAACGTCAATGCTTCCCACAGCCGCCGGTCCCGCTGCGCGTGGATCTCGTCGAAGATCACTCCGTGGCTGTTGAAGCCATGCTTACTAGCCACATCGGCGCTGAGCCCTCGGTATAAGCTGCCCATCTCGGGCACGACAATCCGTTTGCTGGAATCGATGACTTTGGAGCGCGCGGCTAACTTCTTGTTCGCCCGGACCATGGCCGCCGCGACGTTGAAGACGATCGAAGCCTGGTCCCGGTCCGAGGCGGCCCCGTGGATCTCGGCTCCCGGTTCCCGGTCAGTGTAGAGCAAGGTGAGGGCAATCGCAGCCGCGATTTCGCTCTTGCCGTTTTTCTTTGGTATCTCCCAATACACTTGCCGAATCTGCCGGTTGCCGTCATCGTTCAGCCGTCCAAAGATCTCCCGCACGTGCTGGGTCTGCCAGTCACGGAGCAGGAACGGCTGGCCGGCGAACTGTCCCTTCGTGTGGCGAAGGTAGTGCTCGATGAACCTGACCGCTCGATCGGACGCTCGTCACTGAAGGGCACACGTCAGAAGTCCAGTACTCCGTCGCCAGGTTGTTCACTCCCCGCTGACGGCACCTGCATCCGGGAGCGGCTCGAAGGCGTCAAGCCAAACTCTCGGCACAGGCGCGTAATGGTTTCCATACAGGTGTTCACGACACCGAGCAGGGGACTCTGCTGCACGTAGCCGCTGCTGGTCTTGAAAAGCAGACCGCTTTCGGAGAGCTTCTTCTGTGCCTTGACCATCGTCGAGTGAGCCTGGCAAAGATTCCCGAGCGAGATGTAGTCGGCCTCCTTGAGAAGTTTCATGTGGCGCAGGATCCGCACGAGCCGCTTGAACTCTGTTTTGGCAACCGCGTCCAGATGCTCCGGGCAGTATGGTGTCTTGAGCCGCGGGCGTGGCTCGGCGTGGTTGATCGGCCGCTTGCCCGGGTTCCTTCCAGCAGCACAAGTGCGGTCGGCTTCGGTGAAGGGCCTCGTTCGCCCATCAGGTGACCTCCGTACCTTCATTGGTTGGGTGATGCGTGATGGGCTGATCGGCCACCTGCCCGCATGCCCGCTCTTCCAATAGCCGCTCGCAATCGTTCTTGATCGCATCTTCGGCAGCCCGAAGCCGACCTTCTTTCACGCGCTCGAAAGTGGCGCCGGCGTAGGGCCCATCAGCCAGCGTGGCTTGCTTGCCGGTGAGTTTCTGCCATCGCAGAATACCGCAGTCCACATAGCGCGGATCTATCTCTATGCCGTAGCAGATTCGGCCCGTAAGTTCGGCTGCAATAACTGTCGTTGAACTTCCCAGGAATGGACAGGAATGGACCGTATACGACATCGCCGCGCTCGGTATGATTTAGGATGGGACGCCGCATCAACTCGACCGGCTTCTGCGTGCCGTGGCCAGTCTTCTCCTCGTTGCGGTCGCCGCCGAACGAGCCCAGATTGCTGACGTCCCACACGGTCGATTGCGTCCGATCGCCGCGCCAGTGAGCGGACCTCCCTTTACGGACTGCATACCAGCAGGGCTCATGCTGCCAGTGGTAAGCGCCGCGACTGATTACGAAGTGCTGCTTACGCCAAATTATTTGTGCTCGGATCTGGAAATCGCTGCCAAACAGCGAAGCGGCAACTTCTCCGGCATAGATCCCGGCGTGCCAGACATAAGCGACGTCCCCAGGGAATAACCGCCAGGCTGGCGACCAGTCGACGCGGTCATCATTAGCAACTTTGCCCCCTGCACGGTTCGCGGGTTGAGCCCCACCTCTTCGCGCCACTCCGGTTCCAGTTCCACCCCGTAGGGCGGGTCGCTGACGAGCAGGATCGGGACTGTTCGTGCAAGGAGCCGCGACGTGGCGCTTTCTTGCGTCCCGTCCGAACATAAGATGCGGTGTGGACCACAGCACCACAAATCTTCCGGCTGGGTCACCGCGACCTCCGGAAGCGGCGGAGTGACGTTGGCTTTCTCGTCGGCGTCCGGAGATACGAGGAGAGCATCGATCTCTCGTGCATCGAAACCGGTCTGCGACAGGTCATAGGCGAGGTCTCTAAGATCGACGAGCTCCGGGCCGAGCAGTGCGAGGTCAAAGTCCGTCTCGTCGTGGCTGCGGTTATCCATGAGACGCAGCGCTTTGATCTGAGCGTCGGATAGATTGTCAGCGACGTGTACCGGCGCCTCGGCCAACCCAAGCTTCAAAGCCGCAAGCCTGCGGACGTGACCAATAACGATCACTGCATTCTTATCGACAACGATTGGCTGGCGCCAGCCAAACTCCTTGATGCTCGCCGCAACCTTATCCACCGCTGCATCAGGGATTGTTCTGGCATTTCGCGGGTATGGAATTACCCGTTCGATAGGCCAACGATCTACTTGAATCTCACTGTTCATCTTCATCGCTCAGCCGCCATCTTTCGCCTCCTAAATAGCAGTTGCGGTCTTCAGTCGTCAACAGTCGTCCGCAGAAAAGTTCGTGCACCGAATTCTGAGTATTGCGAGGATTCTGAGAAGCAGGAACGTCAACGAGGAGATTTATCGGCTTGAGGCTGCAAGAAATCAGCCACAGGTGAGTTCGTCTTTTCGCGAGGTAATCCGGAGTGGATTCGTGGACCGGGATCCTGCTCCGCGATTATGCATGCCTCCGCGGCGAGCATTTCCTGCCAGCGAACGTCAAGTGCGGCCCCATCTGTGAACCTGCGGGCGAGGTTTAGAAAGATCCTGTGGTGCCCAAGTTCAGAAGAGAAGAGCGTGCGGTAGAAGCCCGCAAGTTCGGCGTCCGCGGAAGCGGCGGCGAGAACCGAGAACCGTTCGCAGGAGCGGACCTCGATCATTGCCGAGACGAGGAGCCGGTCCAAAAGTGCAGTTGGCTCTCCCTTCCGCACCAGTTGGCGAAGCGCATTAGCGTACGGGTTCTTGTGGTGCCGATCTAGGCGCCCACCCCTGCTCAAGAGAATGCGCGTAACCTGCGCCAAGTGAGCCAGTTCATCCCTGGCCACCCCGGTCATAGCCTCGACCCAGCCATCCAGCCAGTCATCCGGCCAGCGCGTAAGCAGTTCCATGGCGTTCGCGGCGGCTTTCTTTTCGAGAAAGGCGTGATCAATCAGCAGACTGACGGGGTCCACCAGAACCGCTCGCCCCCACTCGATCGGGGTCCGTGAGTGGAGCGGCAGCGCCTCGATCTCGGAAGGTTCGGCCGGATTCACTGTTTCAACGTAGCGCAGCCGCGAATCTCGGGCCAATGCGGCCCCCTCCTCGGATCGCTCCCAGTTGCAATGAAGTGTTTTCTGAGTATTGTGTGTACTCTGAGTAGCCGGTAGCCAAAACCGGGAGATTTGTCAGGTTTTCGGTCGGAATTTGTCGGGTCCATTCCTTGTCGGGTTTTTGGGGCTACCCGACAAGAATCAGCGCCTTGCAGTCAATAGCTTAAGGGCCATTTGTCGGGTTTGTCGGGTTTTTACAGGAGTAGAGAGCCCCGGAGAATTCAGGGAAATCAGAATCCAACATCGCGAGGTGAATAGAAACGCCGCATCCCTTCGACCGCCTACGTGATCGTCCCGGCCGAACCGAAAGAGGACCGGGCTGGCGACCCGGAACGGCGCCTGGTGGCCCCGCCTGAAATTCTGAATCCCCACCTTGCGCCGAGAAATCTCTTGTGCCAAAAAATAACTAGGGGCGACAGTCAATCCGTGCTCCAGTTCGGGAGATTTCGCAATCATTTACCGTATCCATATCAAATGAGTTGAGGTAGCGGGATGCAGATCGATCTCGAAAGTTTGCGCCGGCACTACGGGTCACTTTCCGACGACGAACTTCTCGCCGTGGAGCGCAATGAGCTCACCGACGCGGCACAGAAGTGCTTTGACGAAGAGGTGGAGCGGCGCGGGCTGGACGAAGCACAAGAATCGGAGGCGGCTCCAGACGAGGAAGCGTACGAAGTGGCCAGATCCACGGCCGGCGTGGATCCCGATTGGCTGCAGGACGCGGCTTGCGCGTGTTCGTTTGTGAGCCAGCCCGGCGGTTCAGCGGCCTCTGACGCCGAGAACGCACGCGAGGTGTTGCAGGGTGCCGGAATCCCCTGCCAGGTCTCCGCGGTAGAGGTTGCATCGTCGACCGGCGATCAGCCAGCGCAGCATGAATATCGGGTGGTGGTCCCCGGAGCACTTAATCTGAAAGCCGCTAGCATCCTGGACAAGGAAGTGTTCAATCCTCAGCTCGAAGCCGACTGGCGCACGCACTTCGCGTCAATGACGGATGGAGAATTAGGCGCGCTGAACCCGGACGTGATCTGCGCCGGACTCGTCGACCGTATTGCGCGCTTGAAACGGGCCTATAACGACGAGATCTCGCGACGTTTCAGGCGTTCTGCCGGATGAGTCAGGCAGTCTGACGAAGCGCGTTGATCCTGGGCCAGCGGCGTGGGCTCGGTAACGGCGAGGGCGTGGACGCACTTACTCCACCGTCAACGCGGCCTTTGAGTAACCACAACAGGGGAGCGTACCGGTTGACGGACACCTCTATCCAGCCGGCAGTGGCGGGAAGGGTGCTTTTGGGACAGATGAGCCGATGGAACACTGCGGCCACCATAGCCGCCACTATTCGCCATCAACAATTCTGTAGCCACCCATTGGCCCTGGTTGCCAGCGGCCCGTAATTTCGCGAAGAGTTCCGTTTGCGCGTCTTCGAACGTCCGGGTCGGGGTCATTTTCAAGCGAGCGAATCGCTGCAATGACCGTTGGATGACGAACCTTCAGACCTAAAAACACCCCTAATGCTGCGGCTCGAATTCGCGGCTCACTCCTCTCGAGAGCAGCAAGCAAAGGCGGCCGCGCCATTTCCGAGTCCAGCACGTGGACCGTGTGGAGTGCCCGCGTTCCCTCCTCGGCGATGGCTGTGTCACCGCTCTCTGACGCTATGCGAATGGCGTCGATGAGAATCGTCGCAGCCGGCCCGTACCGCCGCACGATCTCGGTCTGCTGCTCAAGATCGTGGAATCGCCCGAACGCAGGCACAAATAGCAGAGCCGCAGCCGCTCGAACCCGCCGCACACCATCGCTCGACTGGAACATTTCGCTGAGAGCTTGGACTCCGGGCGCACCAATCCGGAGTAGTGCAGTCATCGCAACATAGTCCTGAGAAGGGTTCCGATGATCGGCAAAGACTCCCATAAGTGCTGGCACGGCGTGAGAATCGGCAATCTGACCGAGCGCGATGATCACGTCAGAAGATGCTGCGACTTCCAGCTTCGTGAGTAGCGCAGGGACAGCATTGGCTGCTGCGGGTCCCAACTTGCCGAGCAGCCTGGCTGCCCGCCCCTGTACAGTGCCGTTTCGATGTTCGAGCGCTCTCGCCAGCGCCGGAACCGCAGAGGCTCCATATTGGGACAGTTCTCGCTCAGCGGCCGATACAGTATCTGATTCCGATGATGCTAAGTTTTCGATCCATGCCACCATGCGGCCATTTGCCGCAGCAAGCAACCGATCCTCGTCGGACATACCCGCCGGCTTCAAGACCCTGAGGAGGTTCTGTACTCCCCGAGCCCAGTCCTTCTCCAAGTCAACATGCTGGATAGATCTGAGCGTTTCTCCTGCACCAATCGGAATCGCGGGTATATCGCACGCGGAGAATATTACCGGCAGAAACCACGCTCGATCTCGCGACCTTATCCGCAGCTCGTCTACGGCGATCAGCAACTCCTCATTCATGTACGTCCTTGAACGTCTCGTCGCGTTAAGTGAAAAACAGGCCAAAAAGAACGTTCCGGATTCAATGGCGCTCCTGATCGCGTCTTGCCAACGCACACCCGGAAATAAATCATGACGGTCTAGCCAAAGCTTGACGCCGCCCGCCTGCAACTCGGCACACAGCCGCGCGACTGGTTCAGCGTCGTCATGCACGTAGGAGACAAATGCATGCAAGCCCATGTCGCTCTTTCATCATAATCCAGTGGTGATTTGCAGTTTTTGCGCGTCTTACGGCAAACTGCGATGATGCTGGTGCGGTCAACCATGAAAGCTCCCGCATAGCGAGGCGCAAAGCGTGCCCGGCTTCGTGTTCAGCACCGTGGGCAAGAAGATTGAAGGCCCATTGTCGGCTGGCGTCCATTTTTGGACTCCAGTTGGACTCCAAAACCGCGTTCTAGGCGGGTCTGGTTTCTGTAACTCTTTGAGGAATTTGGTGGACCTGGTGAGATTCGAACTCACGACCTCTTCCATGCCACTTAAGAAATACCAATCGCTTGCAGGGCCAGCGGCGCTAAAAATCCTG
>Ga0209698_10005477_pt1 | contig 13713 bp, 7 predicted proteins | sample LitLauG_LLR_2012_FD_187203 | JGI IMG/M metagenome (GOLD analysis project Ga0209698, IMG submission 187203) | Freshwater sediment microbial communities from Pennsylvania, USA - Little Laurel Run_MetaG_LLR_2012 (SPAdes) (version 2) | ecosystem: Environmental > Aquatic > Freshwater > Creek >... | reverse complement strand
ACCGACCCAGCCGCCGAGCGAGCAAACGCTTGAAGGGAAATTGAACGAATAAACAAGTGCGACACACCGTTACGCGATTGCCAAAGATATTCGCAGTCGTTGCGGCTGCAACCATTCCGCTGATCGCCTTCGAAATCTCCACATGGGTCATCCATAACCAAGCCGAAGTATGGGTAATTCGCATTGGCAGAGTTTCACTAGAGGTGTCTCTCGCCGCCGCCTTGGGTTTTGCTCTTTCAAGAAACGAGCGACACCTTCGGTCCAACTTGGTTAGCGAGGCGACCGGACGGGACCTCGCAGAAGAGCAGACGCGGCTGCAGGCCGCCGCTCTAGAAGCCGCTGCCAATGCCATCGTAATCACTGACGCTAAAGGCAAGATTCTATGGGTAAATCGAGCGTTTACCGATCTCACTGGATACGGCCCGGAGGAGAGTATCGGGCAGAACCCCCGAATCTTGAAGTCTTGGGATCACGATTCCTCTTTCTACCGAACTTTGTGGTCAACCATTCAGTCTGGCCAGATCTGGCGGGGAGAGATCAAGAATCGAAAGAAGGACGGCTCCGTGTACACGGAAGAAATGACGATCACTCCCGTACGTTCGCTCTCGGGTGACATTACAAACTACATTGCGATTAAGCAGGATGCTACGGAGAAGAAAGAACTGGAGGCACAGTACCGCCACGCCCAAAAAATGGAGGCGGTTGGACGCCTCGCGGGCGGTGTGGCGCACGACTTCAATAACGTTCTGGGAGTTATTGCTGGGTACTCCGAAATCTTGCTCGACAAACTGGGGCCCGACCACCCGGCGGCCAAGGATCTCAGCAAAATCAAGGCGGCAGCAGACCGGGCGGCATCCCTTACCAGGCAGTTGCTGGCTTTCAGCAGGCAGCAGATTTTTTATCCAAGAATCGTCGACCTGAACGAGGTCGTGCAGAGAATGGGGGATATGCTACAGAGACTCGTCGGTGACGATGTCTCAATCGATGTGAGACCGTCAATCCCACTCGGTGGCATTAACGCCGATGTTGGGCAGCTTGAGCAGGTGTTGATGAATCTTGCTGTGAATGCGCGAGACGCGATGCCCAATGGTGGTCCAATCACGATTGAGACTCGCAATGTAGAACTTGATGAGAGCTACCAACTTAAACATAGGCCGGTTCGGCCAGGTCCGTACGTGATGTTTTCCATGTCCGATTCCGGCTGTGGCATGGACGAGGCAACGCTGGCCAATATCTTCGAGCCATTCTTCACGACCAAAGAGGTCGGCAAGGGAACAGGACTTGGCTTGGCGACCGTCTACGGAATTGTCAAACAAAGCGGGGGATACATTTGGGTGTACAGCGAGCCCCGCAAGGGAACGACGTTCAAGATCTTCTTTCCTCGTGTCACCGAGGTAACGGAGACTACAATCCAGCCCGGTGAGAGGGCTGAGGCGCGCGGCGGTACGGAAACAATCTTACTGGTGGAGGATTATGAAGGTCTGCGAGAAATGATAGCTGCAAGTCTGCGCAGCGCCGGTTATACGGTGTTGGAGGCTGGCAGGGCGCCGGCGGCGCTAGAACTTGTGGCAAAGCACGGCGGCCCTGTCCACCTGCTCCTATCCGACATCGTAATGCCACAGTCCAGCGGCGTACAGCTATTCAAGCTGCTGAAAATATCCGTACCCGACCTCAAGGTGATCTTTATGTCGGGATATGCCACCGAAATGCTGGGTCGCCACGATCCTCTCCCCCCCGAGGCCGCTTTCATTGAGAAGCCCTTCGCTAAAGATTCCTTGCTCTCGACAATCCGGACAGTCCTCCAGGAACGTGGGCCGCGCCCAGGGACAGACTCCGCCGGGATAGACGGATCAACCTATCAGATTTAGATAGTGATGCCCGGCTTGATTGCGGGCTGCTAGCGTCGGGAGTTCGCACGGTGTGGCTATGGGGAGCGCTTATCCAGTGCGGATGGAACCATGTCTCCCCGAGATGTTCATCCAACCTACACCATCGAAACTCTGCGCCAGCTTCCATCTCTGCAGCAACGCCTTCGCGAGACCACGTGAGCGGAGGCTTGTAAGCGACGCCGGCACCCACCAGAGGTCACGCTCGGGCACATTCAGAGTCGCCTCCCCGCGACCCAGCAAACTCTCTTGCGCCCAGCCGCGTTCGCCCGTAAGATAGCTGCGCTGCGAAACATCTCCCGGGCATGGTCGGCCAAAACATTTCTCACTACCGCATTCTGGAGAAGCTGGGCGGCGGCGGGATGGGTGTCGTCTACAAGGCCGAAGACACCAAGCTTAAACGCTTCGTGGCTCTCAAATTCCTTCCGGACGATGTCGCCAAAGATCCGCAGGCCCTGAGCCGTTTTCAGCGCGAGGCCCAGGCGGCGTCGTCTCTCAACCATCCCAACATCTGCACCATTTATGAAATCGATGAGCATGATGGCAATGCCTTCATCGCCATGGAGTTTCTCGATGGGCAGACGCTGAAGCACCGGATCGCGGGGCGTCCCATGGACGTGGAGGTGCTGCTCGGCATCGGGATCGAAATCGCCGATGCGCTCGACGCAGCGCACGGGCGCGGCATCATCCATCGTGATATCAAGCCGGCGAACATTTTTGTCACGCGACGCGGTCAGGCTAAGCTGCTCGATTTCGGCCTCGCCAAACTCGCGCAGCATACCGAGCACACGCTCACCGAGGCCATGACCAGCCCGGGTTCGACAATCGGCACGGTGGCCTATATGTCGCCCGAGCAGGTACGCGCCGAGGAACTCGATCCCCGCACCGACCTTTTCGCGTTCGGCTCTGTACTCTACGAGATGGCGACCGGGCAAATGGCTTTCCCCGGCGGCAGCAACGGAGTGATTTTTGAAGCCATCCTGAACCGCACGCCATCCCCGGTCACTAGCGTCAATCCGGCTGTCCCGCAGAAGCTCGACGAGTTGATCACCAAGTCTCTGGAGAAAGAGCGCGACATGCGCTACCAGACCGCGGCCGAACTGCGTGGCGACCTGAAGCGAGTCAAGCGCGGGCTCGAAAGTTCGCGCATCCGCGCTGCCAGCGGAGCGGCGATCGCTGTGCACGCCGAGACGATGGCGGCGCGGCCAAAGCTCGTGGCTCGAGAACGCGCCATGATTGCCGCTGGCGTCATTGCACTCGTCGCCTTGCTCGGCGGCGTGGCCGCGGGCGCGCTGTTGTGCAAGGCCCCAGCCAAGGCAGAGTTCGCGGCCTACCATCCCCTGACCTTCCGCCGCGGCATCGTGCATTCCGCGCGCTTTGCTCCCGATGGCAAGACCGTCATCTACAGCGCGGCGTGGGAAGGCAAGCCGCTCGATCTCTACACCACGCGCCCCGAGAGCCCGCAATCGCAGCAGGTGGAGCCCAAGGGCGCCGATGTGCTCGCAGTCTCCGCCTCGGGGGAGATGCTGCTGGCGTTGAACAGCAAGCCGCGCGATTCATCCTTCTTATATGCGGGAACGCTGGCCCGCGTGCCCCTGGTGGGCGGAGCGCCGCGGGAGATTCTCAACGACGTGGAATACGCCGACTGGTCCCCCGACGGCGCCAACGTCGCCATCGTGCACGAGGTCGCCGGGCGCAAGCGCCTCGAATATCCGATGGGCAAGGTGCTCTACGAAGGCGAAGGCTGGCTCGGCAATCCGCGGGTTGGGCCCGACGGCAAGGTCGTCGCGTTTGTCGATCACGTGCAGGTGGGAGACGATGGCGGAGCTGTCGCCATCATCGATGCAGCCGCCAAGAAGACAACCCTTTCGGAAGGCTGGGACAGCATCCAGGGGCTCGCATGGTCGCCCGATGGAAAAGAAATCTGGTTCACCGCCACCCGCACCGGCGGCGACCGTTCGCTCTATGCGACCACGCTCTCCGGGACCGTGCGCCTGCTGGCGCGGGTGCCGGGCGAATTGACGATCCTCGACGTGGGCAAAGAGGGCAACGTGCTCATGACCCGCGGCAATGATCGCGCCGGCATGATCGGGCTGGCGCCGGGCGAAGTCAAAGAACGGGATTTGTCTTGGCTGGACTGGTCGGTTCCGGGAAGCTTGTCGCCGGACGGGAAGACGATTCTGTTCCAGGAATCGGGGGAGGGCGGTGGGCCAAAGTATGCGGTGTACTTGCGCCAGACCGACGGTGCTCCGGCGATCCGGCTGGGCGAAGGCAGCGGTTTGTCCCTTTCCCCGGATGGAAAATGGGCGCTGTCACGCCTCAACGTAACACCCTCGCCGCTCGTGCTCTATCCGACCGGAGTTGGTGAAGCGAAGCCCCTGAAGGATGATGGCCTGAATCATGTGTTTGTCGCGTTCCTGCCCGATGGCAAGCGATTTGTTTTTACCGGCACGGAGCCCGGGCACGGGTTGCGGCTCTACTGGGAGACTCTCGACGAAGCCAAGGCGCACCCGTTCAGCGGTGAAGGAGTGAGTTCGGGATTCGTGGTTTCGCCGGATGGAACACAGATCGCGGTACGTGGTCCCGACCAGAAGATCTATCTCTATCCCGTTGCCGGAGGAGATCCTAAACTGCTGCCGGGCCAGCAACCGGGCGAGGTTGTGAACTCGTGGTCCAGCGATCAACGCTCGGTGTTTCTCCTGGCCCGAGGACAAATTCCAGCGCAGGTATATCGGATGGATCTGGCCACGGGCCAGCGGACGCTATGGAAGTCGGTGGAGCCCGCCGATGCCGCGGGAATCGATACCATCGGTCGAGTTCTCATCTCCGCCGACGGCAAGGCTTACGTTTACGGGTACAACCGCACGCTGTCAGATCTGTATCTGGTTCAAGGATTGAAGTAGAGGGGGCCCACCCAGTTTCTCCCGCGATTGCAAGATCTTGCAATGTGATTCGAGTAATGGTCCCGGGATTACGGCAGTATTCGAGATTTCCTCCCGCACTAAAGTGTGCGAAATTCCACTTTTGCTGCTGACCCTTCGTAATTTGTTCGAGCGAATTTCGGCCGCTACGCTGCCTACAGAGGTGCATTTTCATGTCATCTGTAGGTACATTCAAGACTCTTTGTGTGTGCGGCATTCTGGCGGGAGCCTGTGTGGGGCAGAAGGCGTCTCCTGCCGCCGCGGTAAAAGCGGATGTGCGACCAGCCATCTTTCAGCGCGGGCTGCAGCCGGCGCAGGTGGTGCAGACCCCCGGCGTGGTGAATGCGCAATTCTCCAACGCCAGTTTTCATGTCGCCTCCAACGAAGAGGTCGACGGGATGGAGCACACGCTCGAACAGTACGTCGTCGCCTTCGAGAACCTCGATCTCACGCAGGTCAAGCAAGTGTGGCCAAACCTCGACACCAAGCATATGAAAGCGTTCAAAGAGGTGTTTGCCGCCATGAAGTCGGAATCCTCGGCACCGCGCCTCGGATTGCAGTGCGCCGTTCCCAAGGTCAGTGCAGGCGTGGCCGATGTCCAATGCATGGAAACGGTGATCTATAGCGTCGGCAAGGGCAAGACGAAAGAAGCCGGCCCGGCCAAAGTCTCGATCCAGCTCAAAGAAGAGTCGAGCCACTGGGTCATGCAAGATATGAGGGGCTCCGGATAAGAGTCTCCAGCAGATTGACGCCTCACCCCTCCGCAAGTCAGGCCGTCATCCGTACATGGATGACGGCCTTGGTGTTTCAGGGATCGGTACTCAGTACTCAGTGGCGCGAGGGACCAGCCTGACACCCAAGTCCCCACGGGACTACTGACGACTAACAACTGACAACTGCCCACTCCACCGGCCCCACCAGACCCTTGGCCCCTGAAGGCTATTTACAAACACGATAATGTGAAGTTACTCTTGCGAGCGCAAGCCGACGCATCAGAATCATGGATTCTTCTCTCAGCGGCAAACCCACTCGGATTGGGGCTTACGACATTGTGGACGTGATTGGCCGGGGCGGCATGGGAACCGTCTTCCGCGGCAACGATCCCCGCATTGGCCGCCCAGTGGCCATTAAGGTCCTGACCGCAGCTGCCGAGGATCCCGATCTGCTGCTGCGCTTCTACCGCGAAGCCAAGTACACGGGCAGCCTGCATCACCAGAACATTGTCACGGTCTACGAACTCGGCCACCAGGACAGCGTGCCTTACCTGGTCATGGAATACCTCGAAGGCGTCAGCCTCGAAGCCATGATCGCCTCCGGCCGCCAGATGCCCATCGCAGAGAAGTTGGGGATCATCCTGCAGGTCTGCAGCGGGCTCACCTACGCGCACAAGCACGGGCTGGTCCACCGCGACATCAAGCCGGCGAACATCGTGATCCTCGAAGACGGCACGCCCAAGATCGTGGACTTCGGCATCGCGCTGCTGGGCGGCAGCCGCCTAACCCGCACCGGACATGTGGTCGGCAGTTTGAATTACATGTCTCCAGAACAGTTGAGCGGGAACATCGAAGTGGATGCGCGCACCGATGTTTATTCCACGGGTGTGGTGCTCTACCAGTTGCTCACCGGCGTGCTTCCCTTTGATGGGGGAAGCACCGCGGCCACGCTGCGCAAGATTGTCGCCGATCCGCCGCCGCCCTTGTCGAAGTATCTGCCGGACTGTCCACCGGAATTGGAGTCGATCATCGAAAAGGCGCTGGCCAAGAACCGCGAAGAGCGCCACGCGTCGCCCGAGGACTTTGCCCTCGATCTGGCACGCGTGCACCAGCAATTCATGAAGAACCTGCTGTCGGAGACGCTGCAGCAGGCGGGCGAGTCGCTCAAGCGCAAAGACTTCACCATGGCGCGCCAGCAGGTGTTGCAGGTGCTGCGCGCGGCGCCACAGAACATGGAAGGCGCCGAACTGCTGCGCCAGATCAAGCAAGGCCAAGACCAGCAGCAGCGCGAGCAACAGATTCTGCAACTGCAGATGAAGGCCGAGGAGGCCTTTCGCAAGAATCAGCTCGCCGAGGCGCAGCAGTTCGTCGACCAGGGCATGCAGATTGATCCTGAGGGCGCGGTCTTTTCGGGATTACGCGATGCCATCGCGGAAGCCCAGGCAAGAACGGCAGAATACAAAGACTCGCTGAAGCGGGCTGAGACCGCACTCAAGGCGGGCGATCTCGAGACGGCGAAACGCTCTGTCGAAGAGGCGCAGGAGATTTTTCCCGATGATCCCGCCGCGCGCGCCGTGGCCGGCCAAATCATCGCGCGTCTGGAACAGCAATTACAGGAACAGAAGGCAGCCGAACGCCAGCGCCAGTTTGCCCGCACCGTCAACACGGTCGAGAAAGCCATGGCGGACGCGCGCATGCTTTTGTTCTTGGGCCAGATTCAGGATGCGCTGCAATCCCTGGACAAGATCGACAGTGATGTGGCGCAACTACCGCCGCAATGGATGCAGCAGTTCGAAGCACTGAGGAAGGAAGCGAAAGAGAAAGCCGACGCACAGAACCGCCCGCCCGACACGGATTGGAGTGCCCCCGGAGGCCAGACAGCCGAGCTTCCCATGCCCGGTAGCGCGACTCGGCTGATGCAGCCGCCGGTTGCGCCGCCCGAAGTGACAAGCGAGTTGCCGAAGCCCGGCTTCGAGCCGCGTCCTGGAGTGTCGACGGGATCGCGTCCGATTCCTCCGGCGCAACCGCCGACTTTTCCCACCGCGGAAATCCCGCGCGCGACACAGATCTCGCGCCCGGCCGAAATATCTCGCGACATTCTGCTTCCACGAACCGAGGTCCCGCGCGAGCGCGGCGAAGTTGCTCCCGAACTCCGCGAATTTCTCGAGCCCGAGCCGCGAACCTGGTCGCGCTCGACCATCCTGATCGGCGCTGGGGTCGTGGTTTTGGCGATCGTGCTGGTATGGTTGTTCGTGCGTCCGAGTCCGCAAGCCGAGTCGCACCCGAATCTCCCCGGCACGGTCTCAGGCTATTCGTATGCGGAGATCAATGCAGAACCTTGGGCGACGATTACTGCCATCGATCCCGCGAACGCCGATGCGCAGAAAATTGTCGGCCAGCAGACCCCGGTCCGCGCAAAACTCCCTCCCGGTCAGTACAGCCTGACACTGCAAGGGCCGCATCGCGAACACAGGAGTGTTGCCGTGAATGTTCCGCAACAAGGCGGTACCACCAGCTTAACCGTGTTCCAGAAGCCTGATCTGAATAAGATTGTGGGGAAAGACTAGAGTTGTCCTCTGGCGAAGGAATGACGTCTCTAAATTCAAAACGATAGGTCCTTATACACCTGCAGAATCTTCGGCGATACATCCTGCCCCGTCACTTGGAACCCCGCTTGCTTGGCCTGCTTGAGATCGTTCATCGCATCCTGGCGCAAGGAAGTGTCTTCGCTCCCCGTTATGTAGAAGCGCGCTAGTTCGCTCGCCCCCAGGTAGAAATGCACCAAAGGCTGTTTCTGCGTTCCAGTGCGGACGCAATTCTGCAGGTGCTGAATGGCCGACGCGTAGTCCCCGGAGTAGAACTGATCGAGTCCGAGAAACAACTCCATTCGTGCCGCGCCATTTTGGGGATCGCCGGGCCCATCCGGCTTGATTTGTACCGCGGTCAGATACGCCGCCCGCGCCTGATCGTACTTGGTATCCCGGCTGACTTTCTGAGCATTCGACATGGCGTCGGTGTAGCGCGCGATCTTGTCGAGATACTGTTCAGCTTCCGGCTTCGAGTCCCCCTCGACGCGCTGAAACAGCGATCGCGCACGCTCGAAATCGTTCTTGTCGTACGCCGCACGAGCTTTGTCGAGGCTGACCGTGTGCGTCGCCACTGGCGGCGGATTGTCCGCCACCGGGACATTGCCGCCCTTGTCCATCTTCGCCAAATCGTTGCTCAACTGGCACATGTGGACCGCTTCATCACCCCCGCACGAGTAGCCGGGATTATCGTTGGCGACCGCGCAGATGAACTGTGCGGCCATTTTGTAGTGATGATCCTGAATCGCTCCCAGTGCCTTGGAGCAGTACTCCGTGTCCATGGTTTTACTGCGATCGGCGTGCTGCTTTTCCACTTGCGTCTTCAGATCGCGAGCGTGAGTCAACAGCGCGTTGACATTGTAGGGTCCGTCTGACTTGATGCTGATCGCCGTCTGAAGCTGCTGGATCGCATACTCCAGATTCTTCACATCCTGCTCGTCCGGAGTGCGATCGATCGCGCTTTTTGCCACCTCGACGGCGCTCTGGTAAGAGTTAATCTTCTTTATATACTGCTGCGCCTCACCCGCATGGGCTCCCGAGACCTGCTGGAACTTTGACAGCGCCTGGGTGAAGAAATTGTGGTTGTACGCGTCGACCGCCTCGTTGAACAGAACCTCCGGGTCGTTTTGTGGAGGCGCTAAGGGAACCGCCCCGGCCGCCAACGTCTGGCCGGCAGCGAGCAGAGTCAGCAGCAAAGTCGCAGCAGCGATAAGCGTCGAACGACTCACGTTGAGATTTTGAGGAATTCTTCCCATCAATTCTCGACATCAATTCTGAACATCCGGCGTGATGTGCGCGCGCCGGTTCATGCTCCAGCAAGACTCGCTCTCCAGCGTGCAGAAGGGCACTTCCTTGCCGTAGGAAACAGTCCGAACGCGACTGGGATTGATCCCCGCCTTCTCCAGCGCCGCCTTTACCTGTGCGGCGCGCTTGTCGCCGAGTGCGAGGTTGTATTCCGTCGAACCGAGTTCGTCGCAATGTCCCTCGACCACGATCCGCATGTCGGGATGCTCTTTCAGAAATTGCGCATCGGTCTGGATGGTCGGCACTTGATCGGGCCGTATGGAGTAGTCGTCCAGATCAAAAAAGATGTCCAGGTGGCTTGCCGTGTCGGAAAGATTGCCCTCGCTGCCAGACGGCGTGGTCTGACTCGCAGCGCCCGGCACCACCGTCACGCGCGCATCCGCTTCCTGCACTCCGCCCGGACCTTTCGCCGTGAGATGGTAGGTGGTCGACTCCGTCGGGGTCACGCTCTGCGACCCGTTCGGCTGTACCGCGCCGATCTGCGCGATGGCGACATCGGTCGCGTTCAAGGTCTTCCACGTGATGGTGACGGTCTGCCCTTGCTGTACTTGGGTAGGCGAAGCGTCGATTGTCGCAGTCGGCGATGGAGGCGGAGGTGGTGGAGGTGTCTGCGCCACCGGCGCTTTGCTCGGCGGACATCCTGTGAGCACGACAACCAGCGCGGTCACCGCCGCGAGTTGCACTAGAGCTTTGCTCACGTGCTGCATGCCCCGGGAAGACCTGGCCAGAGAAATCCACAAGGGAAGTCGAAGTGCGGTCATACGAAGAAACCCCAAACGGGGTGTAAGTTTACCCCAAGTGGCCCAGAGAAGAAAGCTCCTGCGCGGGAAGTTGGGCACGAATCCCGATTATTTTCCGAACCGATAAGACACTCCCACCAGCGGCACAAAGCGATCAGGCCGCAACCCGCCGTTATCCAACCGAATGAGCGCGTTCGCAGACAGAATCAGGTGCCCGAACGGGCGGATCTTCAGTCCCAGCGAAGCATTGTCTACATTGACCCCACCAAGCGCCAAACCCACGGTTTTCAGATTGGTGAAGGTCGCGAATGCGGGGTTGCTGCACGGGCCAGAAGTACTCGACGAACAATTCGGCAGGCCGGAGACGTTGCCTCCTGCCGCCACTGGAGTAGTTAGCTTCGGTGAATTGAAGTAATGCTGCCCTACGAAATCGCCCACAAAGGTGACCCACTTCGCCAGGCCGATGTCCACTCCCGCGGAGTAATCCAGGCTCGGCGGCAGTCTCAACGTGCCGTTGCAAGTCTTCGCCAGGTTGCAGGGGTTCGGATTGATGTAAAGATAAGAGTAATCATTCCATTGATAGCCGAAGTTGGCGTGCGGCGTGTATCTGCCGGTTCGTGAAAACACCACGTAAGGCTTCAAGCCAAGCGCGCCAGAACCCAGGAAGTTGAACTCATCTCCTGTCGGCAGGCGCGTCTCCAGCCCAGCGGCGAACTTGTTTTTCTCGCCGTTCAGCACCGTCCCCTTGACGTTAAGAATCAAATCTCCGAAGCCATGAGCCGACCCGGCCAGATAGTTCGATGCCGGACTGGCCGTATACACGTTTCCCGCAAGCGAGGCGCCTTGCCCGTTGGTGTACCCGCCCGAGAGCGAGACCCGTTCGTAAGGGATCGTTACCGAGACGTCCATGCGCTCGCTCACGCCGAAGGCGATGATCGTCGTGTACTGCGACAAACCCGCGCTCAGGTTACTGGTATTTGCTCCGTAGGTAGTGCTGGAGAATTGGAATACCTCGGGGATGCTTCTCATGTTGATGCCGTCAATGGTGTGAAACACGAAGCGTTGCGCGGTGAACCCTACGAACAGCTTGTGCTTCCCAACGGTGTTCCCACGCTCCGTCAGCACGGAGCCAAGGTTCTGACTCTCTTCCACCGGGATGCCGAGTTTCCTGTCGAATCCCAGAACGAATCCCGACACAGGAGCCGCCAATGGCAATTGTCCGAGGACCTGGGCGACCGTGGTGTTGAAGCTGCCCAGGTTGTGCGAGTCACCAGTGTTCGTGGCATCAGGGATCAAGCACGCCAGGCTGTGGGAGTGGCCACTGTAGGGACACAGATTCTGGATTTGAACCTGAGCATTCGCTCCCAGGCAGATCCCAAGTAGCCCAACGAAGAGGAGACTGACTGCAAGTCGTTTCGCCATGTTTGAACCCTCTGACACCGTTTCGTTTCTTGCCATCTTGCCTTCGGAAGAGGTGACGTGCACTGCGCTATTGAGCAGCCGAGACCGGGATCGTGAAGATTTCCACGCCCTGCGTCGTTACGCCGCCGTTGCTCGTATATCCCATCAAAGTGACAGTGAAGTTCCCGGTTCCGGTCTTGAGGAACGTGGCCGCGAATCCGCCGCCGCATGCCGGGAGCACCACCACCAGCGACATAACCAGTAGGATTCCCAGCACCACCGTGAGGCGCTTGTGTGCGTCTCTCCAGCGCCGCGGGCCAAATACCGAGAAGCCCGCTCCCACGAAGACCATGCCGGGCAGGAACAGCGCAAAGACCATTCCCAGCCTCGCCTTGTTATCGCGGTTTAGCGCGGCAGTTGTTAACTGCAGGTTGACCGTGACTTGATTCGGCGTGCTGACGTTCCACAGGCATGTGAGGCCGAAATTATTTCCGGTCGGATCCGGGTTGCCGTTCGAATCGACGACACCGCAGGCCGTTCCGGAGGTGCCAACATTCGGAATCGTCAAGGTCCCGGTCTGCGAAATCGTAAGGGTCGCGTTCCCGGTCTTCTGTCCAGCGATGCCGTTTACCAGCACCAGTGGCGCTGCAGGCAACGCTTCCACCTCAACCGGTAGTGTGGCCGTGTTCTGGCTCGTGGGTTGTGTGGCATCGAAGTAAGGAACCGTAACCGTCCCCTGTTGTGGGCTTATGCCGGCGGCCCCAGCTTCGAACGTCACCGTCTGAGGTTGCGAGGAGGACGTCGTACCGCTTTTTGCTGTGAGGATGGTCGTGACCACCGTGCCATCACCCGCAACAGCTCCAGGTGTGGAGCCGCCCACCACCGCTACCGACCCGTACGGACACGCGCTGCCCCCCTGCGCCACCGAAACTCCAATACTGTACTGGTTGGCTGCCGTTCCCGTAGCCGGGGTAAACGCTGGTATCGCCTGATGCAGCGACAGTACGCACTGCACGGCAAGTGAGAAGCCAGCCATGCGCGTCAATATGGGGTTCGAACCGTCCACGCCGACGGCAGTGGGAGCGATCGCTGCCGTGTACAGACCCACCGGCGTACTGCTCGAAACGCTCAGAGCAAGCGAAGAGGGCACGTTTGCCGCGGGCCCGCCGTTGTTGAACGACGCGGTAGCGGGAGTGAAGGAGGTGCAAGCAACCCCACTGGGTAGGCTACCCGCTGAACAACCCAGCGTCACCGTCCCGGTGTAGGACGGTTGCGAACCTGAGGGTGTGGGCAGTGCACTGACCGTTACGACTGAGTTCGTTGCCGGAGCAAAGGGTGCATTCTGACCCTGAATGTAGATCGTAGATGTTGGCGCGACCGCCGACAGCGTGAAGTCGGTATTCGTCAACGTGAACGGGGGACTGGTTACACCCGCTACCGTGGCCGTAACTTGATACGTGCCGTTGCTTCCGTTTGCCGTGACAGTGACAGTAGCCGTGCCCGCACTCGTGCCCGTGCCCTGGGTCGTTGCCACCGCAGGATTGGGCGTGGCGCTCGCACCGCTTGAGGGCGAGTTGAAGTCGACGGAGACATTGTTGACCCCTACTCCTCCCTGATCCAGTACTTGTGCCACCAGCGGCGCCGCAAATTGATTCGTGACCGACGCTGACTGAGGCGTTCCAGATATCACGTTGATCGTCTTTGGAACCTGAACGACAGTCACGTTGTTATCTGAGCCCGTCGCCGACGCTAATGCGCCTGCCCCAGACGCGGTTGCGCTATTGCTGACGCTTGTGGGCGAAGTGATCGGAACATTTACCGTCAGTGTGAGGACGGGGAAGCTCGAACCTCCGCTTACGACGTCTACAGAATCCGTGCAAGTGACCGTCACGGTCGTTGTCCCGGATGTAATGCAGTTCCAATTCGTTCCCGTTCCCGAGGACAGTGTGTAGGTGTAGGTCACGCTCGTTGGAAGCGTGCCGCTGGGAAGAACATCGGTTACTGTAAGCGGACCGTAGGTGACACTGTTCGAAGCTGCCGTGTTCGACACCGTGATCGTCCACGAGGCGGTACTGCCTTGAGTGAAGCTTCCGGAATGTGCCTTGGCGACGGACAAAACCGGGGCCGGCAGATTCGTGGTCGTGTCTGTGGCGGTTGCGTTT
>Ga0209698_10005476_pt1 | contig 13714 bp, 15 predicted proteins | sample LitLauG_LLR_2012_FD_187203 | JGI IMG/M metagenome (GOLD analysis project Ga0209698, IMG submission 187203) | Freshwater sediment microbial communities from Pennsylvania, USA - Little Laurel Run_MetaG_LLR_2012 (SPAdes) (version 2) | ecosystem: Environmental > Aquatic > Freshwater > Creek >... | reverse complement strand
GCAAGCACGGTGGTCTGGTTGCCCTTGGTGATTCGCTTTACCCACCGCACCACCGAGGGATCCATGGCTTTACCGTCCATCACGGCCGAGACCAGGCTCCATTCGCCCTCGAACCCGGTGACGGGCCCGCTGGGCGCACCCGGCGCGGCCTTTTCGGCTCTGGAAGCGCGCAGCTTGGATTTGGCGGCCGCCCGCGCCTCACCGCGAACCAGGGTTTCGACCGCGAAACCGCTACCGAGGGTTGACTCGAAGGTCGCCGGGCGAACGCTGCCGCGCGTGGCGAGGCAGATCTTCCAGGTGTCGCCGGCCAGCTCGTAGATGCCGAGATTGGTGTTGCCTTGTTCCGGACCGGCATCAAACTTCATGTCGAACTGGCGCGGCGTCTTGGATTCGTCCAGTTCCAACCTGCCTTCATAGACGAAGCCCACGCCCGTACTGCGGAAGCGGTCGCCCTCGATCTCAATACGGGCGCCCGTCACCATTTCCGCGGGCATCTTCTGCCCATCGGTCTCCAGAGCCGTGACGCTCCAAGAGCCTTGCAGCCGGTCGAGATCGTTGGGCATCGTTGGCCTGCAGTAGGCTACCCGCGCAGTTTCTTGTAAGCCGCCAGACACTTCTCCGCGGTTTCCAAAGACGGGAACCTGCTGCCTTCCTGCTCAATCAGGTAGAACTCCACACCCCCTTTGGCCTCGGCTGCATCCAGCAACTTCTTCCAGGGGGCGTCGCCCTCTCCAAACAGAGACTTGTAGCCCTTGTCGGGTCCGGTGCCCTCGGCCCATTCCTTCAGGTGAAGGGAATTGATGCGGCCGGGGTTGGCATTGATCCAGGCGACCGGGTCGGAACCGACCTCAACACAGGTGCCGACATCGAGCTGCAACATCACGTCTTTTGGAGTGTTGGCAGCCAGCACCTCGATGGGGCGCTTGCCTTCCACCGGGGTGAACTCGGCCTGGTGGTTATGGTAGCCGGTGCGCATCCCCAGAGGGCGCAGCTTCTCGGCCGCCTGCGTGAGAGTCTCGGCGACACCCTTCCAACCATCGAGGCCTTTGACGGCGCCGGCGCTGGCCAGCACGATGTACTTGGCGCCGATCGTCTTGTTGATGTCGATCGCCTTGGCGATGCCGTCGGGCCTCAGCGCATTCGGGCCGTTGTGCGTGGAGTTGCACTTGATCCCGAGATCGTCCAGGAGCTTTCGAACGTCTTTCGCCTGGTCCGGAGTCCAAGTGTAATAGGACGCGAAGAACTCCACCACCTCGTAACCCATCTTGGCGACGGCGCGTACGGTGGCGGGCATGTCCTTGGCCATTTCGTCACGAACCGAGTAGAGTTCCAGGCCGATGGGGATGTGCTTGCCCGCGGGTGAGGCCAAGGCCAGCGGAGCGGCGGCCGTGGCGGTGAGGAACCCACGGCGGGATATCGGACTTTGCGATCTCATGCACCAAACCATATCACACTGGCGCAAGCCGAGTCTGGGTGTCTGGTTTGTGTTGTCGCGGCCAAGTAGAAAGTTCCTCTTGACGGCCGTAAGGCTGCAATCGTGGGTACCAGTCCTGGGGCGGTCTGGTCTGGAAAAGCTTGCTGGGATCGGGAGCCTCGGCGCCCAGGCCGGAAGACTCCTTCCGAACCGCAAGCAGGAAGCAGAGGCTCAGAAAGGGACCGCGCAGCCCTCTTCAGAGTTTGTTCGAAATGTCCACTGCATCGGAATGGTGGAATGCGGGAGACGGGCGGAGCGCGGGCAGGCGGAGCAGCAACCGGTTGGTCGCGGCGCCCGAGGCCATGCAGAGCGGTTTCCAGTTCACCTTCACTCTGCTCAACGTCGGCGAGATCAACGCCTTCGCTTTGCCGGGCGGCCCCTGGGGCGCAGTTGGCCGCCGTGATGGGCCACGAAATGTCGCACGTCATTCTGCGTCACGGCACCCACGAAGCCACCAAAGCCAACTTCATTCAGTTGCCCGTCCTGCTGGCCGGCGGCGTGCTCGGCAATGACACCATCTTCGGAAAGCTGGCCGGCATGGGACGGGGGTTGGGCGCCAATTCCTTCATCTGAAGTTCTCACGCGACGCCGAAAGCGAGGCCGACGCTCTGGGGTCGCACCTGATGGCCGAAGCCGGCTACGACCCCGTCCAGATGGCGAGCTTCTTCGACCAACTCGCGGCGCGGGGATCGCAGCCGCCGCAGATTCTCTCCGACCATCCCAATCCAGTCAACCGGGAAAAGGCCATCATGGCCGAAATGAAAACGCTTAGCCCGTACACCTATGGCTATGAGTCCGGCCAATTCCACAAAGTCAAGGCCGAGATCGATCTGCTTCCGGCGCCGCCGCCGCAGACCGCGACCGCGCCTGCTGCGCAGCAATCCGCCGCCTAGCAACAGTTCCAGGGCCAGTCTTTCTCGGTTTCCGGGAACTGGCAGGTCTTCGGCGACAACGGCGCGTCCATGGTGACCATCGCTCCGCGGGATGGACTGGTCAAGCAGAACGGCAACACGCAGATCGGCCACGGCGCCATCCACCACCTTCACGGAGACAATCCCAGGTTGCAAGTCGCATCCAAGACCCCGCGCAACGTAAGGGTGGCTGGATCGAGCGGTCTGATCACCATGATGGCCAGCGATTCCCCGTTGGGCGGAGCCCAGACCGATGTGCTCGTCACCGTGATGCGGCCCAGGGCCTGTTCTATATGGTGCTGATCGCACCGTCTCAGACCTCTGGCCCGATGCAGGACGTGTTCCAGCAAAATGCTGGACTCGCTGACGTTCCAGTAACACGGCCAAGTTGTCCGAGCTACAGAGTCAACCGGTCCTTCTTCGCATCGATCTTAGCCGCATCCACGCCCGGCACCTTCTTCAAATCGTCAATCGCCTTGAACGGCCCGTTCTTGGTGCGGTACTCGATGATGGCCGCGGCCTGCGAGCGCGGTAGCGTCAACCGGCTTTCAAACTCGATCTGCGTCGCTTTGTTGATGTTGAGCTTCGGTATTTCCTCGCCCGGATAATTCTTCGCCAGGTAATCGAGGACCGTGTTGTAATCCTGCTCGGTCATTTCGGCGCCCAGGGACACCATCTTGTCCAAAGTCTGCTGCCAGCCGCCGCGGTCCTGGCGCGGCGAAATCGATCGTTCCAACTCGTGGCAGCCCTTGCAGACCCGCTCGGTCTCCGCTTTTCCTGGACCGTCGGGCAACTGCCCCCGCGCGCCACCCGCGGAAATGATCATGGCGGCGGTCAGCAAAGCAATCCGTGATGACATCTCAATGCTCGATCGGAAACCCGAATGCGTAAAGCGTACCATCGTACGTGCCCAAGTACAATTGGCTGCTGCCGCCTGACAACCCGCCCCCGTGTACAAACGAACCGATGGTGTTGCCGCTGTTCCAAACCTCCTTGCCGGTGCCGCCATCCAAAGCGTAGAGCACCGCGTGCGAATGCGCGTCTCCGCCCGCCAGAGCAAACACCACGCCGTTCAAGATCAAGGGCGCAAGTGGCGCAACCATGTCCCGCGAAACCCAGCCCCGCCGCAGCGACGGGCCGCCGTTCTCATCCACTACTTTCCATGCGTCCACCGCGGTCGCGGCCGCCGCCAGAATCCATCGTGTGCCGGCGGCATCCTGCCAGCTAGCCAGCCCGCTGGGTGGGCCGTTCTGACTCATGGAAGAGGCCAGTGCGGACTTGATCGATGCGCTGTCGAATAAGCGAATGCTGCCGTCCTTGGCGCCGGCGGCAACCAGAATCTTGCCCTTGTAATCGAAGACCACGGGCGAAGACGCGAAGTCAGACCCCGTCGGATACGAATCCTTCTGCTTCAGCGTCTTGGGTTCGAGAGCCACCAGCGACGGCTCGCCGCCCGCTGTGGCTACGTACAACGTGCCGTCCGGGCCGAACGCCGGTCCGGCCGATCCCGCGGGTGAACCGGCGCCGGATTTCCACGTCGCGACCTCCTTGGATGCCAAATCCAGCGCCCAGACGCCGTTGGCCACTCCCCCACAACCGTTCACCGTGGCGGCGTAGGCCACGTTATCGGCGACGATCAGGCCTTGCGCGTTGGCATTGGCCGGCAGAAATTTCATCGGCTCTTCCGAGTCCGCGCCATTCGACACATAGACCGCTTGCAGCCTGCCGTCACTGGTCAGCGCGTACGCCAAAGAGGGCATGCGGCCGAAGCCGCCGCCACCACCGCGTGCCGCACCGCGGCCCGCATCCCCGGGCGCGCCGGGTGCACTCCGTCCGCCGCGTCCCTGGCCCACCTCCACCAATTGCACGGCGCCTTCACCGGGCTCACCAACTCCACTCTTCGCCGGACCACCCCTCCCGCCAAAGCCGCCACGTCCGCCTATGGCCACGGGCAGCGCCGTCCCGGTGGGCCGCGTCAACCCGGTCGTGGTGCCACCCGGGCAATCCAACGAGCCAGGACCTGCTGCCGGTCCCGCGGAATAGTGATTCTGCCATTCGATCCGCCCCAGGTCAGTGTCCACCGCGTACACGTTATCCGAACTGCCGCCGATGAACGCCAGCGACCGGAAACCGCGGTGCCCGATGTAACGGTCCAGCAGCACCGCGGGCGTCAGGCCGTTCAACTGCCGGGCTTCGTTTTCGAACTTGATCTTCCACAAGAATTGGAAGCCCGGTTTTTGCATGCTGTCTCTGGAGATCTTAGGATCCGACCGCACCCATGACGAACGTTGCGCATCGTTGCCGGCAGTGGTCCAGTCCGCCCCCCCTCGTCCCTGGGCGGCGGCCGGGCCGGCCCAAACCAAGGCGCTCCCGATAGACACAATGAACGGCGTGGTTAGTCTCCACATGATGGGACTTCCTTTCCAGTTTCCGAGCGAACTTCATCATATACCACCTCTACGCCGTTCGCATCTTGAATCGTTTCACGTCGCGGCCTGGGGACCTTTGGGTGTATAGTATGAACGTCGAACCCCGACCCTGGAGAGGCCTACAAATGCGAAGAATCCTGATTGGCGCCGTGTGGTTATTTGCAGGCCTGACGCTTGGCGCCGCTGATTGGCTGACCGATGGCGGCAACTCCCAGCGCACCGCCTGGCAGAAGGACGAAAAGATCCTCTCCACCGCAACCGCCAAAGACATCAAGCTCCTCTGGAAGCTCAAGCTCGACAATCAACCCAAGGTCATGCACTCGCTGTTCCCGCCGCTGATCATCGGCCGTGTGAACACGCCTTCCGGCCCCAAGCAGATTCTGATCGAAGCCGGCTCGTCCGACAACATCTATGCCATCGACGTTGACAAGGGCGAGCTCATCTGGAAGAAACACTTCGAAAGCACGTTCACGCCGCCGGCCACTGGTGGCCGCGGCGCCGGCATCCTCTGCCCCGGCGGACTCACCGCCACCCCGGTCATCGCACCCACCGCCACGCCGGGCAAGTACACCATCTACGCCGCGTCCTGGGATGGCCGGCTGCATCAGTTGAACGCCGCCGATGGCGAAGACATCGCGCAGCCGCAAAAGTGGATGCCGCCCAACGGCAAGCCCTACGCCCTGAATCTCTTCAACAACGTGCTCTACACCCACACCGCTCAAGGCTGCGGCGGCAACCCCAACGTGGTCTACTCTTTCGACCTGGCGACCAACAAAGCCGGCAGTTGGGGCCCGGCCGGCGGCGGCATGTGGGGCCGCACCGGACCAGCGATCAGTTCCTCCGGAACCATGTACACCGGCACCGGCGATGGCCGCTGGGACCCCGAAAACGGAATCTACGGCAACGGCATCATCGGCGTGAAGCAGGACCCGCAAACCAAAGCCTTGGTGCTCGACGACTACTACGGCCCTTCCAACGCCGAGTGGCTGGTGAAGCGCGACCTCGACATGCAAGTCACTCCCGCTATCTTCAATTACAAAGGCCGCGAACTCATGGTGGATGCCGGCAAGGAGTGCCGTATCTACCTCATGGATACCAAGTCTATCGGCGGTGACGACCATCGCACGCCCCTTTATCGCAGCCCGCTGCTCTGCAACGAGGATGTCAATTTTCAGTCCGCCGGCATCTGGGGATCCCTGGCCACCTGGGAAGACGCCAAAGGCACGCGCTGGATCCTCACGCCCATCTGGGGCCCCAAGCACTCGCAGTTCAAAGCGCCCCTCGAATATGGTCCTGTGGACGATGGGGCCGTGGTGGCTTTCAAGCTGGAAGAGAAGAGCGGTAAACTGGTGCTCACTCCGGTCTGGGTTTCGGAAAATATGAACCGCGCCGAGCCCCCGGTCATCGCCAACGGCGTCGTGTTCGCCTACGGTAATGGCGAGGACACCACCCAGGCCTATCCCGATATCGGACTCGCCGACACCGCCGACCGCCGCATTCCCGGCTCCACCCACGCTGTGCTCTACGCCCTGGATGCCCAGACCGGAAAGGAACTGTGGTCCAGCGGAAATCAGATCACTTCCTGGAATCACTTCAGCGGCCTTTCCGTAGCCAATGGCCGCGTCTACATCGGTACGTTCGATAGCAATCTGTATTGTTATGGCATCAAGAAGTAAGTGGCGTAGGCCGGGGTACCCTCTGGGTCGCCTGCGCTCGTTGAAGCCCCTGTTAGCCTGCATGTTCATTTACGCTGCCGCGGCGCAGATCCCGGACCCCGCCCAAACCATCCAGACCCTGCGCCGCGAACTGGCCGCCCAGAGACACCTGCTGGCCGATTGGGCCGGCCTCACTCGCTACGGTAGCGAGAACACCGAGATCCGCCCCCCGGCGCCCGGCGAGAACCGCGTGGTCTTCCTGGGCGACGACATCACGGAACACTGGGGGGCACTCTTCTTCCCCGGCAAGCCGTACTTTAATCGCGGCATCGCCGGCCAGACCACACCCCAAATGCTGGTCCGCTTCCGTCAGGATGTGATTCTGCTGAAACCGAAGGTGGTGGTGATCCTGGCTGGGACCAACGACCTCGCTGGTCTGATGGGCCCGGCAACCGAGGGCACGATGGCCGAGAACTTCGCCTCCATGGTGGAACTCGCTAAAACCAACGGCATCCGCGTGGTCCTGGCTTCGGTGACGCCGGTTTGCGACTGCTTCATCAATCAGACCAGGCTCCGGCCTCAAGGCAAGATCGTCAGCCTCAACGGATGGCTCCGCGACTACGCGGCAAAAAGCGGGTCAGTCTACCTGAATTACTATGCCGCCCTCGCCGAAGGCCGCGATTTCAAGAAGGAGTTGACCAGCGACGGGCTGCTCCCCAATGACGCAGGCTACGCCGTCATGGCTCCGCTGGCCGAACAGGCCATTGCCCAGGCGCTGGGGAAGTGACGATTCGCGCCGGCGCTTTCCGGCAACGGTGCGAAGCTGAGTATTGTACGATATTAACAATCTCCATGCTGGGTCCCATCGAAGAATCGACGATCCTGGCGGCGGCCGGGAATCATCCGAAGTGCATGGCGGAGAACGTGTGCCGCGTCAACTCCGCGTCAACGGGCGCTACTTTGGCTTTCGGAATAACCTCTTGATGTCCCCGCTTCGCGTGGCTCTGTTCACGGACTGCTTCAGCGAGGCCAACGGAGTCGCTACGCTCAGTCAGCAGTTCGCCGGATTCGCCAGTCGACGTCAGCTTCCGTTCCTGTGCGTGCGTAGCGGGACCCGAACACAGATCGCTTGCCGGCCATCCTTCACAACGGTGGAGATCAAACGAGGCCCAGCGGCATTTCCGCTGGACCACGATTTGTCCTGCGACCCGTTTCTGAGCCGCCACAAGAACTGGGTAACCGAGCAGGTGCGGCCGTTTCACCCGGATCTGGTACACATCACCGGGCCAGGCGATATCGGAATTCTGGGTCTTTGGGTCGCGCATACTCTTCGGGTCCCGCTGGTCGCGTCCTGGCACACCAACCTGCATGAGTATGCGGGCCGCCGCCTGAACAAGATCTTTTCGTTCCTCCCGGACGCCTGGCGGGAGCGCGTCTGCATGACAGCCGAAGAGCAGAGTCTGCGCGCGTGCACGCGGTTCTATGGCCTGGCCCGCTTCCTGCTCGCCCCAAACGAAGCGATGGTCCATCTGCTGAAGGAGCGCACGGGCAAACCCGCATTCCTGATGGCGCACGGCGTCGATACCGAAATTTATTCTCCCCAAAGGCGCCGCCGCGGCGACAGCCCGTTTTGCATCGGGTATGTGGGCCGCCTCACTCCGGAGAAAAACGTGCGCCTGTTCGTTGACCTTGAGACGAGTCTCCTCGCACAGGGCCGGCGCAATTTCCGTTTCATCCTGATCGGTGAAGGAAACGAGAGAGACTGGCTTCGTAAGAACCTCGAGTTTGGCGAGACGCCGGGCATTCTCCGCGGACAGGAACTGGCGGAAGCGTTCGCCGATATGGATGTGTTTGTGTTCCCTTCCCAAACCGACACGTTTGGTCTGGTGCTGCTCGAGGCGATGGCGTCGGGCGTCCCGGTGGTGGTGAGCCCGGAAACTGGCGCCCGCGTCGGCGTATGGCACGGTGTCACGGGGTTTCACGCGCCGGATTTGCCTTCGTTCACGGAGAGTGTCGTGCAACTGATGAACAGTGAAACCCTGCGGCAACGGATCGGCGCCGCGGCCAGGGTATTTACCTGCTCCAGATCATGGGATGGCGTTTTCGAGCGGTTATACCGGACATACGAGTGCGGACTGGAAGCCGCCGGCTGCACATCAAGCGATCGGGCGATCGCGGAAAGTCAGACCACCTCCTAGCCTGCATGCTCATTCTTCCGTTTTTCTTGTTCTCGATCAACCCGCCTGCGATCCGCCAGGCGCCGGCTGGAGCGCCGGTCCACATCCGGCTGACAACCACAGTAGGTTCATACGCGAGCCGGGCAGGTACCTCCGTGAGCGCCGTTCTGATCGCTCCTATAACGGTGAACGGGGAAACTGTCTTGCCGGCGGGAAGTTTAGTGTCCGGTAACGTGAGGAGGGCCACCCGCGTGGGCCTCGGGATCCGCCATGAAACAGCCGCACTCGACTTGGAATTCAACCAGGTGGCCTTGCCCGGCGGCGATCCGGTTGCGCTTGGGGCGCGCGTCGCCGAAGTAGACAACGCCCGAGAGCAGGTGAGCCGCGATGGCAGGATAGACGGCGTCCGTGCGACCGGCAGCGTTTCCTACCGCGTGAGCGGCTACGTCAGAGGATTGCTATTCCGATGTGAGTTGCATGCCACGATTGCCGTATGGATCGTCAAGGCTGAAGTCATCAACCTTCCGGAGCCGGAGATCTATTTGCCCGCGGGCGCCGAACTCACGCTGATGCTGACCGAACCTCTGATTCTCGACTCCGCCCTGGAAGAGCCGGTCAGACCAGGATTGCCCGATGATGAGCGCGAAGATTTATACCGCCTGGTTGCTTCGATGCCGAGCCGGACCCATGCCACAGCGCTCCAGCGTCCGTCGGACCTTACCAACGTGGCGGTCGTCGGATCTCGCGATCAGATTGCCGCCGCTTTCGCCGCCGCCGGCTGGTCCGCTGCCCAGCCGTTGTCCTTTCGCCGCCGTGTGCAGTGGCTGCGCGCGATTGGCGAAAGACATGGATTCGATTCCGCGCCCATGTCTTCTTTGGTCCTCAACGGGGCGCAGGCGGACATGTCTTTGGAAAAGGGCCTGAACGACGTTTCCAAGCGTCACCACATCCGTTTGTGGAAACAGGCCGACGCGTGGGAAGGCCAGGATTTGTGGATCGGCGCCGCCACGCGCGACGTGGATTTCGGCTTCTTGCGCCCGGGCCGGCCTTTCACTCACAAGATCGCGGCCGAGGTGGATCAGGAGCGCGACAAAGTTGTCTATGACCTGGCATTTACCGGTTGTACAAAAACGCTGGACTGGGCAGGGCGCGCCGGCGTTCCTCGAGTGACTGAGAACGGCACGGGGGATTCGATGACTACCGATACGAGGATCGCCGTCGTCGAACTCAACGAATGCCGTGCGCCCCGACTTTCCACCGAAACGATCGATATCGCACCCGTGCCAATCCACGGCAGCATACTGGCGCTCTTTGCGCGGCGTGAGATCCTCAGCCTTCGAAGCGATCTGATCCGCAATAACTGGTTTTACCGGGGCTATGAGGCCACCCGATGGATCGGTGGCGTTGTTCGCACCCACGCGCGCGCCAGTTCCGGGACCCGATCGTTTTGGAGCAGCTTCCGCCATTCGAGTCTGCAGACACCATCTGTTATTGAGACGTCCCGCCTCACCCAATGAAGCGTCTCGCCTGGCCTCTGCGCCGCATGGTGGCACTATCCAACCCAGTTTCGGACCCCCTCCTCCGCAGAAGGCCCAGACATGTTACGCTAAATTTTTATGCACATTTCGGACGTGTACCTTGGCTTGGGCCAAGATGCGTTTGCGCAGCTCATCCGAGGCATCTCCATTGGCAAGCTGAAAACCTATCAGATTTACGAAGGGTTCAAAGTGCGCACGCACCTGCACAAGGTGAACACGGAGAGCTTGCGCAAGGCGGTGCCCAAGTTCTGGGAGCGGATCGCAGGCGGGGACGAGGAGTTCGCCAAAGACATGGCCCAGGCGGTCCTGGTGTCCCATCTGGATATGATTACGGCGGTACTGGACTTTTTGTCGATACCGCACGAAAATGGCTTTTTTCCGAAGAACATGGACCCCAAGCCTTATTTCACGGAAGGCTGGGAGGCACGCGTCCATGAAAAGTTTGGCGGGATTTACGCCGAACCCCTGTTGCTGTTTTATATGAACCACTTACGGTGGGAGCTGCTCGGCGCGGAAGAAGTTTTCCGGCCCGCTTCGCCAAACGCGGCGTGAACGGTGAGCCGCGTGCACTATAGTGAGAGAACCATGACAGTTCTTGGACGGATTCCATGCCCACATTTCCGCTCCGCCCCTGTCATGCATCGGGAAGTACCTGATTACAATACAGATCCGAACGGGCAGGGCCGGCCGGAAGCAAGGGCTGTGCCCCATTTCGGGGGTGTCGGGTTTTTATGCACCTAGCATTCTACTGCGCCATTACACCCAGTTCAGGTGCTCGGCCGGGTGGCATTGCTGGGTCTCCCAATTCAGAGAGGTGCCGGACATGAATCATTGCGATTTCCATTATTCCCATTTGCTGCCCAAAAAGCCGGGCATTCTCCCGTTAGAGGAGACGATGACGAAAAAGTGCCGCCGCTGCGGCGCCGAATTCATCACGCGATCCCGGATTCGGAAACGCTGCGACGGCTGTCAAACGGTAGTCTCCGCTGAGAAGCAGAAGAAGGCCAATGAGCGTCTTAAAGCACGCCGTGCGGCTCGCCGGATGTGCTTGCTGAAGGCGGTCTAGCTTCAGCGGTCTGTGGCTTCTCACACTGGCGGCGGATCGTCGCTGGAGTTTCGGTCAGGGTCGGAGGTTATTCGGGCCGGCCCTGCGACTCGTGAAATGGGCCGGTGCCCAGTTTCTGCAGCGTGACCAGCGCTTGGGCCTCCGCGGAACGACCCTCGCCCACGGGCCCCACCTCCTCCGCCGTCTTGAACTTGACCGAGACCCGGTCTACCTCGATCCCTAGAGTCGCGGCCAGCCGCTGCCGGATCGTCTCCCGGAAATCCTTCAACTTGGGCCGCTCCAGGATCACGTTCGAATCCACGTTCAGGATGCGGTACCCCGTGGCTTCCACCAGCTCCTTGGCGTGGCGCAGGAAGACCAGGCTGTCGCAGCCCTTCCACCGCGGGTCGGAATCGGGGAAGTGCATGCCGATATCGCCCAGCGCAGCCGCTCCCAAGATGGCGTCGGTAATGGCGTGGGCCAGCACGTCCGCATCTGAGTGGCCTTCGAGGCCGAATTCCGAAGGCACGGTCACGCCGCCCAGAATGAGAGTCCGGCCACTGGCGATTCGATGCGAATCCCAGCCCAAGCCGGTGCGAATTTCGCTCAAGGCAGAACTTCTTTCGCCGCTGCCTGGCGGAGAAACAGGTGCGCCAGTTCCATGTCGCTCGCCTTGGTGATCTTGATGTTGCGATCGCTGCCGAGAACCACGCTCACCTCCACGTCCAACCGCTCCACCATGCTGGATTCGTCGGTGCCGATGAATCCGTCCTGGCGGGCCAGTTGAAAGGCCTTCACCAGCAGATCGTAACGGAACACCTGGGGGGTCTGCGCCAGCACCAGTTTTTCGCGGGGCAGGGTGGCGCGGATGCGGACGTGTCCGGTCCCCCGGTTCACCTGCTTGACCGTGTCTACAGCCGGCACACCCACGATGGCGGCTCCCGTGGCCGCGGCTTCGTCAAAGACCTTGTGGATGGTCTCCAAGTCGATGAACGGCCGCACGGCGTCATGCACCGCCACCAGATCGCACTCCGGGCCCAGCGCGCGCAAGGCGTTCTCCACCGATTCCTGCCGGCTGTTGCCGCCTTCCACCACCCGGACCCGCTTGCCGAATTCCGGCGCCATCATCTCCGAGACCCACTCGACATCCTCGGCGCGCACGGCGACCACGATGTCTCCCACGCGGTCCGAGGCGGCAAACTTGCGGACCGTATGCATCAGAATCGGCGAACCTTCCAGCAGCATGAACTGTTTGCGGCTGATACCCGCCTTCTCCGCGGTGCCCTTCCCCATTCGGGTACCCAGGCCCGCCGCAGGCAATATGACGGCGACTTTCATGTGAACTACGATTCTATCGTGGTTTTCTCGGGCGCAACGTTCGTCATGGGCTGCGGATCGCTCTTGCGCACCGGCCGGTCATGCCGCTCGGGGCCGGCGGCTGGATGCGGACGGTCGTCGAACTTGCCGAAAATCATCTTGCCGGCGGTGGTCTGCAGCACGCTGGTGACGGAGATGTCGATGGTCTTGGAGATCATCTTCTTGGCGTTATCGACCACCACCATGGTGCCGTCATCCAGGTAGGCCACGCCCTGGTTATACTCTTTGCCTTCCTTGAGGATGAAGACCCGCATGGTTTCGCCGGGCAGCACGATGGGCTTGAGCGAATTGGCCAGTTCATTGATGTTCAGCACCTCGACGCCGTGAAGCTGGGCCACTTTGTTGAGGTTGAAATCGTTGGTGATGACCTTGCAGTCGAAGACCTTGGCCAGTTCGATGAGCTTCATGTCGACTTCACGCACGTTGGGGAAGTCCTCCTCCACAATCTGCACGTTGAGGTGGGCCATTTTCTGGACGCGCTGGAGAATATCGAGGCCCCGCCGGCCGCGATTGCGCCTCATGGAATCGGCCGAATCGGCCACTAATTGCAGCTCGCGGAGCACGAACTGGGGAATCACCAGGACCCCGTCGAGAAAACCGGTTTCGGCGATATCGGCGATCCGGCCATCGATGATGACGCTGGTGTCCAGAATCTTGAAGCTTTTCTTCGACGACTTTTCGCCGCCGAAAATGCCGCCGAGCGCCGACAGATTCAGCATGTCGCCCTTGTTGGCTCCAACGATCAGACCGACGTACGTCATCAGGAGCAGCAGGCAGACCGGCAGGAACGGGTCGCTCGAGGCCTTGCCCAGCACGAGCGACATCAGGAAAGCCCCGACGATGCCCAAGACCGACCCGGCGGCGGCGCCTATGAGCCGCTTGAGGCTGACGCGCTCCAGGCGGATCTCGAAGAAAATAATGCAGCAACCGAGGACGAACCCGACGGCCGCTGCCACCCACGGTTCAAAGTGAAACGGATGTAAGGCAAAAGCGGAAGCCGCCAGAACCAGGATGAAAATAGCGCGAACTATGAATAGATCGAGCAAACCAGCACCCCCTTCGGGTGAATACAAGCTTCGGAAATTGATTCAATAACCGGTACATAGAC
>Ga0209698_10005475_pt1 | contig 13714 bp, 9 predicted proteins | sample LitLauG_LLR_2012_FD_187203 | JGI IMG/M metagenome (GOLD analysis project Ga0209698, IMG submission 187203) | Freshwater sediment microbial communities from Pennsylvania, USA - Little Laurel Run_MetaG_LLR_2012 (SPAdes) (version 2) | ecosystem: Environmental > Aquatic > Freshwater > Creek >... | reverse complement strand
TTCCGGTTGCTTGAATTTTGCGAACGGCGTCGCCCACGCCTCGGGGCTGTCGACCAGCGCCTCCATGGTTGTTCGCAGATCTCCACCGCTTCGGCGAAAAGCTTCCGCGACGCGCGCGACCGCCGCCGGCGGAGGATCGTCGGCAATATAGTGGCGGCAGAGCTTGGTGGCGAGAAACCGCGATGTAGCCGGCGCATGCGCCAAATCGTTGAGCGCAGCTTCGCCCTGGGCGACCCCATCTTGGGCATAGACGTGGCCGAGCAAGGTTTTGGCGCCGGGCTCATGCGCGTCGGCGATGAATTTGAACAATTGTTCGCCGGTGCGTACGCCGGGTTCATCGCCCATCAGCTGCGGGCGACGCGCGCGATCATAACTCCAGCCGGTGATAATTGCAGCGAGCGCCTGCACGTCGGCTTGAGTGTAGCCCCCGTCGACCCCAAGCGTGTGCAACTCCATGATCTCGCGGCCCAGATTTTCGTTGATGCCGGTAGGGCGCGGCAAATTCCCCCGCGGCGGCGCATGAGCGAAATAGCGCGCCGCTTGCGAGTGCGGCCCCACCGAAAGCCAATTGTCTAGATACACAATCATGCCCGGATGCTTGGTCGAAGCCAAAAGCATGTCGACGAAGCGAGCCCCAATATGGGGACGAATGGCGTCGCGCTCGAACGAGGGCGGGAGCGCGATTGCAGCGGGTTTTGTCGTCGAGACTGTGAAGTGATTGGACCAAAAGTGCACCATGCGCTCGCGCACTGGCTGGTCGCTGGTAATCGCTGCCTCAACGCGCGCATTGACAGCGCGGGTCACACGCGGGCGAAAGGTCTCGACAAAGTCTTGTTCAAGCGAAAGGTTGCGCGCCCCCTCCCCGGACGTATTGGCGGTATTCTGGCCATCTTGCATGGCGTTTGGCGCCGTGGCCTGGCTGGGCGGCTCGTTGTCGATGCGAAGCAGTCGCCGCGCGATGAGCCAGCGCCCGAACGCCAGCAGATCATCCTCGGCCGGCGGGAGCGCCGCAATCTGTGCAGGCAAAACCGCGTCCGGCGCCAATTGGCTCTTGATCCACCCGCGGGGATCGCCAGCGATTACCCGCAACTCCCCCGCCTTGGGCCCGAACCCGAAGCGATGCGCCGCCAACGCCGCATTGGTCATATCTGGCATCTGCGCTCTCCTCGCGCCTGGGGCCAACAGCTGCGCCTACCCGCACAACGTAAACTCCCGCGCCTTCCTTCCATTGCAGTGTTGCCAATGTTTGTCGGGATTGGCGACTGCGCGAGCCCGCAAGTGTGGCTCACAGATAGCCGAAACGGCGCACCCAGGGCTCGAGGATCGGCAACACCGGCGCCATCTGCGTCTCATAGGCCCGCCATTGGCCAGCCCCGTTATAGAGTCCGCGCGCCAACTGTTGTCCGCTTGGGGTGGTCATGGGCCGTGAAAGTGCGCGCTCTTTGAAGTCCATAACGCGCTCGTCATAGGGAACGCCGAGAAAATCGACAATGGTTCGCATCGAACCTTCGAAATCCGTCACCGAGCGCTCGTAGCACGTCTCCATGAGCGGAAGCGCAAGCTTGGCGCGATAGACATCGGCCAGCCGCATCACTGCGTCATAAAGGTGAGCGGCGCCGTCCAAGGTGCAGAATTCGTACATCGCTATATTCATCGCGAAGATGTGCCGAAAACTGCTAAAGACGCAGTCACGCGGATCGCGGATCGCAAACAGCACGCGGGCGTTTGGAAACAATTTAGCGATCAAACCCAGAAAAGTGATGTTCAGCGGCAGCTTGTCGAGGACCATCTTGCCTTCGATTTCGGGCGAGCCTTCTCGAATTCTTGCCCAGTAAAATTCGCGATAACGCGAGAGCTCGTCCCGGTCGGCATTGGCCAAACGCTCGAGCCCGTTTTTCGGCTGAATAAAATCCCGCACCGCTTCGTCGAGAGTTTGGCGCTCTTCTGTGGTGACGATGGCTGGGTGGCTTCCCAGCGCGGTCTCGAGCAAAGTTGTTCCCGACCGCGGAAAACCGACAAGGAATGCGTGCCCCAACACCGGTGACGGCGCTTTCTCTTCCCCGCGCCAGGACGGCGCCTGTTCAACGAAAAACGCCTCGAGGCGCTGAACCTGGGCAAGAAAGGGCTCGACATCAGGGCGAACGAATCTGGGTGCGAATATCGAACGCAGCTCACTCTTCGATTTTACATAATGATCGAAAGCAGCCGATGAATTGCCCAAACCCTCATAACAATCGCCGATGAGGCCGTTCATGGATGCGCGCAAGGGGGGCGTCGCGCTTGCAACGACCTTATTCAGTCGCGAAAGGCCAGCTTTGAAATTGCCGGCCTCAACCTCGGCGCGCGCCAGCGTGAAGGCCAACAAATGATCCTGTTCGCTTGCGCCTTCCGAAGAGGCTTGCCCAGCTTGGCTGGCCAGCTTCGCGGCCTCGTTTCGATCGCCTCTCAACGCTGTCAGGTAGGAAAGCCGGGCGAGCGCGTCGGCAAAATTCGGTTGCGCGCCAACAGCTGCTCGATATGCGCGCTCGGCGGCGTCGAGATCGCCCAGGTCTTCCAAGACAGCGCCTTTGTTGAAATGCGCCGATGCGTTGTCAGGATAGAGACTTGTTACTGTTTCTAGGACAGCGCGCGATTCCGCGAGACGCCCGACCTGACGTAATGCGATCCCCAGTGCGTTCAGAACATTCTGATCACCGGGCGCCAGACTGCGCGCACGCTCCAGAAGTTCAGCTGCGGGACCGGCCTGCTGCATCTGAAGGCGACGATGCCCGGCAAGAAACAGCAATTGCGGCAGCTCGGGCCCCGACTGCAACGCCTGTTCCGCAAACAACCCGGCTTGGTCGAGATCCCCGGCGCGGATTGCAGCATTAATCTTACCCACGAGCTGCTGATATCGATCGGAAACAGGGGTTGGCATGAGACTCCGATCCCGCGCGCTCAAGTGTGGGCGCGCCCGCGTCTTGGGGGCGACAACCGCGCCTGCTCGCGCGGCGTAATCCGCTGCGACCTTTCCTTCCATTCCGGTTTTTCCAATGTTTGTCGAGACATGCGAAAATCTGGCCCGGTCGGTCGACCGAACCTGAGGGGCCATGGGGGCGAGTGTGCGCCCCTCCGCGGGCCGCTTCTACTCAACATCGAACGGCGCGCAGCGCCTATTGCGCGCTCCAAGCGCCAAGCAGCCGCTGCCCCATGTGCAATCGCCTAAGTGATTGGAGTTATTGGTGGTGGCGGGTGGACTTGAACCACCTACCTTGGGGTTATGAATCCCACGCTCTAACCAGATGAGCTACGCCACCGAAGGGGCGGACACATACGCGCGCCGCCTGAGGCCTGCAAGGGCGGGAGCACAAAACCTCGACTTGATCGCGGCTTAAGGGAAGAATCTTGCGCCAAGCGCAGCGCACGCCTTGCATCTGCACGCCAGCGACCGCAAAAAGCGAAAAAATGAGCCGCCTAAGACGGCAAGGGAGGGTGGTTTGTCCGAAAAGTTGGACGCCGTCGACGTCCGCATTCTTGAACTGCTTCAGGCCGACGCCAGCCTGTCGATTGCCGAGCTGGCGGAGAAAGTGGGCCTGTCTTCGTCGCCAGCCTGGCGGCGCATTGAACGATTGAAGAAAGCCGAGATTATCACCGCGCAGGTTACCCTGCTCGATTACGAGAAGTTGGGTCTCAAGTTCGAAGTGTTCGCCTCGGTGAAGCTGCAGCTGCCGTCGCGGGAAAATCTCGAGCGCTTCGAAGCCGCCGCCAAGCTTTGGCCTGAAGTGGTCGAGTGCGCGAGCGTGACCGGCGCCGCTGATTACATGCTGCGCGTGATCACCCGCGACATTCACGCTTATGACGATTTCCTGCGCGACAAAATGTTAGCGCTTGGGCTCGTCTCGGACGTGCAATCGCGCATCGTGATGCGGGTGCCGAAGCGAACGACTGCAGCGCCTCTGGAGCTGGCGCCCAAACCCGAGAATTAATGCCCGGCGTGCGCGTCCTGCTCGGCCTGACGCAGCATTTGCGCCGCATGACCGCCCACGTAACGCTGTGGATTTGAAGGCGGCGACAAATTCTGCTCGTGCTCCCATTGCTCGATCAGCCGCTTGGCCTGATCAAAGGCGCCGATCATATCGGCGCCGCCATTCAGCGCGTGATTGAAATAGGCATCGCCGAAAAACGTCCATTCGCGCTCGGGTTGGCAGCCGAAAGAAGAGCGGTCCGCAGCAGCGGCAGTGATGACGATGGTGTTGTCGTCCATCAAGGGCGCGATGAACGCGCCAGAAAAGCATGCTGAGATGATGATCACACGATTATAGATGCCGGCGTCGTTCAACATGTCGCGTAGGTTGGCGGGGCGCAGCCCCCCCACCAGCCGGTTATTTTCGCGCATCGCCGCGACCCCGTCATGAGATCCGTGCGTGGTGATAAAAATAACCACCAAATCCTCGACGGGGTTGATAAGACGTCCGACCTGCCCAATTGCCGCCGCCAGATTGTCCGGGTTGGCGTCGGGATAGAGACGGTCGCCGCCACCATCGCCGGCGGTGAGCAAAATCGAGCGACCTTGGGCGCCCAGATGCGCGGTGAGAATGCGCGAGGCCTGCGAAGCCTCGTTCTGAAATACAGGGTCGTCCCAGAGCGCCGCGGTAATCACATACACGTCCTCATGACCGGGACGTTGCGGCTGCAAGTTGTTGAGCGCATCGCCCATCATATGCGCGAGCTGGGCGGCCTGGGTCGGCCGTTGGGCAATCTGCCAAGAACCAAACCGACCGCCGAACGGATCCTGCTCGGTTTGCTGTTGGGCGTACGCCGGGGGCGCGAGCGCCAATAGCGGCAACAATAAAAGGCCCGCAATGAGCCTACGCGCGCCCCAGCCGTGCATTGGTTCAACCCCGTCTCTGGCCAAACATCCCCCGGCCGCGCGCTGACCGCAAGCGGCGTACACATTGGCCTCTCGTCGCAGGCTGGGCTAGCACTAGGCCCATGAGCGACGGAGCGGGCAAGCCGGCACATCCGCAGACGGTTCAAAAGCCGGACGGGTACATTCCCGTGCGCAAGGCCGAGCTGGCCGAAGCGATTGCCGCCGCCGAGGGGCTGCCAGCAGCCGACGCAGCCGCTTTTCCACAGGTATTGAAATTGCTGGGCGCGCTTCTCCACCAGGAGGCCCACGAGCGGCTGGAAGGCCTGAAGGCGCTCTATGATCCGCTCGATCCAGAGGCGGGGGCGCCGCGCTGCGACGAAGGCGAGGAAGCCTTTGCGGCGTTTGAAACGGCGATGGTCGCGGCGCTGACGCGCGCAAACTTTGTCGAGATCGATCACGACACCGTGCAAACCCGCGAGGCGACCAAGCTCTTGACCGGCCTCAGCATCAAACCCTCGCAAGCCGGCATTCGACGCATCCGTTTTTTTGCCCGCGGCGTGCGCCCGCAAAAGCTCTCGGTGCGCACTGTCCTCGGCCTAAGGCAAAGCGCCATCGACGCTGAGATGATGAGCGACGTCATCGTGCTCGTTAGCTTCAAGGCGCGCAACGAAATGGCGCGCGAGGACATACGCGCCTTCGCCAAGATGCGCCGCGGAGTGCGCGCCGGCGCTTCGCTGGTCAAACACTTCCGCAATGTCGCGAGCGCCGAATTGGTGACGCTGCATCCCGGCGCGCGACCCAATATGCGGCCTCGCGACCAGGTTTTTCTCGCCGCCCCGGCTATCATCGCCGGCACGCCTATACTGCTCAACATCGTACCCGCCGCTACCGTATTGTTTGCTGTTCTCTCGGCTTATTTCGGCGCACACGGGGTGATCGAGCAAGACAAACTCAAGAGCGCGTTGGCGGCGCTGTCGGGCCTCATAGCGGTCGGCGCCTTTGTAATGCGCCAACGGCTAAAATATGAGACCCAAACGCTTCGCTATCAAAAACGCCTCGCTGACACCGTCTATTTTCGCAATATCGCCAACAATACCGGAGTGATCGATCTCGTAGTCGGCGCGGGCGAAGAGCAAGATCTGAAGGAGGCGTTTATCGCCTTTTGGATTTTACGCTGCGCGCCGGAGGCTTTGGACAAAGCCGAAATCGACCGGCGCGCCGAAGAATTTTTGCGCAACCGCTTCGGTCTTGAATTGGATTTCGAAGTGCAAGACGCGCTCGACAAGCTGGAGCGTTTAGATTTGATCACCATTCAAAATGGCGTCTATAGCGCCTGCACCGCGTCGGAGGCGCTGGCCAAACTGGATAGTCGTTGGGACAATATTTTCAGTTTTGCCCCAAGCCCGCCGGCTCAGGCGACATAGACCCCGCGCACATGGCCGTCGGTGTGCGCAAGAATGCGCCGCACCCCGCCGGGCCAGGTAATCATGTCGAGCACCATGCGCGGGCTGTCGCGCGGACCATCGAAGAGCGCCTCCGGCTCAAGCCTCACCCACGCCAAAGGCGAAGCTTTGGTGGCGCTTGCCCCTGCTGCGGTGATCGCGCTGGCTATGGCCTCGCGCGTTGCTTGCGGCGGATATTGATAAAACACCGAATGGTAGACAATGGTCGCAGCGTCATTGGCGCGCGCCGCCAGTTTTTCTTCAATCCAAACCTCAGCGCTCGCCTTGTCGACGCGCGTGTTGTTGCGCAGCGCCAACGCGACCGCGCCATCGAAACGCGCGAGCCGGTCGGGCTGGTCGGCCCAGACATAGGATTTGAGGCGAAGCAACGAGGCCTCATCGCGGATGTCGAGCGGATTGAGATCGCAACCGGCCTTTTCGCGCACGTTGAGCCTTGCCTCAATCGGGGGCGGCGGGCCGTTCCACTCGGTATCGATGACAACCGGACTATTATCGCCCCATGACCAGGTCGCCGGCCGATAGGCGAACTGATCCCAATTCATGTTGAGGCCGGCGCTGGCGCCAATTTCGAGAAAATCGGCGGCGCCGTCCCAGCTCTGTGCAAAGGTGAGGAAGGCCGCCAGCAGCGCGATCGAACGCCTGGTCTCGTTGGTTTGCGGCGCCGATTGCACAAAGGCGCGCACCCAAGCGTCTTCGCGCTGCAAGAACTGCAAAGCCGTCGACCAGATCTCATCCATGTTCCAATCGGGCGTGCTGGCTGGATAAAGCTTCGCAAGCCTTTCATCACGTCCAGAGAGCGCTGCTTCGTGCAATACGCCGGTGAACCTGAGCGCCAGCGCATCAGCCCGCGGCGATGTCGCCCAGCGCCCAGCAAGGGCCGCCATCGGCCCGCCCGCCTCAATGTCGTTGGCCATTCGCTGCATCAACGCCCCGGTGAAGGGCGACCCGAACATCTCGCAAAACATCGCCTGTTCGCGAAAGTGCGCGATGATGTTTTCAGTGGTCACCACGTCCCGCTCATGCTCGCTCGACGCATAGGGCTATGCCTTCGCCGCCGCCAATGCAGAGCGAAGCAACGCCGCGCTTGGCGTCGCGCGCCTCCATTGCAGCAATCAGTGTGACCAACACCCGCGCGCCCGAGGCGCCGATGGGATGACCCAAAGCGCAGGCGCCGCCATTGACGTTGAGCTGATCAAGCCCGATCCCCAATTCTTTCATGGCAATGAGCGGCACCACGGCAAACGCCTCATTGATCTCCCAAAGGTCGACGTCGGAAACCTTCCAACCCGCGCGATCGAGCGCCTTCTTGATCGCCGGCACCGGCGCGGAGGCGAATTTCGAAGGCTCTTGGGCGTGACTTGCTTGCGCCACGATGCGCGCAAGCGGTTTCTTGCCTTTGTTCTTGGCGTCGGTTGCACGCATCAGCACCAGGGCTGCTGCGCCATCGGAGATGGCCGAGGCATTGGCTGCCGTCACCGTGCCATCTGTGGAGAATGCGGGTTTTAGCGACGGAATTTTCTCCGGCTTGGCTTTGCGGGGCAATTCATCGGTGTCGATCGCGCCAGCCTTGCTCTCGAGCGCGGCGATCTCGCGTTTGAAGCGACCTTGCTTGGTTGCCGCTTGCGCACGGGTCAGGGTTTCTAAAGCGTATGCATCCTGGGTTTGGCGGGTGAACTGGTAGTCTTTCGCAGCTTGATCGGCATAGACGCCCATCGCCAAGCCCTCATAAGCGTCTTCAAGGCCGTCGAAGGCCATGTGGTCGAGCATCTTGTCGTGGCCGAACTTACGCCCCCCGCGATGGCTCGCCAGCAAAAACGGGGCGCGCGACATGCTCTCCATGCCGCCCGCAACGATAACCTTGGCTTCGTTGGCGAGCAGCGTCTGGCGCGCGCTGGCGACCGCTTGCAGGCCCGAGCCGCACATCTTGTTGAGCGTGATGGCTTCTGTCGATTTCGGCAGGCCTGCGGCGAGGGCGGCTTGGCGCGCAGGCGCCTGGCCCTGGCCGGCCGATAAGACATTGCCCATAATGATCTGATCAGCTTCGCGAACGCCGGCTTCCTGGATTGCCGCCTTCACCGCAACCGCCCCCAGTTCCGGGGCTGAAAAACTGGAGAGCTCGCCTAACAGCCCCCCCATCGGCGTGCGCGCCATACCGACGATGACAACGTCTTCGCTCATGAGCATTCCCTCAGAAAATCCTGGGCCCGGTCGTAGCACTCCCGGCCAAGCGCCGCCATTGCCGGCCGCGTCTCAGTCGCTGAGATAAGCGCTGCGCCGCCCCGAACAACATCTTGGCGAAGCCGAAGCCGCGGCCCTCCCCAGGGCGCAAACCGAATTGCCCATCAAGGCAGCGCAGGCGCCCGCTTGGCGCGCAGCCCTACCCGCCCCCGCCCCCGGTGAGGAACGATACGATCCGCGCAATGACGCTCGCGTCCTGGGCGATGAGGCGATGGCCCAATCCGTCGCAGAGCACAAACTCCGCGCCAGGCCAGTTGTCGGCAATGGCTTGGCCCTGCCCCCAATCCACCTGCTCGTCGTCAGCGGAGTGAAGAATGAGCGCCTGCGGTTTCAGATTTGCAGCGGCATCGACGAAATCAAATTCTCCGTTTTCGGCGATGTAGAGTTCGCGCGCGCGTTTGACGACGTCGATAGAGATGCCGCGGTCTTCGGCGTGCTTGAACCAACGTCGGTTGCGCCCGCGCGGCGGCGCGATCAAGACCACGCGGTCCACGCTAAGCCCGCGCGAGAGCGCCACGGCGGTCGCGGGGCCTCCAAACGAATGGGTGACGATGGCCTCTATCGGACCTAAAGCCGCCGCTGCCGCGCCAACCGCGGCTGCGGCGATGAACGGGCTACAGGCCGCGCCTTCGGAAAATCCATGCGCTGGCAAATCGAACGCGACCACCGCCACGCCGATTTCGCGGAGCGCGGCAGCGAGCGGACCCCACAAGGCGTTGTCGTCCTCCCAGCCGTGCACGCACAAAACCGCCGGGCCCGAGCCCAAGCGCCAGGCGGCTATTTTGCCTTCCGGCGTCTCGATTTGAAAATCCTCCGCGTCCCGAAACGGCGCGGCGATGCGGGGGCGCGCGCGGCGACGCGGGACCATGACATCCGCCAAGAGCTGGCGGGCTTCGTCGTCGAGGCTCACGCTGTCTCCGTGGCGCTGATCCAACCCCCGCCCAGAACACGGCTTGAGTTGGGATCATAAAACACCGCCGCTTGGCCCGGCGCTACACCTTCTTCTGGGGTTTCGAAGACCAAAGACCAACCCGCGCCGACCCAAAGCTTGGCCTTGACCGGGGGCCGCGTTGAACGCACCCGCACGTTAAGCGCGCGACCATCAAGCTCGTCCTCGCACGCCACCCTTTCGCCAATCCAGTTCACGTCCTTGAGCCTAATGCGCGCTACCCCCAATGCCTGTCGCGGCCCAACCATGACGCGCTTGTTTGCCGCATCGAGCTTGATCACAAACAACGGTTCGCCGGTCGCAACCCCAATGCCGCGGCGTTGGCCAACCGTGAAATTGATCACCCCATCATGGCGACCCAAGACGCGGCCATCAATATGCACGATATCGCCGGGCTCGATGGCGCCGGGTCGCAACTTTTCCACCACGGCTTGGTATTTGCCGCTGGGCACAAAGCAGATGTCTTGGCTGTCGGGCTTTTCTGCAACGCGCAAACCCAGTTCGGCTGCGAGCGTGCGGGTTTCACTCTTTGGCTTATCACCCAACGGGAAGCGCAGAAATTCGAGTTGCGCGCGCGTGGTCGCGAACAAGAAATAGGTTTGATCGCGAGCGGGATCAGCTGCGCGGTGGAGTTCAGCGCCGCTTGCGCCCTCAACCCGGCGCACATAATGGCCTGTGGCCAAACAATCGGCGCCTAGCTCCTCGGCGACCCGCTTGAGATCCTTGAACTTCACCGTTTGATTGCAGCGCACGCAAGGGATCGGGGTCGCGCCCGCCAGATAGGTGTCTGCGAAATCCTCCATCACCGCTGCGCGAAAGCGGCTTTCATAATCGAGCACATAATGGGGAAAGCCGATGGCGTCAGCGACCCGGCGCGCATCGTGAATGTCTTGCCCCGCGCAGCAGGCGCCGGGCTTATTCACGGCCGCGCCGTGATCATAAAGCTGAAGGGTGACGCCCACAACGTCGTAGCCTTGGCGGGCCAGCATGGCCGCTACCACGGAAGAATCGACCCCGCCTGACATGGCCGCCACCACGCGCGTTTCACGCGGAGGCTTGGCAAATCCCAAAGAATTGAGGGGGCGCGCGCCAGCGGCGGGCGCGCTCGATACGGGGGCCATCTTCTCCTCCCTTCGGGGTCAAGGCCCGAAGCGAAGGCTCAGAGATAGTTGAGAAGCGACAGTTTTGAAAGGTCCACGAACGTCTTTGCGGCAGCCTGGTATTGCGTCTCCAGCAGGTTGAGCTGAATTGAGACCTGCGCCGGATCGGCATCGCGATTGGCGCCGATTTCCTTGGTCAGCAGATCGGATTGATTCTGCAGCTGCGTGCTTTGGGTTTGGAGTTGGGTTTGTATTTGGCCAGCGCGGCCGGATTCGGTGTCGAACGTCGCGCCGGCGGCGTCAAGCTGGGTGGCGATATTCTGGAGCGTGGCTACATCAGGAGCGCTAATCGGCTGGCCGATCGCGCCGCCATGGGCGTCCACCATTTGCTGCAATTGCTGCATTGCGTCGAAAAGACCTTGCGACATTTCGGAGGCTTTTTTCGCTAGCACGATCGGAGCGCCGGCGCCCATATCAATGGTTTGCTCGCGTGTCGCTTCCTGAAAGATGTCGCTGGGCTGTGTCGCGGCCGCCAATTGTTGCAACGAATTGATCTTTATCGGACCCGCGCCCAGGCGCTCGCCGGCAAAGAGCGGCTGGCCGTTCCAAGTTTCGTTGAGCGCACCGACGATGCTGGAGAAATTGAGAGCGAGACTGGTAGAGATGGCGCCTCCATCGTTGGAGCTGATGGCGGTTCGGATCGATTGCGCGATTGCGCGCGAGCCGTCCGCGACCTGCTGCAAGGCGCTGCCTTGCACATCGAAGCGCGCTTGCAACTGAGCGATGACCGAGCTTTTCGCATCGGCGGCGGCCTTGAGGCTTTGGGCGCTGAGCAATTGACTGGCGCTGGCGCCGAACCCTTTCAGATCGTCGGCCTTGGTGCCGTCGGCAATTTGGCGCTGCAACTCCACCAGCTGCTGACTCATATTCGACAGCGCTAGTTGCGCTTGCGCAGAAACCAAGGTGGATGAGATCGGCAGCATCTCGTGACCCTATTGAACCGGAGTTTGAATACCGAGATTGACCAACATGTCGAGCATCGCCGTCGTCGCCTGGATGACGCGCGCCGCCGCCGCATAGGCGTTCTGGTAGGTCGTCATCTTCGCCAGCTCGCTATCCAAATTGACGCTTTCGACCTGTGAGCGGCGGTTATTGGCGGCGGTGGCGACGGCCTGAGCGCTATTGGCGCTGTTTTGCGCGTTGGAGGCCAACAGTCCTGCTTCGCCGCCGAGACGCGATGCGTAGACGCCGAGCGTAGTCGACTGCGCGGTAAGCGACCCGGCGGCGGCGAAGGTGCGCACTGAATCGCGCGCCCCCACGAGCGCGGCGCTGCCTCGATTGTCGCCGCCTTCGATGACCGTTGAGCCGAGCGCCACGGTCAGATCCGGTTGCCCCACTGCCAGGCGCGATGGATCGCTGGCGACAAGCGCATTGACGTTGGTATCCAGCGCCCGCCCCGCGGTGGCGGCTTGCGAGAGTCCGTTCAGCTCGGAAAACGAAACGCCTGTCGTCCCGCGCGTCGTCGTGTCGGCTGTCAGCGTAACGTTGTACTGAGGGTCTGAGGCAAAGGTGATTTGGCCGGTATTGGGATCGCGCGAATAGACGCCGTATTGGCCGAGCCCGGCGCCGGTCGCATTAAGGGCGTTGAGCAAATCGTTCCAAGTTGCGCCCGGCGCGGCGAGCGCGCCGGAGATCGAAATGCTGCGATTGGCGATCAGCCGACCTGCGCTGTCTTTGATCTGGTAATCGATTTCGCCCCCCGCATTGAGGCCAAGCGCGTCGCTCGCCTTGATGCCGGTGTCGAAGAACATCGGCGTGGTGCTCGATACAAGATCGTTGAGGCCGAAGAATTGCGAGAAGCCGCGGCCGGCGCGACTGCTCGGCGTTGTGCTGTCCTGCTGGACGACTAGCCCACCGCCTGTGCCGCCGTTGAGAGACATAACGCCGCTATTGAACGTGGCGGCGCCGGGCGGCGTCTCAGCGCCGAGCGCGGAGTTGAGCGCGGTGGTGAAATCTCCGATCGTGCCGCTGGAGAAACTATAAGAAGTCGATGACAAGTCAGAGGTGATAGTGCCGGCGTCGAAATTGACGTTGAGGCGATCCTTCAATACGCCGTTGGCGTCGATCACGCCGATGGTCGCCTTGCCGGTGAAATTCATCGCGTCAGTGCTGAGCAACCCGGTTTGCCGGCCGACCATCTGTCCGACGGCTGGCGAGGATGAATTATTGTTGTGAGCCTGGTTCAGCGCGTCGCCCAGCGCGGAAGCAAAGCCGCCAAGCGCTTGCGATAAGCTTGGCAGATCTTGATCGCGCGCTTGCAGCAAGCCTGCGATCGAGCCGCCGGAAAGATAGGGCTCCAGATTGACGCCAGCGCCGAGTTGCGGATTGAGACTGATGACGCCGTGGGATGCGAAATTGCCGTCGCTTGGCTGGTAGGCGATGGTCGCGGCCTGGGCGCCGACCAGTAGCGCGCCGCCCGATGTACGCACCTGCACGCCGCCGCCTGTTGCCTGCGTGACGCTGATGCCCATTAGCTGCGAAAGCTGATCGACTAATTGCGATTGCTGGTTTTCCGCGCTCGATGAATCTGCGCCGTCGCTCTTGGTTTGCACGATCTGCGTGTTGAGCGCGGCGATCTGGTTCATCAGGTCTTGTGCCTGGCCCACCGCGTCGCCAATGCGCTGGTCTGCTTCGGCGGTGAGATCCTGCAACGATTGCCCAACGCGGGCGATTTCGTTGTAAGTCGATTGAAGATTGTCGACCGCGCCGGTGCGCTGCAATGTCGAGGACGGATCGGCGCCGAGTTGGGTAACCGACGACCAGAACTGATCGAGCATGCCAAACATCGAAGTGCTGCTACTGGGATCGCCGAACTCGGACTGTGCGCGGTTGAGCAGATCTGCGCGCGCGGCCGATGACGATTGCGCGCCGGTGGCGATATAGCTGGCCGCGGCCAGAAATTGATCGGCAGCGCGGCGCACTGCGGTCACATCCACGCCGCCGCCGCCAAGGCCCAGATCGTTGTGGGGCGTCAGCACTACGTCGGTCCTCACATAGCCCGGCGTGTTGACGTTGGTGATGTTCTGCGAAGTCGTTCCAATCGCCGTCTGGGCTG
>Ga0209698_10005473_pt1 | contig 13716 bp, 11 predicted proteins | sample LitLauG_LLR_2012_FD_187203 | JGI IMG/M metagenome (GOLD analysis project Ga0209698, IMG submission 187203) | Freshwater sediment microbial communities from Pennsylvania, USA - Little Laurel Run_MetaG_LLR_2012 (SPAdes) (version 2) | ecosystem: Environmental > Aquatic > Freshwater > Creek >... | reverse complement strand
CCGCAAGATCCAATCGGAGTAGCGGGGGATCTCGCCATAGAGCGCATCGAGCAGCACGACGCCCTTGATGCGCGGATCGGCCCCGCCGATCGAGAGCGAATAGGCCGCCGGGTTGTAGCCGCCGCTATAAGCCACCATGATCACCGGCATGGTCGCGAAGGCCTTACGGGTGCGCTCGTCGCCGTAGAGCTCGACGAGATGCACGGTCGCCTCGTCGAGGAACTGGCGGAAGGTGCCCGGCTGCCAAAACGCGCCGGCGCTCGAATCGAGCGCATCGACGGCGAATTGGGGTGCGACGAGCACCGCATTGAGGCCGGAGGCCGCGACCTGCTGGGGCACGCGCTGGCGGGCCATGACATCACGGTCAAGTCTCGCGCCGTTGCCGTGGAAGAAAACGACCATGACGGCGGGTTTGCGGATGTCGAAGCCCTTGGCCATCGACAGCAGCACATGTCGGTCGCTGTAGGTGGTGTCCTCCCAATAGGTGCCGCCACGGCCAGCATGACCGCGCCGGCCAGCGGCGAAGATATTGAGGAAGATGCCCTCGTTGGGCTTTTCGCCATCGAAGGGGAAGGGCGACATGTCGAAGGGCACCAGCGCCGTCAGTTCGGCGGTGAGCGGGCGCAGCTTGGCGTAAACTTGCTTTGGCTTGGGCACGCCCTTCACATGCGGCTCGGCGGGTTTGGGCTTGGGTATCTTCTGCAAGGGAATTTGGGCGATCGCTTCGCGTGGCCGTGCAACTAGCGTGCAGCACATGAGGGCGCAGACCAGCGCAAGAACGATCCTGGCTCCCACCATTGCCCGCACTCAGCCCGCTCCGACGGCTATCGCCCCTCGCATCGGCCGCAACACCGCAAAGAATGCCGGGATCGCCAAAAGATACGCGCATCCCGCAACGGCCAGCACCGCCGTAAGTCCGAATGATGTCGAGATGATGGGCACGAGCGCGGCCCCAATGACCGAGAAGCACCCGTTGATGCCCCAGGCCCAGAGGAACATGTGCTCCTTGCCCAGGCGGCCGAGCGAGGTCATCGCGGTCGCCATCGGGAAGCCCATGAGGAAAGCCGGTGGGAAGATCAGGCCGAAGCAGCAGAGCAGGCGCAGCCCATAGGGAAGCGTGCCGATCATATCGAGCACATGATCGAGCAGGAAGCCATAGCCGATGAGGATCGCGCCAATGGCGATGAAAATCCGCGGCATGGTGGTGCGCGCGACTGGCAGATAACGCTCCGATACAAAGCTGCCGAGGCCCGAAAACACCAGCATGCCGGTGATCAGCACCGACGCCGAAACGGTGGCGTTGGAGAGCGCGAGGATGAAATTGGCGATGAGCCCGACCTCGACCATGATGTAGCCGAGCCCGAGGCAGCCGAAATAGACGATCGTCAGCCACTTGCCCGGCGTCATGCGCAGGCCGGTGGCGGAACGCCAGCTCATTAGGCCCCAGGCGACCAGCACCAGGCATATTGCGCCCGCCGCCACGCGAACCGTCATCGGCAGTACCGGCCAGCGGTAGAATTCATAACCGAGCAAGCTGAGGCCGATGAGCCCGAGCACCGCGGCGACCGGCCCGCCCTCGAACACCACCGGGAACATCACTAGGATGAAGGCGGCGGCGGCCGCCACCCCGACCGTCGCCCAGACCATGAGGTAGCCCCACTCGTCCTGGAAGAGGTCGAGCCGGTCGAGTGTTCTCGGGAGGTCGGGCGTTTTCACATAGGCGGCGAAATAGGGCCGGCTGTTGGTGAGCGGTCGCGAATCGAACACGTAGCGATCGGCGATATCGTCATAGCCGCCGTGGATGAGGTAATTCCAGGCGATCCGGCCCATCGTGGTCGCGGGCACCACCTCGGAAACGGGCGGAGCACCGTTGCCGGCATCGGCGACGGGGGCATCGCCGGCGGTCGGATCGACGTCGCCTGCGCCCCCTCCTGGAGCCGCAGCAGCGGGCGATCCATCGGGGTTGGCAGCCGCCGTTTTTGCCCCGACCGGAGCGCCCCCGGGATTGTCCGCCGGGGAAGCCGCGCCGTTGCCGAAAATTTGCTCGCGGTAGCCCGACAGCGTGTCCTTGGTGCGGCTGTCGTCGTAGACATAACCAGGATAATAGAGCTCATCGAAGCTCATCGCCGCCGTGTGCTTCTTGAGCAGCGCGATCTCGTCCGGTTTGAAGCCGCCCTTCTTGTAAAGCACGGTCGCGGTCGAAAGATATGTAGACGTCGCAAAGAAGCTATCGGCGACCTTGTCGGGCGCGACGTCCCGGGCGGCGCCGACCATCGTGGCATAAAGCTTCAGCACCGACTTCGGCGGCTCCTCCTTGTTCCACAAGGTCACCGAAAGGATGCCGCCGTCCCTCAGCGCTCGCATGTAGTTGCGGAAGGCGTCGCGCGTGTAGGCGTACTTTTCGACAATCGCAAAGCCACCGGGATTCGAGAGGCCCGCACTGTCGGCCAGGCTGAGGTCGATGACGTCGTAGCGTTTGTCCGTGTAGGCAAGATAGAGCCGCCCGTCATAAGGAATGACGCTGACCTTGGGGTTGTGCAGGATGTCGCCGGTAAAGTCCTTCAACGTTTTGTCGTTCTCGAAGATGTCGAGGATCGCCGGATTGCCCTCGGCCACCGTCACATGCGCCGAATTCTTCAGCGCCACCGAGGTCGAGAGCCCGCCGCCGAATTGGGTTACGAACGTATCGGGGTCCTTCTTCAGGAGATACGGATAGATCATCGGCAGATAGGTGTAGTACGCCGTTTCGTCGGCCGGCAGATCACGGATGATGCCGATCGGCCCGTCGCCATCGATATAGAGGCCGAGATAGGCGTTGGCGGGGAATTTCGTCAGGTTGAAACCAGCATTGTCGGAAAGGCCTGGCGCGAAGTGCAGGTAGGACGAGGAGTAGACCTCCAGATACCCGAACGGCGTCGCCCGCTCCACAACGCGCTGGCTGTCGGGGAACTTTCGGGCATAGGCGACGCCCTTGTAATCGGAGACGGCGAGCTTCTTCAATCCCAGCTCAGGCGGCAAAACGAGATGGGCGCCGAGCGCCAGCGCGGCAACGACCACCGAGGCGAGAAGCGCGCGCGGCTGGTCAAGCGCGAGGAACCAGCACAGCGCGCCGGCGAAGGCGAGGATCAATGGTGCGATGATCAGATTTTCCGGCTGGTACAGATAAAGCGCCAGGAGGAACATCAGGCCGCACAACCCCGAGCCGGTCAGGTCGGCGAAATAGACCCGGCCGAAATTGCGGTGCGCCTTGAGGAAGACGATGCCGAGGAACAGCGCGCCGGCCAGAAACGGCAACAAGTAGAGCGCGAAATTGGCGATCAGCCGGTAGGTTTGGTTGATATCGGAGACGATGAAAATCGCATTGAACGGGAACTGCTGCGCCGTGAGGTTGGCGCCGATCATCAGGACGGGAAACGCCAGCAGCGCGGAGGTCGCGACGCCCTTCCAGCGGTGCTCGAAGAACCCCTTGCCGACGCACATGATGGCCGAGACCAGCCCGAACGCCATCATCGCCAGCGAGACGACGAACGAGCCGAAATGCGCCCACGAACCGATCGAGAACAGCCGCATGATGGTAATCTGCAGCTCGATGACCGCGCCGGCGACAAGCCCGACGGCAAGATAGATCGGCAGCGTCGGGATCAACTCGTCGACCGTCTCTGGTACGGCCGCCTCGGCCGGCTCGATCGTCGCTGCATCCTGGGCCATGGTCTGCCGTCCGATGTTTCTGGGTGTCAGGCACTTAGTGCGCCGAATGCGCGGAGTCCTTGAGGACGGTGGCAAAGGCGCACTAAGTGCCTGACACCCAGTCCCCTAATTACATGTTGTGCGTACCCTTGATGCTGTCGCCATCGAGCTTGGTGAACGGCACGAACGGCACGATCTTGCCGGCGAAAATGTCCGAGCGTTTCACCGAGATCGAATTGTCGGCGGCGACGATTTTTTCGACCTTCAGCACGTGTTGGGCCCCCGGCGGGCCGACTGGAATGACCATGATGCCGCCCGGCTTCAACTGCTGGAGTAGGGGCGGCGGAATATGGTCGATGCCGCAGGTCACGATGATCTTGTCGAACGGTCCGTTCTCTTCCCAGCCGTAGTAGCCGTCGGCGTTCTTGGTGCTGACACCCTTGAATTCGGTATAGCCCCGGGCGATCAGGGCGTCGTAGGTGGCGCGGGTGCGCTCGGCCAGCGGCTTGATGATCTCGATCGTATAAACTTTGTCGGTCAGGTGGGAGAGATAGGCCGACTGGTAGCCCGAGCCGGTGCCGATCTCCATCACCTTCTCGCCCTTCTGCACATTCAGCGTCGAGGTCATGCGGCCGACCAGATGCGGCCCGGAGATGGTCACCCCGAAGCCGATGTCGAGGAAGGCGTGTTCATAGGCGCGCGGCCAGTTGGCCTTGAGGCAAAACTCCTCGCGCGGCGTCATCAGAAAGGCCCGCGTGTCGGGCTTGTCCCAGATGTCGCGGTTGTGCATCAGCGCCTGGAAGCGGTCGAACCGTTGGCGCAGGAACTCCGGTCGCTCGGCGCGGTTCTTGACCATCCACTCGACGAACGCCTCGCGGCTGGCCGAGGGCACCTCGAGGTTGAAGTCGTAGGGCATGGGCACGGTCGGCGGCGTGGCCGGCGCATCGGTGGCAAGAGCCAGACGCCCCAGCGCAAGGCTCGCGGCGGCGCTGCCCGCCAGTTTCAAAATGTGCCGTCTGTGCACGTCATCCTCCATCGATCGCCGGGCGGCGCTCTCTCCAGCCCGATTCCGCTGTCCTATCCGCCGCGACGGCGGCGGATCGATGGCGGTTCCTCGGGCAAGCGCCTCCACGAGTCGGCGCTTGCAAAGCATCCCTATGGCACCAATCGGGCGGTCATGCGCGGCGTCGCCCTGCCGCAGCCGCTGCCCGGGGCCGCACTGTGGCGATTGGGTGACAGGGGCTCTACGCATTCGTGGGTTGCCTTTACAGTACGGTGTTTTCCTTCCTAACCTCGCCCCGCGCCATGGGCGGGCGCGGGATCTCGAGAGGAGGCCGGGGTGAGTCGCGTGTGGAGTGGGATTTCGGCGGTCCTTGCGGCCGGTATCGCCGGATTGGGGTCGGCGGGGGCCGAGCCGGTCGGCAAGTGGTGTTCGGGCGTGCGGATCGCGGCGTTCGCCGGCGGCGCGGAGGGCTCTGCCTTCACGACCAACGTGGCGAACGGCTTCAGCCAAGCCCAACTCGACCTGGGGCCTACGCTCAACCTCGGTTATTTCGACTGGGATCCCAACAAGATGCTCGCTGGCATCAAGGACGCGGTCGCGGGCAAGGTCGATGGCGTCATCGCCTATGGCCTTGCCGGCGACGCCGCGACCGACCCCTTGATCGACAAGCTGTTCACCGGGCACGCCATCTTCACCGTGATCCACTCAGCCTTGCCGCGCGCCGAGGGCCGCTACCTGGGCCAGGGCTTGGGGTTCGTCGGCGCGCCCGCCTACAAGCTCGGCGAGGCACTCGGCACCGAGGCGGCCGTCCGCGCCAAGCTCGTCAAGGGCGATGAGGTGCTGGTCTGGGGCCTGCGCGGCTGGGGCCACGAGCGCGGCCAGCGCACGACCGGCGTGCTCGATGCGCTCGCCAAGGTGGGCGCCAAGGTCACCTATCAGGAGATCGATGCGGCCACCAACAAGGACGCCAGCGCCGGCACCGTGACTTTCGTCGGCCTCCTCAAGAAGAACCCGAAATTCAAGCTCGTCGTCACCGATCATGGCGGGCTCACCGCCAACGCCGAGGTTTTGGCCAAGGCCGCCGGGCTTGGTGCAGGCCAAGTGTATTTCGCCGGCTTCGACTTCTCGCCCGAGGCCGCCGGCGCGATCGCCGACGGCTATCTCGGCCTCGTCATCGACCAGGAGCCTTATGTCATGGGCTACCTGTCGGTGCTGGACATCTGCCTTGCCAAGAAATTCGGCTTCATCGGCCTCGATGTCAGCACGGTCGGCGCGTTCATCGACAAAGGCAATGTCGAGGCGATGACTGGGCTCGCCAAGCAAGGCGTGCGGTAGCCGTCACGTGACCAGCCCACGCGCATCGACCTTGGCCGAGCCCAACACGCGGGCGCCGCGCGCAATGATCACCCGGTCGAACAGGTTGGTGACCGGGCAGACGTGGTTGGGCACGATGGCCAGCCGGTCGCCGACCTTGGGTGGGGAGGCGAGCTTGGATACATCGAGAAACCCGTGCTCCTCGCTGAGCGCGTAGACCACCGCCTCGGGCGCGCCGCGCAGCGAACCATGGCCAGTGAGGCCGAGGAGGTCGCTGGTGAGCGACTTGCTGCCGGCGTCCAGGATCGCTCGGGCGGCAGTCGGGCGGCTGACAACGGTCGTCAGCACGGTCAGCGCGCAGTCGGCCTCGGTCGCCGCGCCCGCCGCGATCTGCGAACGGTCCATGTAGATGTAAGTGCCGGCGCGATATTCGGTGACACCGGAAAGGGCATCGTCTTTCCACATGTCGGGCGTGCCGCCGGTGGAGATGGTCTCGCACGGCAGGCCATCGCGTTTCAGCAAATCGCGGGCGGTCGCCAGATACTCGGCCATCGCCGCCCGCCCGCCGGTCTTGGGAAAGGTCATGAGCCCGCCGAGGGCGAGGCTGTTGGTCCGGGCGATTTTCCGCGCGAGGTCGAGGGCGGCATCGGGTGACTGCACCCCCGCCCGGCCACCCCCCGTATCGCATTCAATCAGTACCCGGATGGCGCGTCCGGCCTTGCCCGCCGCCTGGGCGATGCCGTCCGCGACCTCGGCGCTGTCCACGGTGACGGCGATGTCGGTGCGCTTGACGAGCGCGGCGAGCCGGTCGAGCTTGGCACCGCCGACGATATTGAACGTGAGCAGCATATCGGTGATGCCGGCGTCCGCCATCACTTCGGCCTCGCCGAGCTTTTGCACGGTGATGCCCTTGGCGCCGGCCTGCAGCTGCGCCTTGGCGAGCGGCACGAGCTTGTGCGTCTTGATGTGCGGACGGTTGGCAAACTTGAGCTTGTCGCAACGTGCCTGCCAGCGGGCGATGTTGCGCTCGACCACGTCGAGGTCGACGACCGGGACGGGGGTCTCGAGATCATCGAGCGTTGCGCCGGCGGGGGTGAGGTCGAAGAGTGTGGCGATATCGGTCATTGTGTTTCTCCTGTCATCCCGCGCGCGGCGTCGCGTCTTTACGGTGCGCCGCGGACGCGGGACCGGGTGCGGCTCCTGCGCTCAAACTCACACGGTCCCGGTTCAGCGATGCACCATCTGGCTTGTCGCCTCCGCGGCAAGCCGCAATGGCGATGAAGAATGCTGCATCGCATCCGGGATGACATCAAGCGTTGTCGGACACCCCGTCGATCCAGGTTTCGAGCACGTCGAGGTCGTTCGAGAGGTGGACGAGGTTGGCGCGGTAGCCCTTGGCAGTGAGACTAACCTCGTTATGCAGTCCAAGGAAGACCGCGGGACAATCGGTTGCCATGGGCAATAGCCGGGCAAAGTCGTAGCCGAGGTTGCGATGCAGGTACTTGACAGCATCGAGCATGGTGATGTTGGCGCCGGCAAGCGTGCCATCGGCGAGCTGCAGTTGGCCATCGACCACCTCGACTGGCCGCCCTTGAAGCGCAAACCGACGCGGCCCGCCCGCCGCCGAGGGCATGGCGTCGGAGATTAGGAACAGACCACCAAATTGCTTCGCCTCGATCACCACCCGCAAGCTGGTGGGGTGCACATGCTTGCCATCGGCGATGATGCCGGCCATGGCATTCCGTGACGCCAGGGCCGCCCCGACCATGCCGGGCGCCCGACCGGTCATTTGGCTCATCGCATTGAACAGGTGGGTGAAGCCCTTGGCACCGGCATCAAGCGCCGCGAGCGCCTCCTCGGCCGTCGCATCGGAATGGCCGAGGCTGACGATCACGCCTGCCTCGGCGAGGCGCCTGACATGCGCCGGTGTCACGACGTTGGGTGCCACCGTCACCAGCACCTTGCCGCAATCGAGCCCGCACAGCCAATCGATGTCCGCGTCCGTTGGCTTGCGGATGAATTGCTCGGGGTGCGCGCCCTTGCGCTTCACATCGATGAAGGGCCCTTCGATGTGGATGCCGAGCACGCCTGGCACGCCTTCCTTGATCGCTTGGCTCACGGCCTCAGCCGCGGCGTGCATGACCTCTGGCGCATCGGTGATGACGGTGGGCAGCAGCCCGGTTGTGCCGAACCGGCGATGCGCCTCGGCGATCTTGCGCACGCCTTCGACCGTGGGCGTGTCATTGAACAGGACGCCGCCGCCGCCATTCACCTGCACGTCGATGAAGCCCGGCACCAAACGGCCGGGCCCGAGATCGCGCAGCGGCAAGCCAGCCGGCAGCTCGGTGATGGGTAACGCGGTCTCGATCCGCGCGCCGTCCACGACCAGCGCGGCGCCCTCGCTCAACTGTCGTCCGTACCAGACCCGCTCCGCCGTCAACGCAACCCTGGTCATGCCCGCGACACTCCCCTCGCGAACGGCTCGCGCATGTTCAACCCGCGTTTGGCGAGCAAGATCGCGCCGTCCATCGCATCGGCCTCGGGCCGCGAGAAGACAGAGTCGAAATCCGTGAATAACGACCGCAGCGGGCCCGCCAAGCCGCCGACCAAGGACACTCTTGGCGCGCCCAATTCTCGCAACCTCGACGCCAACGCCTCGATTGCCCGGCGAGCGTCACCGACAATGCCGTCCGCGACCTCGTCGCCCTGTTCGGCAAATGCCAGCACGTGTGGCGCAAAATGCGCATAGGCGGATGGCCTCGCCGTTCGCGCCCACTCCGCCAGAACGGTTTGGTCACGGCCCAATTCCCCCAGGATATAGTCTGTCAGCGGGGTTGACGGCCCCAATCCGTCGATCGCCAGCACCGCCGCCCGCGCCGCCTCGCGGCCCATGATCGCCCCCGATCCCTGATCACCGAGCAGGAACCCCCACCCGCCGATGCCGATGGGTTCGCCGCCGACCATCGCGAACCCCGCCGAGCCGGTGCCGGCAATGACGATCCCGCCGTCCGCACCGCCATGGGCGCCGAGACACGCGGCTTGCGCGTCGAGCGCCACGCTCAAGGTCTTGAACGGCAGCCCGGCGGCACGCAGCGCGGGCGCGGTTTTGGCCGTGATGAGGCCGGCAACGCCAAGGCCAGCGTTGAGGCTGGCTAGGCTCGAAGCGGTTAACCCGCCCGTTGCCACCGCCTCGCCCGCCGCCTCAAGGATCGAAGCCGCCGCGCCAGGAAGGTCGGTGAAGATGTTGGCGGGGCCCCCGCCACCCTCGCCGATCAACCGACCGGCAACGTCGCGAATGCGCGCCCGACACTTCGTGCCACCGCCATCAATGCCGAGGAAAAGCTCTGTCATCGCGGAAGATCTCGCGCTCGCCAGCCAGCCGCCAACATACACCTAACTCTGCGACTTCTCTTGCGCTTTCGAGCGGTTTGGGCGAGACCGCGCCAGGTGAGCGCACCCCAAAACGGTCACGCCAAGCGCGCCCTTGGCAGCCGCCACGCAAGGCCAGACGGGAGACTAGAATGCTATCGCGACGTTTGCTCTTTCCCCTTCTCGGCGCCTGCCTCTTGGCCGGTCTCGAGCCCTTGCGCGCCCAGGAGGCATGGACGCACTATCGCAACGGACGCTATGGCACTTCGGTCGACTATCAGGAATTCTTCGAGGCCGATCCGCCGCCAGTCAACGGCGACGGTCAATCCTTTACCTCGCCGGAAGCCAAATTCAGCGTCTATGCGCGGCTCAATCGGGGAGGAGAGACCCCAAAGAGCTATTTGGCCGACCTTTTAGCCGACGCCGACTACGCCAAGACGACCTATCGCAATATTGCCGGCAACCGACTCACCATCAGTGGCTATCGCGGCGGCAATACTTTCTATGAGGTTTATCTGTTCTCGCCGCGCGGCGTGGTTCATGCCCTGGTGTTGGCATATCCCACCCAACACCAGGCCGACTACGATGCGATGGTGACGAGAATGGCGCGGTCCTTCACCGGACCCTGACCTGGCGCCGGGAGATTGGTGCGTCGGCCGCATACCGAGGCACGCGCGTTGATTCGCGTGCCTCGTATTGCGGCGCCAAGCGCTTCAGTTCGCGGTCACCTTGTCGTCCTGGACCTCGACGTTGCTGATCTTGCACCAATCGACCGTGTACTGCTCGGTCTCGACATCCTTGTAGATGATGCGGAACGGCACCTCGCAGTCGCCGGCGTCCGAATTCCAGTTCATCACCTGCGTCTCGCCCGGCTTCACCGAGACCCCGGTCCACTTGCTCCACTTGCTGTCCTCGAAGGTCTCGAAGCCGATGATCTCGTATTTCGAGTTGTTCTGGAGGTTGAACTTGTAGTCATCGGCGTGCGCGGCCACGGACATGCCGAGGCCGAGGATCGCGGCGGTCATCAGAAGGCGCTTGAGCATCATCGTCTCCTTTTGGTTGCACCGCCGAATCGGCGACGGCATACCGGGCAATACCCCCGCCCCCTCGCGCCGGCAACCACGTGCCGGTCTAAGATGTTGATAATATTGGATCAGTGGTCGGAGCGCCGGGAGTTAACGATGAACGGCCAACACAAGTCGCCGGAATGAGCACGCGAGTGCGCCTTGAGGATACTTTGGCACGCTTTGGAGATACCTTGGCGCTCGTGTGAGCGCGCATCGCGACGCGTCAGTAAGCGCTACTCGACCCGGTCATCACGGTAAACGCGCTCGCGATTCTCGTGATTCTCTTGCGCTTCGAGACTGAGCGTGGCGATCGGGCGGGCGTCGAGCCGCTTCAAACCGATCGGCTCCCCGGTTTCCTCGCAATAGCCGTAGCTGCCATCCTCGATCCGCGTCAGCGCGGCATCGATCTTGGCGACCAGCTTACGCTGCCGGTCGCGAGCGCGCAGCTCGATGGATTTGTCGGTCTCCGAGGTCGCCCGGTCGGTGATATCGGCGTGCTGTTGGGTGTCATCGTGCAGCGCTTGCAGAGTCTCCCGACCCTCGCGCATGATTTGGTCGCGCCAGGCAAGCAGCTTGCGCTGGAAATAGAGCTTCTGAAGTTCGCCCATGAAAGGCTCGGATTCGCTCGGCCGGTAGCCTGGAGGCAGTTCGACGACGGCGGGTTTGGAGTGGCCTGTCTTGGCCGGATGAGCAGGCTTTTCGGCCTTCTCTGGTCGGCCCAGACCAGTCGATTTGGCGCTGGCGGAACCCTTGGCACCGCCCGCCGCCGGCGCTGCATCATGTTCGTTTCGATCTGTCCGACGAGCCATGTTCTCGACCTTTCGCCTGCCCATTTGGGCGCGAGCCTGCTGCCGATCTGCTACCGAATAATCGTGACCTGCAAGCGGCGTGCCCTTATCCGCGCGGACAGCCAGCAAGTCAAGACACCACCCTTTAAAGTACTGTAATATTTGGTTGTTTCAGGGGTGTGACGAAGCCCTCGCGATATCCCGGCGCGATGATTCCGCGCTTGCGCGCCCAGTGCTGGACGGCGCTCAAGGCATTTTTGCGTTAGGTGTAGAATTGCATTAAGCAACTTAAGGTTGTGTTCACTCGCAAAGGGCATATTGGTTGCAGGTCACGAGCTGACAGTGGCCGCTCGATCAAAGACTTGGAAAGACACGCCAGATGACTTCGTTGCATCCGCTCCAGCCGATTTCCGGTGCCCCACCGCCGGCCATGCTGACCGGCAGCTTGTCCGACCACGGCCCTGACCGCGCGGCCTACTCCAGCCTCTAACCTCTCCTTGTCGACGACCACCGGCGGGAAGCCAAACAGGTTCTGCTCGCTGTTTCCCGCCGGTTGCTTGCTTCACACACCCAATGCCGAACGTACGAAAGTCGATTGAACTGAACGCACTATCGCGAGAAGGAGGACCTCGACGTCTGGCCGACGTCTCTTGCTCAATACCCCCGCAAGGCTTGTTCGCCTCACGAGCCGACCAAGCGGGTCGGGCCGGCCATGCTACCCACCGGCTCGAGCTTGCTCCCCACCGGCGTCCGGCGGTCCCCACAGGCCGCCCACGCCCGCAAGCCTCGAGTCGCGCAGTCGCCAAGCCGATCCGAGCGCTCACGCAGCGCTTACGGCGCCGCCCCTTTGCCTCGGGGGCGGCGCCGCAATCCCACTGAATGACCTAATTCTCGAGGTCCATTTCCAGGATCGCCATGCGCAGCTCGTAGGAGAGCTCGCCGTCTTCTTCCAGCCGGTACACAAGGCCAAGGAACTCGTCGCCGCGATGCACTTCGAGCATGTCATCTTTCTTGGCGACGGGCTTCAATTTGAGGTCGGTCGACCCAAGCGCGCGGCGCAAATATTTCTCCAGCCCGGTAACTTCCTCGCGCTTCACAACCGCCTCCTCATGGCTTTCCCAATGCAGTGGGCAAGGCTTCTAGCCGCCCACGGGCTCGCTGTCGCGTGCAAACATCTGATCCATCTGGTGCGAGGGCTCGGCACAGTCGGCGCTACCGATGACCTTGGCGGGAACGCCAGCGACCGTGGTTCGCGGCGGCACATCCTTGAGCACCACCGAGCCAGCGCCGACGCGTGAGCACTCGCCTATTCTGATATTGCCGAGCACCTTGGCGCCCGCCCCGATAAGCACCCCGTTGCTGACCTTCGGATGTCGGTCGCCTGACTCCTTGCCGGTGCCACCAAGCGTAACATTTTGGAGGATCGACACGTTATCGCCGACCGCCGCCGTCTCCCCGATCACCAGCGAATGGCCATGGTCGATGAAGATGCCCCGTCCCATGCGCGCCGCCGGGTTGATGTCCATGGAAAAGACCCGGCTTGCTTGGCTCTGGAGATAAAGTGCAAAATCACGGCGGCCCTGTTCGATGAGAATATGGGCAAAACGGTGGGTTTGGAGGCCGTGGAAGCCCTTGAAATACAGCAGTGGCTCGATCAGCCGATCGCAGGCCGGATCGCGATCAAGCACGGCCAGGAGATCAGCCCTGAAAATCTCGCCGAATGAGGGCTGTCCGGCGACAATGTCATAAAAAGTATCATAGAGCAGGCCAGCATCGACATCAGGATGCATCAGCCGCTGCGCCAGCCGATGGCAGATGGCCTCCTCCAACCGCTTGTGGTGGAGCACGGTGGCGTAGATGAACCCTCCCAAGGCTGGCTCGCGGGCGATCGCGGCCTCCGCCTCCTGGCGCACTTGCGTCCAAACGGGGTCGCACACATCCAGGCTGTTAGCCACCGCCTTGACGTTTGATTTGCCCATGTTGGTCTCCTTGATCCACCCCCGGCGCCGCCCTTTCAGGCCGACTCTAGGTAGCATGTCGGATCGCAGCGGCCCAGATTCAATCTCCAAAACAAAGAACCCGCCAGCACTTCGGTGTTGCGCTCGGCGGCGGGGCAGCTTTCAGTCGAAGTGACAAGAAGGTAGCAGCTCACCCGCACGCCCGGAGCCATTCGATTGCCGACCGACAGCCTCGACAACCGCGCGCCAACCGCCAATCCGAGCGGCACGGCCGCGGGTTGGATCCGTGTTTGGGACCTGCCCACCCGCGCCTTCCATTGGCTGCTCGTGTTTTGCCTGACCATCACCTTCAAGACCGGCTTTTTCGGGCCCGCCTCGGCGCTCGATTGGCATGTCTGGGCCGGCTATGCGATCGGCGCTCTGGTGGTTTGGCGTCTGATCTGGGGCCTTTTCGGCAGCGAGTACAGCCGTCTCGATCGCCTATTTGGCGCGCTGGCCAACTTGCGCGAGCATGCCGAGGGGCTACTGGG
>Ga0209698_10005471_pt1 | contig 13719 bp, 9 predicted proteins | sample LitLauG_LLR_2012_FD_187203 | JGI IMG/M metagenome (GOLD analysis project Ga0209698, IMG submission 187203) | Freshwater sediment microbial communities from Pennsylvania, USA - Little Laurel Run_MetaG_LLR_2012 (SPAdes) (version 2) | ecosystem: Environmental > Aquatic > Freshwater > Creek >... | reverse complement strand
ACGTAAATCTTTACCCCTTTGCCATTCAAGAGAGATCCCATCCATTGAAGTTTTTTTCGGGGGTGGCCCGAAAGTTCCGGGCAACAAGGAATAACATATTGTCTTCCACCCTCGGCAATAATTAAAAGGCCTGCCGTACGAAGTAAATTGCCATTTGTGGGCGCTTTTGAAATACTGCAAGTGAAGCTGAATTACGTGTTCCTTCCCGGTACTTTTTTATCATGGCTGCGCGATACAACCAATTCCCTGCATGAAAATCCGAAAAGCAACACCGTTAAAATCCATTTATTCATTATAATGCCAGAAAGCGGCTTGTTTCCTCGAGGGCTTTTGAGAGTTTCCGCGCAGGGCCTCGAGCGCTACAAACGATACTTGCCTGGTGATTTTTCTATTTCAGTTATCCACATGTGTCTAATAACTTTTAACAAATTCTACTAATTCTCCGCCTTACATTTGTTGTATAAAAATTGAACGAATTATAAGTGTAATTATAATTTCAAGGTGTAGGCTGGAACTATCCGCCACCGGCTCAATTTTTAATTTTTCTTAATAAACGTTTTCTCTGGATATCGGATTTAAGTAAAGGCTGTATGTTTATGCAGCCTTCTTTTTTTTTCCGTCGGGGCGAATTGCGAATTTGTAGTAGAAATTATCGGAGGCTCTCTATCGTTATTGATGTCGAAAGGCATTCCTCCAGTTGAAGGCACCGCCAATCCATGGAATTTTTTAGCATTTTAAGCCCTGACACTTACGCTGACTTGATGGGTCAGCATTTTAGAAAGCATTACCCGCCAATATTCAGCTTTTGCTTTCAGTAGCGCCATTTCTCGTTTTGAATTGAGATAACTGTCATAAAACGTGATCGAAGCAGGCTGATGAGCATTCTTGAATTCGAATTGGAGTGCTATCGCACTGCGGTTTTTTTTCAGGCCAGCATTGTTTTCTTCGGAGCGCCGTATGGAACCGCTGCTGGTGATCACTTCGCAGTTTTGAATTTCGTCAAGAGCAATTAAGGAGCAACGATAGGATTTCTTTTCTCTTTCCACAATCAGGATTTTGCGGTTGATGCCATCAATGCCCACCACTTTATTTTCGAACATCTCCTGGCTGCAGAAAGTGAGGTTATTGGCTGTTCCCTCGATGCTAAGGCGCAAGGCAAGGTTTTCTTTCGTTTTTTGAGAATTCTTGTAGAATTTGCTTACAAGTGGTAAGAATAAAATAGCTGCTGAAATGAATGCGATCGTGGTAAAAACTGAAAACATAGGCTTAAATTGGATAGTTCAAAATATTTTCGAGCTATCAATAATAACTATTTTTTCTTAGAAAAATTGCAATATTGGACGAAAACAGGGCTTCCGGCAAGACCGTGATGAAAAATTAAGTGGAAGTACGTGCTTTTTGCCCTTTTCAACCGTCGTGACTGACCCCTTCTGGGGCCTGGAAAGTCTTGAGTCCGCTGACGGAATTCGGCAAAATTTTAATTCAACAGCCCCTTTTTTAGAGTTTTTTGGTGCTAAGCTGGTACGCATCTTGATGGATATTTGGTATAAATATCCTTTTTATGAAACCTTTTTTGCCTGACGTTCATGCCGTCCGAAATGGTTCACTCGCTCTGTTGCTACCGATGTTTGTGGCAGCAAGCGCCTATTGTCAATATTCTCCGGTCAATGCGGCAACCAACACGGAAAATGCCTCTTCCTCACTGACTACCCAGCGCATGAGTGACCACGGTTCCGTGGATGTTTCGATGCTAAAAGTCTACCCTAATCCGGTGATCGACGAAACGAGCATCGTGTTTAATGCCGCAGTTTATAATGCCCCTTACGAGCTCAGAATCATCAACAACAGCGGGATCGTGGTGCGCAGCTTGGAAGGGAGGACCTCTCAGGGGCAGAATACCGTTAACCTGCAACTGGGTGATTTTGCGCCCGGGAATTATTATGTTCAAATTACCACGCCATCTTCCAAAGAAACACGTCGGTTTTTAAAATAGCAGCTGTCTATTGGGAGGCAGGATGTGTGAAAGAGAAGACGTTCGCTTCTTTGATCAGCCGCCCGGAAAATGGGACGAGCGGAGTCTTATGGGTTGGAGCATCGTGGTAATAAGAATTGTCATCTTTCAAAGACGGCACCCCGGTAAGGTAAGGGTGCCATCGGACCTTACGGGGTTTCTTTTAAATTCTGGGGACCCGTTGGGAGGAAATTCACTTTGAATTTTAAAATCAAAGTATTATTTTGTAGACAGGCGCTTCATTCGCATAACTTGTTCGCCATGCAGGCGTTTTGCTCATTTCCCCAGGATAACAGGCAAGCTGGTTCTTGTGTAATCAGAACTGGCACACGCAAGACGTGTCCTTCCGGGATTGTTTGCCCTACCACACTTCAAACGATTTATCACGTTAAAATACCTTGCGATGGAAAACTCATCTACTGAAAAACTTTCCCTGAGAATCTTGTTTTTGGCGTCGGAACCAACTGATGCCGGGCGCCTGCGCCTCGGTGCAGAATTGCAGGAAGTGCGTAACCGCTTGTCCAATAATCCGGCCTTCGAAATTAAGGACCGGCAGGCTGTTAAACCGGATGATGTCCTCCAGACTATATTGAATTACAAACCCAATATTGTCCATTTTTCAGGACATGGCCAGGACACCGGCGAAATCTGCTTCGAGGATGAAAAGGGGAACTCTAAGACCATTCCGCCCGAGGCGTTGGCTTCGTTATTTGAGTTAGTTACGGAGCATGTAAAATGCGTTTTGATCAATGCATGTTATTCCGAAGTGCAGGCAAAAGCCATTTCTCAATTTGTTCCGATCGTGATCGGTACCAAGAAAGAAATCAGCGATAGTGCCGCCATAAAATTTTCGACCGGCTTTTACACGGCATTGGATCCAGATCTTTCCCAGAAAAGTCTGTTAAAAGCCTACGACAGCGGGTGCATCGCAATCCGATTTGAGAGCCTGCCAGAACATTTAACCCCCATCATCATAGAGGGGTTGCCCGAGATCAGGTTTTCATCAGAAGTGGATACGGCGTTGCTGTCTATTTCCCAGCCGAAGGGCATTGTTTTCGAAGCGCTTATCCGTGGCCTCAGCCTGACCGGAAAAAAGATGGGCGTCGCCGAAGGAAAGGTGAAGGAAATCCTGGAACAAAAGATCGCAAAAATGAAGTCGCATAATGAAGGCGTGTTGGAATATAAAAAGTTTTTGAAAGATATTCTGCGGGATGAATACCCGCTCTCCGAAGCCTCAACGATTGCCCTTTTTCAGTTGCAAAACGGACTGGATCTTAATAACAACGATATTACCCTGATCAATAACGAGATTTTGTCGGACCCGAACCTGTCGTCTGCTGAAAGCTGGTATGATAGGGGGAGGGGGCAGTATGAAATTGAAAATCTGGATAAAGCGATCGAATATTTTTCGGAGGCTATCAAAAAAGACTCCGATTATTCGGCCGCATTTTATGAACGCGGCTATTGTTATGATAAAAAAGGAGAGTATAAATCTGCTATTGACGATTTTACCCAGGCCATCGCCTTTGACAATAAGTGGGAAGTGCTCAGCAATTTAAGTCTTGCCTATTATTCCAGGGCCAGATCGTATTATGCGGTTAAATCTGCCGATGAAGCGCAGCAGAAAAGCATGTTACAGGCGTCCCTAGCCGATTGGAACAAGACACTTGAGTTAAATGCCAATCAATCTGAAGCTTTTTATGGCCGGGGGCTTGTTTACGTTGACCTTCACGATCTGGAAAAGGCAATCCTTGATTTCAAAAAATCCTTTGAAATGGCCACTACCGACGATAAGAAAAGGAGAAGTGGTTTGGGCCTGGCCCGGTGCTATTTTATGATTGGCGAAGTGGATGAGTCCAACAAGTGGATGGGCCTTATAAAGGCGGCGCCGACCAATGACATCTTTGCAGGCGAACTCCAGTCACATGAAAACTAAGGGCCAAATTTCTACCCCTTGTTCTCCTGGACCGAAGGAGTTATCCTGACAGGGGCTGCTTCTTCCGGCACAAAGCAGGAGGCCAAAGAAATGCGGGCATTCCCTGGTGATCTTGCCAGGCAGTTTGGCGACGAGTGATGTCAAACGAGTGGTACTTTAAATAGTGTTCAATGATGAATAAAATAATCCGAAACTTTCTTGCCGATTACGGGTATAATGTGGTCGCCCTTCCCAAAGCGGACCTGGCACCACTTATATTGCTATCCGAAGAGTCGGGATCGGTCAGTTCCCTTGACAGTCCGATAACAGATTTGTTCACCGCGACCCAGGGTGCGGTTCCTGAGGTGATCAGGAACGTGCAGGCTTCCGCGGTCGAAGGCGCCGCCTCCGTTCAGTACGAAGCGGACGCTGGCGTATCGGTGCTGGACTGGCTGATGGCTAAATTACACCTGGGGAAATTAGAGGGAAAACTCACTTTTGATGGACATAAAATATTACACCTGTCCTACGAAAAAGTGTTGGAAGATAAAGTCAATTTGGTGAAACTCGATTATTTTATCACCGGGTCTGCGCCCGCCGCAGCGGAATTTAATACATTCCGGCCGCGCTTGGAAAACAGTGAACTGTATGTCATTAGTTCGGTGTTGAAGAGTAATTCGTTTACGGTCACTGTGGAAGATGCCAACGGTGCCCAGGTGGACATTGCCGCCAGTATTAAAGGTATTTTAGGTGCTACCCAAAATATCACGACTTCCGGAAAGAATTCCATTTCCATAAAAAATGATTCTGCAGGTCCACTTGTATTCGCGTTCAAAGCGCAGCAAATCATCTACAATAAGAAAGAGTGGTGGCAATTCTTTAAAAAGGAAATTGCCGGGTTTACGATTAGAAATAAAGAAGGGATCATCATGAGGGGAGACAACGCCTACCCGACCGTCTCGCTTGCTGCCGATAAATATTCGAGTATAGCGCTGTAGTGGGAGTCCCGAAAGACGCTCCAGTAGGAGTCGTCGTTGCGCTGAGGGACCAGTCAGTCCCCAAAAAGAAGCTATTTTTCTCATGGACGATAGGCAGCCTGCTCATCAAAATAGAAACCGCTCAATTCCCCGCAAAAAAAATATAAACTTTGCCGCCACGAGCGATCAAATACACATCTTGTTCCAATAGGGGCCTACCGCAGTCCCGTTAGAGCAAACAAGTTGACCGGTTTGATGGGCATCTCAGACTGTCGTGGTGTGGGAGAAGGACTTTCAAGATAGTGGCATGAAGAAAAATATACAGGCATTTATCGCCTCGGGGATCCTGGAACAATTTGTGGCAGGCAATACAACCTTCGCCGAAACTGTCGAAGTTGAGGAGATGGCCGCCGCGTTCCCTGAAATACGTAAGGCACTTCATGACGCAGAGATTGCCATGGAACGTCAGATGGAGGGTTACGCCATGGCGCCGGATCCTGGCATAAAAGCCTTCCTGATGGCCTCTATTGACTATTCGGAACGTTTGAATAATGGTGAGACGCCCCAGATTCTGCCGGTTTTCGACGCGGCGTCCACCTTGGAATCCTATGCCATCTGGTTGAAGAGGCCGGACTTCGTCTTGCCGGCCGATTTCGATGGGCTGTATGCGAAAATTATCAGCAAGACCTTTTCGGCCATGACTGCCGTTGTTTGGTTAAAAACGGGGGCATCCCCCGAAGTTCACCATGATGAGTGGGAGCAGTTCCTGGTGCTGGAAGGCACCTGCGATATTGACATAGAAGGTGACCTACATCATATGGAGCCCGGGAAATACCTGCGCATACCATTGCACAAAGTGCATTCGGTGAAAGTGACTTCCGCCATACCTTGCAAGATCCTGCTGCAACGTATCACTGCTTGAACAACTTTCTTTCAAATGAGGTCCATCCGTCTTAATTTCCTGTAAGAAGCACTTCAGTTCGCCTGAATTAGCTGCGAAGACGCAAGACTATGGATGAATGATACCTCGGTAAACAGGTGGGTTAATCGATCTGGCTGTCAGGGGTAACGAGCCGTGATTTCCTGTATCTTTATGTTTTTTCTAAATCGATTGTATGCTCCCCCGGACGGTTTATATTTTTTTCGTTGTGGCAGTCTCCTGTGCCCGCTCTTTTGGGCAGCAACAAGCGATATCGGTGCAGCAAGCAGTGTCTGCTGACACATCCCTCGCCGTTACAAAAAATTTATCTGACTCAGCGCTGCTGGATCTTACGGAAAAACAAACGATCGGTTATTTCTGGGATTTCGGGGACCCTGTAAGTGGAATGGCCAGGGAAAGGAGCAATCAGACCTTTGGATATGGTGATGAAGTGGTCACGACAGGTGGAACGGGATTCGGCGTGATGGCACTCATTGTGGGTGTGGAAAGAAAGTGGCTGAGCCGCGACACGGTAGCCAGGCGACTATTGAAGCTGGTTAAGTTTCTCTCAAAGGCAGATGCATATCACGGAGTTTTTCCGCACTGGATGAATGGTGCGACCGGAAAGACGATCCCATTCAGCCGCAAAGATGATGGCGCCGACCTGGTGGAGACATCTTATCTTTTTGCCGGATTGCTGTGCGCCAAAGCCTATTTCGACGGATCCAATCACACCGAGCAGAATCTTCGCAGTCGCATTGGCTCCCTTTGGGACGAAATTGAATGGAATTGGTTTACCCGGGACGGCCAAGATGTTTTGTACTGGCATTGGAGTCCCAACAATGGATGGGCCATGAACTTTCCGCTGCGCGGCTACAATGAAACGCTCATCACGTATATTCTGGCGGCATCGGCGACTAAGTATTCCGTGCCGGCAGAAGCATACAGCATTGGCTGGCCGCAGAGCGATCATTTCATTAACGGAAACAAATTCTACGGATTTAGCTTACCCCTGGGTTTTGATTATGGTGGACCGCTTTTCTTTGCACATTATTCATTTTTGGGCCTTGATCCCCATGGGTTGCACGACAAATTTGCGGACTACTGGGAACAAAACTTGCATCATACCCTGATCAACCATGCCTATTGCGTTGATAACCCCAAGCATTACAAGGGGTACGGCGAAAAGTGTTGGGGACTAACGGCCAGTGACGATTATGATGGATACGCTGCCCATTCTCCTACCAACGACCTTGGCGTGATTTCTCCCACGGCTGCGCTGTCCTCCTTCCCCTATAGCCCGGATTATTCCATGCAGGCTTTACGGCATTTCTATTTTGATTTGGGTAACAAGATTTGGGGGCGGTATGGGTTTGTGGATGCTTTCAGCGAGGCACACAATTGGTTTGCCAAATCCTATCTTGCCATTGATGAAGGACCCATTGTAGTTATGATTGAAAATTACCGGAGCGGGCTGCTTTGGAAACTTTTTATGAAAAATGCGGACATTCAAAGGGGTTTAAAAAAACTGGGATATTCCAGCCCTTACTTAACGGACAAGCCATGAAGCGAGTTTCTGGATTTATTTCAACTTTTACTAATACCGGTGTTGCAAGCGAAATAAAGGGAAGCACCATATTAAAAGTAAGCGGGTCTTTTCCGACCTGGCGCTGCAAGTGCAGGTTGACAAAGGACTGATGTTCGCTTACTGCAGGGAACACTTCACGAAAAATGAAAAAAATGCCTGGATTTGAATTAACGGAAGACCATGTGGCAGCCTTCAACAGGGACGGCTACGTAATTATCAAACATTTCTTGGAGGACAGGGAAGTGCAAAAACTGTATCATTTTGCCATAAGCGATGCAAACTTGACAAAGCATGCCTATGACTTGAATGACCAGGCGGGGAAGAAGACGAAGCTTACCTTATGGTATACACCTGGCAATGATCCGTTCGGATTGCTCACAAGAAGCAGGCGGATGGTGGAGTCTGCAGGCAGGCTTATGGACGGAGATAGCCCGGTATGTCATTTTCACAGCAAGCTGATGCAGAAGGAACCAAGGGTGGGTGGCGCCTGGGAATGGCACCAGGATTATGGGTACTGGTACAAGAACGAATTTTTATTACCCGATCAGATGACATCAGTAATGATAGCTATTACAGCTGCTAATAAAGCCAATGGTTGTTTGCAGGTAATAAGAGGTTCGCATAAAATGGGACGTATTGAACACGGTTTCGCGGGTGAGCAGGTCGGTGCATCGCAGCACTATGTCGACCTTGCCCTAAAGACAATGGAACTCGTTTACGCCGAACTGGAAGCGGGGGATGCCTTATTTTTTCACAGTAATCTGTTGCACCGCTCCGCGCAAAATCTTTCCAGCTCTGCCCGATGGTCAATTATCTCTGTGTACAACCGAAGTGCCAATGTCCCCTATAATGAGCCATCACAATCCTCCACGGTGCCATTGACGCCCATACCGGATACAGCGCTGTTGGAGAGCCCATCGGCCGCCATCGGGGAAGATGCGCATTTTTTGGAAAAAGAGAAGGACGAGGCCCTGAAATGAATACCAGGAAAATGAGGCGTGCTATTTCCAAATGGATGCCGTGTACAATAGCAGACAAATGATCATGGGCAGAAAAAACATAGCCGGTGAATTCATCCTGTTTTCCTTTCGATAAAATGATACTTATTTTTTTGATTTAAATTTACCATGTATGAACGGGCGATCAAGGAGAAACAGCAACGTGAATTGGAAAATACGAATTGCCGCTATTTTCATCTTTTTTCATATCCCGATTTGCAACGGCCAGCCACAAACTTATTGTAATCCCGTTAATATCGATTATGGCTACACGCCTATTCCCGATTTTGCCGAGTGGGGACACCACCGGGCTACTGCCGATCCGGTGATCGTGAAATATCACAATGACTTTTACCTGTTCTCCACTAACCAGTGGGGCTACTGGTGGAGCAGTGACCTGGCCAGCTGGACATTTATTCCAAAGCGTTTTTTGCGTCCGTGGAATCATGTGTATGATGAGCTGTGCGCACCCGCCGTTGGAATTATCGGAGATACCATGATCGTTTTCGGGTCAACCTACACATCAAATTTTACCATTTGGATGAGTACCAACCCCAAGCAAAATGAGTGGAAGCCGTTGGTGGATTCATTTGCAATTGGCGGTTGGGATCCCGATTTTTTTACAGATACGGACGGGAAACTGTATATGTACAATGGCAGCAGTAACCGATACCCGCTTTATGGCATCGAATTGAACAGGCAGACCATGCAACCAATTGGAACAAGAAAAGAAATGTATTTCCTGGAGGATTGGCGGTATGGGTGGCAGCGATTCGGGGAATACTATGACAATACTTTTCTGGATCCATTTATTGAAGGCTCCTGGATGACGAAGCATAACGGTAAATATTATCTGCAATATGGCGCGCCCGGCACAGAATTTAGCGGCTATGCCGATGGGGTGGTTGTTGGAGACAACCCCCTGGGACCATTTACCGCCCAGTCGGACCCGCTTTCCTTCAAACCAGGGGGATTTGCCACAGGTGCCGGTCACGGGTCGACTTTCCAAGACTCCCTGCAGAACTGGTGGCACGTTTCAACGATTTCAATAGCCGTCAAAAATAATTTTGAGCGGAGACTGGGCATATGGCCGGCCGGATTCGATCAAGATGACGTGATGTGGTGCAATACGGCTTTCGGCGATTATCCTCATTATCTGCCGTACTGCCGGGGAAAAGTGCCAGCAGCGTCTTATTTCACTGGGTGGATGCTGCTTAATTATATGAAGCCCGTTACCGTTTCCTCTACGCTCGGTGCCTATCAAGCCAATTACGCCGTGGATGAGAATCTGAAAACCTACTGGAGTGCCGCTACGGGAAATAAGGGGGAATGGATACAAACAGATTTGGGCGCCAGCTGCACGGTCAATGCGATACAGATCAATTATGGCGACCAGGATGTCTCCTCAGATCACCTCGGTAAAGTAAATGGCGGCGAACAATATCACCAGTATATTCTGTACGATTCACAGGATGGTAAACGCTGGAAAATACTTGCCGACAAAAGCCATAACCGGTCGGATGTACCCCATGATTATGTGGAACTGGCCACGCCGGTGCGGGCAAGGTATTTGAAACTGGAAAACATTCATATGCCAACGGGAAAATTTGCTTTGAGCGGCTTCCGTGTTTTTGGAAATGGGGGCGGAGCCTCACCTGATACCGTGCAGCATTTTATTGTGTTGCGGACAGAAAAAGACAAACGGAGTGCCTGGTTAAAATGGCGGCCGGTAGACAATGCCTATGCCTACAATATTTATTTGGGGACAGCGCCGGATAAATTGTACAATTGCATTATGGTCTACGGGGGCAATGATTACTGGCTCAAGACCATGGACCTGGAAAAGCCGTATTATTTTTGTATCGAGGCTATAAACGAAAACGGCGTGTCCCCAAAGACAAAGGTTATTAAAGTGGATTAGGGCATTGCCCTACCATTCATTTTTTCAGGTATTTCCGGTCGCAATGGGGGGGCAATATCAACTGTTGAATTTTTTGAATGTAATAAAAACGTACATTATAAATAATCATTAATGAAAAGAACGATTGCAGTGGTTGTATGTGTCCTCATGATGCTGGCCAGTGGATTTTCGCAAAGCCGTGATGCCAGGATGACCCCCTTCATTGACCGCCTCATGAAAAGAATGACACTGGATGAAAAAATTGGCCAGTTGAATTTACTGACGATTGGAATCGACGTGACGGGCCCTGTGCTCAGCAAGAACGTGGAAGAGAATATAAAGAAGGGTAATGTGGGTGCGGTGCTCAATACCCGCACCGCGTCAGCGGTCCGGAAGCTGCAGGATTTGGCCGTTAAAGGCACCCGATTGGGTATCCCGTTAATTTTCGGCCTGGATGTGATTCATGGCTACGCTACCATGTTCCCGATTCCATTGGGTCTTGCCTCGAGTTGGGACATGGATCTCATCGAGCACACGGCCCGGATTGCCGCGGTAGAATCCACGGCAGACGGATTGAACTGGACTTTCAGCCCGATGGTAGATATCTGCCGCGATCCCCGGTGGGGAAGAATTTCTGAAGGGGCTGGCGAGGATCCCTATTTGGGTGCGTTGATAGCAAAAGCCATGGTGAAAGGATACCAGGGTTCGGATCTCCGGGATAAAACGTCTATCATGGCATGTATGAAGCATTTTGCTTTATATGGCGCAGTGGAAGCTGGAAGGGACTATAACACCGTGGATATGGACCGTGTAACCATGTACAATTTTTACTTTCCGCCGTATAAAGCAGCCGTGGATGCCGGTGTGGGAAGTGTCATGTCGTCTTTCAATGAAGTCGAGTCGGTTCCGGCAACAGGTAATAAATGGCTGCTGACCGACGTACTTCGGAGACAATGGGGATTTAATGGATTCCTGGTGACGGATTATACGGCAATCAACGAGATGATGGCTCATGGCATGGGGGACATTGAAAAAGTCACCGAAATGGCTTTCAAAGCCGGGGTGGACATGGATATGGTGAGTGAGGCCTATATCACCCACCTCAAAAAATTACTAGCGGACCATCAAATTTCAAAAGAGGAAATTGACACGGCCTGCAAAAGGGTACTGGAAGCGAAATATAAGTTGGGATTGTTTGAAGATCCATATAAAAACATCAGCGAGGAAACGGCGAAAAAAATGATATTCACCGACGCTAACCGCAAATTCGCGAGGGAAGCCGCTGTAAATTCGATGGTGTTATTAAGGAATGACCATAATATTTTGCCCTTGCGCAAATCGGGAACAATCGCCCTGGTCGGTCCTCTTGCAGACAACAAACGGGACATGTTTGGTCCCCACGGCGCTGCCGGAGACTGGAAACAAAATGTGAGTGTCCTGGAAGGCTTTAAAGACATCCCCGGAATTAATGTGCTTTACGCGAAAGGAGCTGATTTAACCGACGATTCACTTTTGATAAAGAAACTAAATGCAGAGGGAGGTGACATAAAAACCGCCGATGGAGTACAGCAGGCCTTAATAGACGAGGCAGTAAACACGGCTTCCAAGGCAGATGTTGTCGTGGCGGTTCTGGGCGAATCCCAGGGAATGAGCGGCGAAGCTGCCAGCCGGAGTATGATTGGATTACCTGGTAACCAGGAAAACTTGCTCAAAGCACTTATTGCCACCGGGAAGCCTGTCGTACTGGTGCTTATGAACGGAAGGCCGCTGACGATTGAATGGGAAAGCCATCATGCAGGCGCTATTGTCGAGGCATGGTTCCCCGGGACCGAGGCGGGCCATGCATTGAGTGACGTACTTTTTGGTAATGATAATCCTGCAGGTAAGCTGACGATCTCCTTTCCTGTCAATACCGGGCAAATTCCAATTTACTATAATCACAAAAATACCGGACGCCCGCTGAATGAAGATCAGAAATACACTTCTAAATACCTTGATGTATCGAATGCGCCATTGTACCCCTTCGGTTTCGGCTTGAGTTATACAACTTTCGAATACGGGGATTTACAGCTGAGCAGCACCTCGTTAAAAGGTGCTCAAACTTTGACTGCGTCCGTTAAATTAACGAATACGGGTACCCGCGAGGGCAGGGAGACGGTGCAACTCTATATCAGGGAGGCGGCGGCCAGCATCACGCGCCCTGTTCAGGAATTGAAGGGATTTCAAAAAATTGATCTGCAGCCCGGTCAGTCAACGACTGTTTCGTTCAGGATCACCCCCGACGATTTGAAATTTTACAATCGGGATCTGAAGTACGACTGGGAGCCTGGCCAATTCCAGATCATGGTAGGAGGAAATTCCCGCGATATTCGATCAGCTGCTGTTAGTTGGGCGAAATAATTTTTTTGTGTGACCCGGACATTTATCAAACAGGCCTTTGAACATTTATACAATCATGCTTTCATTTTTTTTGTCAATGGCGATGACATTCTTCGCCAGCGGAAATGTTTGCGATGGACAGGCCACCCAACAGCGAAGGCCGACAGTCCTGGCGAGTCAGACAAATGGTATTGAATGTTGGCTGACAATGAGCGACCATTCGGTCTTGCTCACCAAGCAGTCCGCTCCGATAACTTTTGAGTCTGCCGGTAACCAGGACCCTGATATTACGATAGACACGACCCAAAAATTTCAGTCCATCGATGGATATGGGTTCGCTTTAACCGGCGGAAGCGCCGCCTTAATACACCGGATGGCCGGAGCCCGAGAATCCGGATTATTACAGGAGCTTTTTGGCAATGGGCCGGGCGATATCGGAATCAGTTACCTTCGGCTAAGCATAGGGGCCTCTGACCTAAATTCTTTTGTATTCAGCTATGACGACTTGCCGGAGGGAACGACGGATATTAATCTGGACAGGTTCAGTTTGGGCAATGATACGGTCGATGTCATTCCAGTATTAAAGGAAATTTTGGCTGTCAATCCCAGGGTAAAGCTGATGGCGACGCCCTGGAGCGCACCCGTCTGGATGAAAGATAACGGAAGTTCGGTTGGCGGTACCCTGCAGGCGCGATATTATAGCGTATATGCGCGATATTTTGTGAAATATATCCTGGCCATGAAAGCAAAAGGAATTGTCATTGAGGCAGTTACCCCGCAAAATGAACCGCTAAATCCCGGCAATAATCCCAGCCTAACCATGTCACCCCAAGAGCAGATTGACTTTGTAAAAAATGATCTGGGACCGGCCTTCCAGGCAGCAGGAATTGCCACAAAGATTATCATTTACGACCACAATTGCGATGATCCCGCCTATCCTATGACTGTTTTAAGCGATCCTGGAGTAAATCCTTATATATTCGGATCTGCATTTCATTTATATGCCGGCGATATCAGCGCCCTATCACGAGT
>Ga0209698_10005470_pt1 | contig 13720 bp, 7 predicted proteins | sample LitLauG_LLR_2012_FD_187203 | JGI IMG/M metagenome (GOLD analysis project Ga0209698, IMG submission 187203) | Freshwater sediment microbial communities from Pennsylvania, USA - Little Laurel Run_MetaG_LLR_2012 (SPAdes) (version 2) | ecosystem: Environmental > Aquatic > Freshwater > Creek >... | reverse complement strand
CCATCACCACGCGCCCGGCCGGATTGAATTTGATCACCATGTTCGTGCCTTCGTCGACGACCCAGATGTTGTCCTCCGGATCGACGCGCACCGAGTGGGCGAACTCGAAGCCATAGTTGCCCTGGCCGATTTCACGAACGTAGGTGCCGTTCTGATCGAACTCGAACAGGCGCGTATTGGCGCTGCGGGTGTAGACGAAGAAGTGCCCTTTGGAGTTCGTGGCCACGCCCATGGCTTCTCCGAGATAGAGCCCCGGCGGGAGTTTGATGAAGTTGGGCACCGAATCGTAGGGGATTTCGGGTACGTTTTGCGCTTTGGCTTTGGACTGGGCGAACAGCGTGCCGCCAGAGATCAGCGCAAAGACTAAAGTGAGCGTCAGACAGCGCTTCATGGGTACCTCGGGAGTTCGGATTTTCCAGCTCGGTCAGCCTGGCCTCGACCGGCAATCCGCGCAAACGGACGGCCGGCGCGCCCTGCCAATAATGACGTATCAATCTATCACAAATCGCATGTCGCAACATGAATGCCGCGAACGGGTTTATTCAATAATGGCGACGCCACATCCGCGAGCAGGCCGCGGGGCAACATATGCTAGACTTCCATACGTTTTGCGGGGTGCTCTGTGCGTAGCGGCGGTTTTGTTGTGGGTGCACGTCGGCTTTAGTCAAACGATTATTGCGACGGTCGCGGGGTCGCGTTTTAGCTTTCCGGCGGATGGTGTGGCTGCGATCAGCGCGCCGCTCGGTTTCGTCACTGCGATAGCAGCGGACCCACAGGGCGATACCTATGTTGCCGATTCCAGCAACGACCGGGTCTTTCGGATCGATACGCAGGGTGTGTTGACGGTGTTTGCCGGAAGCGGCGTGCAGGGCTACGCGGGTGACGGCGGCGCGGCTACCAGCGCGGCTCTGTTCAATCCGACGTGCCTGGTGTTCGATTCCAATCGCAATCTTTATATCTGCGACTCGGGTAACTTCCGGATACGCAGGATCACCGCGGCAGGCGTCATCAGCACCTTTGCCGGAAACGGTGAGCGGGGCTTCGCCGGCGATGGCGGGCCGGCAGTCGCTGCTTCGTTCGGGAGCAATACGCGAGTCGCAATCGACAGCTCGGATAACGTTTACGTCTCCGATTCCGACAACCACCGGATACGCCGCATCACTGCGGACGGCGTGATCCGTACGTTTGCCGGAAATGGCGCTGATGCGAACGCGGGAGACGGCGGGCAGGCGCTGGCTGCCTCTCTGCGTGCGCCACAGGGACTTGTTTTTGACAGCAACGGGAATCTCTTCTTTGCAGACTCGGCGGGTCAGGTGGTCCGGAAGATTCTGCGCGACGGGACCATTTCAACGGTCGCGGGAAACGGCTTTTTCGGCGAGACGGGCGATGGCAGCGTGGCTACCAGAGCGAAGCTGAACTCGCCATCGGGTGTGGCTCTCGATTCCGGGTACAATCTTTTCATCGCCGACGTCAACAACAGCAGGATTCGCCGGGTGGATCCCTCCGGCACGATCACTACGTTTGCCGGCGGCGACCAGGTGGGGCTTGCCGGTGACGGCGGTCCGGCAGCCCTGGCATCCCTGTATGGGCCGCTCGATCTCGCGTTCACGCCCGTCGGTGCGCTGCTGGTTGCGGATTCCAATAACTTACGGGCGCGCTACATCGCGAACGGCAAAATTTCAACGATAGCGGGAAACGGGAATTACCGCTATGGCGGCGACGGGGGTCCAGGCAGCGCTGCTCAGCTTCCTGCTCCGTCAGGCATCGTGATTGACAGCTCAGGCGATGTGACGATTTGCGATAATTTCGCGAACCGCGTACGGAGAGTCGACGTATTTGGCAATATCCATCTCGTGGCCGGAGCCAACGCTCCGGGTTATGCGGGCGACGGCGGGCCTGCGGCCAGTGGCGTACTGGCGGATTGTGCCGGGATCGCGGCCGATTCGGCTGGCAATATCTACATTGCCGACACCGGCAACCGCCGTATCCGAAAAATCAATGCGTCGGGATTCATCAGCACCATTGCGGGGACCGGCGTGAACGGATATTCCGGCGATGGCGGGCCGGCTACACTTGCCAGTCTCAGCAACCCTCAGGGCGTGGCGGCCGACGCACAGGGAAATATTTACATCGCGGACACGGGGAACCATGTCGTCCGGAAGGTATCCCCGCAGGCAGTGATTACCACGGTCGCGGGAACCGGTGACCAGGGTTACGCCGGCGATGGTGGCCCGGCTGTCGCAGCTGAACTCAATTTCCCGTCGAGACTTGCGATCGACGTCGTAGGAAACCTCTATGTTTCCGATTCGGGCAACAACGTAGTTCGCCGCGTCTCAACAACGGGGACCATTCGCACTGTGGCGGGAAATTCGAAGTACGGTTTTTCCGGCGATGGCGGTTTGGCAACCGCAGCGGCACTGGCGAACCCGCGTGGCCTGGCCGTTGACGGCTCCGGCGGGCTGTTGATCGCGGACGGAGACAACATGCGAATCCGCCGTGTGGACACGAATGGCGTGATTTCGACAATTGCGGGGAATGGCAGCCCGACTCTTTCCGGTGATGGCCGGCCGCCGCTCAACACCGGGTTTGGCTTTCCTGCCGACGTCGCCCTCGATTTCTCCGGCAATATCTACATCGCGGATCGAAACAATTCGCGGGTGCGGCGGATTCAGCCCGCGCCGACGTCGCTGGTGATTTCTCAGGCCGGCCTCACGTTCAGCCCGGCGGTGGATGCGGCGGTCGTCGCAACCCGGAACATCAGTATTCTGAACGGAGGCGTGGGCACGATTGGATGGTCGGCAAGCGCACGCACCACCGCAGGTAGCGCGAACTGGCTGAAGATCTCGCCCACCCAGGGGACGAGCACGACCAGCGCGGCGAGCGTACTTGCGGTGACGGCCGATCCCGCGGGGCTCACGGCGGGAAGTTATTACGGCCAGATTCAGATCGTCGCTCCGGGCGTGACGAACTCTCCGCGTTTCATTACGGTTGTGTTGAATGTTTTGTCCGCCGCGCAGACGACGGGGCCGGCGGTGAGTCCGGCGGGCTTTGTCTTTAGTGGCGTGGCCAGCGGGGGAAATCCCGCGGCGCAGACGCTCACGGTGTCAAAGCTCCACGGGGCCGCCCTTACGTTCACGTCGGCTTTTGCGTTTGATCAGAGCGTGGCACAGGGCTCCGGGTGGCTCACGGCAAAATCGGCGAGCAGCACGGTTGCGACCGGCCAGCCAGTGGCGATCGCTCTGACGCCGAACATAGCTGGTCTTGCGGCCGGAGCATATACCGGCACGCTGAAGCTGACTTTTTCAGACGGGAGCGCGCGGGTTGTCCCGCTCGCGCTGACGCTGGCTCCGGCCGGATCGGCCAGTTCCACATCCCGATTCCGGCCCGCGGCATCATGCACGGCGGCAAAGCTGGTTCCGGTTGTCACCGCGATCAGTTCAGGGTTCAGCCTGCCAGCCGGGTGGCCGGTCGCGATCGAGGCTCAGGTGGTGGACGATTGCGGTCATAACGTGAATTCGGGCACCGCGATTGCCACGTTTTCCAATGGCGATCCGCCGCTGGCGCTCGCCGCGCTGGGAAGCGGAACGTGGTCAGGGACGTGGCAGCCGCGCACCGCTGCAGCGAATGCGGTCATCACTCTCACGGCGCAGACATCTGCTCCTGCCATATCGGGCACCGCGCAGGTCGGCGGGCAGATTGCGGCCAACGCCGAGCCGCCTATCCTGAACGCGGGTGGCATTCTGAACTCGGCCAGCTTCTTCGGACAGACGCCGCTGGCGCCGGGAACGCTCGTCTCTGTTTTTGGCTTGAGCCTTGCGACGTCCGCGGCGCAGGCTGCCACCCTGCCTCTGCCGACAACGCTTGGCGGCACGCAGGTTCTAATCGGCGGCATCCCTATGCCCCTGCTCTATGCCGGCCCGGGGCAGATTAACGCGCAGGTGCCGTTCGACCTGCCGGTGGGAACGGCGCAGGTAATTGTGCAGAACGGCAAGGCGCTGTCGGTGCCTGAGCCCGCGGCGGTAGGGGCGACCGGACCTGGGGCGTTCACGCTGACTGGCAGCGGAACGGGAACGGCGATCGTGGTGGCGGTGAATCCCGATGGCAGCGCGTACCTTGTGGGGCCTTCGGCGCCTGCGCATCCGGGTGGCGTGGTGGTGATCTACTGCACCGGTCTGGGCGGCGTACAGGACAGAATCGAGGCCGGCACTGCCGCGCCGCTCTCGCCGCTGGCGCAGGCAAACGACAGCGTGTCGGTTACATTGGGCGGGGCGACGGCGCAGGTTTTGTTCGCCGGCCTGGTCCCCACGCTGAGCGGCCTGTACCAGATCAATGCGGTGATTCCACCGGGAGTGACGGGTGACAACGTACCGCTTGTTCTCACGGCGGGCGGTACGGTGGGCTCTGCCGTCACCCTGCCTATCCGCTAGTGTAATTGTCCCCCAAATAGCTGGACTACATTTCCAGTACCCACGCGACCTCAGTCGCGTTTTTGCGGGCGGAAACGAACGCGCCTGAAGTCGCGTGTACCAGCCGAATGATCGGTCCCGCTAATTCCTGGATACTGCACTAACGGTCGTGTTTAAACAGCCCGCGAAAAGGAATATGATGAATCCTCAGCGGGAGCAGAGATCAAGGAGCAAAGCCGATGACGAAGCGCTTCATTCACTTGCTGATGGCGGCAGTTGCGGTGGTGTCGGTGCTGACGGCGGCGTACTACCGCTCGCAATCGGTTCCGATCATGACCGATGCCGCGAAGACATTGCTGGCCTCGCTGACCGCTGAGCAGCGCGCGCAGATCGCATTCGATTTCAAAGACGACGAGCGGATGAACTGGTTCTATACGCCGGTGCCGCGCAAAGGGCTGCCGATGCGGGATATGGGATCGGGCCAGAAAAAACTGGCGCTGGCGCTGCTCGCCGCGGGATTGAGCCAGCGGGGCATGATCAAGGCGACCAGCATCATGAGCCTTGAAGACGTGCTGATCCTGCAGGAGATTGGCGGTAGCCAGTGGCGCCGCGATCCGGACGGATACTTCTTCAGCATCTTCGGCCAGCCGGCAGAGACCGGGGTGTGGGGATTCCGCGTGGATGGTCACCACGTCAGCCAGAACTTCACGGTCGTGGACGGGAAGGTGATCGATTCACCGAGCTTCTTCGGCACCAATCCGGCGGAAGTGAAATCGGGACCGCGCAAAGGGATGCGGGTGCTGGCGCGGGAAGAGGATCTGGCGCGCGCACTGCTGCATGCGCTGACTCCGGCGCAGCAAAATGTAGCCATTCTCAACAAGGTGGCGCCTTCCGATCTGCTGACCGAGAACTCGCGCAAAGCGGCGCTCGAAGGGCAACCGAGCGGCATCCGGCTTTCGGCCCTGAACGTGAAACAGAAGGAGATGCTGCAGGAATTGCTGGATGAATACTGCTACAACGTGCCGGATACACTTGCGCAGGTACGCGAAGACCAGATCAAAAAAGCAGGAGATCGTTTGTGGTTCGCATGGATGGGCGGGACTGAGCGCGGCCAGCCGCACTACTACCGGATTCAGACACCCGGCTTCCTGATCGAATACGACAACACGCAGGACGACACCAACCATATCCATTCCGTGTGGCGCGACTGGACAGGCGATTTTGGCGCAGATCTGCTGGCTGAGCATTACAAGACGAGCCACTGAGGAGGATGGCGATGAAAATTCAGCGGATCGGACGCCTGGTGGCACTGGCAGTGATGGCCGGGGCTTTGATCGGTCAGACGCCGGCACCGGGTGGGCCGCAACCAGCAGGGAAAAACATCAAAGAACTGCCGTGGGGTGTGAACACGCAGACAATCATGAAGAGCTTTACTGCGGCGCTGGGCGTGGATTGCACGTACTGCCATATGCAGGGCGACTTTCCGAGCGACGCCAACCCAAAGAAAGAAACCGCGCGGGGCATGATCCGCATGATGCGCGAGGCCAATTACCGCTTTCCCGACGTGAAACTGCACGTGACATGCTACGAATGCCACCGGGGAGAGACGAAGCCCCGCACGGCAGCGAACCAATAGGGCGGAGCCCAATCCATAGACGCGCGCTGCGAATTCCGACCGGCAATTTCCGCGTGGGAGCGCGTGGGACCATGGGAACGGCCCTTTGCGTGCCTGAGGAATGACTCAGCCCGCTCGCGGATTTCGGCGCCGCAGATAAGGTGTTTCCATGCAGCTCCGTATCGGTTTCGAACTCATTTATAATTTCCCACAACCTACGCCCATCATTCTTCACGTCAACGTCCACTATTCACGCGCGTTTGACGTCGTCGTGCCTGATCGGCTCACCACCGAGCCATACATTCCTATTACGGGTTACCGAGACGGTTTCGGAAACCTGTGCGCACGCGGTCTCGCCCCTGCCGGCCGCCTGCGCCTTATGGCAGATGGCGTGATCAGAGATCATGGCCTGCCAGATGAGATGGTATTCGGCGCGGGGCAGGATTCGGTAGAAGATCTGCCTGAGGAAACGCTCGTCTTTTTGCTTGGCAGCCGCTATTGCGAGACCGATCTGCTGTCCGATATGGCGTGGCAGTTGTTCGGGGGCGCCGCTCCGGGTTATGCCCGCGTACAGGCGATCTGCAATTACGTCCATAACCAGATTGCCTTCAACTACCAAAATGCCCGCGCTACCCGTACTGCCGCGGAGGCTTTCCGCGAACGGACCGGCGTGTGTCGCGACTACGCCCACCTTGCCGTCGCCTTCTGTCGCTGCATGAACATTCCTGCGCGGTACTGCACCGGCTATCTGAGCGATGTTGGAACTCTGCCGCCTTATGGCGTGGGCGATTTCGCGGCGTGGTTCGAGGCCTGGATTGGCGGGCGCTGGCACACCTTCGACCCGCGCAACCTGGTGCCGCGCATGGGACGTATCCTGATGGCGCGCGGCCGCGATGCGTCCGATGTTTCGATCGCCACCACGTTCGGGCCGAATACGCTCGAAAGCTTCAGAGTGTGGACCGATGAGATTCCCGGCGGGATTCCCGGGACGGCCGCCTGATGTCTTTCCTCACGGTGCGTCACACCACCGTCTACCGCTACAGCGAGCCTGTTGGCCTCGGCGAGCACCGCATGATGTTCCGCCCGCGCGAAGGTCATGACCTTCGGCTTATCCGGACCAGCCTCGCCATCACGCCCCAGCCCGCTAACCTGCGCTGGCTGCACGATCCTTTCGATAACTCCGTTGCCGTCGCCACGTTTGAAGGCGTTACGTCCGAACTCCGCTTCGAAAGCGCCGTGACGCTGGAGCATTTCGAGAACCCGGGGCTGGAATATCCGCTGGAGGATTACGCGCGTACCTATCCCTTCCGGTATTCGGATGAGGACTTCCCTAATCTGGCCCGCGCTCTGGCGCGACAATACCCGGCACGGGCCGTATCCAAGTGGGCGCTTCAGTTTCTCGATCCTTCGGAAGCTACGCCCACGATGAAAGTTCTTCGTGCGATGACCCACGGGATAAGAGAGCAGTTCGTCTATGCGCGGCGTATTGAAAAAGGCGTACAGACACCCACAGAGACCCTGCGAATGAAGCGCGGTACCTGCCGCGACTTTGCGGTCCTGATGATCGAAGCTGCCAGGTCACTGGGTGTGGCGGCTCGTTTCGTGAGCGGCTATGTTTTTGCGCCGGATCACGGCCCGGCCAGTCCCGGTCTCGCCGGTGGCGGGGCCACGCACGCCTGGATGCAGGCCTACCTGCCGGGCGCCGGGTGGATCGATTTCGACCCCACCAACAGCATCGTAGGGAATCGCAATCTCATCCGCGTCGCCGTAGCGTGGACATCCGATCAGGTGCTGCCGCTATGGGGCACCTACGCCGGTTCGGCGGACGCTTTCCTCGGCATGGATGTCACGGTAACGGTGACTGAAGCGGAAGGATGACCACGTCGCGAGATAAGGCATTCACTATCCTTCGGGCAAGGGGAGTCGGCCGCTTCGTATTTTTTTGCGATCACGCCAGTAATCGCATTCCGGCCGAATTGCACAATCTAGGTCTGGCGGCGCCGGACCTTGCACGGCATATCGCCTGGGATATCGGGGCGGCGGGCGTGACTGAGGCGCTCTCGGAGATCTTCGACTCTCCGGCGATCCTCTGTACAACATCGCGCCTGGTGGTGGATTGCAACAGGCATCCCGGAGTTGCTGATCTCATCCCGGAGGTGAGTGACGGGACGTCGATCCCCGGAAACCTGCACCTCAACGATGCTGCCAGGGCCGACCGCGTGGCGCAGTGGTTTCGCCCATATCACGACGCGATCGAATTCGTTCTGCTGGAAAGGGAAGCGGGAAATTTAGAAACGGTGGTGGTTTCCGTGCATTCCATGACGGCATCGCTGGCTGATCAAGCACGGCCCTGGCAAATTTCCCTTTCCAGCTATCAGGACCGCAGTATGGCGGACCCGGTTCTTGCGTCGCTGCGGCTGCCCGGCGACGTGGTTGTCGGGGACAATCAACCCTACGATCTGAATCCGGCCGTCGATTACAGCACTCCGTTTCATGCCATGCGAAGAGGTCTGCCACACATTCAGGTGGAGTTCCGTCAGGACGAAATCGGGGATCCGGCCAGCCAGCGCCGATGGGCACTGCGTTTTGCCGAGGCGCTGCGGCAATGCCCGAAACAGCCCTTACCGTCAACGTCCCCGCTATAATAAGGGCCTCAGGGAAGTTCCGCCCGCCTCCTCCCCGTTGACGAGCAGCCCAGCTTCCGGCATTTCCGAAGACTAACTTATGCCGATCCGCGTTGCGCTCCATCACAAAACTACCTACCGTTACGATCGGCGCGTGAAACTTTCGCCGCAGACTATCCGCCTGCGTCCCGCGCCGCATTGCCGAACGCCTGTAACGGCTTACTCGCTGCGGATCGAGCCTGCCGGGCATTTCATCAACTGGCAGCAGGATCCGCAGAGTAACTACCTGGCGCGCGTGGTGTTTCCCGATCCGGTGCGCCACTTTTCCGTGGAAGTCGACCTCATCGCGGAGATGACCGTCATCAATCCATTCGATTTCTTCCTCGACCCTTACGCCGAAAACTTTCCGTTCATCTATGAGGAATCGCTGGCGCGGGAACTGGCTCCGTATCTGGAGCCTGAGCCGGCCGGGCCGAAACAACAGGAGTTTATCGAAACCATCAACCGCGAACCACGGCGAATCATCGACTTCCTCGCCGATCTGAATGTTCAATTACAGCGGCATATCGGCTACACAATCCGCATGGAGCCTGGCGTGCAGACGCCGGATGAGACGCTGACGCTGAAGAGCGGCTCGTGCCGCGACAGCGCGTGGCTGCTGGTGCAGATCCTGCGGAATCTGGGGCTCGCGGCGCGCTTCGTGTCCGGGTATCTGATTCAGCTCAAGGCGGACGTGAAGCCGCTCGAAGGCGGGGCGGGTCCGGAAGAGGATTTTACCGATCTGCACGCGTGGACCGAAGTCTTCCTGCCGGGGGCCGGATGGGTGGGGCTTGATCCTACCTCGGGCCTGTTTGCGGGCGAAGGGCATCTGCCGCTGGCGGCAACTCCGCAATTCTCGTCGGCATCGCCGGTGACCGGCGCAGTGGACCCGTGCGAGGTGGAATTCGCTCACGTCATGCGCGTGACGCGAATCCATGAAGAGCCGCGCGTGACGCTGCCCTACGCCGATGACCAATGGAAGCGGATCGAGGCGCTGGGCCATCAGGTGGATGAAGAGATTCGCAAAGGCGACGTTCGCCTCACCATGGGCGGCGAGCCGACGTTCGTCTCGATCGACGACATGGACGGCGCGGAGTGGAACACTGACGCGCTCGGCCCGCGCAAACGCGTCCTGGCGGAAGACCTGCTGGAACGCCTGCGCGTCGCGTGGGCTCCGGGCGCCCTCCTGCATTTCGGGCAGGGTAAGTGGTATCCCGGTGAGCCTCTGCCGCGCTGGGCGCTGAGTTGCTACTGGCGGAGGGACGGCGTGCCCATGTGGCGCGATCCGAACCTGTTTGCGCGCGAGGGGCAGAACTACCATTGCGGCCCGGCCCAGGCGCAACACTTTACCCAGATGCTGGCACGGCGTCTGGGCGTGGATCCGGATTACGCCAATTCGGCGTTCGAAGATCCGTTCTACTATTCGCAGCGCGAGCGGCAGTTGCCGGTGAACGTAGACCCGGAGGACAACAAGCTGGATGATGCGCAGGAGCGCGAACGCCTGCGGGCCATTTTTGAACGCGGCCTCAGTACGCCCACCGGCTTTGTTCTGCCTTTGCAGCGTGGAATCGGCAAGAAAGGGCCGGAGTGGCAGACGGGCCTGTGGATGCTGCGCGGGCAGCACCTGTTCCTGACGCCGGGCGATTCGCCCGTGGGGTTGCGCCTCCCGCTGACCAGCCTTCCCTGGGTGGCGCCCGCGGACGCCCCGCAGATTCGCGAAGTGGACCCCATGGCACAGCGCGGGCCGTTGCCAGTGCCGCGCCGCTACTCGCCGGAGGACCCGGTGTTGCAGCGGCGACACGATAAGAAACGCGATCGCGCGCCCAAGCCGGGTGAATCTGCCCCCTGGGTGGTCCGAACCGCCCTGTGCGTGGAACCGCGCCATGGCCGTCTCCATGTCTTCATGCCCCCGGTGGAACGGGTGGAAGACTACCTCGAACTGCTGGCTGCCGTGGAAGATACCGCCGCGCACGTCGGAACGCCTGTGGCCGTGGAAGGCTACACGCCGCCGTTTGATCCCCGCATCGAACAGGTTAAGGTCACACCAGACCCCGGCGTCATTGAAGTCAACATCCACCCGGCGCGCAACTGGGCCGAACTTGTGGAGCACACCACAACGCTCTACGAACACGCCAGGCAGTCGCGCCTTGGCACGGAAAAGTTCATGCTGGACGGCCGTCACAGCGGCACAGGCGGCGGCAATCATTTCGTAATGGGGGGGGCGACGCCGTCCGACAGCCCGTTTTTGCGCCGGCCCGACCTTCTGCGAAGCATGCTGGCCTACTGGCTGAATCACCCCTCGATGTCGTATCTGTTCTCCGGCATGTTCATCGGGCCCACCAGCCAGGCGCCGCGCGTGGATGAAACACGCCGCGACAGCCTGTACGAACTGAACATCGCGTTTAAGCAGATTCCTGCGCCGGGAGAAGGGGACTGCCCGCCGTGGCTGGTTGACCGCATCTTCCGCCACATCCTTGTCGACGGCACGGGAAACACGCATCGCGCCGAATTCTGCATCGATAAGTTGTACTCGCCCGATTCGGCTACAGGGCGCCTTGGTCTGCTCGAACTGCGCGGCTTTGAAATGCCGCCGCACGCGCGCATGAGTCTCACTCAGCAGTTGCTGGTGCGCACTCTCGTGGCCTGGTTCTGGAAGGAGCCGTTCCGCCACGACCCCGTCGATTGGGACACGCGCCTCCACGACCTGTTTATGTTGCCGCATTTCGTCGCCGCAGACTTCCGCGAAGTGCTGGACGACCTGAACCGGGCCGGATATGGGTTCGAAGCCGAATGGTTTGCCGCGCACTTCGAATTCCGCTATCCGGTATTCGGACGCGTGACTCACGCCGGAATCGCACTCGAGTTGCGACAGGCCACTGAACCCTGGTACGTGCTCGGTGAAGAGCCCGCGGGCGGCGCGACGACGCGGTTTGTGGATTCCTCCGTGGAGCGGGTGCAGGTGAAAGTCAAAGGCCTCGAAGGCAGCCGCCATGTGGTGACCTGCAACGGCCGCCGCGTGCCGCTGCACTTTACGGGTACCCAGGGCGAGTGGGTGGCGGGCGTGCGGTATCGCGCCTGGCAGCCGGCTTCGTGTCTGCATCCCACGGTTCCGGTGCACTCGCCATTGGTGTTCGACATCGTCGATACCTGGACGGGCCGGTCCATGGGAGGTTGCACCTATCATGTGGCCCACCCGGGCGGCAGAAACTACGTTACCTTCCCTGTGAATGCGAACGAAGCCGAGTCACGCCGGGCCGCGCGCTTCTTTGAATTCGGCCACACGCCTGGGCCGATGGTGGTTCCCCCGCCCGAGGAGAATCCCGACTTCCCGTTGACGCTGGATCTCCGTCTGCCCGTAAGGGCGAGTGCAAGATCGGCACTTGAGGGCGGGACCGGCGGCATGTATGCCATGCTGTGAACAGGTGCGGCGTGCCGTTGAGTACAATGCCGGGGGTGTCTGAGTGAACAAGGATGGAGGGGGTGACTGACCGGCATGGGTAAGTCAGCAACCGATCCCGATCCACTTCTGAGTACAGACTGGCAATATCATCCGCCCAGCGGCTTTCACGACGAAATGCTGACCGGCGCGGGCGGCGTGCGCACGCCCTGGCGGCCTCTTGTGGAATTGCTCAACGGTCTCGGCCGGGAGGGCCTGGAAGATCGCTGGCAGGAAGGCCGGCGCCTGATCCACAACAACGGCGTCACGTACAACGTTTACGGCGATCCGAAGAGCATGGAGCGCCCGTGGCCGCTCGATCCGATTCCTTTTGTGCTGGATGACGCCGAGTGGGGGTCCATCGAAACCGCCATCGCTCAGCGGGCCGCGCTGCTGAATGCGATGCTCGCCGATATGTACGGGCAGCGCCGGCTGCTGCGCGAACGCCGGCTGCCTGAGGAGCTTGTCTTCGGCCATCCAGGTTTTCTGCGGCCCTGTTCCGGCATTGAACCGCCCGGCGGCATCTGGCTCCATAACTACTCGGCCGACATCGCGCGCGCCCCCGATGGCCGCTGGTGGGTGCTGGCCGACCGCACGCAGGCGCCTTCCGGAGCCGGTTACGCACTGGAAAACCGTCTGGTTTCTTTGCGGGTGCTGCCCGATCTGTTCCGCAACACTAATGTGCGGCGATTGGCTTCGTTTTTTCAGAAGTGGAAGGAAACGTTGCGCGGCCTGGCGCCGAAGCGGGAAAATCCGCGCATCGTGGTGCTCACACCGGGTCCCTATAACGAAACGTATTTCGAACACGCTTTCCTCGCCCGGTACCTCGGCTACACCCTGGTGGAGGGCGGCGACCTCACCGTGCGTGAAAACTATGTGTACCTGAAGACGCTGGGCGGTTTGCTGCCGGTGGATGTCATCGTGCGCCGTCAGGACGACAGTTATTGCGATCCACTCGAACTGCGCGGGGATTCCATGCTGGGCGTGGCTGGTCTTGTGCAGGCCGTGTGGTCGGGCAACGTGGCGGTGGCGAACGCGCTTGGCTCCGGGCTGCTGGAATCACCCGCGCTGGCGGCGTTTCTGCCCGTCCTCTGTAAGCACATGCTCGGCGAGGAACTGCGCATGCCCAACATCGCCTCCTGGTGGTGTGGCGATGAGACGGCACGCAGTTACGTGCGCGAACATCTCAGCAATCTGGTGATTAAGCCCGCCTCGCCCGCGTTTGATTCCAGCCCCGTCTTCGGCGCGAAACTCAGCGCAGCCGAGCGGAAGGCGCTGCTGGAACGCATCGAAAGCAATCCGGCGGCTTTCGTGGCACAGGAGCAGGTCTCGCTCTCCACTGTCCCGGTAGCCCGGGATGGATTGTTGCACTCCCGGCACCTGGTGCTCCGCATCTTCGCGGTGGCGTCCGGCGACACTTATGTAGTAATGCCCGGCGGGTTGTCGCGCATCACCGCGTCGCTCGACAGCCTGGTGGTTTCCATGCAGCATGGCGGTGGCAGCAAGGACACCTGGGTGGTAGCCGAAGCCGCACCCGCCCCGTTCAGTCTTCTACGCAAAGCCGCCGGACCGCTGGAGGTGAGCCGCGCCACCTTCGATC
>Ga0209698_10005469_pt1 | contig 13721 bp, 9 predicted proteins | sample LitLauG_LLR_2012_FD_187203 | JGI IMG/M metagenome (GOLD analysis project Ga0209698, IMG submission 187203) | Freshwater sediment microbial communities from Pennsylvania, USA - Little Laurel Run_MetaG_LLR_2012 (SPAdes) (version 2) | ecosystem: Environmental > Aquatic > Freshwater > Creek >... | reverse complement strand
GCAGGTGTAGTGTCCCCAAAGTGGGCCTGTGGCGCAGCTGGGAGCGCGCTTCCATGGCATGGAAGAGGTCGTCGGTTCGATCCCGACCAGGTCCACCAAATTCCCCTCCCCCTTCACCACTACCAGCGGCAGGTAGCGTCGAATCCCTGGGGTCCCTGCCTGCTCCACTCGAGTATCGGCAGTTGCTATCGAGTCGCTCCGACGTTCGTCTCATAAGTGCCCACGGAGAAACCGATGAAGCGAATCGTTCGGCAGGTGCTGCTCACCATCCTCGGAACGGCTCTGACGGCCTGCGCCTTCAGCCAGGAGGACGAAAAGCCGGTCAAGATCAATGACGCTATTTCCATGGTTCCTGCGACCGGCAATGTGTACCTGGTGAAGACTCCCGCCGGAAACGTGGTGATCGACACCGCCATCGCAGAAATAGCAGGAGAGGTCAAGAAGGTTTTCGACAGCGAACCGCACGGACCGATCAAGTACATCATTCTCACGCACGCACACGCGGATCATATCGGCGGGATCTCGCTTTGGAAAGAGGCCGGCACGCAGATCATCGCGCAGAGGAATTATGTCGAGTTCGTACACTACGTCGCGCGACTCGAAGAGTTCTTTGCTCCCCGCAATGCCGCGGCCTTTAACCGTGCAGCACCGCCCCCCGGACCATGGGCGGGAAACTTCGGCGGAAAAATCGAGCCCACCATCCTGTTTGATGAAAGCTACAAATTCACGTTAGGTGGAGTGGAATTTCAACTTTTCAGCACACCGGGAGAAACGCCCGACCACTTGGCGGTTTGGGTCCCTGCATACAAGGCCGCTTTCATTGGAGACAATTACTACGGCATCACCACCCCTGAGCCGAACTCATTTCCTAACCTGTATGCGATTCGCGGCACTAAGCCCCGCTGGGCCCTCGATTGGATCAAGTCTCTCGACACCGTTCTCGCCCTCAAGCCTGAAATCGTGCTGAGCGGCCATGGCGAGCCGATCGTAGGCAATGCGGAGATCACTCGCCGTCTTACCCGTTACCGGGATGCAATTCAGTACGTCCACGATGAAACGGTAAAAGGCATGAACGCTGGCAAGGATGTATTCACGCTGATGCAAGAAATCAAGCTCCCGCCGAAGTACGACTTGACGGAGTCATTTGGGAGAGTCAGCTGGTCGGTGCGCGGAATCTATGACGGATACGCTGGTTGGTATGACGGAAATCCCACGTCCATGTACGAGGTCCCGTCTTCGTCGGTGTATGCGGACCTGGTCAGGCTCGCTGGCGGGCCTGAGCCGCTGGCCCGGCTGGCTCTGGACAAAATAGAGGCAGGCAAGCCGGTGGAAGCATTGCACTTGACAGACGTGATCCTCGCCTACGATCAGAAAAGCGTCCCCGCGCTGAATGCCCGGATCAAGGCGATGGAATACTTGCGCCTGCACACACAAAACCGGGTCGAGTCTGGTTGGCTTGACTATGGTTTACGGCTCGCAAAAGAGAAGCTGGCGAGTGCGCAGTGAGGGGAAGCAGGATTATGAACCCAAAAGCACTGCTAAAAATCGTTGGTGCAGTACTCACGGTCGGTGTCAGCCTAGTGGCCGTGCGCGTCGGCTCATCGAAGACGGAGAACCCAACCAAACCGAGCCAGGCCGCTCAGTCCAGGGCTCTCGATTCACTCGATGGCTTAGAGATCAAAGCTGTGTCTGAGGTAGGTGCACAACCGATCAAGGTCAAGGCCGATATTACGGATTACAACGGCAGGCGTTCACTTCGCGTGCTAAACGATGACTCGACGATGGATTCCAGCGGGCCTTCCGGAGGCGAATCACTAGCCATAGTTAAAGATACTGACTTCAAAAATGGAACCATCGAAGTTGACCTGGTTGGGATGCCGCGGCAAGGATCGAATACACAGAGCCGCGGTTTTGTTGGAATCGCCTTTCACATTCAAGGCGACGGCGAGAAGTTCGAGAACTTCTATTTGCGCTTTACCAACGGGCGCGCCGACGACCAACTCCGCCGCAACCACTCCGCACAATACACTTCGTTTCCAGATTTTTCGTGGTCCCGCTTGCGCCAGGAGAATCCGGGAGTTTACGAATCGTATGTTGACATTGAGCAAAACGTTTGGACGACTGTCAAGATTGTGTCTTCGGGCACAAAAGCAAAGCTCTATGTGAACGGCGCCGATCAGCCTTTGCCTGATCGTCAATGACCTGAAACTGGGCGAAAGCCACGGCCGGGTTGCTCTGTGGACTGGGTCTGACACCGAAGCGTATTTCTCCAACCTGCGAATCAAATGAGCCGGAAATAGGGCAAATGCTTCTACGATCGGGCCATTCTCGGCGCACCGAGCGACCGAGAAGGGTGGTCTAAGGGGTAATGAAGCACCTGCGCCCCTTACCTGTGATATTCGCCTGCGTTACAGGGACAAAAATCCAAAAGAGGGCCTCTGGGCCTCGTAAGTCGTTGTATTTCCTAAACGGGGTTAAATTGCATGGAAGAGGTGGCCGGTTCGATCCCGACCAGGTCCACCACGCCCAACCTTCGACGAGGCAGTAGTGGCGCCAACGGGATTCGGGTCACGTTGTCATAACCCGAAACGCCACGGCAACCATCCAACACCAAGCGTAAAGGTCTTTCTGTGTAATCAATTGCTACACTAAGGTAACCGGACTGTGATTCCCGTCACAGGGACTAAGGCTCCTCTCGAAGTATCCTCATTGCCCAGCACATGAGATTCAGAGAAAAGCCGGAGTGGTGGGCCACCAACTTGGCTACTCGAGCGCGGCCGGAGGTCTCCGCCAGAGCAGGCGTTGAACCCGACATCTTGCCGAATGAAGCGCGCGTGCAGTCGGGGATGGAAGCGGCAGGAGTAGGTACTTGGGACTGGAACGTTGTTACCGGCGAACAGGTTTGGTCTGACACAAGCAGAGCCCTGCTGGGCCTTACTTCCGAAAGCCCAACGAATCTCGACGTATTGATGAACCGCATTCATCCCTACGATCGGGAGGCAGTGCGGGCAGCGCTCGACGATGCGGTCGTCGAGGGTAAAGACTACTGCATCGAATTCCGCACTCTGTGGTCAGATGGTAGCGTGCACTGGATATGGGCCAAGGGCCGGGTCTTTCGTGACCAGGGAGGGCGTGCGGTTCGAATGAGCGGCGTCGCCATGAACATCGACGACCGCAAGCTTGTCGAGAACGATGCCGGCTGGAAGACAGCGTTTCTCGAGGCCCAAGTAGACGCGACCATCGACGGCATACTGGTTTTGGATGCTCAGGGCAAGATGATTCTGCAAAACAAGCAATTCGTGGATCTCTGGCAAATGCCTCCAGAAATCGCACGCAAAACAGACGACGCGGAGAGAGTTCAATACGCCGCGGCAAAGACGCGAAATCCTCAACAGTTCCTTGAGCAGGTCGATTACCTCTATCGGCACCCCTCCGAAACGAGTCGAGACGAGATCGAGTTCACCAATGGGACGGTGGTTGACCGTTACTCATCCCCAGTGATTGGAAAAAATGGCGAGTATTACGGAAGAATCTGGACTTTTCGGGACATCACCGAACGGAAACACACCGAAGGCAGGCTGCGTCAATTATCACTCGCGGTGGAACAGAGTCCGGTGTCGATCGTTATTACCGATCCCCAAGGCAAAATCACCTATGTTAATCGCAAGTTCACCACGTCTACGGGGTACGCCTCCGAAGAGGTTCTCGGCCATACTCCCAGCGTCCTGAAATCGGGATACACCTCTTCTGAGTCCTACAAGACGCTCTGGGAAACCATCGCGGGTGGTGGAGAGTGGCGTGGTGAATTTCATAACAAAAAGAAAAACGGTGACCTCTACTGGGAGTCTGCCGTCATCACTCCCATCAAAGATACGAAAGGGAACGTATCGCATTTTATTGCAATCAAAGAGGACATTACTGAGCAAAGGGCCTTGGAAACCCAGCTCCGCCAAGCCCAGAAACTGGAAGCCATTGGTCAACTTGCCGCCGGAATAGCCCACGAAATCAACACCCCAGCGCAGTATGTAAGTGATAATACAACCTTCCTGAAACAGTCATGGGAATCGATTCTGTCGGTCCTGTCGGTCGTACGCCAACTCCGTGAGGAAGCTTCGAACGCAGCGATTCCCCGACATCTGATCGAACAACTGGAAAGCTGCTGGGAGGCAGGTGACATCGAATATTTGCAAGCCGAGATACCACGCGCCATCGAACAATCGCTGGACGGCATTCAGCGAGTCTCCAAGATTGTTCGAGCGATGAAAGAATTCTCCCATCCTGGTTCCGAGGACAAGCGTTCAGTCGACATTAACAAGTCGATCGAAACCACGATCACCGTGGCGCGGAACGAGTGGAAGTACGTTGCCGATGTCGAGACCCGCTTTGAAGCGAGCCTGCCCTTTGTTCCTTGCCATGCGGGTGAATTCAACCAGGTCATTCTCAACCTGCTGGTCAACTCGGCCCATGCCATAGCAGAGGCGGTGGGAAATGCCTCCAGCGGGAAGGGAAAAATCGTCGTAACCACCCGCCGGGATGGGGACTGGGTCGAGGTATCCGTTGGTGACAATGGAGCAGGGATTCCGATTTCAGCTCAGGCGAGAATCTTCGAGCCCTTCTTCACAACCAAGCCCGTAGGCAAGGGTACAGGACAAGGCCTGGCCCTCGCTCACAACACCATCGTGAACCGTCACGGCGGCAAGATCTGGTTCACAACCGAAGTCGGAAAAGGAACCACATTTTTCCTTCGGTTGCCAACTTCAGAACGGTCTTCGGACTCGTCATGTTGAAGAGCATCCTCTTCGTCGACGATGAACCGCTCGTGCTGGAGGGTCTCCGGCGAAACCTCCGCGCGATGCGGAAAGAGTGGGAAATGGACTTTGCCTCGAGTGGGGCCGAAGCATTGGAAATGATGACCCGTCAGAGATTTGACGTCGTCGTCACCGACATGAAGATGCCCGGGATGGATGGCGCACAGTTGCTGGAAGAAATTAAGCGGCGCACACCCCAGTGCGTGAGAATGATTCTGTCGGGAGAGGCGGACCGGGGAACCATCTTGAGGTGTGTTAATCCGGCTCACCAATACCTCTCAAAGCCTTGCGAGCCGGAAGAATTGAAGACCAGGCTTCTGCGGGCGTTTGCGCTGAGAGACCTGCTCGAAAACAGCGATTTGAAAGCAGTCGTATCAACCCTCGATTCGTTACCAAGCTTGCCGCTCCTGTACCTCGAGTTGACTGAGGAACTTCGCAGTCCCGAACCGTCACTCACCAAAGTCAGTCGCCTGATCTCCGCGGACATGGCGATGACAGCCAAGGTCTTGCAATTGGTCAATTCCGCCTTCTTCGGGCTTCGCTGTGAGGTATCGACCGCCACGCGCGCAGTTGAACTTTTGGGATTTGACATCGTCACTTCTCTCGTCCTGTCGACGCACATTATCTCTCGCTTTAAGACCGCCGTGTTGACGGACGCTGACGTGCAATACATCTGGGAACACAGTCTGGCATCCGCCAGTTACGCAAAACGTATCGCCGCGCGCGAGCACGAAGACCGGAAGGTCGTAGATGACTGCTTCACAGCCGCTCTCCTGCACGATGCGGGCAAGCTGATTATGGCTTCCGCTCTTCAGGCGCAGTACAAGACGGTCCTGGCGAACGTGAGGAATCTGAATAAAGGCGTTTACGCCGCAGAGCGCGAAATCTTCGGCTGTAGTCACGCGGAGGTGGCCGCTTACCTGTTCGGCCTTTGGGGTCTGCCGGGGAACATCATCGAGGCGGTCGCACTGCATCATAGTCCGTCCGACAGTCAGCGGTCGGAGTTCTCTCCCGTGACTGCAGTGCATCTGGGGAGCATCTATCACGAGCAGCGGAGTGAATATTGGATGCAAGATCGCACTCCCATCGATTCCGAGTTCCTGTCCAAGACCGGCTGTGTGGAACGAGAGCAATCGTGGAGGAAGTTTCTTGAGGAAGGCGATGAGGAAAGGAAAACGCCATGAGCGAAAAGATCCTGTTCGTCGACGATGAGCCCGCGGTGCTTGACGGTTACCGCAGACTGCTCCACAGGGACTTCCAGGTCGACACCGCCGTCGGGGCAGGCGAGGGATTGGCGGCGATTGGGGAAAACCGGGGCGACCCCTATCGCGTCGTGGTCTCGGACATCCGTATGCCGGAGATGAATGGCGCCCAATTTCTTTCCCGCGTTCGTACCGTTTGCCCGGACACCGTCCGCATGGCCCTAACCGGACATGCCGATATCGAGACGGCGATGGACGCGGTGAACGAGGGGGCGATTTTCCGGTTTCTCACAAAACCCTGCGAAAAGGAGGTGCTGGCCAAGGCCCTCAATGCTGGAATTGTCCAATATCGGCTGGTGGTCGCGGAGCGGGAACTGCTTGAAAAGACGTTGAGCGGCACGATCCACGTTCTCACCGAGGTCCTTAGCCTCGTGAACCCAGCCGCGTTCAGCCGGGCGGTTCGGGTTCGCGGCTACGTCCAACATGTGGCGAGCAAGCTACACCTGGAAGCTGGATGGCGCTTTGAGGCGGCGGCAATGATGTCTCAATTGGGATGCGTCACGCTCGACACGGACACGATCGAAGCGGTCTACGCAGGAGGCAAATTATCGCCGGAAGAACAGGCACGATTTGACGCACACCCTTCGGTCGCGAGCCGCTTGCTGTCGGGAATCCCGCGCCTTGAGTCGGTGGCGCGAATGATCGCTCAGCAAGATTCGATTGCTCCGTCAAAGCAGACACGCGTCGGCGAGTCCGCTGATGTCGTGGCGATGGGTGCTCAGATTCTCAGAGTGGCGATCGCCTACGATCGATTGCGAAACCGGGGCAATTCTCACGAGGAGGCGCTGGGCCTATTGCGCCTGCGGCCGGACCAACTCGAGCGTTCCATCGTCGATGCGCTCGTGGGCCTGGAATCGGAACAGCTCCAGATCGAAGTAAGAAGCTGTCGGATACCCGACCTTGAATGCGGCATGATCCTGCAGGAAGATGTCCGGACGGAAACCGGGCTCCTGTTGGTCGCCAAAGGTCAAACAATCACTTTTCCGCTCTTGGTGAGGATCAGGAATTTCTGGCAACGGAAACCGATCTCGGCCAGTGTTCTGGTGCATGTGCCCTGTGCTTCCGTCCCGGATCCAAAAGTGAAGGCCCAATCGCAAAGGGGCTGAGGAGTAGCTGTTAGCCGAATTCGTACGACCGCCGTGCGATTCCCGAAGAGGTCGCCCGCTCGATCCCGACTCATGTCCCGTAAGCCCTTCGCTCGTCTCCACCCCCGCCGTTAGGTTCGTGGCATTCGCCCTGTATCTCCCCTTACCCCTTTTAAGACACACGAACAGCAGCGATCCAGCCCGTAAAAACGATTGCATTGCGGCTGAGGTCGTGTTTTCATCTCTTCCACTCGAAGCTGGAGGTCCCCATGAAAAGATCTATCGCGTGTACCATCCGCTGCGCCATCGCTTCGTTCGGCCTTTTTTTGCTGTCGACGAGTGCCATGCCGCAAGACGTGATCCCGCTCGACACGTTCATCGTTTTGCAGAGCGGGAACTGTGAGATGGGGTGCCCCGTTTACCGGATCGTGATTTTTGCCGACGGCGACGTGCTTTTTCAGGGAAGGTTCCGGGTTCAGAAGACAGGTCCGGCGCTTACCCACATCGCTCCGGATCACCTGCAACAGATTCTGGACAAGTTCAAACAGACCGACTACACCCACATCGAGGATATTTACGGGCTCCACGGCACCGGCTGCACCAAGACGCTCCACGACGAACCGATTGTGATTCTTTCCCTCTCCACGGGGGGATTCTCCAAGACCCTTACCCATCATCGCGGATGCGACAGCGATGTTTCTAAGAAACTTTCTCTGCTGGAAGACAGCATTGTCAAACTGTCTGATACGGCCCAGTGGGCAAAAGCACAATATACGAAGTAGGCCATTCCCGGCACTCGCCGACGAACCGGCAGCGCATCAACTGGAACAGGAGATAGTATGCCCATCGATCGAGACACAGCCATCGCCTACGCAAAGAAGTTCTGGAATCGCGCCTGCGACGACGAAAAGATCGCCATCTCCAGCGGTTGGCTCTTGCTGTCCGACAAGCGCAAAGAGATGCATGCACCCGCTTCCGATGGCTGGGAGGTCTTCTTTGTCGCCAACCAGACCACCCTCGAGACCGCCGTATTCCGTCGCACCGTCAATGGAGTCGTTGAGCAGATGCCTCACGTGGTGGTCTCCAACGACCTGCTCGACGATTGCACTCACTATGTCTCTCGCTGTGTGGTCAAGGAGGGCATCAAGATTCACGAGACTTTCCGCGCCAATGACCTGATCACAGCTCTGATCGCTGCAGACAGCACCAAGGTTCTCGCCGAAAGAGTGGACCGCGGCGAGGGCCAGAAGATTGTCGACAGTGGGATCTTCAAGCCCGGCGATGTCATCGGTTTTTTCAACAAGTCGAAAGGCGACCGATACAGTCACTCCGCGATGTTTACCGGGCCTGCAACGAGTAAGGCCGGGGGCGGGGGGGGGCTGACCTGCCACTCTACCTGTCGGTTTGGTGGATTGACGAAAGCCTGGAACGACGATGAGGATGACGGCTGGTTCCTCTACGACAAAGACGGCCAGAGCTACACGCTGATACATTTCAGTGAGGATGACGTGGCCTTGATGCCTTCCACCATGAAGTGGCTGGCGGGCTGGTGGCAGGTAGGCAGCAAGTTCTACTTCGTTGAGGAGTGGGGCAAAGCCTTGTCCACGACTCAAAAGCCGGCTTCGAGCCAGCAGACGTTGGCAGGCGGTAAATCCCGCGCCTACCTCTTCCAAGGGCAGGATCAAATTACTTTCATCTGGCGCTCCCAGCATGGCGGTGGAGCAATACAGGTGGAGACCTGGTCAGCCGGCCTCAATTCCCAATCCGCGGTAAAGGTACAGATCGGCGGAACCGAAGTCACTGCTCAACGAGTGTTCTAGCGTTTTGCATTCCCGTGCTTGACGTTCATCAGAAGGAGTCGCGCCGACCGCCCGGCCGAAGCCCCGTTCTTGGAATTCTGGTGGCACCAGGGTGCCAGCGAATTCGAGCCCACGCGTTGCGGCCGCCCCGCCGAAAGCCAAAGTAGCGTCGCCGCATTACCCAAGTCATCAATCCCTGTTCTTCTACCTCCAATTTGCCGATCTAAAAGGTGCCTCGCTCTTCTCAATGAAGAGCCCCAACGGGCACAAAAGGAGGTTGTCGTTGATGAAAAACCCACATGAGCACGTCCCCTTTTGCCAGACCAGTTCGGCGATCGCCGCTACCTGTCCGGCCTGTGCCTGGGTGCTCCTCCAGCAGAGTCGGCCTTTGCAGGAACCACCTTACGGGCCCAAGCTGACGCCAGAAGATGAAAAGTTCTTGGCCGAAATGCTCATCTGTTACTAGGTTGAGACCCTGCGTCTCGCGACTCGCGCCCGGATTTCGTCGCATTTCTCCCCAACATCTCACCCGCCGCCCTGCCCAAAAATCCTCACTTCTGAATCCGGCTGGTGTCCGCCCCGTCCCTCATCTTCATCCCCAGCGCGCGCCCTTTCCCGACGCCTTCGTCGCGGCGGCATCAATTATTCAAATCCGCCACCTTCCCCCGCAAGACGGTGATGGCTGCCTTCGGCAGTGTGAACACTGTCCGTGAACCTCCTGCCAAAGACTTCGCCACCGGCGGGTGATCCGGGTCGGCATGACTGTTGGGCCCGTCGTCAATCCAAACGTACTGCTCCGACCCGAAACTCACCACCGTAACCGGCCCGGAGAACGACGCATTCTTACCCTTCGAATCCTCAAACGCCACACGCACGTTGTGCGGATTGTTCTCGTCCCGGTTGACCAACATGATCGACCAATTCCCGTCCGGACGGTGCACCGCGTACGACGTAACCAGCACATTGCCCTCCGCATCCTTGATGTCCGTTGACGAAGCAAACATCTCATGCACCCCGGCCCGGTGCTGCACCCACTCCAGGTTGATCATGTGCGCCGCGTAATACGGCGACGTGTAGCCCTTGATGTTGTAGTCCTCGTCCGAAACAAAATTCGACCACGACGACCACCCCAGGCAAGTCTTCTGAATGCCCTGCGGCTGAATCGGCGAATGATAAAACGCCGCTCCGCCACCCTCGAAGAAAGACCCAACATTATCCGCCAGCCACAGCGCCGCGAACATCGTCGTCATCGGCCCGGTGAGCGCTGCCGCCAGATGATTTTCCGTGACCATCAGCGGTACTTCCTTGGGCACCCCGTCATCCCTCCAAACCTGCAGAATGTGCTTCATCAACTGGGGCTCGCTGTACAAGGTCTTCCACGTAATGTCGCAAGGCTCGAACGGATAATGCTCGAACGACACGAACGCCAGGTCGGCAAGATGACCGTGCGCCTTCAGGTAATCGACGAATCGCCCCATCCACGACACCCGGCCCTGCGCGTCCGGCCAGACCCGAATGTCCTCGTTCACGCCCTCAAACACCGGCCCGCCCAGCTTGAGTTGCGGATCCACCTTGTGGATCGCCGCGGCCCACTGTATGTACAAGGCGCCGTAATCTTCCGGCATGGCATGCTTGCCGTCCGGCTCCTCGCCCAGCTCAACGTATCCAATCCGGTAGCCGCGCTTCTCGATGTAGGCAATTTGCGCGGCGGCGTCGTTCGGCGCCCCGTAAAGCATGGTGACTGGAATCATTGCAGGAAGATTGTTGGTGAGTCCGCTGGTGAAGAAGAGATCGAACCCGCTATGCTGGTAGCCACCGGTATCGTTGACATCCGCGGCCGAATGCCACGGATCAATCGAAGACGAGCTATACGTGGTCGGTCGCTCGCTGAAACTCTTCTGCACTTCCGCAAAAGCCCCGCTGGAGTCGGCCGTCCCCACGCGGATTTCCTGAATCGCATATCCCACGCAGTTGCGCACGTCATCTGCTCCATGCAGGTCGCAGGTATTCGACGATTCCGTCATCAGAACCCGCACGTACTGAGCGCTGACTGGCGCGTCGGCAAGTTTCATGGCAAGCGCACCGCCCGCGCCGTTTCTGATCGCGCCCAGGGGAAAGGTCTTCCACTCACCCTGCGGCCCCGCATCGAAGTCGAGCGCCCGTTTCCCCACCCAATATTGCGCCTCATAGTTCGTGGCATAAGGGTTAGCCCAGGCGATGCGGATCGCGTTCACCGGCTTTTCCGCCTTCAGGTCCACGATCACCCACTGCGGATGCAGCGCGTCGCTTTCCCCGGTGAACTTCTGACTGAGATAAGGATTGCTCTTCCAATAGCTCAGATTTGGTCCCTGCAGCGGCCGGTCCCCGCTCGTGGAGAACCCGCGGTGCGGCAGCGCATAAGAAAGGATGTACCGCAGCGGCTCCTTGAGATCAGTGCTCCCGGTAAAGTATCCCGACTTGTGCGCCGGATCGCTCCAGGTTCCATTCTCGGTCCAGTGCCACGCCGCCATCCGCAGCTCGGAATTGTTCCGATAAGTGATCGGCCCCCACCCCGCCGAGAGCGACTCCTCGAGGATGTGCGGCGTATAAACCTTGTCGATGTCGACGCGGGAAAGAACATCCAGCGAACTGCCCAGCGCGCTGTCTGGATCGAACGAGTTGATGGCATGCCCGCGCGTCGCATCAACATGCACCGTTCCCACCGGTTCTGCATCGGACAGCTGAGTTTGAGCCGTCAAAGTCGCTGCGTAAGCAATCAGAAGGAGGATGGTGATCGCGAACTGTTTCCGGGACGTTTTTTCCATGTTGCGGATGGTAAACCAGAAGCGTCAAAAACAGTAGCCGATGAAAATCAGAGGGATGCACCCTCATCGAGCATTCCCCAGCAAGTCCAGTGAGTGAATGGCATTGTTTCGCCAACGATCGCCCGGAATTGATAATCGTTGCGATGGTCCGACGTTCCACTGACTCCGATCTCACAGCTTTTGACAAGAAGGTACTTCCCACATCGGAGGAGTGGGGCTGGTACGTCATAAGTGTTGCCGATGAACCTCCACTTTCGTATTCGACTGGTCTATCTGAACACATTAAACATCCCGAAATAATCGGGTTTGGCCTCGACTCGAAGCGCAGCCAGACCGTCGTCAATGTTGCCGGGCGGCGCATTCGTGACGGACACCAGCATGCCGTTGGCGTGCGATACGGAGATCTCTTGAAGGAGTACGACGGGGAATTTCGCTTTGTTGACCCGACACGCTGTGACGGCAATCTGAATTTCGCGCTCCGCTATTACCGAGGCTCGTCATTTCCGGCAATACAGCTGATCTGGCCAGATACGCACGGATGCTTTTCTTGGGACTCGGCCTTCGAGGAACGTTTTAGAGCGGACCAACCCCTTCTTGCATAGCCCCAGCTGAAGTAACCAGTCGCTGACGCTCACGGTCCCGAACCGCGCAGACTCCCACTCCCCGTCGCGCTCTCGGCCTTCTCCTCCAACTCCGCCCAGCGCGCATAAAGACCATCCAACTCCCTCTGCGCCGTCTCCATCTCCGCATGGGCCGCGACCAACTTCGGCCCGTCGCTGGCAATCGCCGGATTCTCCAACTCCGCCCGCTTTTTCTCCAACACCTGCTCAGCCTCGTTAATCCGCTGTTCAATCCCGGCATATTCCCGCGCTTCCAGGTACGAGAGCTTCTTCGGAGCTCGTATCGCCGCGCCGGAAACCTCAGCAACAACGCGCGCAGCCGGCCCCGCCTCACTCACAGGCCGCTTCCGTTCCTCCTGCCACAACTCCCACTGGCCGTAGTCCGCGAAACTCTCCGCCTCACCCTGCCCATCCAGCCCCACAACCACGGTCGACACTCGATCCAGCAGGTAACGGTCGTGAGTGACAAGCACCAGCGACCCGCGAAATTCAAGCAAGCTCTCTTCCAGAATTTCCAGCGTCGGGATGTCGAGATCGTTGGTCGGCTCGTCCAGCAGCAGGATGTCGGCCGGCTGCAGCATCAGCTGCGCAATCAGCACTCGCGCCCGTTCGCCTCCCGAAAGCCGCTCCACCGGCTGCCCCAGCTGTTCGCTGGTAAACAGAAACTTCGCCGCCCACGATGCCACGTGCACCACCCGATCCTGATACACGACCGAGTCCCCTTCCGGAGCCAGCGCCCGCCTCAAAGTCTGGTTGGTGTCGAGTTGCCGGCTCTGGTCGAAATACACGATCCGCAACCACTCCGCCCGCCGAATCTCTCCCCGCGCCGGCGCCACTTCCCCGCGCAGCATGCGCAGAAGAGTCGTCTTGCCGCTGCCGTTTGGCCCCACCAACCCAACTCTCATCCCCGCCGAAACCACAAAGTTCAGACCTTCAAAAAGCGTCCGCCCTCCAATTTCGACGGAAACCTCCTGCAGTTCGATCAGCCGCTTGGTCTTGCGCTGGGTCGCCGAGAAATCAATCTGCGCCGTGGCGCTCCGCGTCCGGGCATTCAAGTCGGCCAGTTCGCTCATCAGTTCGCCGGCCCTGTCGATGCGCGCCTTGGATTTCCGTGTCCGTGCCTTCGCCCCGCGCCGCAGCCACTCGATCTCGCCATGCACCAGATTCTCCAGCGACTCCTGCCGCTGCGCCAGCGCATGCAGGAATTCTTCTTTCTTCTCCAGAAACGCGCTGTAATTTCCGTGCACCCGCAGCACTCCCTCGGGATACAGTCGGCTCAACTCCGCCATCTCGGTGGCCGTGTTTTCAAGAAAGTAACGATCATGGCTCACCACCACGCAAGC
>Ga0209698_10005468_pt1 | contig 13722 bp, 10 predicted proteins | sample LitLauG_LLR_2012_FD_187203 | JGI IMG/M metagenome (GOLD analysis project Ga0209698, IMG submission 187203) | Freshwater sediment microbial communities from Pennsylvania, USA - Little Laurel Run_MetaG_LLR_2012 (SPAdes) (version 2) | ecosystem: Environmental > Aquatic > Freshwater > Creek >... | reverse complement strand
TTCCCGGATGCCCGCCGCGTGTTTCAGGTGACCCGATGTAATCATTGCGAAAATCCGCCGTGCGTGACGATCTGTCCGGTGACTGCGATGTATCAGCGCAAGGACGGGATCGTCGACTTCAGTTCGGAACGATGTATTGGCTGCAAAGCCTGCATGCAAGCCTGCCCGTACGATTCCATTTATATTGATCCCGAACAAGGCACGGCGGCGAAGTGCCACTTCTGCGCGCATCGAACTGAAGTCGGATTGGAACCCTCCTGCGTCGTTGTTTGTCCCGAACACGCAATCATTGCGGGCGATCTTGACCAGATTGACGGCGAGATCGGACAACTGCTGGCGCGCGAGACGGTGCGGGTGCGCAAGCCGGAGCAGGGAACAAGGCCGAAACTTTACTACATCGACTCGGACGAGGCTGCGATTGTGCCGACAGCGGCGCGGCACGAGCCGATTTACATGTGGTCGCAGCGAAATGAGAGTGTACATGGCGGAGGAGCGATATATCCGCCGGACAGTCCGCTGCTGCAAAAGAATGCGCTGACGGCGTATGACGTTTCGCATGCGCGTCCGTGGGGATGGCAGGTTCCGGCATATTGCTGGACGAAAGGAATTGGATCGGGCGCGCTGGCGATTCCAGCAATTGCGATGTTGTTCGGGCGGTTGGGTGCGGATCGCATGCGCGACATTGTTCTGTCAGCGATTGCGCTTCTGTTTACCGCTCTGACGACGGTATTGCTGGTTTGGGATCTCGAGCATAAGGCACGATTCTTACGCGTGGTTTTTAAGCCGCAGAGCAGATCATGGCTGGCGCGAGGGGCGTTCATCTTGATCGGGTACAGCGGACTGGCCGGAGTTTTCTGGCTGGCGTTGGTGCTCCGATTGTTTTCAATTGCCTCGTGGTTGTTGTGGCCCACAGTGCTGGCAGGTCTTCTCGCCGCTGTTTACACCGCTTTTCTATTTGGACAATGCGAGGGGCGCGATTTGTGGCAGACGCCGCTTCTGCCGGTGCATTTGATTGTCCAGGCGTTGATGTGCGGAGCGGCGGTTCTGACTTTGCTGCCTGGTTCGGCGGGAGGGTCGCCGCAGTTGGTCGCCGTTGCACGGGTGGCTTTGGGCGCCACGCTGATCGCTCACCTTTTGATCGTGGCAGCGGAATTCACGATGCCTCACTCTACGGACAATTCTGCGTACGCTGCGCGATTGATCACGCACGGTCCGTTTAAAGCATGGTTTTGGGGTGGGGCGATTGTGATGGGCGGAGTGATTCCGCTATTGCTGCTGGTGCTTCCTCTATTGGGCGGGTTGAGCTTGCTTTTGGCTGGAGTGCTGGCTCTGATCGGACTGCTGGCGTTCGAGTGGTGCTTTGTGATGGCGGGACAGAGTGTGCCGAATAGTTGAGCTCGTCGGCTTCTTCAAAGGCTGAAACCTTTCACCACAGAGGGCACGGGGCACACAGAGAATGGAGTTATTCGATGACCGACTTTAAACGCGATGGGAGCCATCTTGCGTACTGTCCTCCAGTTGAGAAGTGGGATGACTGGATGGAACTGGATGCTGAGGCTTGGCCGAAGCGCGTGGAGAAGCATTATCAGATCGTTCCGACGGTCTGCTTCAACTGCGAATCGGCATGCGGGCTGCTGGCTTACGTGGATAAGCAATCGGGCGAGATCGCGAAGTTTGAAGGGAATCCGATGCATCCGGCGAGCCGTGGACGGCTGTGTGCGAAGGGACCGGCGACGATTAATCAGATTCACGATCCGGATCGCATTCTGTATCCGATGAAGCGCAGCGGGCCGCGTGGCGCGGGGAAGTGGGAGCGGACGTCGTGGGATGAGGTGCTGGAGACTTTCGGTACGCGCATTCGGAAGGCGATTCAGGAAGGCCGCGGCGAAGAAGTGATGTATCACGTTGGGCGGCCGGGGCATGATTTCATCATGGATCGCATGCTGCAGGCGTGGGGAATCGACGGGCACAACTCGCACACGAATGTTTGCTCGTCATCGGCGCGGTTGGGATACATGCTGTGGCACTACGCGGACCGGCCTTCGCCGGATCATGCGAATGCGAGATTCATTCTGCTTTTGTCGGCGCACCTGGAGTCGGGACATTATTTCAATCCGCACGCGCAACGAATTATTGACGGGAAGATGGCGGGGGCGAAGCTGGCGGTGATGGATCCGCGCCTGTCGAACACGGCAAGCATGGCCGATTACTGGATGCCTACCTATCCGGGAACGGAAGTGGCGGTGTTGCTGGCGATGGCGAAGGTGATCCTGGAGGAGAATCGCTTTGACGCGAAGTTTGTAAAGAACTGGACGAATTGGGAAGAGTTGGAGGTGGATGGCTTCCGCGCTCAAGGGCAGAGCTTCGAAGCGACGGTTGAAGCATTGAAGAAACACTACGCGCGGTTCACGCCGCAGTTCGCAGAAAAAGAGAGTGGAGTGAAGGCTGAGGTCATCGTCAGGATTGCGCGTGAGATCGCGACGGCGGGAAGTAAGTTTGCATCGCACCTGTGGCGCGGGACTGCGTCGGGGAATCTGGGTGGATGGCAACCTGCGCGGGCGTTGATGCTGCTGCATGTGCTGACGGGATCGGTGGGCACTGAGGGCGGACACAATCTAAATGCGTGGAACAAGTTCGTGCCGAAGCCGTTCAGTGTTCCTCCGCCGCAGAAGCGGTGGAACGAGTTGCTATATCCGCGGGAGTGGCCGCTCAGCATGCATGAAATGTCCTTTCTGCTGCCGCATTTCCTGAAAGAAGGGCGCGGACGGATTGAGGCGTATTTCACGCGCGTGTTCAATCCGGTGTGGACGTATCCGGATGGATTTTCATGGATCGAGATGTTACGCGATGAAGAGAAGGTCGGGCTGCACGCGGCGCTGACACCGACGTGGAGCGAAACGGCGTGGTTCGCGGATTATGTGTTGCCGATGGGATTCAGCTCGGAGCGGCACGATCTGATGAGTCAGGAATCGTATGCCGGGAAGTGGATTGGATTCCGGCAGCCGGTGAATCGGGTGTTACGGGAGCGGGCGGGAGAGAAATTCGAGTACACGTATCAGGCAAATCCGGGAGAGGTCTGGGAAGAGGATGAGTTCTGGATTAATTTGTCGTGGGCGATCGATCCGGATGGGTCGATGGGAATTCGGAAATATTTCGAGTCACCGTATCGGCCAGGCCAGAAGTTGACTGTGGATGAGTACTACGGGTGGATGTTTGAGAATTCGGTGCCGGGATTGCCGGAGGCGGCAAAGAAGGAAGGCCTGACACCGCTGGGGTATATGCGGAAGTATGGGGCGTTCGAGATCACGCGTGATGTTTACAAGCAGAATGAGAAGGGGTTGTCGGAGTCGGAGCTTGCGGGATCACAGGTGGAAGCGAATGGCGTGATCAAAAAGTCCGGAAAGCTGGTTGGAGTCGTGGTCGAGGGCAAGGCCGTCGCGGGCTACAATACGCCGTCGCGCAAGCTGGAATTGTTTTCGAAGACAATGGCGGATTGGAAGTGGCCGGAGTTCACGATACCGGAATACTACCGGAGCCACATTCACCGCGCGGCGCAGGGAGCGTCGGTGGGTCAGCCGGGGGAAGATTTCGATGCAAAGTACACCCCGGTCGTGGAGTGGCGGAAAGAAGCGCGGGGCGAGGTGTATACGCTGCTGCCGATTTTCCGATTGCCGAATTTGATTCACACACGGTCCGGGAATGCGAAGTTTTTGTATGAGATCTCGCACAAGAATCCGCTGTGGGTGAATCCGGTGGACGCGAAGAAGTTAGGCGGCGTGCGGACGGGCGATTTGATGAAGGTACACACGGAGATCGGATACTTCGTGCTGCACGCTTGGGTTACTGAAGGGCTGACGCCGGGCGTCGTGGCGTGTTCGCATCATTTGGGGCGGTGGAGGATTAACAAGGAAGATCAGGTTGAGCGCATGTCGAGCGCCTGGGTCGATTTGAAAGAAGTCGGCAAGGGGCAATGGAAGATGCGGCAGATCGAGGGCGTGGCCGGGTATGGCAGCAAGGATCCCGACACGAAGCGGGTGTGGTGGAGCGATGCGGGCGTGCATCAGGACATTACGTTTCCGGTGCATCCGGATCCGGTGAGCGGGATGCATTGCTGGCATCAGTTGGTGCGCGTGGAGCGGGCGGGGGCTGAGGATCGGTATGGGGATATTTTCGTCGATACCAATCTGGCGCATGCCGTGTATCTGAAGTGGAAGAAGTTGGCGCGTCCGGCGCCGGGGCCGGGGGGATTGCGGCGTCCCTTGTGGATTCCGAGAGTGGTGAGGCCGGAGGATGGGGCTTATTACATCAAGGAATAGCGCTAGAGATTTCTCTCAGGCTTGCGCTACTCGTTTCTGCGCGAATGCGCTCGGCTTCGCCTTCGCGGGACGGCCGAGGCGGCCGTCGCTACATATTCCTCTCCACATGATTACGTTTACTTCTTTTCGATCGGGAGGGTGAAGGAGAAGACTGAGCCTTTGCCCAACTGGCTTACTACACCGATCGTGCCGCCATGGGCTTCGACAATTACTTTCGCGATTGCCAGGCCCATGCCTGTGCCGGGAGCGGTGTAGCGCTGGTGGCGTCCGCGATAGAACTTCTCGAAAATGAGCGACTGCTCGAAGGAATCGATGCCGGGGCCGTGGTCGGCGATGCTGGTGATGAGCCGGTCGTACTTCACTTCGCAGGTGATGTGAATCGGACTGCCGGCGTCGGAATACTTGCCGGCATTTTCCAGCAGATGCATTGTCACTTCGCGGATTCGCTCCACATCCATCAGGACCCTGGGCAGATCGGACGGGGCGAGTACTTCGATAGGATGATTCTGCACGGCTGCCTTGGCGTCGTCGATGGCCGGTTGGATTGCCTCCTGGATGGCATGCGGTTGCAAGTCGAGCTTGAACATGCCGGCATCGAGTTGCGCCATCTCTGAAGCCTCTCCGACGAGGCGGTTGAGCCGGTCGGTTTCCTCATCGATGACGGTGAGCAATTCACGACGCTGCTGGTCAGCCAAGGCGGCTGCGGATAACAAAGTTGTCACGCTCGCCTTGATCGAAGTGAGCGGAGTGCGGAATTCGTGGGTCACCGAATCGAGCAGGGCGGATCGGAGACGCTCGTGTTCCTGCTCGGCGCGATTTTTGCTGAGAGCTTCAAGAGCGCGAGCCCGTTCAATGGCGAGGCCGACGAGGCCTCCAAGGGCGTCGAGAGTGCCTCCGGAGAGTTGATCTCCGGCGATGGCGAGCGCGCCCACGGCGCGCATGCCGAGGCGGAGAGGAACGTAGGAGACGTCGTTTTGCGTGATGGGCTCGCCGCGCAGCAGCGTGGAACGAAGGACGCTCTCTTCGAACTTAGCGTCGAGCGAGGAGCGATAAACGGTCGAGTGATCGCTGGCGAGCATGGCGACACTTCCTACTGAGAAGGTTTCCTGAATGTAAGAGGGCAGAGCGTTCAGCATCTCAAGGACATTTTCGGAGGTCAGGAGGCGCTGGCTGAGTCCGAAGAGACGCTCGACTTCGCGCCGACGCTGCCGGGAGCTTTCGGCTTCGCGGCGGGCCCGCTCGGCGAGATTGCTGGCTACGAGCGCGGTGACAAGAAAGGCGATGAGCGCGACCCAGTTTTGGGGATCGGCAATGGTGAAGGTTCCAACTGGAGGGAGAAAGAAAAAATTGAAGGCCGCAGTCGCGACGACGGCCATCACCACCGCAAAGCGCAATCCCCAGTAGGCCGAGGTCAGCAGCACCATCACAAGAAACATCAGTGCGACGGTGGTGTGATTGACGTGAAGGCGGACGTCAAACGCTGTGATCCCGGCGATTACCGCAATCACACACAAGTAGCGGAAGGATTGTGTCCGTGCGGCGATTTTCACAGCCCATTGTACGATGGACGTGACATTTGCGAAGCCGCGAAAGAGAATAGCTGCAATGACAAAGACGCCCGAGGAGTGGCTCAGCGAAGTTTCAGCCGAGAAGGATCGGGGAATTTTCAAGCTGTTCCTCGGATATGCGCCGGGGGTAGGCAAGACCTACAACATGTTGAGCGAGGCGATCCGGCGCGCCAGCCGCGGCGAGGACGTCGCGGTCGGCGTGGTGGAAACGCATGGACGAAAAGCCACGGCGGAGCTTGCCGCCAAATTAGATCGAATTCCTCCGCGAAAGATCGAGTACAAGGGCACGGTTTTTGAAGAGATGGATGTGGATGCCATCCTGGCGCGCAAGCCTGCTGTGGTCCTGATCGATGAATTGGCGCACACCAACATTGAAGGCAGCAAACACGCCAAGCGGTACGAGGATGTAATCGAAGTGCTTGACGCGAAGATCGATGTTCTCTCGACGATGAACGTGCAGCATGTGGAGAGCGTGGGACCGACGGTGCAGCAGATTACTGGTGTCCAGGTGCGCGAGACGGTGCCGGATTGGGTGATGCAGCGGGTGGACGAGATCGTTCTGGCCGACCTCACGCCGCAGGCACTGCAGAAACGGATGGAGCGTGGCGACATTTATCCCGTTGACCGGGCGCAGAGAGCGCTCTCGCACTTCTTCCGGCCAGGAAACCTAATCGCACTGCGCGAACTGGCCCTGCGCCAGGTCACCGGAGTGGTGGACCGAAGTCTCGATGCTTACCTGGAGAAAGACGGCGCACAGCAGGCGCATACGGTAAGAGAGAGAATCGGGGTGTGCATCAGTTCCAATCCGGCGGCGCAGTATCTGATTGCGCGCGGCTCGCGAATGGCACAGGCCATGGGCGGAGAGTTCTATGTTTTTTACGTCGATGTAGGGCGGGATACGCGCCCGGAGGACCAGAAGACGTTGGCAGAGAATATCCGCTTCGCGAACAATCTGGGCGCGCACGTGGTGCGTTCTCTGGGGAGCAGCGTCGCGGATGGCGTGGTGCAGTTTGTGCGGGAGCATCACATCACGCAGGTAATCTTTGGACGTTCGGCACGAACGGGATGGCAGCGATACCTGTACCTGTCGGCGATTCAGCGTTTCCTGCGAGATTCGCCGGCGGTGGATGTACACATAGTGACCCAGGAGGCACGGTAATGCCGGATCCGCCGCATATTCTCGTCGTGGATGATGAGCCGCAGATCACGCGCGTGCTGCGCACCAGTCTTTCAGCGCAGGGGTACGACATTCGCGTGGCCAACAGCGGGGAGATGGCGCTGGAGATCATGAAAGATTGGTCTCCGAACATGATCATTACGGATTTGTCGATGCCGTCCATTGACGGGATCCAGCTCACCCGGAGAGTGCGGGCGGTTTCGCAGGTTCCGATCCTGGTGTTGTCCGTTCGTGATAAAGAGCAGCAGAAAGTGGAAGCGCTGGATGCGGGAGCGGACGACTATGTTACCAAGCCGTTTGGGATGAATGAACTGCTGGCACGGGTGCGGGCGAACTTGCGGCGCGTGCCGGCGGACGGGGAACGCGAGACAGTGATTGAAGTGGGCGACTTTCGCGTCGACACAGAGGCGCGGAAGGTGCTGGTGCGCGGGCGCGAAGTTCGCCTCACTCCGAAAGAGTTTGATTTGCTGGTGTACATGGCGCGGCGGCCGGGTAAGGTGGTGAACCATCGCACGCTGCTGGGCGCGATCTGGGGAGGACAGAGCACCGAGCAGGTGGAGTACCTGCGAGTCTTCGTGGGTCAGTTGCGAAAGAAACTGGAGCCGGAAGCGTCGTCGCCGCAGTACATTCTGACCGAGCCGTGGGTGGGATACCGGTTCGAGCCCGGCGAATAAGTTGTTGTGCGAGCTCTGAATCGGGCCGCGACGCGCGGCTCGTTTTGTTTTTTGCGTTATTTCATCTTTTCGATTTCTTCGAGAATCCTCTGATCAAAACTGTTGACGGCTTGACGGCGCTGGGTGTTGTTTCCCTGATAGGGACTCCAGATCAGGTTGCCGCGAACGCGAATGGGAACGTTGGCTAGTTCCTTGCCGTCGGTGTCTTGTACAACCAAGTGACAGTCGATCGTGCTGCGGCCCGCGCCAAAGCCAATCATGAAACGTTTGGCCGCACTCCCTGACGTAAATTCGTCGAGCACGATATGGGCTCGAATCGAAGCCGCATCGGCCATCTCGATATTGGCATTGCGCAGCGCCGCTCGCAGGCTGTCCTGTACCAGGTTGGGCGCTGCCGGGTCTTTGACGCTCTCGGGTTTGGCCACGACCGTTGCGTCGACTTGCACGGTCTTTGCACCGCGAAGCGGGAATTTCGGGTCGATGGAGTTCGGCGCAGATACCAGCGTGTTTTGTGCGGCCATACCGCAGACGAAAATCAGGAACAACGTAAGAATCAGTAGAACGATTTTACGGATCATGGATGCCTCCCCGGTTTCGAAACCTGGATTAGGGTTGGGATGTGACGTGAATCTGTGTTTGAAAAGCAGCGATGTATCTAGCAGCGGAGGGAATGGGTCAGGATCTCTGGTGCAACGCTTTGAAGAAGAAGTTCTGGTTTTTGTGAACTGAAAGTGTCCAGGGTCGGGCGCGTGGGCAAGAAAAGTTCGGGGCGCGAGGACGGAGCCAAGAGCGCAGGCGATACCGGTAGTACTCCCGGGAAGGCGGAAGTGTTTTCGTAGGGCAGAGACTCAGATTCGTCGTATGGCGTCTCGGGGGCGTCGACTCCAGGTAGAGCCAATGAAAGGCCTAGTGTGATTGCCGCCAACAATGCGAGGCCAATGCGCAGTTTGGCCATGTCCAGACCTCGCGCCAAGGTAGAAAGGAACTACTGCAATCCTTTTTACGTGAGGACGGGGAAATAGTCTGTGACGAAGGTCACCGGGCGTGACCGATCGACACCCCCCTCGGAATCACCATCTTACGAACAATCTACGAACTCTTTATTCAATCCTTACGGCTCCGAGAATCCAATAGCACATGGGCAGAAGAAATCGAACCATGGATTCCTGCTCTGAAATGGGGAACTGATGATTTTGCTGATGCTGGCATTCTTGATCCGTTCGCGTGCCGTCGAGCGCACAGCGAGCCGATCGCAAAAGAATCCTGTGAACTACGTGGCACCAGCAAAATTCGGGAAAGGTCAATAAAAGTATGTGGTCGATTCAGGATATTTCGGCGGAAGAACTGGCAAAACTCTTTCATCACTACCACGGCGCGTTGGCCCATGATTTTGACTGCAGCGGCCATGCGGCGGATGCTTCGTGGGATCGGGCACCGCAGGAGAAGCGCAAGTTGATGGTCGCAGCGGCTCGGCTTGCGTTGATGGAACTAGCCGCATCACCCTCTTCGAGCGAGTCCCGCCCTTACTTCGCCAAGCCCGGCGAGGCGGATTGGGGTTGCTAGTTCCCTCTGACAAAGAACTCTTGTCCGGGCGTGCCTCGCCGGTACGCCCAGGAGCCCCTTGCAGTCAACGTGCTTTACGAATTCTTTATGAAGTCTTGAGCCGTCTTTTACGCTGCGTGTGATCCAATCGGGACAAACCTCAGAGAAAGACCGGAAATGCATGCAATAGGCAAGGCGTCGGTGCTGGTGCTGATCTGTGCGGGCTCGGTGACGTTCTTGCTGTCGGTACTGAGGGCATTGATCAAGGAGGCGGTCGATGGACCGCCACCAGGCGTGAAGGTGTTCTGGGCGAAGTTTGATCCGCCGCGCCAGCGAGCAGAACTCGTGATGGTGAATTTTGAACATCTGCAATCCGAGAGTCGCCCTGGGAAACAAGATGTGAGGATTGCGCACTGAGAGCGGGAGTCCGAGGGCTGAGGAAATTATGCAAGATGTCATTTGGATAGCTGTGACGATCGCATTTTTCGCAGTCTCGATCGCATATGTGCATTTCTGCGACCGGGTGAAATAGGAAGGGATCATGGACCTGCAATCTCTCATCATGCTGATTATCAGCGCGGCGACGACGATTTACCTGTTCTACGCGCTGCTGCGTCCGGAGAAGTTCTGAAATGACGATCAACGGCTGGCTGCAAATTGTTGTTTTCCTGGGGCTGATCCTCCTGGTCACTAAGCCGCTGGGCGTATTCATGGCCCGGGTGTTTTCGGGAGAGAAGACGTTTCTGGATCCGGTGATGCGTCCGGTCGAGCGCTTGCTGTATCGGGTGACTGGTGTCGACGAGAAGCACGAGATGCGGTGGACGGAGTATGCGACCGCCATGTTGCTGTTCAGTGCCGTGTCGATGCTGCTGCTCTACGTGATCCAGCGAATTCAGGTTTGGCTGCCGTTCAATCCACAGCATCTGGGGAATGTGACGCCAGAACATCTGGCGTTTAACACCGCGGCGTCGTTCACGACGAATACGAACTGGCAGGCGTATTCGGGTGAGACGACGATGAGCTACTTCACGCAGATGGCGGGATTGGCGTATCACAACTTCGCGTCGGCGGCGACGGGCATTGTGCTGGCAATTGCGTTTATTCGCGGAATCGCCCGGCGGCAGATGCAGACGCTGGGTAACTTCTGGGTAGATTTCGTTCGCTGCTGCCTGTGGGTGCTGTTGCCGTTCTCCGTGGTGGGAGCGTTGTTCCTGGTTTCGCAGGGAGTGGTGCAGAACCTGAGGCCCTACGACACGGTGAAGCTGATTGAGCCGCAGCAAGTGCAGAGAGTCGGAGCTGATGGCAAGCCTGTCATCGATGCCAACGGAAAGCCGGTGATGGACACGGTCACCACGCAGACGATCGCGCAGGGGCCGGTAGCTTCGCAAGAAGTGATCAAGGAATGGGGCACGAACGGGGGCGGTTTCTTTAATGGGAACAGCGCGCATCCGTTTGAGAATCCCACGCCGGTCACGAACCTGTTCGAGATGTTCTGCATTTTTGCCATCGGCTCGGGATTGACCTACACCCTGGGCCGCATGACGGGCTCGCACGCCCACGGATGGGCGGTCTGGGCCGCCATGGCGATTTTGTTCCTGTGCGGCGTCACGGTCGCGTATTGGGCGGAGGCCAAGGGGAATCCGTTGTATCCGAACACCGTCGCGCAGCATGACACGAACGGCCAGCCCGGCGGCAACATGGAAGGCAAGGAGACGCGCTTCGGGATCGCGAACTCGGCGCTGTTTGCCACGGTCACAACCGATGCGAGTTGCGGCGCGATCAATGGCTGGCATGATTCGTTCACTCCGCTTGGTGGGATGGTGCCGTTGGTGAACATCATGCTGAGCGAAGTCATCTTCGGCGGCGTCGGGTCGGGTATGTACGGAATCCTGATCTACATCGTGCTGGCGGTGTTCATTGCAGGGCTGATGGTAGGGCGGACGCCCGAATATCTCGGCAAAAAGATTGAAGCGTACGACGTGAAGATGGCGATGCTGGTGTCGCTGGTGTTTCCGCTGATCATCCTGACGCTGGCGGGGATCTCGTCTGTCAAAGGCTTCGGGACCGGCGGGATTTCAAATCCTGGGCCGCACGGATTGAGCCAGATCCTGTATGCGTTCGTCTCGTCGGCGGGGAATAACGGGTCGGCTTTTGGCGGCCTGACGGTCAACACTCCGTGGTATGACGCGGCAACTGGAATTACGACGCTGATCGGGCGATTCCTGATGATCATCCCGATGCTGGCGATTGCCGGCAACCTGGCCCAGAAGAAATACGTGCCGCCGTCGGTTGGGACATTCCCGGTAACGACACCGCTGTTCACGTTTTTGCTGATCAGCGTGATTTTAATTCTGGGCGCGCTGACGTTCTTCCCGGCTCTCAGCCTTGGGCCAATCCTTGAGCATCTGTTGATGAACGTGGGGAAGACTTTTTAGGAATCGAATATGGCAAGCCATCACAAATCAATTTGGGATCCAAACCTGGTTCGCGGCGCCGCGTGGAATTCGGTGCTGAAGCTGAATCCACGCTACATGATGGGCAATCCGGTCATGTTTGTGGTGGAGATCGGGAGCGTCATCACCACGGCGCTGCTGATTCTGCATCCGCACCAGGCGTTTCGCTTCAACTTGCAGATCACGCTGTGGCTGTGGTTCACAGTGCTGTTTGCCAATTTCGCCGAAGCGATGGCGGAAGGCCGCGGCAAGGCGCAGGCAGAGACGCTGCGGAAGGCACGGTCAGAGACGATTGCAAAGCGTCTGGGATCGAACGGGAAAATTGAGGAAATTGCGAGCGCGAAGCTGCGGGCTGGCGACCTGGTTCTGGTTGTTGCCGGCGAATTGATTCCCGGCGATGGGGAAATCATCGAAGGCGTTGCCTCAGTGGATGAGTCGGCGATCACGGGAGAGTCTGCGCCTGTGATTCGTGAGGCCGGTGGAGACCGGTCGGCCGTGACTGGTGGAACGCGGGTTCTCAGCGATCAGATTAAGGTGAAAATCACGTCGAATCCCGGCGAGACGTTTCTTGACCGGATGATTGCGCTGGTTGAGGGAGCGTCGCGGCAGAAGACACCGAATGAGATTGCGTTGAACATCCTGCTGGCAGGATTGACGATGATCTTCCTGCTGGCGGTGGTCACACTGCAGCCGTTTGCCATTTACTCGGGATCGCCGCAGACGGTCTTTGTTCTCGTGTCATTGCTCGTGTGTCTGATACCCACCACGATTGGCGGCCTGTTGTCGGCGATTGGTATTGCAGGGATGGATCGACTGGTGCAGCACAATGTGCTGGCGATGTCCGGACGCGCGGTTGAAGCTGCGGGCGATGTGAACACGCTGCTTCTGGATAAGACGGGAACGATCACGTTCGGGAATCGACAGGCAACAGAGTTCTTGCCCGCGCCGGGCATCAGCGAAGCAGACATGGCGGATGCCGCACAGCTTTCATCTCTGGCCGATGAGACGCCGGAGGGCCGGTCGATCGTCGTGCTTGCGAAGGAACGTTACAAGTTGCGCGGGCGCGAATTCGCGAGCCATGAAGCCGAGTTCATTCCGTTCACAGCGCAGACGCGGATGTCGGGCGTAAATCTGGATGGTCGGGAGATCCGCAAAGGGGCGGCCGATGCTATTGCTCGCTACATCGAGCAGAACGGGCACGGAGCCATGCCGCCGCAAGTGCGCGCTGCCGTGGAGCAGATAGCGTCGTCGGGTGGGACACCGCTGGTTGTTGCTCAGAACCGTAAAGCCATGGGCGTGATTCACCTGAAAGACGTGGTGAAGGGTGGAATCCGCGACCGGTTTGCGCAACTGCGCGCGATGGGGATTCGCACCGTGATGATCACGGGCGACAATCCGCTGACCGCGGCTGCGATTGCGCGCGAGGCCGGCGTCGATGATTTCCTGGCGCAGGCGACTCCCGAAGAGAAAATGAAGTTGATCCGCAGCGAGCAGGCGGGGGGGAAACTCGTCGCCATGACCGGGGATGGCACCAATGACGCACCGGCCCTGGCGCAGGCCGACGTAGGCGTGGCCATGAACACGGGCACGCAGGCTGCGAAAGAAGCCGGCAACATGGTCGATCTCGATTCGAATCCCACGAAACTGATCGAGGTCGTGGAAATCGGCAAGCAGTTGCTGATGACGCGGGGCGCGCTGACCACATTTTCCATCGCCAATGACGTAGCAAAGTATTTCGCCATCATCCCGGCGATGTTTGCCGCAACATTCCCCGTGCTGAATGCGCTGAACATCATGCGGCTGAAAACGCCTGAATCGGCCGTGCTCTCGGCTGTTATTTTCAATGCGCTGATCATCATTGTGCTGATTCCGCTGGCATTGCGTGGGGTGAAGTATCGCGCCATGAATGCGGAGGCGCTGTTGCGGCGGAACCTGTTCATCTATGGTGTCGGAGGACTGATCGTGCCTTTTGCGGGCATCAAGCTCATCGAC
>Ga0209698_10005467_pt1 | contig 13724 bp, 11 predicted proteins | sample LitLauG_LLR_2012_FD_187203 | JGI IMG/M metagenome (GOLD analysis project Ga0209698, IMG submission 187203) | Freshwater sediment microbial communities from Pennsylvania, USA - Little Laurel Run_MetaG_LLR_2012 (SPAdes) (version 2) | ecosystem: Environmental > Aquatic > Freshwater > Creek >... | reverse complement strand
GTGGAAGAGCACGGCGTCAGCCCCGGTGAAGCCGGTGCCGGTCACCGTGATGGACGTGCCCCCGGAGATGGGACCGGTGCCCGGGCCGACCCCGGTGACTGCCAGCACTTCGAGCAGGTACTGATCAGCGGCGATGGGCGGGCTCGTCGCCACCCCAGAGGTCACCTGCACATCGGCGGTGAGAGACGTCTGGCCGTCTGAGAGCTCCGCCGTCATGTCCGGCACCATTACCGTGAGCTGGTTGTCGGAATCGACCGTGAATTCGGGGGCATCGACCGGTGTCCCCCCGCCCGTCGGCGTGAAGGTCACCGCGCTTGCTCCCGTGAAGCCGTTGCCGGAGATGACGATGTCGTTGCCGCCACCGATCAGTCCGGTGGATGGGCTCACGGACGTGACATTGACGGTGTCCAACGTGACTGTTCCGCTTCCGGCCCCGATGCCGGCGTAGCTGGGGTTCGACAGACTCACCGAGAACTCGAGGGGCGGTCCGCCCTCGCCGGGCAGGATGGTGACCGCGATCACCTGGGTTGACTTACCGGGGGCAAAGGTCAGTGTGCCACTGGTCGCCGCGTAGTTGGTCCCGGCGACCGCGGATCCGTCGCTGGTCGCGTAGTCGAGGTAGATGGGGACGGTGCTGGTCGCGCTCAGGGACACTGCCAGGTCGACGGTTGCCGTTCCTGACGCCGGCATGTCGGTCGACCCGCTGGCTATGGATGCCGAAGGCAGCACGAGGTTGGCATTGGTGACGCTGAACGAATCCCCGGTTCCGATGTCCGAACTCTGGTCTTGGAGAATCGAGCCGAACACGGAGTTCTGCTCCACCCAGCTCGCCGGCGGCTGGCTCCCCAGATACGCGCCCAACGGGGACCCGTTGACGTCGGTGGCGGAGAACGGTATCGCATTGTACGGCGGTACCCCCCCGGATGCGCTCTCCGAGTAGTCGAGCGTGCCGATGAAGGCACTACCCGGTGACCAGGTCCCGGGCACGTCGAAGGACTTGGTGAACCCCAGGGCCGGAAAACTGATGGTGGCGGTCAACCCGCTGGGGCCTGCCGACTCGGAGAGCGTCACGGCGGACCCGGCAGCGACGCTCTGGTACCCGGTCGGCTGGTAGGCGAACCCGTTGAGGAGGACATTCAGCTGGTTGTACTGCTGGTACGAACCCGGGGCTCCTCCGGGGGCGCAGTAGGACTGCTCGATCGCGTACTGGCCCCCTATCTCCAGGCTGATCTGGACCCCAGGCTGTGCCGCCCGGTCCAAGACCGGGACGGCCGAGCACGTCAATGTGGGTACCGTCACGGTGGTGCTGGTGGTTGCAGTCTGAGGCACCTGGAAGGTGTAGCCCGCCTGACCGGGGAGTTGCTGGACACGGCCCGGCGTGGATGATGGCGTCTGTCTGACACCGGCGACCCCCGTGCCGTGCACGGTCGATGAAGGGCCTGCGCGTCCACCGGCCGCCGCATGCCCGACAGTGCGGTGACTCGGCGAGAGCGCGAGTGTCGCTACCGACGCGATCGGAGGGGCCGACTTCGGGTGTGCAGCCATCGACGTCGGAGCACCGAATGCCGGTGTCGCCAGGGTGCCGCCGACGGTTGCGATCACAGCCGCCGCCAGTGCACTGGAAATCGTCCTTGAACGGGCCCTCACGCCGACCACCCCCTGCATCAGTCCATCGCCTGGCGCAAGTGTAGGTCTGAGGCGCAATCTGGCGCACTTGAGATGCCGATGACGATCAAGAGTTGGGGATCGTGCTCTCGATTGCGGGATTCCATAGGTTCGTTCCCCTACCAGGTCGAGAATGGCCGAGATCGGCACAGGAGATCGACCATGGATGGGGTGCTTGATGGCTGACATCCGGCAACGTCCGGCACGGCTACGAGCCAAGATCTCGAGTCCGGCGCCGTCTGGAACCACCTCCTGGAGGCGATGAAAGGGGTCGGTGGAGGAGTTCGCGTTCTACTACGAGCGCTTCGGTATCCCGTAGCGCACCCGGCGACGGTTGTGGGTCGTCTCGGTACCTCCGGTGGAGACACCAGCGGGAAGCTAGCCTCGTCTTGTGACTGAAGGGTCAGAGGAAGCGCTCGCCACGTATCGCCAGATGGTGGCCACCCGGGACCGGATCGAAGCGGGCGAATTGCCGTGGTCGGCGCTGGCTGCCTACTTCACCGACGACGCCGTCTACATCGATTCGGCCTGGGGTCGGTTCGAGGGTCTGCCGGCCATCGAGCAGTTCATGGTGGAGAGCATGATGGGGCTCGAAGACTGGCGGTTTCCTGAAGAATGGACGACGGCGGACGGAGACCGGGTCGTCAGTATGTGGTGGAACCAACTGCCCGGGAGCCGGGCTGACGGATCGCTCTACCGTGTCGCCGGCATCTCCGTGCTGCGCTACGCAGGCGATGGGAAGTTCGACTACGAGTACGACGTCTTCAACATGCAGCAGGTCCTCGAGGTCATCACCGAGAGCGGCTGGAAGCCGACGGGTCCGATGAACGCTCCGCCCAATCCTCCCGATCGCGATGCGACACCGCCCCCGCGAGCGGATCAGGGTTGATCAGTTCGCCGTCATCCCCTCCGAATCGCCTCGCTCGAGACATAGTTGCGGTGATGTTTGAACGCTGGACTACACCTGTCAGATTCTTTCGAGGGCAGCCGCGGATCTCCGTTGTCTGGCGACTTCGGCATTGCACTTTCTGCATCGACTGGCCAAGCCATCGCACTTTCCCTTGTGCTTGCCGAACGCGTCGAGGGGAAGAACGCACGTACATCGAGAGCAGCGTTTGAGGTACGGGGGCAGACCGACTTGAGAGCGCGCACGTCGTAGCGGAACTGGCACGACGTTGCCGTTGACAGCGATGGATCCAAGAGGACCGATGGTCGGGTGTTGGTCATCGTCACTCGTACCGCTGCGGCCAGCGGTGGACTCATCGGCCAGGAGCTCGGACTCGGCCCTGGATGCGGTGGGGTCGGGAGCGTCAGGCTCTGAGGCATCCTGCCCCGCCGCTCCCTCGATGGCTGTCCGCCTCGGTCTCCTCGACAGAGCGTCCACTGCCACCAGGATCAGGGGAGTTAGGCACGCGAGGATGACCAGGGCCCAGCCCCACCACGGGAGGGCGACGTTGATTCTGATGTGGAGCACCGAGGGGTGCTTGGGCGTCCGCCCGGTTACCAGGACCTCTTGCCCGGGGACGGCGTGGACGACGTCACCGCCGGTCGGTGTGAAGTGGACGGGCAGGATGCCGGTGTCGATGATGTTGGCGGCCACCAGCCGGCCCCGGCGTCCTGAGCCATAGAGGAATCCGCCGATGAGCGGCCGATACCAGAGCAGGGGGACGGCCAAGAGGACTGCCGGTCCGAGGGCGAGGATCCATCGCCGCTGGCGCTCACCCACGTAGAGGGCGACGATCAACAGAACGGCGGCGCCGAGGAACAGCCAGGTCGCGCACTTGTAGATCCAACCAATAGCGGGAATGATCGCTTGTGGGGTCCCCACGATGTCGCTGCGGGTGATCACCCATGGGTCCGGACCTTGGTTGAGGTCGCCCTTGGTCAGGTACTCCCCTTTGGGCAGGATCTGATAGATGCGGTGCACGTAGGTCGACGAGCGTCCCCCATGGGGCTCGAACATGACGATCTCGCCGACGCGCAGCACGGCCGATGGTGCCAGCGGCTGGGTGGCCACCAGAGAGCCGACCGGCGCGACCGTGCCCATCGATGGCGAACCGACCAGGTACAACCCACCCCCGGAGACGAGCCACCCTCCCCAGGTGAGCGCAAGTGCGACCAGAGCTGTCGATACCAGGAAGGCGGGCACGCTCCGGGCGGCTCGGCGCCCGGAGCTGGCTACCCCGTCCTCCGCTGCGTCGGTGGTGACCGTGGCTACCGAGGTCTTGTCACCGTTCCGGGACGGACGACCCGAAGTGCCGGCATCGTGCCGGAGATCGATCTCCTCGCCGGGAGCCGGATCTCCCGGCAGAAACAGCCCTGGGTCGGTCGTCGTGGCACTCACAGGAGCACGTAGCCCGAGTTGTGGGTCAACGTGGACGAAAAGCCGCTGGCTCCGTCCGTGATCGCCCACGGGACGGAGACATGGAGGCCCACCGCGGCCGCGGGAACCGCGCCCGACGCGGCCGTGGTGAAGCTCAGCGCCGGCAGGGTTACCGGAATGGAGGCGCTCATCGACAACCAATTCGATGACGGTACTGCCGGGCAGGCCCCGGCAGCCAAGGGGTACACGCACTTGGCACCGGCTTGCACCGTCACGACGATGTAGGTGCAAGGAGGAGACGCCGGCTGGGCGTGTTCGTCGAGCGGCCAGAAGGCATTGGACGCAGCCACCCCGCCGGTCACCGCGGTGAGGTACGTCGAGGCCGAGGGAGCGGCGTACAGCGAGGCCACATTGGCGGCCGTCAACACCGACGGGAACACGGCGATCTGGCCCAGTGATCCTCCCCAGTAGCCGGTGGTCGGACCATCCGTCCAGCCATTGACGGCGTTCGACCACCCGAGGTGCCACCAACCCCCGTAGACCTGCGCCGGGTCACTGCCGGTGATCGTCTCGTTGCCGACCGAGCCGGCCACGAGCGAGCCGTCGACGTAGAGCAGCACCGTGCCTACCGTGGCCGACACCGGTGCCACCGTAGCCACCGCGAAGTGCCAGTTGCCGTCGGCGAAGTTCTTGGCCGTCGTGGCCGAGCTGTTCACCTCGAAGAAGCCGTTCGGGTAGACGCCGAACACGACGTGCCCGGCCGGATCGAGCCACAAGTGGCGGTCCCACATGGTCGGTGCGGCATTCGAACGCAGAGTGGTGAAGCCGATGATCGAGCCGCTGGTCGTGGTCTTGAACCACCCGGCGATGGAGAAGGTCTGTGGTCCTGGTGACGCGTAGAAGGCGGTCGGCGTGCCCACCGTCGTCTGGATCCACCCCGTTGTACCGTTGAACGTCGTGGCGGTATCGCCGATGGGCCCGGCGGCGTCGACACCCAGACCTCCCTGACCGGTGCCGGTATTGGTGCCCGGGTTGTTGGAGGAGTCCCGGAAGCTGGTCGCGGCGCCGTTGGCGGTGACGTTGGCAATGGGGCCCGAGTACAGGGAGGTTCCCACGTCTTGTAGCGCCCAGTACGAGGTCGGTGCGTTGGCCAGAACCTGGGCCGAGAACCCAGCTTGCGTCGTTTGACCGTAGAGCGCCGTCACCGTCGCCGCGCTGAGTGCGGTCGGGAACACCGCTTCGTCGGCGATGTCGCCAGCGAAGTAGTCGGTGGTGGGAAGGTTGGTGAATCCCGAACCGACGGCCGCGCCCCAGCCCAGATGCCAGAAGCCCGTGTAGTTCAGCGTGGCCAGCGCCCCTGCGGTGACGTTGGTGTTGTTGGCCACCCCGTTGATGTAAAGGGTCATGCCGGTGGTTGTCGACTTGGTGGCCACGACGAAATACCAGGTACCGGTGGCCAATGCCGACCCTGCAGTCGCCCGCAGCGTGGTCACGTCGTTGCCGAAGTCCAACCGCCCGGCCGCATCGATCCAGACCATGCGGTCCACACTGGCGGCAGCTGTGTTGGACTGGGTGCTCGTGGCCCCCAAGAAGGCCCCATTGAGAGCGGAGGGCTTGATCCACGCCATCAATGTGTAATTCGCCGGCATGGCCAGTCCGGAAAGGGTCTCACCCCAGCCGGTCGAGCCGTCGAAGGCGACGGAACTGGGCGAGTCGGTGTAGAGGCTTGGTCCTGTCGCACCGTAGGTTGTGCCGCCGAGAGGCAGGCCGGTATTGGTGCCGACTGCGGAGGTGTCAGCGAACTGCTGGACACCGCAGGTGCCGGCGGTGGCCACCGACGCCGACGTGGGAGGAACCGATCCCTGGTTGCCGGGCGTGGTGGTGGACGCTGATCCTATGGCGGTCGACAGCGGGTAGGTCTTGGTGCAGCTCGCTTGGTTGGTGGTGATCCCTGCCGACGAGTTGGGCGACGACAGGCAGGTGGTACCTCCGATCACGTCGGAGAGCAGCTGTGTCCCACTCCTGAACGTCCCGGTTCCGGCGAGCTGGCCCGAGAAGGTGGCTCCCCAGCCGACCAGTGGGCCCGTCAGCAGAGCGAGCACCCCGAGCACGGTCAACGACCCAAGAGCGGGACTGACCCAGAGTCTCCCCTGGGTCAGTCCGTGTCGCCTCAGTCTCATGTGATCGCCGCCCTAAGAGATCGGGGCTCCAAAGAGCCGGTTTCGAGCGACTACTGACCCAGGGTGTAGGTCATGGTGGCGTTGGCCGCGAGACCCTGATCGGCATTGGTGGCCGATGCATCGAGCTGCGTCGTGATGGTGAGTCCGACGCTGGCGCCCGAGGCGAGGGTGGTGGCCAAGGTGAGCGGGCTGGCCGACGCCAGCGTGACCAGGGTGTTGGCATTCGACGGGGCCGGGCAGGCACCTACGGCCGCCGGGTAGATGCACTTCCCTGCGGTGGTGCTGTAGATCGTGACGTCGACCTTGCCGCAGAATCCGGCGGTGTCGCTACCCGAGGACAGCGGGTTCAGTACAGACGCCCCATAAGGGGCAGCCACGGCCGCGCAGGCTCCCGTGGTCAACGTGAGTCCGCTGGCGGAGTTGACCGAGCCCTGGTTGGTGAGGGTGACCGTCGAGGTCTGGTTGACCTGGGGCACATTGGTGGTACTCGCACCGAGGTCACTCCCGAGACAGGCGGCATTGACATTGGTCACGATGCTGCCGGCCGAGTTGGAACTCGAGAGACACGTTCCTGACGCGTTGGTCTTCGACAGCAGCAACGTCCCCGACTGGAACGTGCCGGTACCGCCGACCTGGGCGGAGAACGTCGTGACGCCGAGGGTCACTGCCGCGGTCAGCCCGAGGGTGGCCACGCCGATCAGGGCAGCAATCAGACCGCCCTTGCGCTCTTTCTTGTTCGATCCCATGAGACACCTCCGTATATGTAGATGCATGACAATCTGATTGCAACTGAAAGTCATGTCGGTCCAACGGCCGGAGAACTTGAGTGAATTCCTTGACACCCACACGCGTGGTGGAGGCTGCACTGGGGTCGAAGGAGCAAGCCAGGTTGCACTCCGTACACAGGCGAGGATGTTGGGCTCTGCGGACCATTCGCAGCCCCTGCCCATGTGCGCGGCCCTCGGAGGAGCAAGTCAGGTTGCACTCTGAACACAGGCGAGGATGTTGGGCGCTGCGGACCATTCGCAGCCCCTGCCCATGCGCGCGGCCCTCTGGGACCGAGGGAAGTTATCCACAGGGATGGCATCGGAGCTGGTCGGCCCTACGCCCGCTCGTCGGGTGCGTCGGTACGCAGCGCCGGAGGCGGACTTGAACCGATAGTGCTCCCAGGCCCGGAGTATCAGGTGGCGGGACCGTCAACTACGACGGACCTGGGAGCGGCGTCACCGTAGCGCCGCACAGCACCGGGGGGTGACGTTTCTGCGTAAATTTCTCGTTCGGAGCATTCTTTGACACTCGGGTGGGTAACTCGGCGTCACGGGCCTCATGATGGGAGTCACGGACCTCGTCACGAGATGTGCACGCCGAGGAACTGGAGCGATGGCGGTTCCTGGGACGTGAAGAACGGGTCTGTGTGGCAGCCGTCCGAGAAGGTCACGGTTCCGGGTCGGGGGAGCACCTGGCTCAGGGCTACGACCCCGGGATGGAACGGGTCGTCGTTTCCCGATGCCACCCGGACCGGCTTGCCGGCGAGCGGCCCGACATGCGTCACGGCATCGAACTCGCGGAACGTGGCCTCCGATGCGAAGGCGCCGGCGTTCGCAGCCTGTGCCTCGTCGTAGCTCGTCCAGATCGCAGGGCTGATGGCCGCCACCGCGGCGAACATCTCCGGGTGCTTCTCGGCGAGCATGAGGGCCCCATACCCACCCATCGAGATGCCCATCGTCCCGATCTTCCGGCCCCCGGATCCGAGGCCCAGGCGCTGGCACATCGGGATCAGTTCGTCCACCACCATGGTCAACGGATCATCGCCGGGATGTGGGTTCCAGTAGCCGCCGCCATCCACGGTCACCATGGCCATCGGCGGCAATGGCTGGCCGTCGAGATCGAGCGCCAACGCCTGGGCCGGCGTCATGCCGGAAACGGCGGTCGAGTGGTTGCCGCCGAATCCGTGGAGCATCACGATCAGCGGCACCGAACTCCCGGGTCGATGACCGGGCGGATAGGCGATGGTGTACCCGACGGCGCAGTGACGGGCACGTGAGGTGAAGGTTCCGGAATGGGTCGGTCCAACCGGGGAGAACACGAATCCGGGGACGGGGACGTCGCACGCGCCGTCGAGCGCATCGAGGCTCTGTTTGCCCGGAAGGATGCCGTGCGTCACCAGTTCGACGCCGGTCGCGCCCGCCACCCCGACGACCGCCGCACCGCCCAGGCCCCATTTCAGGAACCGGCGCCGAGTCCAACCACGGCGGACGAGCTCGTCCGCCGTGCCCGTGGGTGGACACCTTGGATGAGATGGTGTGGATTGTCACCGATCACTCCGGCGTAGCGTATGCATTCGAGGCCCACCGGATCGGGCCCAGGACAGGGAGACACGATGGGCTGGGACTTCTCGACGGACACCGAATACCAGAAGAAGCTCGAATGGGTGGAGCAGTTCTGCCGGGAGGAGGTCGAGCCGCTCGAATTCGTATTCCCCTACGCGGTCCGCTCCAAGGATCCGAAGATACGGACGCTCGTGCGGGGACTCCAGCAGCAGGTCAAGGACCAGGGCCTGTGGGCGATCTTCCTCGACGAGGACCTCGGAGGACCTGGCTACGGTCAGCTGCAGCTCGCCCTGCTCAATGAGATTCTGGGTCGGTATCCTTCGGCGCCACAGATGTTCGGGGCGGCCGCGCCGGACACCGGCAACATGGAGATGCTGGCGGCATACGGGACGGACGAGCAAAAGGAGCGTTGGCTCAAGCCGATGCTCGATCAGGAGCTCTGGTCGGCATACTCGATGACTGAGCCGCAAGGCGGCTCGGACCCCAATCTCTTCAAGACCTACGCCACCCGTGACGGCGATCAGTGGGTCATCAACGGCGAGAAATGGTTCACCAGTGCCGGGCGCGTCGCCGACATCCTCTTCGTCATGTGCACGAATGGGATGTTCGTGGTGCCCCGGGACACCCCAGGGGTCGAGATCCAGCCCGAGCCGCGGAACCACAACCACATCATCTACAACGAGGTCCGCGTGCCCCTGGACCACCTGCTCGGTCCTGAAGACGGAGCCAAGGTGCTGGCCCAGCGACGACTCGGTGGTGGGCGTATCCATCACGCCATGCGCACGATCGCCCAGTGCTCGCTTGCCTTCGACATGATGTGTGAACGGGCACTGAGCCGGGAATCGCACGGGAAGATCATCGGCGAGCACCAGATGGTCCAGGAACGGATCGCCGACTCGTACGCCCAGATCCGGATGCTCCGCCTCTTGGTGCTCGAGACGGCCTGGAAGATCGACAATTCGAGCACCCAGGAGTGCCGGACCGACATCGCAACGGTCAAGTTCACGATGGCCAAGGTCCTCCGTGACGTGTCCTTCAATGCGCTCCACATCATGGGCTCGCTGGGCACGACCGACCTGACGCCGCTCCAGGCCATGTACGCGGGGGCACCGACGATGGGCATCGCCGACGGCGTCGACGAGGTGCACAAGGCCACCGTCGCCCGCAACGTGTTGAAGGGCTACCGTCCGCACGAGGGGTACTGGCCGACCGAGTACATCCCGGCCAAGCGCGAGGAGGCATGGCGGAAATTCCAGCCCCGTTTCGACGCCGACCCGGAGCTTCTGGCGTTGGCCGAGGGCTACAGGCAGTACCTGGCCCGACGCCGCTGAACCTGGGGACTTTCGACCCTGGTCCCGCCTGGGGACCTCCTGAGATGCTCGGAGAGGATCTGACGAGCGGGGGAGGTGGGTGCGTGGGGGCAGAAGCGATCATCGATGTCGACGAGGCGGCCACTCCGGCGCACTGGATGCCGTGGTACGGGGAGCATCCGCGCACGGCGGCGATGCTGGCGATCGTGCTGTTCGTACTGGTCACCGCGGGCCATTTCCTCGTCGACGGCACCGGGGAGGCTGTCGACATCCTCTACTGCCTGCCGGTCGCTCTCCTGGCCGTCACCTTCGGGCTCCGGGGTGGCCTGGCCGGCGCCTGCCTCGGGATCGGGCTGTTCGCCCTGGGCGAGGCGGTCGACGCCAGTGGCGACATCGACGCCACCGGCTGGCTGACCCGGGCCGCGGGACTGCTGCTCCTCGGCCTGCTTCTCGGCCGGGCCACCGACCAGATCGCGGTCAGCCAACGGATGACCGCTGCGGCCTGCGATCAACGTCGGGCCATCCAGGAGACCGCACGTCGCCAAGCCGAGGCACTGGAGATCAGTGACTCCATCCTCCAGTACCTGGCCGCCGCCAAGTGGATGGTCGAACAGGGCAAGGACGAGGAAGCCATCGCCGTCCTGGCGTCCACCTTGGAGAAGGGCCAGCAGATGGTCGCCGAGATGCTTCCGCCCCGACACGTGAACACGGTTGCCCCGGCAGCCACGGTGGACGCCAACGGACCGTGACCCGCGTGATTCCGGGCACGTCCCTGTCGACTCCGGACCCGCGTCGGTCATCGGTCACCGGCGGGCGGCGGCACCGTGCGCTCTGGTCGGCGCCGGTGCGGCCAGGACGGCGATGAAGTCACGGGTCGAACCGACCTGGCACTGGTCGGAGGGATGTTGCTGCCCGGGAAGCCGGGCGACCAGCGGCCCGCCGGGTGACGTGGCCGTGTCCATCTGGAGGGTGGCCGGGTTGATGTCGAGCTGCATGGCGTTGACGACCCCTACGGACAGGAGTGCGGTGGCCAGGTCGACCGGGAGCGTGGACATCGACGCCGCGTAGACGATGTTCCCGGACGCGTCCTCGCCCAGTGCGCTCCTGGCGACTCGCGTCCCGCCCCCGTACGTGTACCCCCAGGCGGCGATGGCACCCACCCGGGGGCTCACCTGCCCTCGGGCGATCAAGGGCTGAAGGTTCTGACGCACGTTGAGCGCCGGATCCTCGGTCGTGGGCATGCCTTGTCCCCACACGCCGACCGTGGGGTGCCCGGAGGCGTCGATGGCCAGCGTCCCGAACCCCGGCACCACGGGGGTGAGGGGTTGCCCCCAGGTGACGATGCCACCGGGGTTGTCGTGGACCTTGAACCCGCTGTTGAAGCAGGCGATGAGCGACGGTGCCTCCGCGGCGCTGATGGTCGGGGCGGAGTCGGGGCCGATGGCAGCCGTGCCCGATGGCGGCTCGAGGCTCCCGATGTGCAGGTCGAAGGTGACCTGTCCGGCGAGGAACCTGACCAGTGTCATGGCGCTGCCGTCGGCCGTGGTGAGCGTCTTGACGTCGATGGCGATCCCCCGCGTGCTCCGGCTGAGCGTCGTCCAGCCGCTCTGCTCGACGGCTGTGGTCGGGGTGGTGGCCGGTGCCTGTCCGACGGTGCGGCGCGGTGCCGCGGAGTGCGTGGCGGAGCATGACGTCGAGGCGATGGCGCACGCGACGGCGGCGAGGAGGACACCAGCCCGCCGGGACGCGGGTGCCAGGTCGGGACTCGACACCTCGGCAGCAAACCACGGATCGTGGTGGGACAGGGGTCGCGGGCGGCCGGTCGGCGATGGGTGCGTCCATCCGGCCCGCCGATGCCGGCGTGCGGACGGGATCAGACGTGCATGGCCTGGAAGGCGTAGTAGGTGAGGTATGCGGGCCAGAACACCGCTTTCCACAGTGCGACCAACACCAGCCAGAAGGTGCCGGAGTGGACGTGGAGGAAGTACGTCAGCGTGCCGATGAACCCCATGAACCACAACCCCCCGGCGCCGCCGCACCGGGTCACCGCCTTCGCCTGCTTCGTGCCGGTGTCGGACATCGGGGCCTCCTCGCTCGTCCTCTGGCGGTCAGGCTGCAGCCTGCACGGCCGCGTGCCGGTCGACGAGTCGTTCGGCCCGCTCCTTGATCCCGAGGAGCATCTTGCGCTCCATGACGAGGCTCCCGGGCTCCATGGCGTACGTATAGAACCACCGGGTGAACGCGGTGTCCTGCGGGAGGACGATCCGATTGCGGCTGATCAGCCGGGTGCCGGCCTCGCCCGCCACCAGCACGAAGGCCCACGTCCAATGGCCGTCGTCCGAGCGGAGCACCATCGCCTGGGAGGGGTCGACGATGGCGACCCGCAGGACGGGCCCCGAGGCACCCAATCGCTGGGCGTCGCCGACTTCCAGGTGCTGGAATTCCGGGAGCAAGGTGTCGACGCTGTGGACGCCGAGCCCGAACAGGTTCTCGATCCAGTCGTAGGTGTAGACGCCGCCCCGGTCAGGGCCCATCTGCACCAGCCAGGGCCACACCGATGCCGGCGGGGCGGCGATGGTGATCGCCCGCGTGGTCACCAGGTCCGGCTCGGCCACCAGGTCGTCGCCCGGCAGCCGGCGGGCGGCCTCGTCAGCGGTCGCACCCCACTGGATGCACCACGGCCGCCACTTGGCATAGGTGGAGATGGCCACGAGTCCGACGGCGGCCAGCCCGCCCGCGGCCACGGTTCCCGCCTCGACCAGCCGGAATCCGGTGCCCCTGCGCGCTGCCGTGTGGCCCATGGCCCCATTGACGCACGAAGTGGTGGGCGGAAGGAAGGGGCGAAGGTCCCACGTCGCCCGGTCAGCCGGCGATGGTGGCGTGCATCTCCCACACCAGGACCTCGGACGGCTCGACCGCGGTGAGCGTCTGGCCCCCGGAGCCGGTGAACCGCACGGCGTCACCCTCGGCCAGCGGGCCGGCACCTTCGAGGGTGACGCTGCCGCGGGCCACGAACAGGTGCACCCAGGGCGCCTCGGGGACGGTCACCGACTGTCCGGGCTGGAGCCGGGCCACGTGCAGAGCGGCGTGCTCGTTGCGGATCCGGATCGCCGACCGGTCGCTGTGGGCGGGCATGCCGGAGGCCACCGTGGTCAAGCTGCCGTCGAGCAGCTCGGCATCGATCTCGAGCTGTTCGTAGCCGGGGGTGGCCCCGACCGTGTCCGGCAGGACCCACATCTGGATGAAGTGGACCGGCTCCTGGTGGGCGTCGCCCGACACCGTCCACGAGTCGTTCCTCTCCGAGTGGAGGATGCCGGTGCCGGCGCTCATCCGCTGGGCCAGACCGGGGTAGATGATCCCGGAGGTGCCCATCGAGTCCTGATGGACGAGCGAACCCCGCAGCACCCACGTCACGATCTCCATGTCCCGGTGGGGATGGGTGTCGAAGCCGGTCCCGGCCCGGACCGTGTCGTCGTTGCTGACCAGCAGTACCCCGTGGTGCACGTTGGCCGGGTCACGGTGGTGCCCGAAGGAGAACGAGTGCTTGGAGTCGAGCCAGCCGAGGTCGGTGGCGGGTCGGTCGTCGGCCCGGTGGACGTCCACGTCCGGGATGAGGGTGGGCACTGGTCCTCCTTGATGATCGGGTGGAGTACCTACAACCCCGGGGTGGACCCGGTTCTTCCGCCGTCGTGCCTACGGCAGGACCCACCGGGCGCGCGACCAGATCTGCCAGTACTCGAGGGTCACGTAGCGCTCCTCGCGGTAGAGCCGCTCGGCCACCGGGGTGGCCATGAGGAGGGCCACCGGCGGCCCGCCGCCGTGGATCCGGTGGTACGTGCTGGCCCGCAGCAGCCGGCGGCCGTACCCGGACCGCTGCCGGTCCGGCGCCGTCGACAGGGCCCAGCCCACGCTGTAC
>Ga0209698_10005465_pt1 | contig 13728 bp, 4 predicted proteins | sample LitLauG_LLR_2012_FD_187203 | JGI IMG/M metagenome (GOLD analysis project Ga0209698, IMG submission 187203) | Freshwater sediment microbial communities from Pennsylvania, USA - Little Laurel Run_MetaG_LLR_2012 (SPAdes) (version 2) | ecosystem: Environmental > Aquatic > Freshwater > Creek >... | reverse complement strand
GCCCCAGGAGGCCAGCCTTTCTAGGTGTGGCGTGCGGCCGCTTGCCAGGTTCGCGGGCTCAACCGGGCTCGCGCACCGCCGAGGAGCTGCAGCGGCCCGGTATCACCGGCTGGGCTATGCCGGGGCTCGCGCTCGACCGTCGGGGTCCCGGCTGTGGCTACCCGGTTGCGCCCAGCGCGCTTGGCCTCATACAGCGCCCGGCCGGCGGCCTCGAAGAGCGTCCCGTAGACGACCTGCTCCCGCGGCCCGCGCTCGAGAGACGGTCACCCAAACGGCGGCGGGAGCCGCGGCTCCGATGGCTGCGCGCAGATGCTCCGCGGTCTCGCGCGTGTCTGCAAGGTCGATCCCGCGAAGGACGATCACGAGTTACTCCCCGCCGAGGCGGTACACCAGCTGAAAAGAGCGCAAATGCTTGCGCAGCTCATAGCCGGCAGCGCGCAGAACGGCGTCTCCGCGGTCATGGCCGTAGAAGTCGTTGACGGCCTTGAAGTTGTCGACGTCGCACAGCAGTACGCTTACCGGCTGGCCCGTCAACCGGGCCTGCTGTGAGATCTCGCTGAAACGGGGTTAGAGCGCATGCCGCTTCAGCAACCCGGTCAGCTGGTCAAGGACCGCCTCCTCGCGACAATAAAGCTCCGCGGCCTGCAGCGCCCCGACAACCGAGACGACCCCCACAAGCAACGCGAGCACCGCGATCACGGGCACCGGATCTGACACGATCCACCCCGGGCGCGAAGCTCACCACCCCAATCACGAGCACCGTGAGCACCCGCCCCGCGATCACGACCTGCCGGCGAAAGCGCGCCGCGGCCATCCCGGCGGCAAGCACCAGCCAGCACAGCATCGGACTGCGCGGCCCTCCGCTTACAAGCGATCCCGGACACCATCAACAGCAGCGTCACGAGGATCCCACACGCACTCACCCGCTCCGAGTGCACACTGGTACAGGTGCGCCGCTCGACGTTCGTGAAATCCAGCGCCGACAGGGCAAGCAGCCCAAACTTCCGCCAGCCAACCCACGGCGCCGAGACCAGCAGCGCCACCGCAACAGCGCCCGAGCCGACACGACGGATCCCGCGAACACGCCCGCTCGCGTCAACGACACGACCACGATCGAGCTCGCTCGGACAACAACCACGAACCCCTGCCCATGCTCGCCCGTCGACCCGCCCTCCTTAGCCACGAGGCCAAACGCTTGGCGGCGTAGGGGCGAGCTTTTCTCTCTTGGTCCATCGCAGGCTTCGCGCCACCAGTACGAGCAGAAGGAGCACGACGCTCGAGAACACAATCGCGGAGCTGCCGGTCAATGCCTGCTCGAAACCACTCGCGTCAAGGCATAGATTGAGCACGATCCCTGGCCACAGGGACCCTGTGTGCTCGTAGAGCAAGCACAGGAGCAATCCATAGACAGCAAGCTCAGGAAGCACGGCAGCCGCGTACTGGGTGTGAATCAGCCCGAACATGACCCCGATCGCCATGCTCCCCGGGAGGACTGACAAGCGATTGCGAAAGCAGCGGTAGAGCAGACCGCGAAAGAAGACCTCCTCGACCACGGGGCTCACGACCGCAGCGACTCCGGTAAGCACGATCAGTGCCGTGCTCCTGTCCGCGATCCCGGAGAACGGGTTCGAGGTAGGCCCGCGCGCGAGCGCTGCTCGCCACAGGCCGTCGAAGAGAACCGACGCCGCTACCAGGAGCAGCGCGAGCCCAACCGCGCGTGCCGCAGGCGCCTTGCGCAGGCCAAGGTCACCCGCGCGCAGCAGGCCCGCTCGACGTAACGGGATGAGCGACGCAAGCCAGGCGCCATCGAACCAGAGGGCGCCCGCGGTCGAAAGGTGAACCCCGAACAGCAACACAGCTCCCAAAGAAGCACCACCAGCCACGATCCACGACGCGCCATACGCTAGGAGCGCGTACCGCACCGTCCACTAGCGCGACCGAGACGACCCGTACAGGGCCTGTCCCGCTCCGCTACCCTCGGCGTGCGACACGACTACAACAAGAGCCCGGTAGGCTCAACGCCGCCGCCTTCCGAAAAGCGGGTTGATCACGACTTCTCGAATGATCGTCCAGAGAGCTTCGGCTAGCTCTTGCATGCGTCACCCCCCAGGCGTCACGGAAGGACCGGGATGGGGATCGGAAACGGTCCCGGCAACACTGGGTGCGGTCCAGAAGGCCATTCCCACTTCACGCAGACACAACGACCGATACTTTGTGATAGCCCGGAGGACATTCGTTCTGTTGCTGAGATTCGCTGTGCGCACCAGAGCGCGAGTGGCTCGGGTGCACAGGGTAGCATGCGGCACACAGTCCGCCAGAAACAGGGTAGAGCACAGCCGGTTCGACGTGCGCTTCCTTGCCGCCTTCAGCGCCAGGCTGGTCGGAGGCGTATTCGTATTCGCCTTCTTCTTCAGTCAGATTGGGCGTCTGAGACGCCGCCTCAGAACTAGAACCACGATGAGGTATCCCACAGCCGCACCCACCGCGGGTCCAATCGCATCCATAATTGCAACACCCAAGAGAAGGTGCTGCACAGCGACGCTGACGATCACTACAACCAGCGCTCCCAAGCCGTCGCTTCGCCTAGAAAAGGGTAATTGAGCACCTCCGTGACACAGCCGGTTACCGCGCCGGCTACGCCTCCAGCCGCCGCGCCGGGTCCCGCACCGGCTCCACCCGCCAGTGACCCGCCGGCGGCGCCGCCGGCGGCTCCCGCGATTCCCCCAACCACTGCTCCCTTTACGCAACGCTCGACCACCTCAGGAGACCTGGCGTGATGGCGTTCCGCCACCGGGCCGGTAGGTCCGCATGCACCCGAACGGTGGTGCTTTTCCATCCAGCGACACGAGGGGGCGACGAACTCGCGCCCGAAGCCTTCGCCGTCAAACCCGCTCGCGTCTTCGCCGCCGTGTCCTAGCGGCTGATCCAGCACCGCGGGTTCAACGTGTGCTTCTTCGCGAGCCGGCTTGGCCCCGTGATTGTAGCCGGCGTATTCGTACCGCCTTCTTCTTGCGGCCCAGCGTTGCTGGCCCCGCTCATCCGCGGCATCAGTCGAAGATGTCCGTCTCTTCCGCTCCGTGAGCGAGTCGCCCGCGGCGCGTTTCACGGTGGCGAGTCCACGCCGGGTGACACTTTCCGGCCACGACGGGTCCCCCGCTTCGACACGGGCCCGTGCCACCTTCGTTCGGCCGCCCTGGGTGCCCATGCTTCGGCGCGCGATTGCCTGCCCTGCCGCTCCGATCATGAGCAGGCGCCCTGCTCGTTCCCCGATCAGCGGCTGGTAGAGCACAGCCGGTTCGACAAGCGCTTCCTTGCCGCCTTCAGCCCCAGGGTGGTCGGAAGCGTATTCGTATTCGCCTTCTTCTCGACGGCGCCCGGAACTCCCAACGTCGCGCGTTCTTATCGCGCGTTCTCATGTCGGCCGCGCCCTATCGCCTGAATCGCGCGCCACAACAAACCCGCGACTGGGAAGACGCCGATGGCAACATACCAGAGGGTGTCACTGTGATCCACTTCCGCAAGAATCCCAAATCCGGCTGCTACCAGGAACAACGAGATCGCGACTGTTTGCGTCGTGTTACGGGTGGATCGCGCGCCCAGCGAGCCAAACAGCCATCGCATGCCAGCGGCGATCGCCAACGCAGCCGCCAAGCCGATGGCGAGCCCGAAATGGTTAACCACCCCTACGGCAATCACGATCCCACAGAAGAAAACGGCTCTCACTGCGAGCAGTCGGCCAGGGGTAAGGGGGTTCTGACGTGTCTCGCGCACGCGACGACTAAGTGTGACTCGCCAGCCAGTCGGCGGTCTTTTCGAGTGCTACACCCGCGACCCCTGCTGCGCAGCCGGCCTCGGGCTGTCCAGTGGAAGCCGCGCCGATAGAGCCTCCCACAAGGCACGCTTTCGCGTACGGTTCCCACCAATGACTGTGTCGCCTTTCGGCGCCGCGATGATAATCCTTCCGTGGGAGTTTTGGGCAGGCCTTGCCGTGCACGTACTCGCGCCGTCCTAGTTCGGTGACGTCGCCGTAGGTGGCGCTTGCTTCGCCCGTACCGCACCCTCCACTCGGCGACAGGGGTTCTCTTGCCCGTTCATCGCGGCCGTCGACCGCGCGACATGAACCATGTTGCCCGCTCACGCATAGAGCCACCGCGACGGCAGCCCCTTGTGCTTCGCTGTTGCCGCTTTCAGCGCTCGGCGGGACAGCTTCGTTGCGCCCGCCGTCTCCCAATTCAAGCGGCGACCTGACTGCCGCAGCTTCGCGGCGGTTTTCACCGTTATCGACGACTGCGATCGCCAGGCCTGGTCCGAAGCTGGCTTCGCGTTCGGCGTCAGGGTTGGGTCGGTAGGTCGCGTATTCGTATTCGCCTTCTTCTTCTTCGTTGCCCCATTCTTCTTCGTTTTCGCCGGTGTATTGGGGTCCGCTGGCGGATTGTGCGTTTGCGGTGGCTTCGGCTGCGGCTTGGAGGGCAGCTTCTCTGGCGGCGGTTTCGCGTGCTGCGTTTTCGGCGGCTTCGCGTTCGCGGGTGGCTTCTGCGGCGACGTGTGCGGCGGTGCCCTGTGTGAGGGCTGCTTGGAGCCATGCGGAGAGGCCGCTGGTTAGCTGGCCGGTTGGGTCGCTGCTGTTGATGGGGTCGCCGTACGTGTAGGTGTAGGCGTTGGCTGACCCGCCGGGGATGGGGTCGGGTTGTAGGAAGCGTCCGAGCTGAGGGATGTACGACCGGGCGCCCATCGCGATGATCCCGGCGGGGAGTTCGGTGGGGAGCTGAATCGCTCCGAGCCAGGAGTGCTTGGGTGGCGTGCTCGTGCCGGGTACGCCGAACTCTGTGGGTTCTTCGATGTATTCGAGCGTCTTGGAGGTTTCTGAGGGGCTCGCGGTGGCGATGATGTCGTCGTGGAGGTCCATGATCTGCAGCACGGGTGTTTCGCCGTTGGTCTGGGTTGCTGCCAGGGTACCACCGATGCCGGGAATGTTTCGCGTCCATTCGCTGGAGCTGTTGATGCTCCAGGCGGGGGATGTTTCGGGGCCAGCGTAGTGGGAGATCGTGGTCTGGGCTTTGGCTCCGGTTTCGATGGTTTCGCGGGTTCGTCCGGCGGGGTCGAGGTTGTAGGCGAGGCTCTGTCCGTTTTGGGTTTGGTCGTGGAGTTGCCCGTCGAGGTAGTAGCTGTTGGTGAGCGCGCTGCCGCCTGCGTCGGTGGCGGGCAGCGCTGTGATGTCTCCGAAGGTGCTGTAGGTGGTGCCGGCGTCGGTGAGGCGGTTCGCTTCGTCGTAGGTGTGGGTTTCGGTGCTGCCGCCTTCGCTGGCGCATTTGCCTTCGCGGCCGGGGGGGCGCGTGGTGAGGCTTGTGCGGTTGCCTTCTTCGTCGTATGCGTAGGTGCGGGTGGCGCAGCCTTTGCCGGTGGGGGTGTTCTGGACTTGTTGGAGTCTTCCTTGGGGGTCGTAGGTGTAGGTTTGGGTCGCGCGGGTGCTCTGCTGGGTGAGCCATTGGCCGTTGATGGAGGGCACGATGGTGTCGCTGAACATGACGCAGTTTTCGGTGTTTTCGTTGCAGTTGCTCGTCTTCTTGTATTGCAGGCTTACGGGCTTTCCGGTCGTGTCGTAGGTGTAGTTCGCGCTCATGCCGTTCGGGTAGCCTTCGCTGGTCATGTTGCCTTCAGTGTCGTAGGCGGCTGTGAACTTCATGTTGGCGGCCGAGGAGTCGGCGAGTTCGGTGAGCAGTCCGCTCGGTCCGCTGTAGGTGTAGGTTTGGGTGCCCTTGCCGTCGTACGCGGTCTTGACGCGGCCGTCTTCGTCGTAGGTATAGGTGGAGGTGTTTTCGTCGGCGTCGGTGTAGGTTGTGAGCTCCCCGAGCGAGTTGTAGGTGCTGGTGATCCTCTTTTCTTCAGCGCCGCTCCCGGTGCTTTCGCTGATGAGAGCCCCGGTTTGCGGGCTGTATGCGTAGGTGACCTGCGGGAGCGGAACTTCAAGCGGCGAGCTTTCCGAGCGTGTTGTTGCGCTGGTGATGAGCCTGCCGGCAGGGTCGTAGGCGTTGGTCGTGGCGCGTGTGACGTTCGCGACGGCTTGTGTGGTTGTCTGCGGCTCGTCCCAGATGTTGTAGGTCAGGGTCGTGACGGGCAGGCCGAGGCCGTCCTGGGGTTGCGCGGCGGGCTGTGCCTGGCACACGAGGCCGGCCCACTCGGGGTGGTTCTGGCAGATCGCGACGCTCGCTTCGGTCTTTGCCGTGTAGTAGATCGTCTGCGTGTCGTGGGCTTTGGCGGGTGGTGATTCGATGGCGAGCCGGTTGTTGGTGGTGTCTGCGACATAGACGGTGCTTGCGGTGGCGATCGCGAGGCCCTGGGGGTTTGAGAGCTGTCCGGGGCCCGAGCCGGCGCTGGCGAACGCGGTGATGAAGCTCCCGGAGGGCGTGAACTCCTGCACGCGGTTGTTGCCCGTTTCGCTGACGTAGAGGTCGCCGGTGGCCGGGTCCGCGGCGATGCCGTAGGGGTAGCTTGACTTCCCGTTGCCCGACCCCTTTTCGTCGAACTGCCTGACGAACGCGCCGTTGGTTGCGAACTCCTGCACCCGCTGGTTTGAGTGGTCGGCGACATACAGGTGCCCGCCCGCGAACACCAGCCCGTAAGCCAGCCCGAGCTGCCCTTCAGCGCTACCAGACGACACGACCTTGCCGAGATACGTGCCCGTCGCGGAAAACTCCACGATCCGGCCCGTGTAGCTGTAGCTCTGGGTGTTCAGGACCCACACGTTGCCTTCGGGGTCGACCGTGACGCCGGCAGGTTCGAGCAGGTTCTGCGAGAAGCTCCGCAGATATTCCCCGGATGGGCCGAACTCCTGCACGCGGTTGCCGGTGGTGTCGGTGACGTAGAGATCCCCGGAGGCGTTGGTCGCGACCCCGGCGATCCTCTGAAACTGTCCCTGCCCGGAGCCCGCTTCACCGACCTGCCGCAGATACTTCCGTTCAGGGCTGAACTCCACGACCCGGTGGTTACCGGTGTCGGCGACCCACACGTTCCCGCTAGGGTCCACTGCCACCGCGCCCGGCGCCCGCAAGCTCACTTCACCACCTCCATAGCCCGTGATGCTCGCGGTGTAGCTAGGGGGTTCGGTGGCCCATTCCTGGATGCGGCTGTTGTTCGTGTCGGCGATGTAGACCTTGTGGGATGGGGCGATCGCGAGGCCCTCGGGGTTTGAGAGCTGTCCGGGGCCTGAGCCGGCGCTGGCGAAGGCGGTGATGAAGCTCCCGGAGGGCGTGAACTCCTGCACGCGGTTGCTGCCGGTTTCGCTGACGTACACATCACCGTTCCCTGGGTCCGCGGCGATGTTGTAGGGGTAGTTTGACTTGCCGTTGCCCGACCCCTTTTCGTCGAACTGTCTGACGAACGCGCCGCTGGTGGAGAACTCCTGCACCCGCTGGTTTGAGTGGTCTGCGACATACAGGTGCCCGCCCGCGCACACCAGCCCGTAGGCCAGCCCGAGCTGCCCTTCAGCGCTACCAGAGGACACGATTCTGCCGAGATACGTGCCCGTCGCTGAGAACTCGACAATCCGGCCGGTGTAGCTGTAGCTCTGGGTGTTCAGGACCCACACGTTGCCTTCGGCGTCGACCGTGACGCCAGCAGGTTCGAGCAGGTTCTGGGAGAAGCTCCGCAGGTATTCCCCGGACGGGCCGAACTCCTGAACACGGTTGCCGGTGGTGTCGGTGACGTAGAGATCCCCGGACGCGTTCGTCGCGATCCCGCCAATGCTCTGGAACTGTCCCTGCCCGGAGCCCGCTTCACCGACCTGCCGCAGATACTTCCGTTCAGCGTTGAACTCCACGACCCGATGATTGCCCGTGTCCGTGACCCACACGTGCCCGCTAGGGTCCACCGCCACCGCGCCCGGCGCCCGCAAGCTCACTTCTGCACCTTCATAGCCCGTGATGCTCGCGGGTGGCGTGTTTGTGGCGGCGGGTGCTTGCGTTTCGATGGGGTCCGCGGTCGCGGGTTCATAGAGGGTGGTGTGGGTGGTCTTCGCGGCGCCGGAGCCGGTCGTGACGGCTGTGGGTTTGTGGAGTTTCCAGCCGAGGTTCTGCTGGCCGGCGTAGGAGGTTTGTGTTTCGCGGCGTTCGGCTTCTTTGCCTTCGTACTGCGCGGCCTGCGTCATTTTTGTGACCAGCCGGTAGGGGCCGCCTTCGGAGGGGGCGCCTTCGTTGTAGCTGTAGAGGGTGTGGGTGCGCGCCTGGACCTGCTGGCCGCTCTGGGCGAGCCTCACGTTGTGCTGGGGCCCCAGCGTGCTGAGCAGCTCGCTGCCCGGTTCGCTGCCTTCGCTGTTGTACGTGTTCTCGGTGTCCAGCAGTATTGACGTTTCCGCGGAGTGGTTTCCCTGTTTGAGCGCTGCTGCGCGGTTGTCGGCGCTGAGGGTGCGCACGACGGCGTTGGTCTGGTTGTATTCGGCTGTCGAGATCCCGCCGCCGGGGGAGGCGACGTTGACGGTGTGCCCGAGCGCGTCGAGATAGTAGACGCTCGCGCGCCGGTAGTCGCTGGCGGGCCAGGCCTGGGGCTCATCGGGCGGGAAGAACGCGGTCGCTTCGGCCGGGAGGTCGCTCTGCGCCCAGCGGCCCACTTCGCCCGAGCTCATCGGATACGGCGCCCCAGCGCCGGAGAGAGGGACGTGATACTCGATCGTCGTGACCGCACTGGCCCCTGGCTTGGGAGGTTCAAGCGGGCTCGCGGGAACAGGCGCTGGCACCCACTCGCTGATCTTGCTGGTAGCCGAGTTCGCCACGTACAGCTTCGCAGTGGTGCTGCTTACCGCGAGCGCCTGGCCACCTTCTTCGGAGTACTGGCGCTGGAAGGCGTCACCCGAGGAGAACAGCTGCAGCCGCGCGTTACCCGGGTCTGCGACGATCGCATCGCCATCGAACGCTTCCACGGACGGGCCTTCGCGCAGGGTTTCGGGCGCGACCGCGACCGCGGTCGGGGTCGCGAACTGCCCGACTCCCGAGCCGGCCGACCCGAACTGACCCACGTATTCCAGATGTTCGCGTTCGGAGTATTCTTCGGGAGCGCGCAGCACCTGGACTCGATGGTTACCGGTGTCCGTGACGTACACGCGAGTGCCACTCGCTCCGGTGGCCACACCAGTCGGGTCGTTGAACTGCCCGTTGCCGGATCCCGGCCCCCCAAACCGTGCCACTTCGCTCAAGGGGTACCGTTCGTATTCGCCCTCCTCGGGCTCCGTGTAGACCGCGATTTCGTTGCGGGCGGGCAGCGTGAGGTAGATGTCGTCGATCCAGCCATTGCCCGGCTGGACGTGGTGTGTGGAGAGGGCGAGCCCCGACGGCGGGCTTGACGTCGCGATCTGCGCCTCGTAGGCGCCGGAGACGCTGAGCTCCTCGATCCGGCTGTTTCCGGAGTCCGCGACGAAGATGCTGCCTTCCTTGTTGACCGCGATGCCCTTCGGCTCTTTGAATTCGCCTTCGCCGCTCCCGAGCTTGCCGATCGCCTTGATGAACACGCCGGAGCTCGAGAACTCCTCGATACGGCTATTCGCAGTGTCGGCGACCCACACGTGGCCCGAGGGATCGACCGTGATGCCGGCGGGTTTGCTCAGCTGCCCGTTGCCAGAGCCCTGCCCGCCGAATTCACGCGCGTGTTCGTAGTACCCGATAGTGGGGACAGCGCTGGTGACCGAACTCGACGCCGTGCTGGACCCGCTCGCGTTGCTCGCCGTGACGGTCACGCGCAGGCCGCTTCCCCTGTCGCTGGGGACGGGGAGGTAGCTCTGGTTGCTCGCTCCGAGGATCGGTGTGCAGTATCCGTATTCGCTGCAGTCTTCCCACTGGTAGCTGTAGGACAGCGGAGCGTTGCTCCAGCTCCCGTCGCCTGTGCTCACCGGTGCTCCTTCGACCGGTGTGCCCGTCGAAAGGCCGGGCGCGGTCTTAATCGCGGGGGCGCCCTGGCTGCCCGGCGGCGTCTGCGCGCCGGGGCGCGTGACCGCCAACAGCCGGCCGTCGCGGCTATCCCCCGCGATTGCCCCGTAGGTGAACAGCCACGGTTGCTGCCCCGGCGCCGAGAGCGCCGTGATGTGGCCTTCGGTGTCATAGCCGTAGGTGGTCTTCAGCGCGGGAGGGACGCGTGGGTCCCACTCCGCATGCAAACGCCCTTGGCCGTCATAGCTATATTGCGCGACTGTCGTTTCGGTCATCTTGCCCTTCGAGGGATCCCACGCGGTGAAGGAGATGCTCTTCAGACGCCCCGTGTAGTCGCTCCATTCGCCTTCGCTTTCGCCGCGCTTGGTTTCCGTCGCGTAGTTGAAGGTGAGCGCACGGCAGCCTCTTTCAAGCGCGCCGGCGCAGCTTTTGATTCCCGCCGCGACCGGCGCAAGGATTTGGGTGGGCTCCGTGACCCCCGCGACCGTCTGGTAGCTGATCTTCGTCACGCCCGCGACCCCGGGAAGTTCCCTCGTCGTCGCCAGCCAGCTGCCCGGGGTGCCCGAAGGCGTGAACCGCGTCACCCTGCCGCTGCCATCGGCCAGCATAAATTCCTTGCCTTCCCCGTTGGCCGGGACTTCGCTCAACGTCAGATTCTGGTCGCCGCGCGGCGCTGCGAACGCTCCCTGGCCCGTGGCGGCGAACACCGCCTGCATCTGCGAGCCGCCACCGAGCAGCAGGTCACCGTCGGGGAGCTTTGAGATGCTTTCCCCGCCGCCCGTGTTCAGGGTCCACTGCGGCCCCAACGGGCCCCCTTCACCCGCAGCGACGTGAAGCGAGGCGAAGCTACGCGACACCGTCAACGGCGCGACGGGGCTCGTGACCGACACGTCCGTGGAGGCCAGCAGCAGCTCGCCGGACTGCGGGTCCACCGACCCAGGCCCGACACCCACCGGAGTAGTCGGCCGCGCCACATAGATAGTGACCGTGACCGGGTTTGAGACGTTACCGGCGTTGTCGGTCGCGGTCGCGGTCAGCGTGTGCGGCCCGACCGCGAATTCAGAACCGCTGATCACCCATTCGCCGCTCGCAACACATGGCCCCGGCGAGCACATCCCTCGCGGTGTCCCGAGTGGCTTGCCGTCGATCTTCAACGAGATCGACGCGACGCCCGAGCTCATTGTTTCACCAGCTCCGTCTTTCGTGCTTGCCGTCAAGTGGTACTCTGCGTTCCCGATTTCATGATTCGTCGGGAGCCCTGCGATGCCGACGGGTTCCGGTGGTGTGTTGTCGATTTTGATCGACGAGGACGTTGCTTCCCCTTTCAGGCCAGCGGGATCGCTCGCGGCGAATTCGACGAGATCTTCGCCGTCAGGCAGCCCTCCCACTTCGGGCGCGATCGAGTAGTGCTCGGGACACTGGACCCCGCTGCATTCAAACGGCGAGTAGTTAGGCATGTCAACCAGCGTCTCCTGCCAGTTGGCGTTGTCCGGCGAGCGATAGCGGATTTCGCTGATCCCGAGCCCAGGGTCGGTCACTTTGGCTTCGATACGATCGCCGCGTTTCAGCCACCTGCCTTCCCAGCTCAATGCGAGCGACGGTGGCTGGTTCTGGACGATCCAGACGGTCGCGCTGGACATCGTCACCCTGAAGCTGCCCCCGTAGCGCCACCCTTCGCGGCCGACCGCGCGCTGCTGAAAGACGGCAGCGTTGTGTTCGAAGCCGCCCGCGCAGCCCGGCGTACACAGTGTGCGTGGTTCCGGCCCGTAGTTATCGGGCAGTTCTTCCACCAGTTGTTCACCGTTAGCGCCCACAATCATCAGTTCGTTGACGATGTTGTTTTCTTCCTCGCTGGAGGAGGTGACCGACTGGAACTTCACGATCCGCGAAACCCCCTGCGTCTCATAGGTCACTGCGCCCGTGTCGCCACGTTCATACCCGCCGCACATCGAGCAACTGTCATACAGCAAGCCTTCCCCTTCCCGCCAGTTGAAGTACCCGCCCGATTTCCAGTTGCTGTTCTTCGTGCGCCCGAATTCTTCTTTGCCGACCAGCAGCTGGCTATCCGGGATTTCCCGGGCTTCCGGGTCGACCTCGATTGGATAACGGTATTCCCCGCCGCGGTCGGCGACCGACAACACCAGGTTCTCGCCCGAAGCACGCATCGAGACCGGGACACGCACGCCTGCCGCGTCCTGTGCCAACGGAGGAGTCACAGTCGCGAGCACACCCGCCCTGCCCACAACCTCAAACGCGCCGGAGCCGTCCCGCGCAGGCACCAGCCGCGCGCCCCTGGGCAACCCGACATGCAGATGGAGCTGCGAGGGGCTGCGTGCTGAGCGCAGCAGCGCGTCCACCTCAAACCCCCACCCCGTCGGCTTCACAGCCGTGTCCATGTCCGCCCCCGTGCCGCCATAGAACACCGCGGACCCGTCGATCACGCCTTCAGCACCACCCAGTGAGCCGCCGCCCGCCCCGACCGGGGTGAGCGACACACCGCTCCCCAACAGCGCGACACCCTCAGACACGCGCCTAGGGATACGCACCCCGACCAGCGCACGCACAGGCCGAAACGCACCCCCAACCCGAGAAAGCGCAAGATCCACCGGCGCCCGCCGCCCCCCCGACACCCCGACGTCGATCGGCTGCGTCGATTCGACCACGCCACGCCCGCCGCCAGGAAGCGCAACCTGCGCCACCATGTCACTCGGATACCCGACGATCCTCTCGCCAGCAGACAGCACGGGAGACCCATCCGCCGGCTCGCCAACCGCGACCGGGAACGCTTCGCGCGCGAGCGCCGCCGCCGCGCGCGGTCCAAGCCCCTCATACGCCGTCTGCGACACCCGCCGTGCAGCAACAGCTTCAGGGCTCAAGCGCTGCGCTACCAGCGCCGCCTGCACCTGCTCGCCGCCATCCAGGCGCTGCACCCCGGGCACCACAAGCCCCTCCTGCAGCCAGCCAGCAGCGCCAGCCGGCTCACCGCCGGGTGCCGTGCCGAACCCGTCCCCGAATGCGACCGCGGGCGACCCCGCCAACCCAAGCACACAGCAGATCACGGCCAGCAGGCTCGCGCCCAGAACGCTCCGCATGACTACTCCCCCTTCAGCATCGATTGTCCACCCACCCGCGCCTGCGGCCCGGACTGACTCCCGGGCCGGGCGCGAGTGGCGCCCGGCCCGCAGAGGAGGGGTAAGCGCGCCACGACCCGCGCCCGACGCCGCGAGGGCCTTGTGGCTGGGTACCTGGCGCGGTGGCGGGATTGCGGTTGCTCATGGCGCGAGCATCCTGCCGTGGCGCGCGGGGTTTGACTAGTCAAACCTTGAAGGTTCAAGTCTTGAGTACTCAAGGCTTGTAGTACTCAAGGTTTGTAGTACTCAAGACTTGAGTAGTCGCGGGTGATCAGCCGGGCTACGCACGCGGGCGGACTCGACTATGCTCCGCGGCGCGATGGGGGGAAGAACTGCGGTTGAGAGTGTGGTGGGGGCGGCGGTGAGGCCGATGACCTCGCTCGTGAACTGGGCGGTGCTGGGGCTGGTGATCGAACGTGCGAGCTATGGGTATGAGCTTGTGAAGCGTTTCGAGCGGAAGTTCGGGGATGTGTTGGCGCTCAGCAGCGAGTCGCACATCTATACGGCGTTGAACGAGCTGGCGCGCCGCGGGCTGGTGGAGCAGGCCCCCGCACAGCCGGCACTGCCGGCCGACGTGGGACGTCAGCCGCGGCCGCACTATCACGCGACCGCGGATGGCGAGAGGCGCTATGAGGAGTGGTTGATCGCGCAGATCCACCAGGACGAGCGCCGCTCGCGGCTGTTCG
>Ga0209698_10005464_pt1 | contig 13728 bp, 5 predicted proteins | sample LitLauG_LLR_2012_FD_187203 | JGI IMG/M metagenome (GOLD analysis project Ga0209698, IMG submission 187203) | Freshwater sediment microbial communities from Pennsylvania, USA - Little Laurel Run_MetaG_LLR_2012 (SPAdes) (version 2) | ecosystem: Environmental > Aquatic > Freshwater > Creek >... | reverse complement strand
AGTCCCAGGTTGTCGCGTAGCCATTGCACTAGCGCTCCGGCGATGGCTACGCTTCCTTCCAGCGCATATTGCGCCGGCTTGGAGCCAAGTTTGTAGGCCACCGTGGTTAGCAATCCGAATTTCGACTGCACCACCTGCTCGCCGCAGTTCATCAGCAGAAAACAGCCGGTGCCGTAGGTATTCTTCGCTTCGCCGGGCTGAAAGCACGTCTGGCCGACGAGCGCGGCCTGCTGGTCGCCGAGGATCCCGGCAATCTTCACATCGCGAACCGGCTCCAGATTCGCCACGCCGTAAATTTCGCTGCTGGAGGCGATTTCCGGTAGCATGGCTGCGGGAATTTGGAAAATTTTCAAAAGCGCGGGATCCCAAGCCAGCGTTTCCAGATTCATCAACTGCGTGCGGCTGGCGTTGGTCACATCCGTAACGTGGATTCCCCCCTTCGTGCCGCCGGTCAGCTTCCAGAGCAAAAAAGTGTCGATGTTTCCGAAAAGCAGCTCGCCCGCCTCTGCCCGGGCCCGCGCGTCCGGCACGTTATTCAGAATCCATCGGATCTTCAACCCGCTGAAGTACGTCGCCAGCGGCAAGCCGGTTTTTGCGCGGAAGTGGTCTTGCCCTCCCTGCTTTGAAAATTCCGCCACTTCGTCCGCCACTCGCGTGTCCTGCCAAACAATTGCGTTGTAGACAGCTCGCCCGGTGCTCTTCTCCCAAACCAGTGTCGTCTCGCGCTGGTTCGTGATGCCGATTCCGGCCAGGTCTTTGGGACGAAGTTCGGCCTGTTCCATCGCCTGTTGGATCACTTCCTGCGTGCGCCGCCAGATTTCGTCCGGGTCATGCTCCACCCAGCCCGGTTTGGGATAAATCTGCGCGTGCTCCTTCTGCGCCACAGTGACGATTCGTCCGGTACGGTCGAAAACGATGAATCGCGTGCTCGTCGTGCCTTGATCAATCGCACCGAGATATGCCGTCATCTGTCCTTCTCCCTGTCGCGCTCGCTGATTTCAATGAACTGCCGCTGTCGGTCTCTGATGGTCCAGACCGGCAACTTCCAACATGCGCGTGATTTTTCCGCTGTACGATTCCACGGCCTCGCGTTCGAACGCCTCGCTCCAGCCTAATTCTTTCGCCAGCATCGCGCCGGTTACCGCCGCCGCTTCGCGCGCCGCTCTCCAATCCAGCAACTGCAGGCCGATTCGCCGGCTCAGCACGTCTTCAATCGTCATGGCCATCTCTTCGCGAGCCGCATAGGCAATCTCCGCGCGAATCGGCGAAAATCCCGCCACAATTGGCTCACCTAGGGCCGGTTCCTTGCGTGCCAACTCAGCCACCTGCGTCGACCGCGTCCCGAATTTCAGCGCCAGATGCTGCGCGGTCTCTTCGCCGATCGCGAATTTCGCCGCCAGCGCTTTTGCATACTCTTGCGAGTAACCTTCCGATCCCGCAAGCGGGTGGTCTCTCGTTTGGGCCGGCGTTACTCCCTTTCCGATGCACTTCTGTGCCTCATTGATCGTGTCTTCCGCCATTGCCCGGTAGGTGGTCCACTTTCCGCCCATGATGCTCACCAGACCGGTCTTTGCGTCCAGCTCCACCTCATGATCGCGCGCCAGTTTGCTGGTAGTTTTTGCGCCGCCCGCGCTCACCAGCGGCCGCATTCCCGCGATCCCGCTCACGATCTGCTCCGGCGTCACCGGAGTTTGCAGGTAATGATTCAGATGCCGCAAGAGGTAAGCTATCTCTTCCTTCGTGACGATCATTTCGTCGTGCAGCGAAACCTCGGTTTCCGTGGTTCCCACCAGCAGCCGGTCAAACCACGGCACCGCGAACAGTACACGCCCATCTTCCGTCTTGGGAATCAGCAGTGCGCTCTTGCTCCTGTGCAGGTCCAATGAGAGGAAGATATGAATCCCCTTGCTCACGCGCATGCGCGAATGCGCTTCCGGATTGGCCACTTGCCGGATCGTATCCGCCCATGGCCCGGTCGCGTTCACAAAAACCTTTGCACGTACCGTGAATCGCCCTCCCGTCAGTTTGTTTTCCACTTCGACTCCGCAGAGCTTTCCCTGCGAGTCGCGTTCGAACGACACTCCCCGCGCGTAATTCAGCGCGTCGCCGCCTGCCTCCACCATTGTTTTCACCAGTGCCAGGTTGAAGCGCCCGTCGTCGAACTGCCCGTCCGCATACACCACGCTGCCCACCAGATGATCCTCTTTCAGCAAAGGCAGATGCTGCAGCGTGGTTTCTTTGTTTTGAAAACGGCTCTGGAAAATGCCCGCCTCGCCCGCCACCCAGTCATACATCCTCAGCCCGATACCCATGTATCCGACTGTCAGCCAATCGAAACACGGAACGATGAACTCCATGGGACGGCTCAGGTACGGCCCGTTCTTCAACATGCGGATGCGTTCGTGGAGCGCCCGCCGCACCACTTTGTATTCCGCCAGGTCCAGTTCCTTCACGGCCTGCTCCAGGTATCGCACGCCGCCGTGAATCAGCTTCGTCGAAGTGCTCGACGTTCCGGACGCAAAATCGCTTCCTTCCAGCAGGACTGTTTTCAATCCGCGCAACTGCGCATCGAGCGCACACCCCGCACCGGTGGCCCCTCCGCCAATCACGCAGACGTCGAATTCCTTGCCTGCAATCCGCGCCGCTGCCTCTTCGTGCCTCAACATGGAGCATCCTTCATAAAGGAAAACTTTCAGCGCGGCAAGTCGCGCCGCTGCCAGTCAACAAAGTCTCCACAACTGCCCTCTGCAAACCTTTGACAAGTCTGCTAAGATTCCGCGGGCTCCTATGTTAACCGTTTTACCTTAGATTTCTCTATCGAGAGGCCGCTTATGGATCGTCGCAATTTCCTGAAAACCACCGGCACCGTGCTCGCCGGCGCCACCCTCGCCCACTCCACTCTCGCCGAATCCTCGCCATCTCCCGCCGGACGCACCATTCTCCCCATCAATCGCAATTGGCGCTATAACCGCTCTTTCGTCCAAGGGGCTCACGACAAAACCTTCGACGATTCCTCCTTCGAGAAAGTCGTCGTGCCGCACACCAATATCAAGCTGCCTTGGCACAGCTTTGACGAGAAATCCTACGAGTTCGTTTCGATTTACCGCCGGCGTTTCAAGTTGCCTGCCGATGCCCGCGGCCGCCTCGTCTTTGCGGACTTTGAAGGTGTCATGACCGCGTCCACTGTTTGGATCAATGGCGTCCGGCTCGGCGAATACAAGGGCGGCTACACGCCATTCTCGTTCGAGCTCACGCAACATCTTGATTTTGACGGCGAAAATGTTCTCGCCATTGACGTCGATTCCACCGAGCGACCCGATATTCCGCCATTCGGCTTCCAGATCGACTATCTCACCTTCGGCGGGATCTATCGCGAAGTCTCCCTGCGAATCGTTCCCGCTACGTTCATCGAAAATATTTTTGCCAAACCCAAAGACGTCCTCACCCCGCATCCCCAGGTGGAAGTGGATTGCCACATCCACCACCTTGATGAATCAAAAGAGCCGCTGACGCTCGAGGTGGAACTCCGCGAAGGCCAGAAAGTTCTCGCCAAGGGCACTCAGAACGTCCTCGCATCCGCCGCGGGCACGGAGCCCGGCGTTCATACGGTCTTGCTTGAAAATCTTGGTGCCATTAAGCTCTGGGATCTCGCGTCACCAAATCTCTATACCGTGCACGTTCGTCTGATGCGCGGCGCCGAACTTCACGACCACGATTCCCGCCGCATCGGTTTTCGCGAGGCGCAATTCACCGACCACGGATTCGAACTCAACGGCAAGGTCATCAAACTGCGCGGCCTCGACCGTCATCAGACCTTCCCCTACGTGGGCCAGGCCATGCCCGGCCGCTCGCAACGCAAGGATGCGGACATTCTCCGCAATAAACTCAAGTGCAACATCGTTCGCACCTCGCACTATCCGCAATCGCGACATTTTCTCGACGCCTGCGACGAATACGGCCTCCTTGTCCTCGAGGAGATTCCCGGATGGCAGCACATTGGCGACGAGCCTTGGAAGCTCATTTCCGTTGACAACGTCAGCCGCATGATTCGCCGCGACTGGAACCACCCCAGCGTCATCCTTTGGGGCGTGCGCATCAACGAATCGCTCGACGATCACGATTTCTACGTCCGCACCAACGCCGTGGCCCACAATCTCGATCCCACGCGCCAGACCGGCGGCATCCGCTACTTCCAGGAATCCGAATTCCTCGAAGACGTTTTCACCATGAATGATTTCGGCTGGCCGCTGAAGCCCCCGAACCACCCGCGTTACCTCAACACCGAATTCTGCGGCCACACCTATCCGACGAAAACCATCGACAGCAAAGAGCGCCTGATGGAACACACCGTGCGCCACGCGCGCATTCACGATCAACTTGCTTCCAACCCGCAATACGCCGGCGGCATCGGCTGGTGCGCGTTCGACTACAACACTCATGGGGATTTTGGCTCCGGCGACCGCATCTGCTATCACGGCGTCACCGACATTTTTCGCGAACCCAAGCCCGCGGCGGGTTTTTACAAATCACAGTGCGATCCCGCCGACGAAGTCGTACTCGAACCGGCGTTCCATTGGGCGCGCGGCGACGAGTCCATTGGTTTCACCAAGGCGATGGTCTGCTCCAATTGCGATCATTTGAAGTTTTACATTGCAGACAAGCTTGTCGCCGAGGTGGATCCCGACAAAACGCAGTTTCCCCATTTGCGCTACGCGCCGTTCACCGCGGACCTCGAGCACAAGGTAGATCACTGGGGAGATTTGAGAATCGAGGGCTACATCCAGGGCAAGCAGGTAATCTCCAAAACGCTTTCCGGCCGCGGCGTGGATGCAAAGTTTGTCCTGCTGCCGGACGACACCAGACTGAACGCGGACGGCGCTGACGCTACACGTGTGGTCCTCCGCGTCACCGACGAGTACGGCGCGATCCGTCCGTTTGCCGGCGATGCCATCAAGCTCGAACTCGAGGGGCCCGCGGAACTCATCGGCGACAATTCGTTTTCGCTGATCGGTGGCACCGGCGCCGTCTGGGTCCGCGCCAAGGAACAGCCTGGCACCGTAACACTCACTGCGACACATCCCGTGCTTGGCAAGCAGCAGGTGCAATTCGAACTCGCTGCCGCTCCACCGGAGAGCGTCTGAGTCAGTCGCACTGCTATTGATTCGCCCGGCCTTAAAACAGCTCACGCAAGTTGCGGAGCTTCCTCGTCCCCGCACAAAAGTGCCATCCTGGGGGCCGCGCAGTCTGCGGCCAGAAGGATCTCAACTGAATGAATTGCAACGTATTTCAACCATGCGGCGTGTTCCGTTACTTCGTTTTCGGCGAAAACGCGTCCAGAATCCCGCTGCCCTCGCGGATCGTCAAAATCTGATTCGCCTTTACCTTCGTGAATCGATCGACCTTTTGCGTCGTCGGCCATTTCACTTCAATCACATCCGCCTCCACCGCTTTGCCTAGCCCGAAGTGCAGCCGCAAATCTGATTGCGACATCACGCTCGCCCCGCTGTGTACTTCATCCATCTGCGTATGAGTTCCCGTGGTCACTTTCACGCGCGCGCCAACCGCTGTGCGATTGCACTTCGTTCCCACCAGCCGCAGCTTGATCCAGTTCTGTGCGTTCCCTCCGTCATTCCGCAGCAGCGAGGGCACATCATTCATGTTCAGGATCAACGCATCTACATCCCCATCATTGTCGTAGTCGCCGAAGGCCGCGCCTCGGCTCGAAAACCTTTCGCTGATCCCCGGTCCAAGCTCGGCGGACACATCTTTGAATCTTCCACCGCCCAAATTTTTGTAAACCAGTCGCGGGTTCTTGAACGTCTGCCCGATAGTGTGCTCCTCGATCTCCGGGTACACGTGCCCGTTCACTTGCATCAGATCCGGCCAGCCGTCGTTGTCGTAATCCAGAAACCCACAGCCCCACGCCACGTATTGGTTGTTGACGCCCACGCCCGACGAAAACGCCTCATCCGTAAACGTGCCGTCGCCGTTGTTGCGATACAAGTTGCAGGTGTCGTCCGCAAAGTTTGTCTTGAAAATGTCGAGCCATCCGTCGCAATCGTAATCGCCCACCGCCACGCCCATCCCCGCCTGCTCGTGCCCGTTTTCGTTGTACGCACAACCCGCCACCATCGCAACGTCAGTGAATGTTCCGTCGTGGTTGTTGTGGAACAATATGCTTGGCTCCGAATCCACCGCCACGTAAATATCCGGCCAGCCGTCGTTGTCGAAATCACAGGAAACCGCGGTGATTGAGTAGCGCGGACCAGGCTTCAGAATTCCCGCCTTCTCGGAAACGTCCGAAAACGTGCCGTCTCCATTGTTGTGATAGAGCGCGTTCGTGTCGCCCTTCAGCCCCCGCGGGCCGCACATCACCGGAATCCCTTTCCATTGGCACGATGCCGCATCGCCCGGCGCCGGTGTGGTTTCGGGATCCAGCTGAATGTAATTGCACACGAAAAGATCCAAGTGGCCGTCGCGATCGTAATCGAGCCACGTGCAGCCCGCTCCCCACCGCACCTTTTCGTTGTAGACGCCCGCCTTGCGTGTCACATCTGTGAATGTGCCGTTCCCATTGTTGTGAAACAGGATGTTGTGGCCCCAAAAGCAGCAGAAAAGATCGTCCCAGCCGTCGTTGTCATAATCTCCCGCGCACACGCCCGTCTGCCAACCGGCCCGGCCGATGCCCGATTTTTCCGTTACGTCGGTGAACGTGCCATCGCGATTGTTCTTATAGAGGTGCGAAGTCGGCGCCCCGCCCGCCGGCCAGTTGGCATCCAACCGCGAGCCATTCGTCAGATAAATATCCAGCCAGCCATCCATGTCGTAATCGAAAAATGCGATCCCGCTGCCCTTTGCTTCCACAATCAATCGCTTGTGCTTCAACCCGCCCCACACATTTGGCAGCGTCAGGCCCGCTTCCTTGGCGACATCCACAAACGTCACTTGAGGCGTCGCTGCTCCCGGTAGTGGCTTGGCCTCTACGACCAGCGATCGGCTCCATTTCCAGATCGGTGTCGCCAGCGCTTCCAGCAGCCTTGCGCTCAAGCCAACCAGAGAACTCCCCAGAAAAGTGCGTCGCGGAATTCGCATCGTTATTTGCCTGGCACCTTGGGAAAATTCTTCGGCACGATCCCCGTGCCTTCCTTCACAGCAATAATTTTGTTGATCGGCACATCCTTCAGCATATCCACTTGTCCGCTGGGCCACGTGATTTCGAGCGATTCGATCTTTGTGCGCTTCCCCAATCCGAAATGAATCCGCGGATCGCTCGCCGACATGTATCCCATGCCGCCCTTCGCCTGTTCCACCGCCACAAATCCTTCCGTCCTCAATTTCAGCGAAGCGCCAATGCCGTCGCGATTCGATTTTGTCCCGATTAGCAGCACTTCCAGCCAGTTGTTGGCGTTGCCGCCGTCGTTCCGCATCAGCGCCGGATAATCCCCGCGAATGTTCAAGACAAAATCAATGTCGCCATCATTGTCAAAATCAGCGGTTGCCAGGCCGCGCCCCGCGATCGGCCGCATGAAATCCGGCCCTAATGATTCCGACACTTTTTCAAAATGCCCCTGCCCCACGTTCCGGAACATCAGTAGCGGCTCTTTATAAGTCACCTCGCTGTGAAACAGTTCCACGTTGTCCACCATCGCGCCATTTACCTGCAGAATGTCCGGCCAGCCGTCGTTATCGTAATCCAAAAACTTCATCGAAACCCCGCTGAGTAGAATAGCCTTGTTGCCAATGCCCGAAGAATACGTGGCGTCGTCAAACGTTCCGTTGTGATTGTTGTGATAAAGCCGGTTCAATTCGAAATCCAAATGCGTGATGTAGACGTCCTGCCAGCCATCGCGGTCCACGTCCGCCGCGTCAATGCCCATGCCGGCCTCGTAGCGCCCATCCTCGCTGGCCGCCATCCCCGACACAAACGATACATCCTCAAATGTGCCGTCATGCTTGTTGATAAATAGAAAATTCGGCCACGTGTCGTTGGCAATGGCGATGTCCGTCCAGCCGTCGTTGTTGAAATCCGCCAGCACCACGCCCATCCCCTTCGATTCGAGTTTCCCGACCCCCGACGCATCGCTCACATCCGTAAACGTTCCGTCGTGATTGTTGTGATAAAGCTTCGACTTCTGCCCTTTGTAATTTCCCGGATTGCAGTACGCGCGGTAACCCGGCCGGTGCTCCCCGCAATAAATATTGTTCTTCGGGCTCCATTCGATGTAGTTCGTCACCACCAGGTCCAGCCATCCATCCTTGTCGTAGTCGAACCACCCCGCGCTGGTGGACCACATGCCCTCGTCCGCCACGCCTGCTTTCTGGGTCACGTCCGTGAACGTGCCATCACCGTTGTTGTGGTAAAGAACCGCCCGCCCGTATCCGGTCACATACAAATCCGGATATCCATCGTTATCGAAATCGCCCACTGCCACGCCTTGACCGTAGTGGCCTTCGCCGCCCAGTCCCGCCTTCTCCGTCACATCCGTGAACGTGCCGTCGCCATTGTTGTGATAAAGCGCGCAGCGCAGCGATCGGTTTGGCTTGTACGCCTCCGTCGCCGCCGATTGTACAAAGAAAAGATCCATCAATCCGTCCTGGTCGTAATCAATCCACGCCACTCCCGTCCCCATCGTTTCCAGATAATATTTTTCTTCGGTTGCCGTGGAATCCTGCTGAAACGTAATCCCCGCGGATTTTCGAATATCCGTGAAGTGAACCGGGATGGATGCCTCCTTCGGCTTTTGCGCGGGCGCTACCTGGGCACTCACGCGAAATCCACCCAGCACCACAGCCATCAGCATAGCCGTGGTGCGAATTGCCCGCCCGCCCGTCCAAATGTAGCGGCCGACCTTTAGGTCGGCCACTCTGCGAATCTTCCCGTGCATCTCGCTCCCATCGGCTCCTACAACGTCCGGTCCGCCATCGACAACGCAAATTGCAATAACTGCTGACGCGACGCCGCTGGCATAGGCTCATTCACAATCCGCGGCATCGGCGGAGCCTTCTCCAAAGCTTCCTGGATCCGATTCACGTCCAGCGCGCCGCCGGTGTTGTTTCCTTTAAACCGGTTCAGCACTTCCTGGGCCTTTTCGATTTGCCCCGTCTGGTAATAAAAAACGCCCAGCGTCGAATAACTTCCCGGCCACTCCGGCAGCAAGTCCACAGCCTGCTCCAGATACAGTGCCGCCTGTGCGGTGTTCCCTTGCAGAGCCGCCACCAGTCCTTGCCCCCACAAAAGTTTTCCCGAACCCGGGATTCGCGCGAGGGCGTCCTGCAGCGTTTTTGCCGCCCCACTCACGTTGCCTTGCCGCAACTCCAGAAGCGTCAGTGACAAATAATACTGGTCGTTGTCCGGATTCCTCTTGATCGCGCTGCGATAAATCTCCTCCGCTTCCTGCGTCTGCCCCAAGTGTGCCTTGATATCTCCAAGTAGCGACAAATACGTATCGTCCTGTTGTCCGTGGTCGGAAACGGTCTGCGCCGTTTGAAGCGCATCTGCATATGCGCCCTTCCGGAGATACGTATCCGCCAGATCGAATTTTACGTCGTCCGACTCCGGATTCACTTTCAACGCAGCCTGAAAATGCGGGACCGCATCGTCATACAGGCGATACTGCGCCAGCAGCACGCCCACCCCCGTCTGCGTCCGAAAATCTCCGCCGCTCAGCTGATCCAGTTGCGCAATCGCCTGGCGAGCCTCATCCAACTTTCCCAGCTTCAGGTTGCCTTCCGCGAGCAGATACAAATTTTCAGGCTGGTCCGGATTCTTCTGAATCTGTTCGGCAAGCTCGGTCAGATCCAGTTCGGTTCTCTGCTTGCCCGTCAGATTCGAACGGTTATCCAGATAATCGAAAAGATGTTGATAAGGATAAGGGCCGGTGGGAGCATTCTTCGAGAGCGTCTGAAACACGCCCAAATCTCTTTGCGCCGCCTCCGTCTGGTGTAGGCTGCGTTCCACCATCGCTAGCTTGTAATATCCGGGCGCCGGGCTCCGGCTCACCTTCACATACTTGCGAAGCAATTCCGCCGCTTCTGCATACCGCTTCGCCGCAATCCGCAAATTCGCCAGTTCCAGCAACGTTTCGGCGTGGTCCCCTTTCGAGCGCAATGCTTCCTGAAAATAGCGCTCCGCGGCTTCCGGATTTCCCTGGTGCTCTTCGATGTAGCCCAGGTTGAACAAACAGGAAGTATCGCGCGGCGCTTTCTTCAGCCCCTCCGCGAAATATTTCCGTGCTTCATCGAAGCGCCCCAGATGACGGTACGTCAGCCCGAGAAACGCATACGAGCGTGCCGATGGATCGATTTCGATTAGCTTCCCGAACACTTCGATCGCCTTGTCCACCTTTCCGGCGATAAAGTAGCACTCGCCCAAAGCGGCCAGCAGGTCCGTCCGCTGCGGCGCGATCTTCAAGCCGGATTCCAGCAGTGGAATTGTGTCCTCGTAATAGTTCTGCGACATACTGACACTCGCCAGCAGGAAAATGATGTCCACATTTTCGGGAGCCAGCTTGTGCGCCCGCACCAGAACATCCAGCGCATCCACAGGCTTCGACTCTTCCGAATACACCTGTCCCAGCAGGTACAGCGTCTCCGCCGAATCCTGTTTTAACTTCAGCGCGCGATTCAGCACCAGCTCTGCTTGTGGCATCCCACCATCCCGCAGGTAAACCTGCCCCAAGTTAAATAGAATCTCGAACGTCTGTGGCTGCAGCGCGTTCGCCTGTTCCAGTTCCCGTTGCGCCGCGCGGAATTGTTTCTCCGTCCCCAGCAGCAAGCCCAGCGTGAAATGCACCTGCACGCTATTTTTGTTCTTTGCGGATAGCTCGCTCGCCGTGCGCAAACCCTCGGCCGTTCGCCCTGCCTCCAGGAACGCCCGCGTCAGATTCATCTGCGATTCGATTCCCGCCGGCCGCACCTTTTGCAGGTAGGCGATGGCTTCCCTCGGCTTCTTCTTTGCTAGCAACACCAAACCAAGGTTGTAATTGCTATCGTGATCCGTGGAGCTCAATCGCACCGATTCACGGAACTCTTTCTCTGCGAGTTCCAGATTCCCCTGCAATACATACAAATTCCCAAGACTGTTGCGAACCTTAATCGATCGTGGATTGAGCTTCAGCGATTGCTCAAACGCGTACACCGCTTCCGGATAGTTTTTCAGCTCGGTGTTCGTCACACCCAAAAGAGCGTAGCCTTCGCTGCTCGCAGGATTCTGCCGCAGCTCATCTTCGATCCGGCTCTTCGCCTCCGCGTAATTGCCCTGCCGGATCATCTCCTCTGCATCGGCGAAGGGCGATGCTTTTTGTACGCTTGGAGCTGGCTGTCGCTTTGGGGGGCTTGGTTGCTGGCCCGCGTCCGCCTTAGCCGCGAACACTACTATGAATAGCGCAAAGATCGCGCCGCCCCCGGCCAGCCGGCAAACTCGGCGAACTGCCATCAACTGAATTCCTCCGAACCAATTGCGCCTGTGGGAAATGGAGCGAAAACTCAATTTAGCATCTCCAGCGCTTGCTGAGCCATTTTGTGCCCTGGCTGCCGCTTCAGCAGTTCCTGCAACGCTTCCCGCGCTTTTTCTTTTTCGTTTAGCAACACATAGAGGCGCGCCAAGTTCAGATACGCCTGATCAAACTGCGGGGCCACGTTAATGCATGTCTCAAACTTCGCTTGTGCTTCGGCATACTTCTCCTGACGCACCAGCAGGACTCCCAGGTTGTTCAACGCGTCGGCGTAGTCCGGCCGCGCCCCCACCGCCCGCTCCAAATACTCGGAAGCGCGTGGCAGTTCGTTCTCCCGCGCATAAAGCATCCCTATGCTGTAATTCGCATCGGCATCGTCCGGCTTCTCCTGCAGCGCGCGAGTGAGCAGCTTTTCCGCCCCGCCGGAATCACCTTTCCTTCGAAGCAAATTTCCATAATTCAGCAGCGCAGTGACGTACGTCGGCCGCAATTCCAGCGACTTCTGAAACTCTTCCACGGCATCTGCTTCTTGGCCTTGTTGCGCGGAAATCATGCCCAGGTTGTTCCACGCTTCCGCATAGGCTGGTTTCAGCTTCACCGCTTGCTCGATGTATTTTCGCGCGCTCGGCAAGTCGCCTTTCGTCAGGTAAAGCGTCCCCAGATTGTAGTGAGCCTCCGGATTGTCCGGCTTGGCTGCAATCACCTGTTCAAATGAAGCCGTTGCGGCTTCCAGGTAACCCCGCTGATAAAATGCCACGCCATACGTGAAATCGTTCCGCTCGAACCCACTCAGGTACGCTGTGCCTTTCATCGGCAGTGCCAGCTTTTCGCGAGCCTCTTGCGAGCCAGGCATCGCGCGAGCATCGGCGCTTACCTGCTCCGCGGCAAACTTGCCTTGATAAACCTTTGCCACCTTGCTGTCGCGGTCCAACAGGAATGCCGTCGGCAGCCCAAGGTCTCTCCGGCGATCAAACAGGTAGCGATAGAAAATGTTGTAAATTCCCACGACATCTTCGCTAGCCAACAGCACTGGCAACGAAATCTTCTCACGCGCTGCCGTTGTGCGAATCTTCTCCATATCTCGCGGCGAATCCACATTCACACATAGGATTCGGACGCCCTGTTTCTGCAGTACCTCCGTCTGTTTCTGGAGAATACGCAATGGATTCAGGGATTCCCGCGAAGCCGTGTCCCAAAATTGCAACAGCACAATCTGGCCGCGGTAAGCAGACAGCCTTTGTTTTACGCCGGTTAAATCGTCCAATGAAAAATCCGGCGCCAGCAGCGGCTGAATCAACCAGGTTTCCACGTTCTGCGGCAAAGCTTTCGGCGGCAGCGTCGCGGCCGTCTCCAGATATGCACTCGCCGGTTTGCCGAAAGGTGTGGCGTGAACCGCATCCACGCCCTCCTGAATTTCAAGACGATGATTCGTGGGCAAGTCTTCAAACTTCTGGGTCAATCCGCTGGGCCAGCGAATGCTCGCCCGGACTGTCCCCTCCGCCTTTCCCAACCCGAAAAACAATTCCTTGCTGTGTTGCGACAAAAATCCCGATCCCGCCTGCAGTTGCTTGGTCTGCCGAATTCCGCCAATCTCCACCGTCACCGTTGCGCCAATCGCGTCCCGGTTGCTCTTCGTTCCTTTCAGACGAAGAGCGATCGCCCCGCCGATTTGGCTCATTGCATTGCGCACTATCCGAATTTGCGGCGCGGTGCGATTCTTCAATATGATTTCCTGTCGCCCATCTCCGTCTATATCCGCCAGCGCAAACGCGCGGCTATCGTCTAAAAAGTCCAGCCCCACCGCCCCCGATATTTCCGAAAACGTTCCGTCCTGATTGTTCCGGTAAAACACGTTACGCTCGTATCCATTCCACGTCGCATCCGAGCGGATCAACTCGTTGATCGCATTCCATGCGCGCTCGTAGCTTTCCTGTGAACTTCCTGTTGCCGGGGAATTGCCCACTACCTGGCGCCAAAAAAAGCTCGCAACGTCCCCGTGGTCCGCGCCGGAAATGTATCCGTTGGCTACATAAATATCCGGGTATCCGTCGTGATCGAAATCCCACGAATCCGAAGACCACGCCCACCGCCCCATCTCCGTTCCCGCCGCCATGCTTACATTTTCAAATTTACCGTCTCCCAAATTCCGGTACAGCCAATTGCCGCGCATGTGCCGGCTGTAGTTTGCGCGAATCTCCTCCGGATCCTTCGCGTGGAATTCCGGCTGCTCGGTTACCCGCGATCCTGCCGCTGACCACATGTTGGACACGTAGAT
>Ga0209698_10005462_pt1 | contig 13729 bp, 14 predicted proteins | sample LitLauG_LLR_2012_FD_187203 | JGI IMG/M metagenome (GOLD analysis project Ga0209698, IMG submission 187203) | Freshwater sediment microbial communities from Pennsylvania, USA - Little Laurel Run_MetaG_LLR_2012 (SPAdes) (version 2) | ecosystem: Environmental > Aquatic > Freshwater > Creek >... | reverse complement strand
CACGAACTCGCGCGGTGCGGGCGGGCTGAGTGCGCCGACGGCATCGGCGAACCTGACCGATACCGACCACGCGATTGCGGTGAGCAACGTCACGACGCTTTCATCGCGCATGGTGAACGAAGCGCGCGGACAGTTCGCGAACAGCGACCTCAAAGCGCCGCCGAGCGACCCGACTGGGCCGGCCGTGAGCATCTCCGGCGTGGCTTCGTTCGGCACTCTGTCCGGCTCGCCGACCGGGAGACTGAACCGTCTGGGCGAACTGGCCGACAACCTTTCTTACCAGGCAGGCGCGCATGCCATCCGCGTAGGCGCGGACTTCCTGTATAACGACGACACGATCACGTTCCCGAAGTCGATTCACGGGAGCTACGCGTTCTCGTCGCTGGCGAATTTTCTCGCCGGGACTTACAACGCGTCGGGCTTTACCCAGACGTTTGCCAACACGGTGGTGGCGCAGACGAACCCGAACGTTGGGTTCTATGCGCAGGACGAGTGGAAGGTGAATCCGCGGCTGACTCTGAACGCGGGTGCACGGTATGACCTGCAGTTCCTGCATACCATCGCCACGCAGACCAACAACGTGTCGCCGCGCGCGGGGTTTGCCTGGACGCCGTTCGCCTCGCGGAAGACGGTGATCCGCGGTGGCTACGGGTTGTTCTACGACCGAATTGCACTGCGAGCGCTGGCAAATGCGCTGCTGTCGGCAGGTAATACGGTCGATGTCGCGAGCCTGAGCCAGATCAGCATCAGCCTTTCGCCGACGCAGGCCGGCGCGCCGGTGTTTCCGAAGATCCTCAGCAGCCTGACGCTGCCCCCCGGAGTGCTGTTCAATTTTTCGACGATGGATCCGAACATGAAGCACGCGTATTCCCAGCAGGGGAGCTTCGAGATCGAGCAGCAGCTGGGCGCGAAGAGCACGCTGAGCGTGGGGTACCAGCATGTGCGCGGGCTGCATCTGGTTGTATCGGTGAACCAAAACGTGCCGACCTGCGCGGCGGCCGGGACGAACAACGGGTGCCGGCCGAATGCGAACTTCGGCAACGACAGCCAGTATTCGTCGCTGGCCGATTCGCACTACGACGGGCTGCATGTCTCCTTCGTGCAACGGCCGGTGAAGTGGGGCAACTATCGGGTGTCCTACACCTATTCGAAGGCGCTGGACAATGTGGGTGAGTTCTTCTTCAGCGCGCCTCTGAACAACTTCAATATCTGGCAGGATTACGGGCGGTCGGACGATGACCAGAGGAACCGGCTGGTGACGGAAGGGACGGCGAAGCTGCCGTACGGGTTCCAGCTGACCGGAATGGTGCAGGCTTATTCGGCGCTGCCGCTGAACATCACGACGGGGGCGAATACGGTGCAGGGGACGGCGGCGCGTCCCACGATCAACGGAGCGTTCATCAACCGCAATGCCGGAACGGGGTTCGACTTCGTAAACGTGAACGGGCGGCTGAGCCGAACGTTTGTGGTGAACGACCGGGTGCGGATCGAGGCGATGGCCGAAGGGTTTAATGCCATGAACCATGTGAACGGACTGACGAAGAACGCGGTGTGGGGGACTGGGATTTATCCGGCGAGTCCTCTGCCAACGTTTGGGCAGACTACAGCAGTGCTGGATCCGCGGACGATGCAGTTTGCGCTGAAGTTGAAGTTCTAGGAGAGCGAAATGAGACTCATACCGTTTCTGCTCTTAACAGCCCCGCTTCTGACCGCGATGGAACTGCAGCCAGGCGGCGCGGGTGTGGAGTTCAGGCAGCCGCAACTGGCGGCGGCCCACGGGCAGGTGGCGCTGGCATATGGGGCGGGTTCGGCGATCTGGTTTGCGACGTCTGCCGATGGCGGGCGGACGTTCGGCCAACGGGTGAAGGTGGCGGAATCGGGGGCGCTGGCGCTGGGGCGGCATCGCGGGCCGCGGGTCACGATCCTGAAGGACGCGATTCTGGTCACGGCAGTGACAGGGGCGGCAGCGTCGCACGCCGAACACGCGCACGGTGTGCCGGACCGCGGCGACCTTACCGGCTGGCGGTCGGTAGACGGGGGGAAGACATGGTCGAAGACGGCAATGGTCACAGATGCGCCGGCAGCGGCCGAAGAGGGGCTGCATTCGATCATCGCCGATGCCCACGAGAACCTGTATGCGGCGTGGCTGGACCATCGGGGCAAAGGGACCGAACTGTACGGAGCGAAGTCGACCGACCGCGGGCGGACATGGGGGAAGAATGTGCGGATCTATGCGTCGCCGGAGGGGACCATCTGCCAATGCTGCAACCCGTCGCTGGCGGTGGATGCGAAGGGTGATATCGAGATCATGTGGCGAAATGCCCTGGCGGGATCGCGCGATATGTACGTCGCGAAGACGAGCGATTTCGTTCATTTCAGCGCTCCGCAGAAGGTTGGCCAGGGGACGTGGAAGCTGGAGGCGTGCCCGATGGACGGGGGGAGTCTGGTGAACGACCATGGGCGAATGCTCTCGGCGTGGCGGCGCGAGACAGCGGTCTTTGTGGACGAGCCCGGCAAAGCGGAAGTGCGGGTCGGCGAAGGACACGACGTGGCGCTGGAGGTTGGGGCGAAAGGCGCGTATGTGATGTGGGCGGGGAAGGCCGGAATCGAACTGCTGCGGCCAGGTGCGAAGGCGCCTGAGACGCTGGCGGGCGAGGGCGGGTTCCCGGCGATGGTGGCGCTGGATGACGGTGCGATGCTGGCAGCGTGGGAGGAGCAGGGCACCATACGCGTCGAGAGGCTGCCGTGATTCGAAATTCGTAACCGCACGCACACGGTGCATGCGGCATCGAGAGCTAACGCGCGCCGGTGGGCACGCCGATGGGGGTATCCTGCTGGCGCATGTGTGGCGAGTCTTTTTCGTTTTCGAGGCAGTAATAATCGATTAGTTCGCTGTCGAGAACCAGGGGCTCGCTGAGCTTCACAGTCCAGGGCGCGGTATAGGCTTTTGGGTCGTTGATCGTAATCTCGATTTCGAGGGTTCCGAAGTTGGGCCGGCGGATCCTTTCGGTCATTTTGGCCTGCTCGGTGAGCGGATTTCCGCTGGCATCCAGCCAAAGATCGTCGCGGAAACCGATGGTATCCACGACCAGGGTGTCACCGTCCCAGTGACCGGTGGAGTAGCCGTTCCAGGTCGGATTGGGATCGCTCGGGAATGCGCGTCCGTCGGTGAAGATCTGGCGGTACTGCATGTTGCGCTCCATCAGGATGAGCATACGGCCGGGCACCATGAAGATTCGTTTGTAGAAATCGTCGGTCCAGATTCGGGGAGCATCGCGCGGCATGCAATGAACGTTGGGGTCCAGCCCCTGCTCGATACGGCGTTTTTTTACCAGATCGGCGGCCCAAGGCTGGTAAGGCAAGGGATCCTTGAGCGAGGCGGCGATATTGATGAACTCGCGGGAGATTTGCGTGTCGGTGCACTGAGCTCCGCACGGTGGCCCGGTATTGATCCACCCCCACATGCCCGAGAAGTCGGGTTTTCCGTCAGCTGTGCGCGGGGCGGGAGCGGCGAGGTTGGGCTTTCCGTCCGGCGTGTGCGGCACTCCGGGGGTTGGATAACCAAGCCACTGGGCCGAAAGGGCCGCCGGGGCCGCCGCCAAAATGAATGCGATCGCGTAACGGCAAACCGGTCGCGTGGGTGTGTTTCTGGTTAACATAATCCAGATTGCATCATAACCCGGGTTGCTAGTCCAGCGAGAGCCCGTTCTGCCTCCCGCGTGAGGTGGGAGGAGGTTGCTGTGAAGGGAGGGCAGGCGCCCCCGGCCTCCGCAAAAAAAATTTGCACTTTTGAAATCCAATTGGTCCTTCCCGCTCGTTGTCCTGTTAAGCGGGTGTTTCCGCGCGGCGAAACAGGATCCAATATGCCGGGCACCACACGAAACCAAAAGGACTGCCCTATCTGCCAGAGTCTTGAAGTGGATTACGAACTCCTCAGGGAGGTACGTGATGCGGCGCTCCGGACTCTGACAAGCGCGTCGGCCAATAAGTCCCTGTCGCGGTATCGGGCTGCAGTTCGGGCGTCGGAGGATGCACGCGCGGCTTACGCCGCGATGTTCCAGAGTATCCTGCGGCACTGGGAATCGCACGCGGTGTCCTGTGAGCCCGAGGTTCGCGAGTATGTTATGGCTGCCGGATCAACCGCGAGTTGCTCGAAGGCAATTTAGGATTTGTATTAAAACGAACAAATTGCATCCTCTCCTTAACGCTGAGCAAAGTTTCCCGACCCAGGGTGCTTGTCATAATTAGCTGAGCGATATTAGCTGAGCGATTGGGGCCGAAAGCCGGTATCGCGCAAATTCGATCAAAGCGACGCCTCGATTTGTTGAACGACAACTCTGACGGTCCAGAGCTAAAGCACGAGCAGTCGTCGACGCCGGCGGATCCCTCCGAGCGGGCCAGTACCATCGACCGGGCGGAAGCAGCTCTGGCGGCGAGGCTCAAGGCGCGCGACCCGCATGCTATGGGGGATTGCTATGACCGTTATGGCCGAAATGTATGGTCGGTCGTCATGGCCATTGTGCGGAATGAAGGCGTTGCGCAGGACCTCACCCAGGACATTTTTTTTCACGTCTGGAACCGGATTCAGGCTTTTGAGGCTAACCGGCCTGGTGGGCTTGGAGCGTGGGTAACCACGATAGCGCGGAACCGCGCCATCGACCATCTGCGTTCTCCCGGCGCGCGAATCGACAGGAATTCGTCTCAACTCGACGATCGGGAGCATCCGGCCGGGTCCGGTAGTACCGAGAGCGAACTGATGAACTCGGATATGGCCCGGGTTATCGGGAACGCGCTTGCGAAGCTGGACCCGTTTCAAGCCAAGGTAATACGGCTGGCTTACTATGAAGGACTGTCCCAGAGCGAGATTGCGGAGCGGCTCGACGCACCGCTCGGAACCGTAAAGACCTGGGCAAGAACAGCCTTGAAACATCTGCGGGAGAGGCTCGGCGATGCGGCGAAGTAATCGTATCGCCCGGCGGCGATATGGGACAGGTTGGGAATCCATCCAATCCATTCAGGGACCCGCTGTCGTTATACAGATGGGAGTGAATTTATGAAAGGCTGCCGCGGTTTTTCGGCAGAAACCTATGGTTTCTACGCGCTTGGCAGCCTCTTGGGCCCTGAGTGCGAGGAAATCGACCAGCATTTGCGGGAAGGCTGCGCCGTTTGCGAGAGAGAATTGCAGGAATATCTGCGGATCTGGTCCGCAGTGGGAGCGGCTACTCCGCAGGTGCAACCGCCGCGAGGTCTGCGCAAGAAGATCGTCGCCTCCGTATCTTCCGTATCTACATCGGCGCCACCCGCAGCCTGGTGGCAGCAGATGATCCCCGCGTGGGCGGCAGCCTTGCTGGTGGTGGCGTTTGGCATCGCAGGTTGGGAGATGCGTCGGCCGGTCGCGGAAAGTAGGCCGGTTGCGCAAAAAGGAAGAGTACAGTCCGGTTCGCCGGTAGCCACGCTGTCCCCGCCTTCGGCACCCGCCCCCACGGCATCCAGCGCCCCTGTTCCCGAGGCGCAAAGCCCCCGTGCAAATCTTTCGGGGCCGCCACAGCCCGTACCGGCGCCCGATGCCACGCAGGCGCAGCTCCTGGCATCGCTCAACGAGCAAATCACGCGTGAGCGCGAACGCGCGGCTCAGCTTGAAAAGGACCTCGCACAACAGACTGAGCTGGTGGCTGCGGCGCGCAGGGCAACCCAGGAATCCGAGCAGAGATACCAGGCGCTTGATGCGAGCCAGCGTCGCGAAAGCGGAAACCTGCAGGCGAGCGTCGCGGCCCTGAACGGAAGAATCCGGCAACTCGAACAGCAGATCACCGAGTATCGCGTGCTGCTGGATGGCCAGAACCGGCGGCTGGAACAGACAACGCAACTGGCCAGCCTGGTGACCGACCCCGCGCTTGAGGTGTTCCGCCTGCGTGGAACGGAACAGCAACCCGGTTCGCAGGGTCATGCGGTGATGGTTCCCGGACGCGGCGCGGCGTTCTTTGCGTATCGCCTGCCGGCACTCCCGGCGAACCGCACGTATCAGGTCTGGCTGTTGCGGAAGAACGGGCCTGCGATAGCCAGCGCCGGAGTCTTTACTCCGGATCAGCGGGGCGGCGCAGTGCTGGAGATTGCCAACACCGCGTTACTGAACGGCGTCACGGCATTCGCGGTCACAGATGAACCAGCCGGTGGCAGCGCTCTTCCGACAGGCCATAAGTGGCTCATCGGTTCTTAGAGCGACGCATGCAGGGCCAGGTGTGGTGTTTCTGAAGTTCCTTCGTTATACCCCGGTACACGCGGCTTCAGCCGCGTCCTTCGGCTGCAGAACCAACGCGGCTGAAGCCGCGTGTACCGTGGATTGATCCAGGCAGGGATCGATCCAGGAACTTCAGAAACACCGCACTAGAAATGAAATCCGAGGCGTGCGCCATAGGTCACTAACGCACCGGGGCTTCCCGATATCCGGTTCCATCGGCCGTCAAATCCCATGGAGAGTGTGCGGGTCAGCCGGTATTCGAAACCACCGCCGGTCAGCCAGCCGATATCGATGTTGCCATGGCCGCTGGGCAGACCGCGGGCTTCCAGTTCCGGCGACTGTGTAATCTGTCCCGCCACGAGCTGACCGCCAAACGGGGCCTGCCCTCCGTAAACCTGATTTATAAGGCTGATGACGGACGGAGGCAGATTGGCATTGAGGCGGACACCGCTGTTTGTGGGACTTTGCTCGTGAATCGTGACATACGTCCCGAACCCAACCAGAGCGTAAGGCCGCAGACGGAAGCGGTCCAGTGCTGTGGTGGTGTATTTGAAGGAGAACGGCACAACCTGCAGAAGCTTCATCGTAGTGACCGACGGCGCTGTGACGGGAAACGGAGCGGCTCCGGTTCCGGTAACGGAATCCAGAATATTCTGCAGGCCACCGGAGGGATTCAGGGTATTCAGGACAGTCAGGTTGGTGACCTGGGCGACATTGGACGTGGTGCTGAAGGTGGTCTGAGATCGCGACAGACCGATCGATATCTCGTAAGAAACCTTGCCGTGCAGCCAGCGCGGTTTATCGAACAGGGGGAGGTCGATAAAGCCGCCAACATCAGTTCCTTTGTTCAGGTGAAACGGATTGGCTGAGCCGTTGAACAGAATCCCGACCTCCGCGCCGATTTTTCCGACTTCCGGAAGCAGTTCCGGTGGCATGCGGTCCGTGACAAGATTATTGATTTTCAGCGGCGACGGCGCCGGGGTGTGCTCTTCGGTCAGGGTCGGCATGACATCGGGCCGGGCAGCCAGCAGGGTCTGCAGTTTCGCCTCCACGAGGGCAAGACGATCCTCCAGTTGCCGGATGCGAATATCCCGCGGATCGTCCTGGGCAGAGGCAATGAATGGCACGGCGAACAGAAAACAAAAGGGGAAAAGCCTTGCGATGAAGTGTCTCAAGATGACCTCGCGAGTGCTGCTGTTTCGTTCAGGAAATGCGCGGCACGGCGGCAGGCATATATCCGCGCGGCCCAATCGCTCTAATTGTAAATTGAATGGTTCCGGAATGGCGGGTCATAGTCACAGAGCAAGTTCCGGATTTTAATTGGATTTGCGATGCCCGGCAGCTGTGCGTGCGGTCAGCTATAGGATAAACGGAACCACACGCTTCGTCACCTGCGCATACGCTCCGTACTCCGGGTACATCGTAACCAGTAGTTTCTCTTCTGCCACGATCCGCACCGTCGTGAGCGCCGTCGCAAAAAGGCCTACCGCTACGGTGAACAGGGACGGGTGGGCCGCTATCCCCGCCCATAAGAAATAGAGGATGGCCGCGTAAATCGGGTGGCGGATATATCTGTACGGTCCTGTCGTGACCAGTCCCCCGGCGGTCGGGTTGGCGGTACCGTGAAAGCTCCTGATGCCGAACGTAAGCCGGGCCCAGAACATCAACAAAGCGGCGATTACCTGAATGCCGATAGTAATCGGCCCCGCGCCAAAGATCGCGTAGTTGTTCAGATACAACCCGATGATGCAGGCGGACAGGCCTGCCATTGCCGTGAAAGACAACCATTTCCAGTTCATCGCGGTTCATTCAGTATGGCGCTTATGGACTATTATCAACAGCAACGGTTAATTTCGCGACAGCGTGTATGAGACCCTTCGCTGGCGCCGGGGTTGGAACGTCTTTGAGTGGCTTACGCGTCGCCGCGCTGTTCTGATAGAGTGAACAGCCATGTATTCAGGCATCTTCACACTGACACTGAAACGACTTGCCGTGTTCGCTGCCGCGGGCGCGCTGGTGCTGGCGCAGGGGCCTCCGCCGCAGGGGCTCACGCCGCATCAACTGAAGCCGAATGTCTGGTGGCTGGAAGGCGGAGGGGGGAATACCGGCGTCATCGTAGGCAACACCGGTGTCATCGTGATTGACGCGAAGACCACGCCGGCCTTCGGGAAGATGATCATCGAGGAGGTTGCCAAAATCACTCCCAAACCGATCACTCACGTGATTGAGACCCACAGCGACGGCGACCATGTGAACGGCCTGGCGTCGTTCCCGGCGGGGCTGGTGATTGTGGCGCAGGAGACGAATAAGAAGGAACAGGCAGCGGCGCTGGCGAAGGGCGGGAACGGAGCTCCCCCAGCCGAGCACCAGCCCACGCAGGTGATTACGAAGACGAAGGAAACGTTCACCTTCGATGGTGAGAAGGTGGAACTGTATCACTGGGCGCCCGCGCATACGGGGGGCGACCTGGTGGTGTATCTGCCGGGGGAGAAGATCGTGTTCGGGGGTGACCTGATTCCGGTGCAGGGTCCGGACCCCGTCATCCACGCGGAGAAGAACGGGTCGTCGGAAGGGTGGATCAGGACGATGCACGGCGTGGTGAAGCTGAATGCCGAGTTGATTGTGCCGGGGCATGGCAATCCGCAGACACGCGCGGCGGTGGAGGGGCGGTTGAAGGCGAGCGAGGAGAAGCGGGCCAGGGTGATTGCCATGGTGAAGGAACGGAAATCGCTGGCGGAGATCAAGGCGGCGGTGGACGATAATTCTCCGCCTCCTGCGGGCGGCGAGCGGCGGCCTGCCACGTTTGCCAGTTTTTCGGAGATCGTGTACAACGAAGTCAAAAAATAGCGGCGAGAGAGCACCAGTGTGGTGCACATTGTAAAATCGAATTATGCCTGACCGAGTCAAAACTCGCACCCGTTCGGCGCGGTCCGTCCGGCAGAGCGTGACGATGCCTGCGAAACTGGCGGCAGAAGTTCGGCGTGTTGCCAAACAGAAGCATCTGACCATGAGCCGGGCGCTGGTGACGCTGGCGGAAAAAGGCGTGGAAGCGGAAGCCGCCGCGCGAGAAAATCTGAACGGCGCCTATCGGCGATTCATGGATGAAGGCGATGCGCAGCGAAAGAACGAGGCTGGCAAGGACCTGATCCGCGCCATCTTCGGGAGCGACGCGATTGCCGAAGATTCGATTCGCTGATCTTCCCCGGCCCGTGTGGGAACACCTGATGGCACGGGTAGCGGATCGGGAGATTTCACTTAGCGACCTTCAACGGCTGCACGATTGGGTGAAGACCGAGCCCGTGGCCCCCTATGGCGATTGGTACAAGGACTTCGGTTCATTCCTTCTGTGTGGAACCGGCGAATTTCCGAAGACCGTCCTCTTAAAGGGAATGAAGCCTTTCGGCAGGCGGGTCGATTAACCGGACCCGCTGAAGTTGCGCGGCGTTTACGCAGGAAACGCGCTGCCGCTCGGTTTCGATGACTCTTCCGCAGCCTCGCCGGATGTGACATAGTCTTCTTTATGCAGCGACTCAAACCTGTCGACGTCGTAATTGTGGGTGGTGGATTCACGGGCCTTCTGCTGGCCAAAGAGCTGACCCACCGCACCGGCCTCACGGTGGAAATTCTGGAGCGCGGACGGGCGCGTCAAAACGGCGAATATGCCGCCGGGATGGATGAGCTCGACTTCGCCATCCGCCTCAAAATGATGCAGAACCTGTCCCAGGAGACACTCACGCACCGCCACGATGCGCGCGCCTCGGCCGTGCCCGTTCGTCAGTACGGGTCGTTCCAGCCGGGGACGGGCACCGGCGGCGCGGGCGAGCACTGGGGTGCGCTGTCCTACCGGTTCACGGATGAACTCTTCCGTCTGGGCAGCCATATGCGGGAGCTCCACGCGGGTTCCAAGAGCCTCGAAAACGTTTACGCCGCCGACTGGGGCGTGACTTACAACGACCTTGAACCGTACTACTGGCGCTCCGAGCAGATGCTGGGCGTTGGCGGTAAGGCCGGCAATCTCAAAGGGCAAAAGATCGAAGGCGGCAACGTCTTCGAAGCGCCGCGCCAGAACGAATATCCGAATCCGCCGCACAAACGTGCGTATGTGACTTCCGTGTTCCAGAAGGCGGCGACGGAGAGCGGCTATCATCCTTATCCGCTGCCCACAGCGACGCTGAGCCAAACCTATAAGAATCCGGACGGAGTCACTCGCGCGGGCTGCGAGTATTGCGGATTCTGTACGCGCTTCGGCTGCATGATCGGCGCGAAGGCGCAGCCGACTAATACGCTGCTGCCGCTGCTGGCGAATCAGAAGAAGTTCAATCTGCGGGCGGGGTCGCAGGTGCGGCGCGTGCTGCACACCGACGGTCAGGCGACGGGTGTTACTTACACCGACGCGGCGGGCAATGAGTTCGAACAGCCGGCGCGCGTGGTGGTGATGGCGTCGTGGACGCTCAACAACAGCCGGCTGCTGATGCTGTCGAAGATCGGCGAGATGTACGATCCCGCGACGGGGAAGGGAACGCTGGGCCGCAATCTCACGCATCAGGTGAGCGCGAATGTGCGGTTCTTCCTCGATAAGCCGCTGAATACGTTCATGGGCGCGGGCGGCCTTGGGTTCGGCATCGACGACTTCGACGGCGACCGCGGCTTCGACGAAAAGGCGGGCCTGCTGCGCGGCGGCACTATGCGCGTGCAGAGTTCGGGTGAAGGGCCGCTGCAGGGGTTCGGAAGATTCCCGGCGGGCGAGGCGAAGTCGACATGGGGCTCGGAATGGAAGAAGGCCGCGCTCAAATGGCATGACAAGAGCGCTTCGGTGGCGTTCGAAGGTTCGCACTTTCCGTATCGTCAAAATCACCTGGATCTTGATCCGACTTATACGGATCAATGGGGCGATCCGCTGATTCGTCTCACGCTGGACTGGACCGACCACGAGCGCGCGCAGGCCAACATGGCCATCCGCGTCTCCAATGAACTGGTAAAGAAGATGGGCGCCAGGCAGGGCGATACGCGCGGCCTCGGCAAGTATTCGGTGACGTTCTACCAGAGCACGCACGTGCAGGGCGGGACGATCGTGGGCGCGTCGCCGGAGACGAGCGTGCTGAATCCCTGGGGGCAGCACTGGAAGATGCCAAATCTGTGGGCGATGGGCGGGTCCACGTTTCCGCAGAGCGATACGGGCAATCCGACGCTGACCATTCTGGCGATGGCCTACCGCACGGCTGACGCGCTGATCGATAAATATTTCAAGCATCCGGGAGCATTAGCATGAAACGCCGCCAATTTCTAACCGTACCCGTGAAAAGTCTGGGTGGCCTGCTGATCTACACCATGGCCGGGGAACCAGTGCGGCTGAAAGCACAGGAGGGCGATGTCAAGATTCCGCTGCGCTTCTTCACCGAGGCCGAGGCGAAAATCGTGCGCGCTGCCTGCGCCCGCATCTTCCCCACAGACGAAAACGGGCCTGGCGCGACCGAGGCCAATGTCATCGTCTACATCGACCGGCAACTGGCAGGGCCGTGGGGGCGCGACAAGTACCGCTATACGAAGGGCCCGTGGGTCGAATCGGTCCCCGAGCACGGATATCAGGGGAAAGAGACGCCGCAGGAGATATATCGTGCCGGGCTCCCCAAACTCGGCGCCGACTTCGCCTCCGTTCCGCCAGCCGAACAGGACAAGCGGCTGACGGCGATTGAGAAGTCACAGTTTTTCACCGTCCTGCGCACGCACACGCTCGAAGGCATGTTCAGCGATCCTCTGCACGGTGGCAACGCCGGTCTGATCGGGTGGCAACTGGTGGGATATCCGGGACCGTTGATGAGTTACCGGGAGCAGATCGACAAGTACAACGGTATGCCGTTCGAACTGAAGCCGAAGAGCCTGGAGCAGATGGTGGGGCACAAGGTGGCGGGCTGGGAAGACGAGAAAGCCTGAGATACTGAGGATATGGCGACAGCGACCTCACACCTGACGCTCGAGGAATTCCATCGCCGTTTCGGCGACAGCGAAAAGCCGTATCGCGAATACTGGTTTGGAGAGGTTGTAGCGAAACCGATGGCGACTGTTTTGCCCGGTGTGGTGCAGTTCGTTCTGATGCTGCTCCTGCACGCGAGGGGATGGAAATCCGCCTCGGAAGTTCGGTTGAAGATCAGCGGTGAGTTCGAACCGGTCCCGGACGTGATAGCGAGCAGGGAAAGGCTGGAACAGCCTTATCCGACGAAGCCCCTGGAACTGTGTGTGGAAATTCTTTCGCCTGAAGACCGCCTCAAGAAGGTCTTCGAAAAAGCCGGCTACTACCTCTCTTTTGGCGTGAAGTACGTGTGGATCGTCGATCCACAGGCGCGGACGGCGTGGATCGTGAGCGCGGAGTTTCCTCAGGGTGTGTGGATTCATCCGGACGGCGCGCTGACGGCGGGGGACGATCTGCGGATCGAGTTGCGGGAGATCTTCGAGGAAGTCGACCGGCTGGTTGCGGACGCGGTACATTAAGGACAGCTATGCCGATCTACGAATATTCCTGCGAAGCCTGCGGCGACAAGTTCGAAAAGTTTGTCCGCCGCGCCGAAGACGCCACCGAAGCCGGCTGCCCGTCCTGCGGCGAAAAGCATCTGAGGCAGGAGTATTCCACGTTCGCGGCACGCGGCGGGGATTCCTCAGGCTCCTCGTGGACACCGGCCGCCGACCGCTCCTCCCCGGGCGGATGCCAGCATGGCTGCGGTGCTCCGGGCATGTGCTCCCGGAACTAACGAGATCAGTCGCCCCCCCACCTGAGTAACGCGCCGCCCGCGCTTTGACCGCCCGCGCCGGCGTGGTGCTGTTTCAGGGAAATCGCGCTCAAAGGCTGGTGGGGGAACAGATTGCCGCGAAATCGATTCCCGCACGCGCACGAGGCAAATTCGTCAGTCTTGACAAAGTGTCACATTAGATATAATTTGAACGCTTCATGGATGTGCCGGCGATAAAACGGTCACTGGAAGGCAGCGGGTTGCGGTGCACTCCGCAACGCTTCGCGGTGATGGCATTCCTGATGGATCACAATATGCATCCCACGGCTGCGGAAATCTTCGAGGCAGTGAATCGCCTGGATCCGCGCTCTTCAAGGGCCACGACGTATAACAATCTGCGGGACCTGGTGCAGGCGGGGCTGGTGCGTGAAGTGGCCGTGGAGGGCCGCGCCGCGCGATTCGACGCGAAAGGCATGCCGCATCATCACTTTATCTGCGACCGGTGCGGGAATGTTGAGGACTTTGCATGGTACGACGTGCCCAAGCCTGCCCCGGGCACCCTCGGTAAGCGGATTCTTCGTGAATCCGAACTCATTTTCCGGGGGCTATGCACGAAGTGTGCTCCGCGGCAGGCTTCCGGCTAGGTGCCGCAGGCGCGTGGCCCGCGTCAGCAAGCGTGGCCGCGGGCGTCTCGCCAACAAATCGCAGACCGGGTTTGTAGAATCGCGATAATTCTTTTTTTGAAGGAGAAGCAACTTGTCAACCGAAG
>Ga0209698_10005461_pt1 | contig 13735 bp, 16 predicted proteins | sample LitLauG_LLR_2012_FD_187203 | JGI IMG/M metagenome (GOLD analysis project Ga0209698, IMG submission 187203) | Freshwater sediment microbial communities from Pennsylvania, USA - Little Laurel Run_MetaG_LLR_2012 (SPAdes) (version 2) | ecosystem: Environmental > Aquatic > Freshwater > Creek >... | reverse complement strand
GAATCGTCACAATGGCGTTGCGGTGATCGTTGGGGCCGGAGAGCAGCGTTTCCGTTTCCAGTTTTTCAATCTGCGACCGCAGCGAATCCATCTCGCGGCGCAAATCTGCGTCTACAGTTTCGCCTTCGCGCGCCAGATCAAAATAAGCGGCGATGTCGTCGGCGCGGCGCGTGAGTTCGGCATCGCTGGCGAGAGCTTCTTCCAGACGCTTTTTCTCGCGCATGACCTGTTGCGACCGTTGCGGATTGGACCACAGATTCGGGTCGGAGGCCTGCTTTTCGACCTCAGTCAGTTGCAGGCGCAGGCTGGCTGCGTCAAAGATACTCCCGGAGCTCGCGGGACTTGTTGTTCAGCGCGGCGTATTCCTGTTCGAGCTCGGCGTTCATTCTGGCGGACCTGTCTTCGCGGAAAATAAGCGCAACATCAGCGCCCCTGCAGAAATTATCGCACAGAGAAAAGCGAACCAATCTCCGAAGCGCGTGTACAGCGTGGTTACGGAGGTGAGCGCGTAAGGCGCAGCAAGCGCCAGCCGCTGCTGGCGCGGCAACCGGGCGACAATGCGTCCGAAGGGATCAATCGACGCGGTCAGGCCGGTGTCAGTGGCGCTGAGCAGCCAGCGACTGTTTTCCACGGCCCGCATGCGCGTCATGTTCAGGTGCTGCAGGTAGGCGCCACTATCGCCATACCAGCCGTCATTTGAAATATTAACGAGCACGTCCGCGCCTTGCTTGGCGAACTGGCGCACTTCGTTGGGAAAAACGGACTCGTAGCAGATGAAGACACCGATGCTTGAGCTATCAGCATTCAGAGGCGCGCGCGACGTTCCGCGGTCAAACTCGCCGACCTCGCGGGTCAGCATGTCCATAAAGGGCATGTAGCGGCGGAGGGGCACAAACTCGCCGAAGGGAACGAGGTGGATCTTGTCGTAGCGGCCGCCAAGCTCTCCGTTTGAGCCGACCAGAAGGGCCGAATTGAATGCCAATTGTTGATGCAGGGAAGTCGCGATGTCCACGCCGACGGCGCCTGCGATCATCCAGGTGTGGGTTCTTTGTGCAAGCGATGTGATAGCGCCACGGAATTCGGCATCGTTGCTGAAAAACGGCGCTGGTGACTCAGGCCAGATGATTCCGTCCACGAAGGGCGGCGTTTGAGAGGACGATGAGCCAGAGTTGGCGGCGCTCAGCGTGACGTTGGTCAGCTCCTGCAGCGTATCTTCGAACTGCGGGCGCGTCCATTGCGCGTCAGTTGCCGGCGGAATGTTCTGCTGCAGCAATATCGCAGTCCGGTCGTGAGGCAACGCGGGTGGATTGAGCAGCACGCCGGCCTGCAGGGCTACCGCAGCGGCAAGCGCCGCAAACAGCATCGCCGTTCGCTTTCTGCGCGGCACGAGAAACGCCGCAACCAACGCGGTATTGACCAGTGCAATCTCGAATGACACTGCGTACACGCCTCCCCAGGACGCGACACGACAGAGCGGGACGTTGTCCACCTGGGCGGTGCCGAGCAGGTTCCAGGGAAAGCCCAGAACGCGAGTCTGGATCAATTCCACCGCCACCCAGCAGAAAGGCGCCAACAAGAGCGACCTTCGCAAATCTCGCCCCCGCGGATGAGCCGCGACCAGCAGAAGTCCGAACACGCCCATCGGCCAAGCGACCCACAAACACATTCCGAGCATCAGCAGGAAGGCCACGAACTGGTTTACGCCGCCATAGCGGTGCATGGTGTCCATCACCCAGTAGCAGGTGCCGCAATACCAGAGCACGCCGAAAACATAGGAAAGCAAGAACGCCTGGCGCGGAGTTGCGGGCTGCAGGAGTACCGAGCCTTCCGGATGGAGTCCATCGGCGGGTCGGGCACGCAACAAGGCGAACACCAGCGGGGCCAGCGCCACCCAGGAAAGCACATACCAGCCGATGGGAGGAAAGATCAGAACGTGCACAATAGCGGACACAAAAACGAGTGCCCAGGCGCTGGGATGAATTTGGCGCACGGTGCAAGCATAGCAAAGAGAAAAGACAATGCCGCTTAACGATGAGCACTTTAAGTTACGACTTGATATTCACTGCTCACCAGTCCGCTCCGGTAGTGCCGGGTCGCCACGTGCCGAAGGCGGACGTCGTTCGGCAGGGCGCCGAACAGAGGAATGCCGTCCCCGATGAGAACGGGCACGCGAGTGATCGTCAGGTGCTGGATGAGTCCGGCACGCAGAAACCTCTGAATCGTGATCCCGCCGTCCACGTATAAGTGTTGAGCGCCCTTGGCAGCGAGTTTCTCCACGATCCCGGCGGGAGTTCCCGTCATCTGCTCAACCGTTGCCCCCACGGCTGGAGTCAAATCAATCGCGCGGCGGCTCAGGACAACAACGCGCTTTTCGCCGTAGGGCCATGGCCCCATGGTGAGAACTTTCTCGAAGGTCTTGCGGCCAATCACAATTGTGTCAACCGTGGCCATGAACTCCTTGTAGCCGTGGGGTTCACCGCCGCCCGGAGGCAGAAAATCAAGATCGTCATTCCGGCGGGCAATGAAGCCATCGAGGCTGGTGCCGACAAAGACGGATATCTTCATGCGGTTTCTCGGCACTCCCAAGCGATCAAGCCTGGCGGCTTGCCCTGACGGCGGAAAGCTTCTCTCGAACGAACTGCACAATGTCATCAGTGACATATTGCGGCGGCCGGATGAAAAACCTCGGTCGCCCAGCGACGGGTCGTAGCGAAACTTGCTTCCAACGAGGTTCTCTCTCCTCGCACTTTTCGTGCAGGATCACCGCGTCGGCGCGGTCCATAAATTCCTGCGCTGACGTCTTGAAATCTTCCGTGCCCCGATCAAGTACGGTGAGGTAAAGGTCCGGCCGCAGGAAGCGGAGCACGCTGTTGGACTCGATGATTACATGGTCCGCGTCCGCGATTTTTCTTCGAAGCGGTGGCATGGCCTCCGCCAGCCTCCCTTGCTCGGTGCGTACCCACAAAGACCGCGCGGCTCCAGCCTGCAGAAAGCGCGACGTGTCGGAGTTGCCGTGAAGGTCCCTTTCCTCGGAGATCGCCCAGGAGTGATCATCGGTTGCGCAATCGCATGGAGCGCCGTTCGCCGAACACACACCGTGTCCGTACTGTGTGATTTTGACCGCGGTCCAGGCGAACTCGGAGAGAGCTCCGATGAGCCCAGCAACGACAGACGTCTTGCCGACGCTGCGAGAGTGCCCGCCAATGACGATGATTGACATGGGAACTTGATTGCTGATTGTTAATTTCTGATTGTTGATTGTCAAAGCCCCAGTAGCAACCGAGGGTAGAGACTCGCTGGCAGCTGATAACAATCTGCAATCAACAATCAGAAATCAGCAACGTTTTTCGACCACCGACCACTCGCTTACTTTTTCCCCAGCCTCGCCAGTCGTCCCAACTGTTTCAGATAGTCGCGCAGGGGCTGAGCGGGGGTTCCCCAGAATACCTCGCCCTTGCCGCGCAGCACTTTGTGCGGCAGCACGCCTCCCTGGCCGCCCAGCATCACGCCTTCGCCCACGCGGGCATGTTCGCCGATTCCTACCTGCCCGCCCAGGACAACATTGTCTTCAATGACGATGCTGCCCGACAGCCCGGTCTGTGCGGCGATCACCACATTCCGCCCGATCTGGCAGTTATGACCGATGTGTACCAGGTTGTCCAGCTTGGAGCCGCGTCCGATCCGGGTGACTTCCAACGCACCGCGATCAATGGTGGTATTCGCGCCGATCTCGACGTCGTCCTCAACGATGAGCTGTCCGATCTGGGGAAATTTCTCATAACTGCTGGTGGCCCCGTCGCGCACATATCCAAATCCGTCGCTGCCGAGCACAGCTCCGGCGTGAACGATCACGCGATCGCCGATCGTAGTTCCCGAGTAAACAGTCACTCTGGGATGGAAGCGGCATTCCTCGCCGATGCGGACTCCGGCGCCAATTACACATCCGGCGCCAACTCGTGAGTTGGCACCCAGCGCGGCATTTTCTCCAACCACCACGTGCTCACCGACGTTCGCGCCTGGACCTAGCTGAGCGCTGGCCGCCACGACGGCGCTGGGATGAATCTGACCCTGCCTGGAAGTACTCTTGGCATCGGCAATCAAAAGGCGCGCGGTGCGGGCAAACGCAAGCTTCGGATGTGGCACGATCAAGACCGGCTTATCCGCCGGAAGATCTTTTGCAAAATTGCCGGCAAGGATGGCCGAGGCCTGCGATGCGACTGCATCCGCGAAGTAGCGTGCATCCTCGACAAACACGATGTCGCCGTTTGCGGCCCGCCCGATGCTGGCTATGCCGCTGATCCGGACGGCGCTGTCGCCGATCACAGTCGCCGTAATGGCATCGGCGACCTCTTGCAAAGTTCGACTCATAGCCCTCACTTTATCGCAGGTGCCAAGGAGCAAGAAAGGCTACTGCTGGCGCAGCGTAAAGGAGCCGCTATTGTTGGCGCAGCCGGCGGAAGTTGCGGTGAGAGTCCAGGTGCCAGTGACCACGCCTCCGGTAAGCGCGGTGCCACTCTCGGTTCCGGTGACGGTGGTACCGGTCAGTTGCAAACTGTTGCCCGTAGGAGTGCCGGACTGCAAGCCATAGTTCAATGTTCCTGTCACTTGGCTGGTCGTGGTGTCGACGGTGAGCATGGCTTGCCCAGAGCCGGTTGCTCCGGAAACAAAGCAGGGATTACTGGTGAAGAAGACGAGACTGCTCACCGACAAAGCACCGGTTCCGCTGATGGAAAACTGGGTATTGAAGTCGTATGGGGTCGCCGCGCCGCTGGTCTCGACGAGCGTGGCCTCCCAGAAACTTCCGTTGGAAGAAACCGTTGTACTGGACGTATTGCCGCATCCGACCAATAAAACCGCTAGCGCCGACAGCGCAGCCACTGCCACTTTCTTCATGATCCGTCCTTGAACCATCGCTTGAATGTGTCCTTAGTTAAGAATACATCGCCCGTAGTGAAGAGTGCGGCCGGCGGCCCAGAATTTCATGCTCCGGCATCTTCTCCTCGCTTTACAATCAGGGCGTGGAGCGAAAAATCTTCTGGGCCACCTTCTTTGTGCTGGGGCTGGTCGCGGACCTGATCCTGCCGCTGTGGTGGGCGTTGGCCGCGACCATTCCGATTCTCTACATTTCGTGGTGGGTCGCGTACCGCAGCGACTGGTTCTAGCCCCCCGCGGTTGGCGGTATCATCGTGAAGGTTCCGTTTCCGGTGCATCCCGTACTTGCTCCTGTGACCATCCAGGTGCCGGTGATTTGCCCTCCGCTCACCGTGCCGTCCAGAGTAACCGTGTTGACCTCCACGCCAGTTGAGATCAGCACGTAATTAAATTTTCCGGATACCTGTCCGTTAGAATTTACCGTGAGAGCGACTGAGCCGCTCTCGGTGACCGTGGGGAAGGTGCAGGGCGTGTTGTTCACCGTGAAGGTGAAATTGCTGCTTCCCAGCGAACCGTCGGCATTGACCGTAAGGCCGACGGTGAACGCGAGCTCTTCACTGGTCGATCCATTCAAGGTGGCAAACCACGTTCCGTTGATGTTGGCGGGATTGTTGCTCGATCCGCATCCTGACAGCGCGACGCTGAGAAGAAGAATAAGAGCGGTAATAGATTGCTTCATAAGTATTTATCCTGGGCAATGAATTTGACGAAATGGCCCGTAATCACAGATGCGCCCCGCTGCTATAGGGATGGCTGGATTCCGGGGATGCGCGCCGGCATGCGATGATCTGACGGACCAAGCAAGCGCCCCCGGCATGTTCTCCGGGAGCGCCTGCCCTTCGCGACAAAATCGGAAACGTTATTGATGACGGCCGTTGTGCTTGTCTTTGTAAATCTGCTTCGACACCCGGTTCTGCTGGCGATTGACCTGAGCGCGCTCTGCATTCGTCAGCGTTCCACCGTTGGCCTTGCGGTCAGCGGCGATCTCATGATTGATGCCCGCTTCTTTGCTTTCCAGGTTGGCAGTCTCGCCCGCGGTTAACTGTCCGCTCTTCACGCCCTGCGCGATGCGGTCCTGCTGGTTTTCAGCGCGCTTGCCAACTTCGCTCTTAGGGTTGGTGTTCAGAGCCGCGGCGTTGTGCTTGTCCTGATAGATTTGCTTGGACAGTTGGTTCTGCTGCTGGTTCAGGGCGGATTTATCGGCCGCTGTCAGCTTGCCCCCGTCCATCTTTCGCATGTCGCGCTCTTCCTGATTCATTTGCGATTCTTTCTTCTCGAGATTCGAGGTCTCGCCGGCGGTCAACTGTCCGCTGGCCACACCCTGCGCGATGCGATCTTGCTGGTTTTCTTTTCGATTATTGATGGTCTGACCGGTTACTGACGGCGTGGCCGTATTGCTCTGTGCGAACACCGGCAGTGTGCAAGCCGCAAGCGCCGCACTCAGAATGGTGAGTTTGATTTCGTTTTTCATTTCGTTTTCTCCTATGTATGCCGTTTATGAATGTCGTTCTAGCTTGGCGCTTTGGCGCACACAGGGTGAAACACACGCATGCTGGAAATGTTGCGCCGATTCCACAGAGTTCCGAGTTAAGTCCTTTCGCCACAATTGCTACCGGCGGGACATGCACTTTTCCCTGTCTTTGCCGGATCGTCGGCCAGTTCGTGTAAGATGCTGCGGGACCCCCTATGAGATTGATCCCCTTTGTCTTTGCACTCTGCGCTGCCGCCGCAACCGCGCAATCAACTCCCGCTCCTGCCCAACGCTCTGGAATCGACGTCATCGCCGCCTATTCCGGAAGCTGGAAGACCGAGATCGAACATCTCGACACAAAATTCAGCAAAGCTGGCAAAGAGACGACGAGCCTCCGCAACGATTGCTGGCGCAGTGGAGAATATTTCGCCTGCCACCAGTACGTGGATGAGAAGCCGGCCGTGCTGCTCGTCTTCACTTACAACCCGAAGGACGACGTGTACCACAGCTACGTAATTCCGCCGGACGGCAGCGAGTCGCACATGGGCACGGTCTTAATAAAAGGCAACACATGGATTTTCCCCTGGGAAGACAAAGACGATGCGGGAAAGCAGTACTACTTTCATGTGGTAAACGAGTGGAGCTCTGCCACGACAATCGAGTATCGGCAGGAGTTCTCAGAGGACAAAGTGCATTGGACTGTCAGCGGCCGGGGACATGAGACGAAATTGAAATAGTCCTGCCGCGACTATGAACTTATAGTCCCGCCTCCATGCGCGAGCGCGGGTCAAGATAGTCGCGCAGCGCGTCGCCGATAAAGTTGAATGCCAGCACGGCCAGCATCACGGCCAGCGCGGGAAATAGAACCAGATGCGGCGCGTCGAACAGATGCCCGCGCCCGTCGTTGAGCATGGATCCCCAACTGGCGGTGGGCGGCGGCACTCCGAGGCCGAGAAAACTCATCGTCGCTTCCGCCAAGACGGCGCCGGCCATGCCGATCGCAGCCTGTACGATTACCGGCTGAATAATATTAGGAAGAATGTGGCGAACGATGATGCGGACATCGCTTGCGCCGAGTGCGCGCGCGGCTTCGACAAACTCACGCTCGCGCGCCGCCAGCACCTGTCCGCGAACCAGTCGCGCATAGCCAACCCAGCCACCCAGCGAGAGCGCGACCACCAGATTCAGAATTCCTGGGCCGCGAAAAGCCACGAATGCAATGGCCAGCAGGATCCCCGGAAAAGACATGAACGCGTTCATCAACACCACGTTGACGAAGCGGTCGATGCCGCCGCCGTAGTAGCCAGCGATGGAGCCGATGATCAAGCCGAGGACCAGCGAGGTGAGCACGACGCAACTGCCCACCAGCATCGAGATGCGCGCGCCGTAGATGATGCGCGAAAGAATGTCGCGGCCGAGCTCGTCGGTTCCAAACCAGTGCGCCGACGATGGAACGTCAAGCCGGGTTGGAAGGCTGATGGCGGCGGGATCTTGCGGAGCGATCCACGGGGCGAAGAGGGCAAACACTACAAAAACGACCACGAGCACGACGCCGATAGCGGCCAATGGATTGTGTCGGGCGTTTCCCGCGATCCGGCAGCGAAATGAGATGGCGGCTGTGGACATTGTCAGGAAAGCGATGGCTAACGGTCTTTCACTCTACGCACAAACTTTAACCCGGACCACACGTCGGTTACTGCGCACACTTTTACGTCCACCAATCCGACCGCCAGTCCAATCTCGCGTACAACATTCTCGTCTACATCAGCTGCCACGCCGGAACTTTTCTTAGGCCAGCTTGTCCATAGCATTCCTGCCGGAGCGAGCAGCTTCGCGGTTCGTCCGAATTCTTTGGTCAGGTGAGTGCCTGATTTCGTGAATATCATGGCGAAGTCGAGTGTACCTGCCTTGCCCGTCTGCACTTCGCATTCGGACAGTGCCTCCTTCAGTTCGGCACGGACTTGGCTCGGAGCGCCGACCAAGGCCACGCGGAATCCTGCTTTGATTCCCAATTTCTTCGGAAGCGGAGTGCCCGAATATCCTGGCATGGGTCGGTCGCGTTTCGACCTAGCTTCGCATTTCCCGCAATGCGGCCAGTGCAGCGTCCACTTCCGCCGGGTTGTTCAATAGGCCGGGCGAAAGCCTTGCATAGAGCGTCTTGTAGGGCGTAACGCTGGCGATGATGTTCTTCTTGCGCATCGCGTCCACCACTCGCTGCGCCTGCATTCCCGGCATGTCAAAGCAGACAATGCCGCCGGAAAGCTCGTCCTCCATCGGTGTGTATAGCTTCACGCCGGGCATTTTTGTGAGGCCTTCCTTGAGCTGGCGATTCAGCGAGTGAATCCGCTCTTTCACTCGCGCCTTGCCGATGGTCTGATGAAACTCGAACGCCTTATCGAGCGCCCAGCGGTGCTCGAAGGAATGAAAGCCTCCCGGCGACATTTGCGCCCCGATAGGAATCGGCGCCTGCGGGCGGAGATTCATCCACATGGTGTAAGCGGCATCGTCGAACGTGGGGATCGTCGCCGTAGCCGCTGCCCAGGCATTGGGCTTGCCGTACACCAGCCCGGTGCCGCGAGGGCCGAACATCCACTTGTGGCAGCCTGCGATAAAGAAGTCGCAACCCAGTTCAGGCAGCTCGGTTCCATCCACGCCCAGCCCGTGCACTCCGTCGACACAGAGCAACACGCGGTCCTGCTCGTCACGGCCGGAGTTGATGCTCTGCAGCGCGTCGGCGATGGCGCGGAGAGGAAGTTTCACCCCCGAGCACGAATGCACCCAGGTCACGCATAGAAAACGTGTTTTCGGCGAAACACCTTTCTTGACGCTGTCTACGATCTCGTCCGTCGATTTGGCGGCGTCGTCGCGATAGAGACGAATCCGTCGAATCGATGCGCCGGTGCGCTCGGCCCGCAGTTGCAGCGCAGTCTCGGTCGAGTAGTGGTCGTGATAAGTGGTGAGAATTTCCTGGTCCGGGCGCAGTTTCAGCCCGCTGTATAAAAGCCCGAGGCCCATGGTGGTGCTGTCGGTGAGGGCAATGTCGGCAGGATCGACGCCAAGATAGTGCGCAGCCGCGCCGGCCACAGAGGCTGTTGCTTTATCGTCAATTGCGAACCAGTATTCGATCGGATTGGCGTCGAGCTCGCGGCGATACATCTCGATGGCCTCGCGCACTGGCTTGGGATGCGAGGCCAGGAAGAAGCCCGACATGTGGACAAGTCCGGGCGCCAGATTGAAGTTGCCGCGCACTTCTTCCCAGCTTGGAGCGTCGGCAGGTGACTGCTTTTTTGCGACCGCTGCGGCAGTACGAAACGCGGATGCAAGCGCGGCGGCACCGATGACCTGTCCCGAACGAACCAGAAAGTCTCTGCGGTACATGTGGGCCTCCTCTGCTCCAAAAAGCGCTGGACTCCTGAGCCGGGCAAGTGTAAATCATCGGGTGCGGCGCGTACACCTCAGAGCTATCGATTACCAAACCTCCAGCATGATCTCGCGATAGCTGTTGATTAGCTCGAAGTCCGATCGATTTATCGTGATCAGGCGGGCTCCGTTGGAGCGGGCAGTGAGGGCGATGAGAACGTCGAAATGAAGGTCGCGCAATTTGTGCGGCTCGACGCCATAATCCGCGCGAATGCTCGCCAGTATCTCCCCCGATTCCAGCCAGTTCTTCAGAGTCGGGGTCAGGATCGGGTGGTTTCTCGCGAGGGACCGGAGGAGAGAGTGTTCCGCCTGTGTGGTGACGCCACGCAATAATTCCGCGAGGACAACCGATGACGTGCGAACCAAACCGTCCACCGACTCGATCCTCTTGCGATGACGCCCGGTGCGGAGTTCGTCGACCAGAACGGAGGTGTCGAAAATGACAAGATCACTCATCCAGCCCGGCGAACTTGAGCTTGCCAGAGTTCTTCTTCATCAGGGCCTTGAATCGCTTCAGTCCGACGATTTCACGGAGGGCGATATGAACCGCATCTGTGCGGGATTTCGCTTTGAGCACCTTCACGGCCTCGTCGGCCAGGTCGGTGTCCAGTCGGATTGATGTCATGGTCACGGCCATAGGAACTTACCAGCTTTATATACATTTTATCAGGTTTGTATATACAGTCAAGAGTAACGACTGCGCGATGGAAAACATACATGCTTTTGTCATCCTGAGCGCGCTTTTGCGCGAAGGACCTATGCAGGTTGGGGCTGACTATGCGCTCTGGGGTTGATATTGATGACGCTCGTGCCACTCCTCGCCCAAATCTCTCCACGCCGGATTGACTGAGACGACGAGCGCGATTTTCTTGATTCGCAGCCAGCCCTTGATGCGCTTCTCGCGTTCGATCGCGCTGTGAACATCCTGGAAGCGCTCAAAATAAACCAGCCGGTCGAGCTTATATTTCGTTGTGAAGCCCGAGCCGATTCCGGCCTTGTGTTCCCGCGCTCGGCGCATGAGGTTGTTAGTGATGCCGACATACAAGGTCTTCGAACGGTTCGTCATGATGTAGACAAAGTACATGGGTCCTTCGCGTGATGATTCCCGGCGGCGGTAGGGCACGCGGGGCTCAGGATGACAAATCTAGGGCGAAATGTCTGTGACGAATGAACGTTGGATGGTGGAAAACTGGGCCTGCTCTTACATCTTGTCATCCTGAGCGCGCTTTCTGCGCGAAGGACCTATGCGGTTGGGCTTCCGATGAACGAGGATTTTCGATTCCTCCTCACTCACTGCCTGATCCTCGGGTTCGCCACCGAATACAGTACGTCGGTCAGCAAATTCACGACAACGTACGTCAGCCCGATCGCCAAAATGCAGCCCTGCACCAGAAAATAATCGCGGTTGGAGATGGCGTCGACTGTGAGGCGGCCGATGCCGGGCCAGGAAAAAATCTTTTCGGTGACGATGGCGCCGGCCAGCAGCACTCCGAATTGCAGGCCGAGCACGGTGATGATCGGGATCATCGCGTTGCGCAGCGCGTGACGATACACGACGGTGCGCTCGGGCAGGCCTTTGGCGCGGGCGGTGCGGATGTAGTCCTGGCTCAGCTCTTCGAGCATTGAGGTGCGCACCATGCGGGTCAGAATCGCAGCCAGCGCGCCGCCCATGGTGATGGCGGGCAGAATGATGTTGGCGAACGATCCCGCCCCCGACACGGGCAACCAACCAAGTTTGATGGCCAGCAGCAGGATCAGCACCGGCCCCAGTGCGAAGCTCGGGAAGGACAGACCGAACAGGCTGACCACGCTGATGAGGCGGTCGTCCCAACAATTGCGGCGCTGCGCTGAGCGCACGCCCGCGGGAATCGAGATCAGAATCGCCACGAGCAGTGACGCCAGCGTCAGCTGCACGGTATAGGGATAGCGCTGGGCGACCAGCCGCGTCACGCTGCTTCCGTAACGCAGCGAGCGTCCCAGATCGCCGTGCAGCACGCCTTTCCAGTAGTTAACATACTGCGCGCCGAGTGGGGCATCGAGGCCGTAAGCGTGACGGGTGGCGGCAATGTCGGCTTGCGGAGCGCCCTCGCCCAGCATTTGCGCAACGGGATCGCCGGGCACGAGATGAATCAGCAGAAACACCAGCGACACGACGAGCCAGACTACCGGCAGGGTGTAGACAACGCGCAGCAACAGTCGGCGGATCACGCGCTCGCCTTTTGGCTCTCGATTTTCTCGATCTTCACGCTGGCAATCCGGTGGGCCTGCATCTGCTCCACGGTGTAGCGATGGTCTTCGTAGTCAAATGACTCGCCCTCGGCAGGAATCTTCTGCAGGCGGGCCATGACAAATCCGGCCAGGGTTTCAAAGCCGGCATCGCGCGGCAGCAGCAGTCCGTGCTGGGCTTCGAGGTCAAGAATATTGGTCGAGCCATCCAGCACGATGACCGATTCCTCTTCGAGCGCAGGCTGTTCGACCGCGATGTCGAATTCATCTTCAATGTTGCCGACCAGTTGCTCGAGAATATCTTCGACCGTGATCACACCGGCAGTTGAGCCGAACTCGTCCACCACGACGGCGAGATGGCGCCTGCGCTCCTTAAATTCGCTGAGCAGGTCTACCAGAACCTTGGTTTCCGGCACCACCAGCACGTCGTGCATGATCTGGCCGACGCGCATGGCCGCGATGCGCGCCGCCACCGAGGCTGCATTGGCAAGGCGCAGGCGCATCCAGCGCATTAGATCCTTGTAATAAAGCACGCCGACGATGTGTTCCGGCCCGCGCTGCGGATCGTAAACCGGCACACGCGAGTGCTGGCCTTCGACGACGCGGCCGAGAGCATCGTCGAGAGTCATATCAGACGGCACAGAAAAAATATCCGGGCGCGGCACCATGACTTCGCGCACCGTAATACTGTCGAGCTCGATGGCGTTGTGGATCATTTCTTCCTGAAACTCAGGGATCTGGCCAAACTGGCGGCTGGCAGTGACGATGAGCTTAAGCTCGTCGGGAGAATGAACAGGACCGCCTCGTCGCCCTTCCTGCGCGCCAAACATCCGCAGCACCAGGCCTCCGGACCGCCGCATAAAGAACAGAACCGGCCGGGTCAAAGCAAGAAAAGCCTCCATTGGAGGGGCAACAGCCAGCGCGACTTGTTCGGACCGCTGCAAGGCCAGCGTTTTCGGCACCAGCTCGCCTAGCAGCACGTGCATGTAGGTGATCAGGCTGAAAGCAAGCGCAATGGCGATGCCGTGAGCGTAGACGGCAGCATGGGGCACTTCGTGGACCCAGCGTATGGATTCCACCAGCCGCGCGACCATAGGCTCGCCGATCCAGCCCAGGGTAAGGCTGACCATGGTGATGCCCAGTTGGACGCCGTTGACGACTTCGTCGAGATGGGCGTGCAGGCGCTGAACCGCGCGCGCGCCAATGCGGCCGGCCTCGACCAGATGCTGAATGCGCGTATCGCGGACGCTGACGAGAGAAAACTCCGCCGCCGCAAAAAATGCGTTGGCTGCCACAAGAATCAGGATCAGGAAGACCCGCAGCAGCACAAAAGCGATCATGGAAGCGCAATTCTAACATTCCAAAGGACGTACACTGCCCAGCGCCTTCTACAATGGCTATCAGTGTGGACAACAAATTTTGCCTGGGCGAGCTACCTTTTTTCCAATCGCGGGGTCTAACTGATGAGCGGTAAGGGTTTACACCGCCGGACGGTCTGTTGGGCTCGCTGCAAAATCTCAGGAACTAAAGCAACTCTCAACACGTACAAACCAGCAGGAGCAAGACAGCTCTCATTCCCAGCTCATGCCAGGAGGCAGTTGTGAACGGAAACGGAAACGGCAAGAAGAAACGGCGCAAACTGATTATCTGGGGTGGCGTAGGCCTCGGCATTGTCCTCCTGATTGC
>Ga0209698_10005460_pt1 | contig 13737 bp, 9 predicted proteins | sample LitLauG_LLR_2012_FD_187203 | JGI IMG/M metagenome (GOLD analysis project Ga0209698, IMG submission 187203) | Freshwater sediment microbial communities from Pennsylvania, USA - Little Laurel Run_MetaG_LLR_2012 (SPAdes) (version 2) | ecosystem: Environmental > Aquatic > Freshwater > Creek >... | reverse complement strand
GATCGGTACCCTGAACCAGGCGCAGGTGATCGTCAGCGCCATGCGTGCGGGAGCGCGGGAGTTCATCGAGCGTCCGACCAATACAACCGACGTGCTGGAGGCCTTCGTGCGACTGACCGCAGCACAGCGGCGCACCAGGCAGGAAGGACCTCGGGGAAAAGTTTTTTCGGTAAACAATGCCAAGGGTGGAAATGGCGCCACTACGGTTGCGGTGAACCTGGCATTGGCGCTGCAAAGCGCCCACGGGCACACGGCGATGGTGGATCTAGCTCCGCTGGGGCATGCGGCGCTGCACATGAACCTGAAGCCGGTATTCAATGTCGCCGATGCCATGCGAAACCTGCACCGCATGGACGCTTCCCTCCTGGAAAGTTTCATGACCCGGCACAGCGGCGGGTTGCAATTGCTGGCTGGGACGAATGTGCCGGCGGCGGTGGATCCCTCGACCGCGGAATTCGTCCGGCTGTTTGACATGCTGGTGACGCATTACCGGTACGTTGTCGTGGACGCGTCATCGCGGTTTGACGCGGCGAGCCGGTTGATCGCAAATCTTTCCGAGACTGTGCTGTTGGTTGCGTGTCCCGATGTGGCGTCGCTGTGGAGCGCGGCGCGTGTACAGCAATACCTGGGAGAGACCGGAAGTCGGGAACGGGTTCGGCTAGTGCTGAACCGGTTCCGCAAGGTGCCCGGATTCAGCGAAAGCGATGCCGAGGCGGCGGTGGGCGCGAAACTTTTGTGGCGCGTGCCCAACCAGTATTTTGCGGTGGCGGGCGCGATTGACCGCGGCACTCCGGTGATGGAGCAGCGTAATACGGAGATCGCTCGGTGCTTCGCGGGACTAGCCCAGGAATTAACGCGCAACGATATCGATGTGAAACGAGAGGCGTGGTCACTATTCAAGTCGGTGTAAGAACCTAGAGCTTCATGACGAACCTTCAATCCTTCGAGCGCGCGGATTATCAGCAGGTAAAGGCGGACTTGCATCGCAAGATCCTCGACCGGCTGGACCTGGAGAAACTGGGCAAGACCTCGGGGGATTCGGCGCGCGACGAAGTGCTGGTCGTCATCCGGAATGCAGTGAACAGCGAAGTCGTTCCGCTGAGTTTTGCCGAGCGCGAACGGCTGTCACGCGAGATTCTGGACGAGATTTTCGGGCTGGGGCCGCTCGAACCGCTGCTGAAGGATCCGACGATCTCCGACATTTTAGTCAATCGCTTCGATCGTGTTTACATCGAACGCGCGGGCAAGCTGGAACTCACCGGGCTTTCTTTCAAAGACAACACGCACTTGATGCAGATCATCGAGCGCATCGTGTCGCGGGTTGGACGTCGTGTGGACGAGTCTTCGCCGATGGTGGATGCGCGTTTGCAAGATGGATCTCGTGTGAATGCCATCATTCCGCCGCTGGCGATCGACGGGCCATGCGTATCGATCAGGCGTTTCGGGCGAGAACCGGTCACAGCGCGCCAGATGATCGAGAACCAGACGCTGACTGAGTCGATGCTGGAATTGCTTTCCGCGATGGTGAAGGGGCGGCTCAACATCTTGGTATCGGGTGGAACGGGCGCTGGAAAGACCACGCTGCTGAATGTGCTGTCGGGTTACATTCCAAATTCCGATCGAATCGTCACCATCGAAGACGCAGCCGAATTGCAACTGAAGCAGGAGCACGTGGTCAGGCTGGAAACTCGTCCGCCGAATATTGAAGGTAAGGGTGCGGTACGGCAGCGGCAACTCGTCATTAACAGCTTGCGTATGCGTCCCGACCGCATCGTGGTGGGCGAGGTGCGTGGCGAGGAAGCTTTCGATATGTTGCAGGCCATGAACACCGGTCACGAGGGATCGCTGACGACGGTGCACGCCAACTCTCCGCGCGACGCGCTAGCCCGCGTGGAGAACATGGTGTCGATGGCCAACCTGAATATTCCGGAGCGGGCGGTGCGGCATCAGATTGCGTCGGCGGTGCACGCCGTCATTCAGATTGCGCGTTTATCCGACGGAACTCGTAAGGTTATCGACATCTCCGAGATCACTGGCATGGACGACGAATCGATTGCCATGCAGGACATTTTTTCATTTGACCGAACCGGGATCGACGAGAGCGGGAAGGTACGCGGAGTATTTCGAGCAACGGGAAATCGGCCGCAGTTTGCGGACCGGTTGGCGACGTCAGGTGCGCGGCTGCGTCCCGCGCTGTTCGAATCGAAGGCCGAGGTGTAACGGGTATGCCGGCAGGATTCATTGCATTGCTGATCGGGGTCGTTGTCGTGGTGGTGACGTTTGTCGTCGCCTCGCTAGTCGACCAGCGAAGCGCACAAGCCCGACTGATTAAGGACAGGCTGGCCAGCGAGCGCAAGGCTCCGGAACGCGCGCCCGAAGAAGAACTCGCGCTGTTACGCGACGAGCAACTGAGTGACATTCCCGCGCTCGACAACTTCCTGAGGCGCTCGGGGAGGGTTTCCGCAATCCAGAAGACGCTGGCACAGGCAGGGATGGATATGCGCGCGGGCAACTTCCTGGGACTGTGCGGCCTGGTCGGAATCGTCGGGGCGATCGCGGGATACGCGGGCAGCAAGCAGGTGCAGGTCGCGTGGATTGCCATGCTGATCGGAAGCGTACTGCCGTATACCTATGCGACGATTAGACGGAATAAGCGGTTCGAAAAATTTGAAGAACTCTTCCCGGAGGCGATTGATACCCTGGCGCGCGCAGTGCGAGCGGGACATGCCTTCACGACCGCGCTGGAGATGATCACGAACGAGGTTGCCGAACCGGTGTCCGGAGAATTCCGGCAACTGTACGAGGAACAGAAATTCGGCATGCCGGTGCGCGATGCGCTGATGAATCTGACGGAGCGCATGCCGTTGGTGGACGTGAAATTCTTCGTCACCGCCGTGATGCTGCAGCGCGAGACGGGCGGCAATCTGGCTGAGATTCTCGACAATCTCTCTTACGTGATCCGGGAGAGGTTCAAGATTCAGCGGCAGGTGAGGGTGTATACGGCGCAAGGCCGGTTAACCATGGCGCTGCTGATGGGCATGCCGCCGATTATCGTCACGGTGATGCTGGTGCTCAATCCCAGCTTCATTCATCCGTTGTTCGCCGACCCGATCGGGCACACGTTGCTCGTGTTAGGAATCACCTTGCAGACGATTGGATATTTCGTGATTCGCAAGATCATCCGGATTCAAGTATAGAGCGATGCCACTCATACTGACCATCGTCGTGTTCGTCACCGTGGTGCTGGTGGTGTTCTCGTTCGGCGCCGCCGCAGTGACTCCCAGTTCGATGCTGGGCGCCCGGCTGCGTGCGCTGGGCGGACAGCAGCAACGAGCAGAAGCAAAGCCTGCCATCCGCGAGCGCATTGAACAGGCGCTGGACCCGCTAAGCAAAGCGATCCCCCTGTCGCCGGCCGACGTTTCGCGCACCCGCGGCTGGCTGATTCAGGCAGGATTCCGGGACGTCAACCATGTGAATTATTACTTCGGCTCCCGCATCCTAATGGCGGCCGTGGGCTTCGGGCTGGTCACCCTGTTTGAAGGATTCGACAATCTTCCGCTCGTCATCGGCATCACCGGCCTGGGATTCATGCTGCCGCGCTTCATCCTGAAGCGGATGATCCGGGACCGGCAGCAACGTATTACGATCGGGCTACCCGACGCCTTAGACCTTACTGTCATTTGCGTGGAAGCGGGGCTGGCTCTCGATCAGGCATTACAGCGCGTAGGACAGGATTTGCACCATGCGCACCCCGACCTGAGCGACGAGTTTCATCTCGTAAACCTGGAGATGCGAGCCGGCAAACCACGTGCGGAAGCCCTTCGAAATCTTGTAGATAGGACAGGTGTTGACGACATCCGTTCCCTTGTTGGTACACTGATTCAGACAGACCGCTTCGGCACCAGCGTTGCCCAAGCCCTCCGAGTGCATTCCGACTCCCTCCGCACGGAACGCAGGCAGCGCGCCGAGGAACAGGCCGCAAAAACCACCATTAAGATGGTTCCCCCGCTGGTGATATTTGTTCTGCCGTCAATTATTTTTGTGACCATCGGACCGGCAGTCATCGATCTGATCCGGCAATTGGCGCCGGTTACAGGCGGCGGTCACTAGGGCAGAAGACCGAGTCGGGTAGCATCCGGAGCAATCGGGTCCATGGCAGTATTTTCATCTCAGCGGCAGGCCTTCAATCAGACGCGACAGGCGTATCTCGCGACCTCCCTGGCGGTGGCCGATTCGCATTTCAGCCGACTGCGCGGACTGCTCGGTATTTCCCACAATGATTTCGGCAATGGACGCGGGCTGTGGATCGTTCCTTGCCATGGTGTGCACACGCTAGGGATGGGCTTCCCGATCGATGTCGTCTACCTGGACCGGTCGATGACTGTGGTGCACGTGCAAAACGAATTGCAGCCTTGGCGATTTGCGCCTATTCGAATGCAAGCGTCATCAGTTTTGGAACTTCCGTGTTGTATGGCGGCGGAAACGCATACGGCGGTGGGGGATAGAATCGAAATCACCGCGGAGAATGGATCCTGATCTTGATCGAGACCCTCCAACTTGAACCGACCATTGAAGTTCACGACGCGCCGAAACTGCTGGTGCAGTGGTCGTCCCCCTGGCAGGAGTTCGTCAGCAGCGTTGGCCCGGCGCTCGCGAAATCGGATGCGCGGCTGGCAGGAGAGGCTCCGTTCGGGCTGGTTCCCTATCGCATTATGGTTCCCTCCTATGTGCTGGAGGCGTTCCTGATTTTCGCCGCCATTGCGATTCAGGTCAAAATCGCCGAACTGCGCCCGTATGTTGCGCCCAGGATTTCCCCGCATGACGTGATCTACTACTCGGGCGATGAACTTCCCCGCACCGAGGATCTTGGCGGGGCTGAGGCCGGCACAACCGCAGAGGCCGGCGGCCAGGAAGCGCATCATCGCACGCAGACAATTCGGATTGCTCGCGGCGCATCGCTTGCGCCCAAAGTCGTGGACGCGCCGAACTTGAAGCTGCCGTCTTCGCGCGACGCGGTGGCGAATTTACTGGCAATCCGACCGGATCCGGGGCCTCCGCCATCGGAAGGCATGCGCTCGGGGCGTCGAACCCCGAATCTACAAACGCAACTGGTCGCGCCTGCGCCCGATATGATCCGCGACTACACACGCAACGGAGTCGCCATGGAGCAAGTGATTGCTCCGGCTCCGACACTCTCGCGGACGCAGCCACTCACTGCTCCGAATCTCAGTGCGAGCGTCATCCCGCCTTCGGCTGATGTTGCTCACGACCATGCATTGGTTGCGCCAGTGCTGGTGCCTGCAGTAGTTCCTCCGGCCCCGAATGTATCACGCGATCGCGCTCGGAGTGCGCCATCGCTGAATGCCGGTGTCGTAGCGCCTGCACCGGAAATTACGCGCGACCAAATGAGGTCTGGCCCAGCGGTTGCCACGACCGTGATTCCACCGGCACCGGGAATCGTTACCCGCCAGATTTCGCGCGCGCCCGTTCAGGCAACCGATGCGGCTGTGGTGCCACCTCCGGTGACGGCTCCGGAGCGGGCAGTCACTGGCAATCCCAAGCTCACTTTGCCTGCACCCGCCGTCATCGCGCCTCCGCCGGCAGAGGTCTCGCAAGACGTGCGGCGGCTGGCGACCGGCAGCGCACATGATCCCTTCAAAGCGGTCGTGCCTCCGCCTCCGTCGCAGCCGAGCGGGGGATCGTTCATGAGCAGCTTGATTGGAAAGATTCTTGGACCCACAGAAGTTGTACAGCCTCCGCCATCGGTGGATGCCAGCGGAATGAAGCGCAGCAGTACACCGGCCCTGGCACCCAACGTGGTAGCGCCACCGCCTTCCGTGGCCGCAAACGCTGCAGCCGGCACGACCAGCAACACTCGCAGCAGCGGTGGAACGTCGTTGACCGCGAACGTAATTGCACCTCCGGCGGCTGGAGTTTCGGACGGCGCAGGTTCGAGAGCATCCGCGGCGCCGATGCTCGGCCCACAAACGGTAGTCGCGCCGCCGCCATCGTTATCGGGACCAGGCGGCGGAACAGGGAACACGGCGGGCGGAGCCGGGCTAAACAGCGGAAAATTAATCGCGAATAACATCATCCCGCCGCCACCTTCGATGGGCGGAGGAAGCAACACGACAGGTTCAGGGCTGGGTCGTAAAGGCGTCGGACTTGGGTCTCCTATGGATGTCGGTTCCAATGTCGCTCCGACAAATTCTGCAGGCAGCGCAAAGAATGCCGGGGTAGTGCTTTCGAGCCAGCCCGGGCCTACAGTCGGATTGCCGCGTTCGGGTGGACCAGGCGCGCTCGCCATGTCGCCTCCGGGAGGAGACAAGGTTGGCATCGGCGGTTCAGGCGGAGGCACCGGAATTGGCCACGGTGGAGGCTCGGGCAGCAGCCTGAATGGAGAAGGCACGGGGGCTGCGAAAACCAGTACCGGGCGCGGCTCGGATCCGAATGCACGTGGAGGCATCTCGCCGAGCGCCGGGCCGGGCGGCGCCGGAAATGCGCCCAGCGGCGTCGCTCCCGTTCCGGGGGTGTCGGTGAGCGGCGGCACGAACATGGTGACGTTGCCGAGTTTTGGATCGGACGCCGGGCCAGGCGACCCCCCGAGCACGCGAACCACTCTCAAGCCAAGACAGACCCTCGAGGTGACGGTGGTGGGGACGGCGAACTCCGGCGGCGCCTTCGAGCCTTACAAGAATCAATTGCGGGGTGAGAAATATACGACATACATCGACACTTCTCTCGGCACCGTCGTGATGGAATTTGCCTCGCCGGCTGCGCCGACCGGGTTCGGGGTGAAGCTGAGCAGTCCACAATCTGTTCGCACGACTCTGCCCGCAGGTTTGCCGCATTCGCGCATGGTGGTCGCCTGCACACTGGACGCCTCAGGGAATGTCCGAAATGTGCGCGTGCTGGAGGCTGGTCCTGCAGAGATGACCGCAAAGGTTGTGGCAGCCTTGAACGGTTGGAAGTTTCAGCCAGCGATGCGCGGAGATCAACCGGTGGAAGTCACCGCAATCCTGGGATTCGGGATCAATACGAACGACCGCTTCTAGCAGCTCTCTAATTTTACAAATCAATCTCACTTCGCACTGCGTCGCGCCTGGCTACGCAGGGGTGGTTTCCTGCCTCTTTCCGGCTGCTCATGTTCAATTGGATCCGAGAGCTTGTGCAGCGGTCTGTCTTGCGCTGATGAGAGTTGCCGGCCCGCGCCAGCTACAGTTAGTCCCGTACCGGTATACATCGCTTCGTCGAAGGTCGAGCCGGAGTTTGCGGTGGCGACCGCAAAGACGCCGTGCGGGACGCCATTGGTGAACGCAGTGGCGATGTAGTCCCCGACCATCAGGCCGTTCTGCGAATTGGGCAACCAGTTGAGCTGCATCGGACCGGCGACGGCGACCGGAGGATTCCACGTTGTTCCCCCATTTGCCGACGAGATGAATCCCACTATCAACTGGCAGGTCTGCACCGAGCAACTCGTCTGCGGATAGTAGTAGAAGTGAACGCCGACGTGAGCGCTCGCTCCCGACGTAGCAGGATCGATCCCGATGCCGGGAAGGAAGTGATCGACGGTGCTCGACGTGTCATCAATCGGGACGCGCGAGACAGCGCTCCAATTCACTCCGTCCGTGGATGTGCTGTAGACGAGATCGTTGGTCGAGCAGCCAGTGCGGAAGCGGCAATCTTCCCAAACGACCCAGACCGTTCCTGCGCCGTCCACAGCCGCCGAAGGCAGGGGGCCGCTGCGCAGGCCCGCAGCTTCCGCATGCGACTGAATGGGATCGGTGATCACCGACATTGCACTCCAAGTACTGCCGCCATCGCTCGAATGGAATGCTCCCATGTAGGTGTCAGTCCCGAACGCTTCGATGGGAACTACGACGGTTCCATTGGGCTGAACGAGGGGCTGGCCGCCAATGCCCTGCGCTGGAACGGTATCGCCGGTCGTCGCCGGATTGGACCAGGTCAGTCCACCGTCGGTAGAAGTACTCATGAGAATCACATCCGGAAGAGACAGATCGCCTGGATTGTCCCACTCCAGATAGCAATTGCCGAAAAATGGGCTGGAAGGCGAACTGTCGCAAACGATCCAGTTTTTATCGGAACCGACGGCGTTTGGCACTACGCTGATGGGATTCTGCCAAGTGAGTCCGTCGGTCGAGCGACTCACGACGACGGCGGGCGCACTGCTTGCGATGGGCAGCGAGGCAATCATCCACACTCCATGCTTGACGTCGTACGCCACAGCTGGATCGCTGGCTGCGTCGTATGGCCCGGTTCCCTCGCCGGTCGTCAAACCGGGAAGAAACCCGTGCTGCCAGGTGGCGCCGCCATCAGTCGACGTTGCCCATCCGATGTCGGTGGAACCACCATTTGGCGGACCAAAACGCCCTGTCTGAAAAGCTGCGACCAACGTGGATCCGTTCGCTACCATGTGCGGTTCTACTTGCGTTGCATGCTGACCTGGACCGACGGAGTACGGATCGGAACTCATCTTCGTCAGGTTCGGGCCGATTGGGTTCTCCGTCTTCGTTACAGGAGAAGAGGATCCCGAACATGCGGTGAGAAACATCATGAGCCCAAGCAGGCAAACTAAGAGCGGGATTGCGGTACACACACGCAGCACTTTGCATGGCGGATTCAGTCCCATACCGTCCTCGACAGGGTGATGGTCAGACGTAAACAGTACGCTGAACATATCCCGCGGCAGAAGTGCAGTCAATGTTAAGGAGGGCACGCATGAAGGTGGCGGCTATCGGGTCGGAGAGACAGAATTTCGTACAAAAACGATCGTGAGTGAGTCTGTGTAGATCGGCTTCCATTCGCCGGTCTCGAGCAGAAGAGTTGTGAGCGCGGCCGTTTTGGGGAGGATCATGCATCCGATCTCGTGCGCGCTCAGAAAATTCTGCCACCCGGGTTCGGCATGCAGGGTGGTCAGATAAGATTTCAAGAATTGTTCGCCGTAGAGATCGTGGCGATCGTCAAGCACAACTTGCTCTCGCGGATCGAGCCGATAGATCACGTATCCACCCCAGTAGTCCGGAGCGAAGATCGGACCTTTGAGATTGCTTTCCTCGAGGAAGTTCACGGCTTCGACGGGCATGCGGGTAGGCTCGAAACGGGCGTTGATCAGTTGGTTGGAGCCAATCGTGCCTCCGTGGACGCAGATGAGCAGCATCAGGACAGCGAAAACGGCGCACCACAAATGTCCCTGGGAACGCGCCTCGATGCGAGTCATTCGAACGAAAAATCCAGGCTGCGACAATTGTGCGGACGACTCGGAATGTCGCAAGAGTGTAGCCACGCTCATCACCAACAGAATCGATGACACGGGAATATTGCGCGACGCGTAGAGGCCGGCGTAGATGGCGAAGAGAACGATAAGAGCCTCGGCAATTTTGAGGCGGCGTCCACGTGCGGCTACAGTAGCCACCACGATCAGCAATAACACCGAGAAACACTTCTGGGCGAGACCGTGGAAGTTCGGAGACTTGAACTCGTCCACGTGATCCATCAGGAAGCTGTTTGTCAGGTACGAATAGATGTGAGCGTGAAGTTTCCATCCATAAGGATTGATGAGGGTGGCCCCCCCCGAGAGAAGCGCAACCCACGTGAGCCGCCATGCGCGCTTAACGGCGGAGATCCTGGAAATGGATTCCTCAATCCGATTCTCTTTCGCTGCGTACCACTCCCACATGGCGCCCACCCAGAAAATGGCGAGCAGCAGGAAGCCAAGAAGGAATCCGCCGTGCACATTAACCCAGATCAGCATCAACAGAGGGAGAAGCCAAACCCGGCGACTTGCGTTCAGTTCTGCACGGTCGGAGGAATCGAGAATCCAGAACCAGGCCAGCGCAAAAAGCCAACTCACCACGTGCGGACGCGCCAGGAAATGAATCGTCGATGCGTAGACTGCAAGCAACGTCAGCACAAGAGCACTCATCACGTCGACGCCGCGCATGATCAGCAAGCGGAAGACCCAGGCGAACACGGAAGCGATTACGAACGAGGTAAACCAAACGACGCCATTCAGCCCCAAGCTGGCGTGCAGCGCGCCAGCCACGATGTCATAGAACCATTCCCAGGCGAACCACGGTTTGCCGACCATGGTGGATGAGAACGGATCAGTGCGCGGGACAGCATGTGTGGCGAGAATCTGCTGCCCGGTGCGGATGTGCCAGCCCGTTCCGGCATCACCCAGCAGGCGGCCTGCCAAAGGCGTGAACAGCAGAACGGCGAACATCCCAATGAAAATCAAATCCGCTATCGACGGCATGACGAACGAAACCCATGGCGGAGCTGCTGAGGCCGAGGTGGAAGTTGTTGGATCGTCCGCCATCGCCGTGAATCTTATAGAGGTGAGGCCGGGAACAGCAAATGACGAACGAGCGAGCAATTCGAGTGGTAATAGTCGGCGCGGGCTTTGGCGGGCTCAATGCAGCTCGTGAGCTGGCGAAGGCCCCCGTGCAGATTACGGTAATCGATCGCAAAAATCACCATACGTTCCAGCCGTTGCTGTATCAGGTGGCCACCGCGGGATTGTCTCCGGGTGAGATTGCAGGGCCGATCCGTTCGATCTTGCGCGGCGAAAAGAATGTTGAAGTACTGATGGCGGAGGTGACTGGATTCGACCTTGAGCGGCAAATGGTGGTCACTTCCGACCTTGAGGTTCCGTACGACTATTTGGTTGTGGCGGCCGGCGCGGGACATTCGTATTTCGGCCACGACGATTGGGAGCCGCTCGCACCCGGTCTGAAGACCATCGAAGATGCATTGGAGATCCGTCGGCGCGTGCTGCTGGCATTCGAACTGGCGGAACGCCAAGCCGCTGCGGGGCGACCCGCCATGCGGCTGAACTTTGTGGTTGTCGGTGGCGGGCCAACCGGAGTCGAATTGGCTGGCACACTGGCTGAAATAGCGCGGCACGCCCTGGCCCACGAGTTTCGTTCGATTGATCCGGCGAGCACACACATCGTCCTGTTGGAAGGTGGTCCGCGGGTGCTGCCAGCTTACTCCGAGGATCTGTCACGCAGCGCGCAGGAACAGCTACAACACCTCGGGGTGGAAGTGCGAACGTCAACCATGGTGAACCAGATTGAGCCCGGGGCCGTCCACTTCGGCAACACCACTCTGCCGGCGACGGTTGTACTGTGGGCAGCGGGAGTCGCGGCGTCGCCGCTGGGCAAGAAGCTTGGTGCACCGGTGGATCGAGCCGGACGCGTTGTAGTTCAGCCGGACCTCAGTATTCCGAATCATCCCGAAGTATTTGTGATCGGGGATTTGGCTGAGGTGAGAGATGAGCATGGGAATTTGGTTCCGGGCGTGGCACCGGCCGCCATACAGCAAGGGACGTATGTGGCTCAGACCATCGCGCGCGAAGTAGAAGCTGGGGACGCGCAGCGCGCGAAGTCGGGAGGACCTTTAAGCCGTAAAGATGGACATTCCGCAATGCGTCCCCCATTTCGCTACTGGGACAAAGGAAGTCTCGCAACCATTGGACGAGCTGCAGCCGTGGCGCAGTTCGGCAAGATTCACATCTCTGGCTTTGTGGCGTGGTTGTCGTGGCTGTTCATTCACATTCTGTTTCTAATCGGGTTTCGCAACCGCCTGCTGGTTTTCATTCAGTGGGCCTGGTCCTATGTGACGTACGAACGCGGGGCGCGGTTGATCACTGGGAGCACGTATCTGCCCGGGTGGACAGAAGCACATTCCGATGTTTCTCCTGGTGCAGCGCCGAGTGCGCCCCAAGAAATTCGCCCGCGATCAGCCTGAATCGAGAGAGAATAGGGACAGGGGGCGAAATCATGCGCCAGCCTTCCAGCAAGATCTTCCGGCCTTTTTCGGCATTCCTGCTTTTTCTCGCGATTGCAGCTGTCAGTCTCGGTTCTCGTCCCGCAACGGCTGAAGTTCTCAAGATCGTAGTGAACGACACCATTCAGCCAATTAGCGAGGAGTACATTGCGCGCGCGATTGAAGAAGCGAAGCGGCGGAATGATCAGGCGCTGCTCATCGAGATCAATACGCCCGGTGGGCTCGTGGATTCGACGCGAGAGATTATCGAGCACATCACGAACTCGGCCGTGCCCGTCATCATCTACGTCACCCCGAGCGGAAGCCGAGCTGCGTCCGCCGGCTTCTTCATACTTGAGTCCGCCGACATCGCAGCGATGGCACCGGGCACGAACACCGGCGCCGCCCATCCCGTCATTCTTGGCGGCGGCAAGATGGATGACGTGATGAAGCAGAAGCTGGAGAACGATGCCGCGGCTCTCATGCGATCCGTGGCAGCGAGACGGGGACGCAACGTGGAAGTCGCCGAGAGCACGGTGCGGGAATCGAAATCCTTCACTGATCAGGAAGCGCTCACACAACACCTGATCGATTACGTCGCCTCCAGCCCGGAGGACCTCTTTCGCCAGATGAACGGGAAATCGTTCAAGCGCTTCAACGGGGAGGATATAACCCTCAATCTATCTGGCCAGGCGATATTTCCTTTCAACATGACCCTGAAGGAAACGATTCTCGCCTACCTGATGAATCCGAATATTGCATTCCTTCTGCTTGCGGTCGGGGCGCTCTCCCTCTACATCGAGTTCAACCATCCGGGCGCGGTGATCCCCGGAACGGTGGGTGTGGTGTTCATCCTCGTGGCGCTGTTCGCACTAAACCTTCTGCCCACGCGCTTTGCCGCGCTCGTGCTGATGTTGGCTGCCTTCGGTCTGTTCGCGGCGGAAGCTAAGTTTGCCACGCACGGCGTTCTCACGATGGGTGGCATTGTCTTGATGACGCTTGGGGCACTGCTCCTCGTCGATTCTCCTATCCCCGAAATGCGAGTGCACCTGTGGACGGCGTTAGCTGTGAGCATTCCACTTGGCGTGATCACCGCTTTCCTTATGAGCATTGCTCTGCGTGCACGGCGCAACAAAATTGTGACCGGAGCCCAGGGCCTCATCGGAGAAAAAGGAATCGCGCAAACGGCGCTCTCACCGCAAGGCAAGGTTTTCGTTCATGGAGAGTTGTGGGATGCGGTGGCGTCTTCGACGATACCGGCGGGGCAGATGGTCATCGTCCGTAACGTCGATGCGTTGACGCTGTCCGTGGATCCGCTGGTGGCAACTCCGCCGCCGGTCACTCCGGCGCCAGCCACGTCGTAGCAATGGCGGGACAGCTGAGGCGGCTGTACCCACATTTTCCTATTCCCTACTTCAAGTTGAAAAGCGCATTGACATGCGCGGTCACCGTGACCGTTTGCGGACTGAAATCTTCGGTGGGGGCCGGAGTCGCCGCGGCGGCCATCGCAGCCATTGGGCGCGCCATGCGCGGCATCACGATGCGTGCATTTTCGAAAGTATCCACCGACGCGTACGAAAGATCGCCCAGAGCGCGTCCGCTGGCACGCGCCACCGTTTCGGCGGAATTGCGCGCGCGGCGGTACGCATCTTCAACCGCGCGGTTCTTCGCTTCATCCATACTCTCGAGTGTGTAGTTCAGCGTTTGCGTCTCGCTCACGTTCGCGTCAGCGAGCTGCTGGGTCACGGGGCCGACCTTGGAGAAGTCTTTCACCTTCAGCGTGACGTCGGTCGTGACACGGTATCCAATCAACTTCTGTTTCGGATTGCGATAGTCGTACACAGGTTGAACAGACAGGAATCCAATGTTGGCGCTCTTGGGATCGATTCCGTTAGCCCGCAGTACCTGCCGAACCTGGTCCACATTTTTGGAGGCGCGCTGGAATGC
>Ga0209698_10005457_pt1 | contig 13739 bp, 14 predicted proteins | sample LitLauG_LLR_2012_FD_187203 | JGI IMG/M metagenome (GOLD analysis project Ga0209698, IMG submission 187203) | Freshwater sediment microbial communities from Pennsylvania, USA - Little Laurel Run_MetaG_LLR_2012 (SPAdes) (version 2) | ecosystem: Environmental > Aquatic > Freshwater > Creek >... | reverse complement strand
CGCCTGGCGGGCTACTCGACGATCGAGGCGCTGCGGCGCAGCTACCAGCGCACGGGCGCCGCGGTGGCCGCCTCCGGCGCGACCGCGATCGCGGGCTTCGGCGTGCTGGTGCTCTCCGAAATCAACATGCTGCGCGAGTTCGGGCTCGTGACGCTGATCGACCTGAGCGCGTCGCTGCTGGGCGTGCTGATCGCGCTGCCTGCGGCGATCGTGATCGCGGAGGGGACCGCGCAGACGAGGCACGGCTTGCGTCGCGGCTCGCGCGCGCGCGAGCTGCTCGCGGGCCTGCGTTCGGCGACCGCGAGATGAGCGGGACCGAGGGAGCCGGCGGCCGCGCTGCGTACACGCTCGGGGGAGGGCGCTACGGGCGCCTCCTGGGTGTGCTCGCGGTGCTCGTCGTCGTGCTCGCGCTGGTGGTCGCGTTCGCGGGCAGCCCGGGCGCCGTGTCGGGGATAGCGCCCGGCCGGCACCTGGCTCCGTTCGCGGCGCCGTTGGCCACGAGCCGGCTCTCGGGTGTGGCGAACGTCGCGACGCACGCCCACGAGGGGCTCGCGGTGCTGCCGGCATGCAAGGTGCGCGGCAGCGACGTCCTGAACATCTGCGAACTCTGGGAGCGCGGGCCGGTCGTGCTCGCGCTGTTCGTCAACGGCGGCTCGTGCCCGCACGTGCTCTCGCAGATGCAGGCGCTCGCGCCGTCCTTCCCGGGCGTGCAGTTCGCGGCGGTCGCGATCGGGGGCGACCGCGCGCCGCTGCGCGCGCTGGTGCGCTCGCGCGGCCTGAAGCTGCCGGTGGGGATAGATGAAGAAGGGGTGCTCGCGACGCTGTACAAGGTCGTGAGCTGCCCGCAGCTGGACTTCGCCTACCCCGGCGGCGTGGTGCAGAGCAGGGCGCTGCTCCTCGCGCCCTCCACCGCGCGTCTGCGCGCGCGCGTGAGTGAGCTCGTCGCGGCCTCCAGGGCGCGCGGCTGGCGGGAGCCGGGCGCGTGAGCAGCGCGCACGCGCCGAGCGTGGGATGGTGTGCGCCCGAGGTGCAGGCGGAGCTGCCCCGGCTGCGCCTGCTGCTCGCGCAGGTGCAGGTCGGTCGGCGCGAGGCGCTCACCGGCATCTCCCCGCCCGACATCCAGCAGCGTCTGCGCGAGCGCTCGAGCCGCTTTCGGGGCGCGCGTGCGGTGAGCATCCGCCGCGAGCCCGTGGCCGCGGCCTACCGCGTGTTCTTCCGCCACATCGGCCTTGATCCAGACGTGGCGCCCACGCCGATCGAGGCCGCGGTGCTCGAACGGATGCTGCGCGGCGGCTTCCTCAGCGGCGGGCTGCTCGCCGATGTGCTGCTGATCGCGCTCACCGACACGAGCGTGCCGGTGTGGGCGCTCGACGCTGAAACGCTCGAGGGCGAGCCGGGGATCCGCCCGAGCAGGGAGGGAGAGCGGCTGGGGCGCGGCGCGGGCGCGCTCGCGCTGCCGGCCGGGCGCCTGGTGGTGGCGGACTCGCGCGGTGCGCTCGCGCTGCTGTTCGACGAGCCCGCCGCGCCGCACGCGCCGGCGGCGCGCAGCACGCTGCTCACGCTGTTCGCGGTGCAGGTGCCGGGCGTGCCCACGCTCTATGCCGAAGAGGCGCTGTGGAGCGCCTGCAACGCGCTGCAGGCGCAGTGACGCGGGCTGCGCGGCGCCGTTCGGGGACCGGCCCGGGGCGGTGGCGCGTGCGCCCTCCGCGGGCCGTGCGCCGTCCCGCGGGGCCGTTGTTAGAATCGCATCTCGGCGTGCTCGAAGGAGGCTCCGTGATCGTGCAGCGCGAGCAGCAGCTACTGAACCGGCCCTCACCGTGGGGCCGCGCGGACGAGCGCGCGGCGCGCAGCTCGCTGAAGGTGCAGATCGCGCGCATGGAGCGCGAGCTCTCCGCGATCGTCGCCGAGCGCTTCCCGTTCATCGCCGCGCCCGGCGCCGCGCCCGGCGGCGCAGGGTGCACGTCGCGCGCGCGCCGCGCGCCGCGCATGCCGGACCTCGGCGAGCTCGAGCGCGAGCGCGACATGCTCGCCGCGCGCGTGCAGGAGCTGCGCCGCGCGGCTCACGAGCGCAGCGAGCACGAGCGCCGCGCGCGCGAGCAGCTGCAGCGCATGAAGCTCGAACCGGGGTGCTACAAGTTCGCGAGGCTGCCCGTCAGGGACCTCGGCGAGGGCGGCTGCGGTGTCTGGCGCGTCCGCCCCAGGCTGGGTCTGATCGGCATGCTGGCGGGCTGGTGGCAGCTCACGCTGTCCTCGGGCTGTCCGTTACCCAGGGGGTCGCGCTCCACGCGCGGCCCCGCTCGCTCTCGCAGAGCATCGTCGCGAGCCTGTTGCGCTGACGCTCGGTCATCGAGCCGAGCGTCTTGTTCTCCGACAGCGGCACCATCGCGAGAAACTTGCGGCAGCGCGTATGCCCCCAGCGGTGCTGGCTCATCAGCAGATCGGCGATGGCCATGCTGGCCGCCTCCTCGGGTGGGTCGAGGACCACGCTGGCCACATCGGCCTGCCCCAGCGCGACACGGCGCTTGAGCTCGGCGCGGGCGAGGCGAACCTCGTTGGCGCGCTCCAGGGCGCGCATGTGCTGAGGGCTGGCAGGGGCGAGGGTCGCTGTCGCGTTCATGTGCACACTCCCCGTCTGCCCCGGGACCCGGGGCGACGTGCTGGCTCGATTTTGGACAAGTGGGGGCGCGCCCACGCAAGGCTCTCACCGGCATGCCCGTGTGCGAGCACGGACCCACCGGCGCGTCCCCCCCGCTCCGAGCGGTGTGGATGAGGGGCCCTTCGAAGCCTCTTCTGAGCGCACGAGGAAGCTATGTCAGGAGCGCCCCCGCGGTCAACTCACAACCCTGCCCTTCATTCGCTAGAAGCGGGCTTTTTGTTGCCCGGTTCGACTTGTGAAGATTTGGACAAGAGCGAGCGCCGGGCGGGCCGTCCCGGGCAGCGGGATCAGTGCGCGCCCGGACCGGGCAGCGGGCCGTGCTCGGACTCGAACTCCCGCTTCACGCGCGCGAAGGACTCCAGCGCGCGGTCCAGCGTGGGCCCGTCGTGGGTGGCCATCACGCTCGTGCGCAGCAGCGCGCCGCCGGGCGGCACGGCCGGATGTAGCGCGGTGTTGACGAACACGCCGGCGTCGTACAGGGCGCGCCAGAGCAGCGCGGCCTTCCAGTCGTCGCCTACGAGCAGCGAGATGATCGGCGTGACGATCATGCGCTCGCCCGCCACGCCCGTGCGCACCCCGGGAGCGTGCTCCTGCAGATGCTCCTCCGCGGGGAGCGTCTGCGGGGCGGACACCGCGAAGCCGAGCTCGCAGAGGCCGTCGTGCAGGCGCCAAGCGTTGTCGAGCACGCGCTCGAGCAGCTGCGGGCCCTCGTCGCTGCGCAGCACACGCAGTGCGGAGAGCGCCGCGCCGACCGCGGCGGGCACGGCTGAGGCGGTGAACAGGAACGAGCGGGCGGCGAAGCGCAGATAGTCGATCACCTCGTGCGAGCCCGCGAGGAAGCCGCCGCAGGACGCGAGCGACTTGGAGAAGGTGCCGACGCGCAGATCAACGCGCTCGCCCACGCCGAGCAGTTCGGCGGCGCCCGCGCCGCGCACGCCCAGCACGCCCGCGCCGTGCGCCTCGTCGACCATCAGGCGCGCACCATGGCGCGCGCACAGCTCGCAGATCTCGCCCAGCGGAGCGATGTCGCCCTCCATCGAGAAGACCCCGTCCACGACCACCAGCACGCCGCCGCCGTCGCCCGCGGCGCGCTCGAGCATCTTCTCGAGCTTGTCCAGGCGGTTGTGGCGGAACGGGCGCAGCTTGGCTCGCGAGAGCAGGCAGCCGTCGAGGATCGAGGCGTGGTCGCCGGAGTCCACGATCACCGTGTCGGCCGGCGCGAGCAGCGTGCCCAGCGCGCCCATGTTGGCCTGGTGTCCGGTGGTGAACACGAGCGCCTCCTCGGTGCCCATCCACTCCGCGATCTCCCGCTCGAGTTCGAGGTGCAGCGGGATCGTGCCGTTCAACAGGCGCGAGCCCGTGAGCCCGGTGCCGTAGCGGTGCAGCGCGTCCTGCGCGCCCTTCAGCACGCGCTCGTCACCGGTCAGCCCGAGGTAGTTGTTGGAGCCGAGCATGATGCGCTCGGCGCCCTCCATCTCCACGACAGGCATCGCGGGCGAGCCCAGCACGTGGAAGTAGGGCAGCACGTCCGCCTCGCGCGCGGCGGCCAGCACGGCCGAGCGCTCGTGGTCGCGGACCTTCGCGAAGACGTCAGTGTGTGTCTGCATATACGCTGCCCGCCGGTGGCGGTCGAGATACGAACGGTGGCCGGTCGAGGAGACCTCAAAGCCTTCATCGACCTTCCCTACCGGCTGCATGCTAACCATCCGCACTGGGTGCCCCCGTTGCGCCTGGAGCGCTGGCTGTTCCTGAACCGCCGCATGAACGCCTTCTTCAGCCACGGCGAGGCTGAGTATTTCCTGGCGCTCCGCGACGGGCGCGTGGTGGGCCGCATCAGCGCTCAGGTCAACCGCGCCTTCAACGACGCGCAGCAGAGGCGCTGGGGCTGGTTCGGCTTCCTCGAGCTCGAGGAGGACGCGGAGACGCTAACCGCGCTGCTCGGCGCCGCCGAGCAGTGGCTGCGCGGTCGCGGCTGCGAGCGCATGGTGGGCCCCGCGGACTTCACGATGAACGACGAGGCGGGCGTTCTGATCGAGGGCTTCGATCAGCCCCCGATCCTGCGCCAGCCCTGGCACCCGCCCTACTACCAGCAGCTGATGGAGGGCGCGGGTGTGCAGAAGGCGATGGATCTGCTGATGTGGAACCTGGAGGTATCCGACCGCGAGAAGGTGCTGCCGGTGATCTTCGAGCTCGCCGACAAGGTGCAGAGCGAGCACGGGATCCGCGTGCGGCACATGCGCAGGATGCGCCTGCGCCGGGAACTTGACGCCTTCGCCGAGGTCTACAACGCGGCGTGGTCTGAGAACTGGGACTTCGTGCCCTACTCCAAGAAGGACCTCGACGCGCTGGCCCAGGAGATGCACCTCGTCTTCGACAAGCACTGGGCCTTCATCGCCGAGCGCGAGGACACGGGCGAGGTGGTGGCGATGGCGATGAGCTTCCCCGACGTCAACCAGGTCCTCGCGAGGATGAAGGGGCGCCTGCTGCCGCTCGGCTGGTGGTACTTCCTGCGCAAGGGCCGCCTCACCGACCGCGTGCGCGTGGGCTTCCTCGGTGTCAAGCCCGAGTACCAGCACACGGGCGTGGCGGCGAAGCTGTACGTCGAACACTTCAACGCCGCCGCGGTGCGCCCCCAGACGGGCGGCGAGATGGGCTGGATCCTGGAGACGAACACCGCGATGAACCGCGGCATGGAAGCGATGGGCGGGCGCGTCGTGAAGCGCTACCGCGTCTACGAGCGCGTCCTCTAGCCGCGTGCGGCGACGCCGCGCCGGTGCTCCGCCCGGGGGTCTAGACTGCCGCTGAGTGAGCGCCCCGCTGCCACACCAGACGCCGGGCGAAGACGAGGCGATCGACGGCGTGCCGGTCCCCGAGGAGGGATCCTCGCGGACCCTCGCGCACGTGGCAGCGCGTGCGCAGCTGCCCGTGCACAGGCGCGTGGCTGGCTCGAGTGCGGCGGTGCAGGCGGCCGCCGCGGCCGCCGGCGGCTTCGTGGCCGGCGCCGCGGTGCTCGGTCTCGTGCAGCGTCGCCAGCGCGGCGCCCCTGCGCTCACGCGCGCGCGCCGCCCCGCGCGTGTGCTCGGCCGCCGCGGCTCCCAGTCCGCTGGCTCCGGCGCGGGCGAGGTCGTGCAGATCATCGCCAGCCGCTCGCTGCTCGTGGACGTGCATCTGCTCGCCGGGCCCACGCCGCCCGGCGCGAGCTAGCCGGGGCGCCCTCGCGCCGTGGGCGGCCTCGTCGAGCTGGCGCTGGAGGTGCGTCCCGTCTCGCCGCTGCGCCTGCCGCGCCGCACCGGCATGGACGGCCTCGCGCGCCGGCGCCCCGGAGAGCTCGTGCGCCTGCTGCATCACGACGCGCTGCCGGTGCTCGTGCGAGTGCGCCAGCCGGCGCCCGATCGACTGTGCTTCCACGCGCGCTCTGAGAGCGCGGCGGCGGCCGCGTACGGGGTGACGCGCATGCGCTTCGCGCTCGGCGCCGACGAGGATCTGCGCCCGTTCCTGCGTGCGTTCGCGCGCGACCCGCTGATCGGTCGCTCGGTGCGCGCGCGGCCCTGGCTGCGCGTGACGCGGCGTCCGGAGCCCTTCGAGGCGCTCGTATGGGCGATCAGCGAGCAGCTGATCGAGTACGAGCGCGCCGCCGCGATCCAGCGGCGCATGATCGCGCGCCTCGGCCGCAGCTGGCCGCACGACGATGACGCCGCGGCGGCGCGCGTGGGCGCGCGCGGCCTGCGCGACTCGCCGCCCGCGGGCGTGCTCGCACGGACAGCTCCCGCGCTGCTGCAGTCACTGGACCTCGCGGGCGCGCGCGCGCTCGCGCTGGTGCGAGCCGCGCGCGAGGTCGCATGCGGTCGCATCGATCTGTACGACGCCGACCACGAGCGCTCGTGGCGCAGGCTGCGTGCGATCCCGGGCATCGGCCGCTGGACCGTTGAGATGCTCGCGCTCAACGGTCAGGGCCGCCACGACCAGCTGCCCGCGGGCGACCTCGGGCTGCTCAGGCTCGCGGGCCGGCTACTCAGCGGCGGCGACCCCAGGGCGCGCGCGCACGAGGATCAGGTGCGCGAGCTGTTCGCGCCCTACGGGCGCTGGGCGGGCCTGGCCGCGGCGCATGCGTGCGCGCCCGGCGCGGGAGCGCCGCTGCCTGCTCAGGGCACGAGCACCGCGGCGCCCGTGAAGCGCCCGGCGCGCAGGTCCTCGAGCGCGTCGTTCGCGCGCTCGAGCGGATAGCGCGTGACGTGCGTGCGCACCCCTGCGCGCGGCGCGAGCGCGAGCAGCTCCTCGCCGTCGCGACGTGTGAGGTTGGCGACGGAGCGAAGCGTGCGCTCCTGCCAGAGATCGCTGTAGGGGAACGACGGGATGTCGCTCATGTGGATGCCGCCGCACACCACCACGCCGCCCGGCGCGAGCGCGCGCAGCGCGAGCGGGACGAGCGCCCCCACGGGGGCGAAGATGATCGCCGCGTGAAGCGGCAGTGGCGGCGGCTGATCGGAGGCGCCCGCCCACGTGCAGCCGAGCTCCAGCGCGAACGTCTGCGCGGCCTCGTCGCCGGGGCTCGTGAACGCGTACACCTCGCGCCCCTGCCAGCGCGCCACCTGCGCGAGGATGTGCGCGGCGGCGCCGAATCCGTACAGGCCGACGCGACGCGCATCGCCGCACATGCGCAGCGCGCGATAGCCGATCAGGCCGGCGCACAGCAGCGGCGCGAGCTGCTCGTCGGGATGCTCGTCGGGCAACGCGAAGCAGTAGCGCGCGTCCGCGACCGCGTACTCGGCCATGCCGCCGTCGATGTCGCAGCCGGTGAAGCGCGCGTCGGGGCACAGGTTCTCGCGGGCGCTGATGCAGTACTCGCACTCTCCGCACGTCCAGCCCAGCCACGGCACGCCCACGCGCTGCCCCACCGCGACGTCCCCATGCGCTTGCGCCGCGGCGGGTGCTGTGCGCGCCGGCTCCGGCGCGGCGGCCGCGGTGCGCGCCGGCTCTGGCGCGGCGCCGGCCTGCGTGCGCTCTGGCGCGGGCGGCGGGGGCTGGACGACGCCCACGATCTGGTGTCCGAGGATGCGCGGGGGCGCGGCGACCCGAACCTCGCCGTCGAGCAGGTGCAGGTCGGTGCGGCACACCCCGCATGCGCTCACTTTCAGCAGCAGCTGACCCTCGCCGGCGCTCGGCAGCGGCAGCCGCATCGCGCGCAGCGGCCGCCCGACGCCCTCGAAGACCATCGCGCGCATCGTCCGGCTGCCCCGCTCTTGCGCCATATTCCACGGTGAGTGAAGCACGACGCCACGAGCGCGCGCAGATGAGCGGCCTGCACTTCAGCCACCCGGCGTGCCTGGAGCACGACCCGCGGGTGCACTCGCCCACGCACCCGGACACCCCGGAGCGGCTGATCGTGCTCGAGCGCGCGCTCGCACAGCGCGACTGGCTGGGCTGGGAGCGGCGCGAGGCGCCGGCGGCCGCGGTGGAGCAGCTCGAACTGGTGCACGGCGCGGCGCACGTGCGCATGATCAGGGAGCTGTGCGCCGGCGGCGGTGGCGCGATCGACCCCGACACGTTCGTCGGCGAGGCTTCCTTCCTCGCCGCGCTGCATGCAGCGGGCGGCGCGTGCGCGATGGTCAAGGCGCTGCTCGCGGGTGAGGCGCAGGCCGGCTTCTGTGCGGTGCGTCCCTCGGGCCACCACGCCGAGCGCGACCGCGCGATGGGCTTCTGCCTGTTCAACAACGTCGCCGTCGCAGCGGCCGCGGCGATCGCCGAGCACGGTCTTCGCAGGGTGCTCGTGATCGACTGGGACGTGCATCACGGCAACGGCACCGCGGAGATCTTCCGCACGCGCGCCGACGTGCTGTTCGCGAGCATCCACCAGTGGCCGCTGTACCCGGGCACCGGGCCCCTCAGCGACTGCGGCTCGGGCGAGGGCGAGGGCTACACGATCAACCTGCCGGTGCCGCCCGGGTCACGCGAGCCGCTGTGGCTCTCCCTGATCGAGCGGGTGATCGCGCCCGCTGCCGCCGCGTTTGCGCCCGAGCTCGTGCTGCTGTCCGCCGGCTTCGACGCGCACGCCGAGGACCCGCTCGCGGAATGCTCGCTGCAGACGAGCTCGTTCGTGGAGATGGCGATCCGCGTGCGCGAGATCGCGCGCCGCGCCGGCGCGCCGCTCGGTGCGGTGCTCGAGGGCGGATACAACAGCTGCGTGCTCGCCGACTGCGTGTGCGCGACGCTGCCCGCGCTCGTGGGCGAGCAGCGGCCGCGCGCGTTCGCGACGCAGGCCTCCGAGGATCAGATCACCGAGCGCGCGGTGAAGCTGCTCGGCCGCTACTGGCCGCTGCAGGGCAGCTAGCCGAAGAACAGCTCCGCGGTCTCATACAGCGCGGGGTCGAGCAGCTTGGGCTCGCGCAGCGCGTCCTCGAGCGCGACCTCCACGATCTGCCCGCCGGCGAGGGCGACCATCGTGCCGAAGCGCCCCGCCGCGGCCGCCTCGAACGCGGCCACGCCGAAGCGCGTGGCGAGCACGCGGTCATACGCGACAGGCGTGCCGCCGCGCTGCACGTGCCCGAGGATCGTGGCGCGCGTTTCGAAGCCCGTACGGCGCTCGATCTCGCCCTCGAGCATCACGCCGATGCCGCCGAGCCGCGCATGCCCGAAGGCGTCCGCGCTCGTGCCCTCGCGCACCGCCAGTGTGCCCTCGCGCGGCGTCGCACCCTCCGCGACCACCACGATCGAGAAGCTGCGCCCGCGCGCGTGGCGTCGGCGCAGGTGGGCGACGACCTCCTCGATGTCGAAGGGGCGCTCCGGCACGAGGATCGCGTCGCCGCCCCCCGCGATGCCTGCGTGCGTGGCGATCCAGCCCGCGTGCCTGCCCATGACCTCGACCACCATCACGCGGTCGTGGGACTCCGCGGTGGTGTGCAGGCGGTCGATGGCGTCGGTCACGATCTGCACCGCGGTCTGGAAGCCGAACGTGACCTCTGTGCCGCCGAGGTCGTTGTCGATCGTCTTGGGCACGCCCACGATCGGCACCCCGTCGCGGTGCAGTCGCAGCGCGACGCCGAGCGTGTCCTCGCCGCCGATCGGGATCAGCACGTCCACGCCCGCGCTCGCCAGCGTGCTCGTCACCGCGGCCGTGCCATCCGCCCCGTCCGCGTAGGGGTTGGTGCGCGAGGTGCCGAGGATCGTGCCGCCGCGAGGCAGCAGGCCCGCGGTGCTCTGCAGGTCCAGCTCGATCGCGTTGCCGGTGAGCACGCCCGCCCAGCCGTGGCGGAAGCCGGTGAAGGAGTGCTCGCCGCCCGCCAGGCCGCTGCGCACGACCGCGCGGATGACCGCGTTCAGGCCGGGGCAGTCGCCGCCGCCGGTGAGCAGGCCGATGCGTGCCATGGCCGCTAGATCCCCTGGCCGGGCAGGTACTCGTTGGTGTACGGCGGCAGTTCCCGACCGGGCTGGTGGCGGAGCAGCCCATGCGTGTACATCCAGCTCGCGAACGCCGCCCAGGCCGAGGGTTCCTGCCAGCCGAAGGGGGCGCCGGACTTTGAAGGCATCGCCGCGGGCAGCGTCTGCGTGATCGATTCCAGCTGCAGCCTCGCTTCCAGCGACGGGTTCGCCGCCTGCACCTGCGCGGCCGCTGCCGCGGGGTCCTTGCGCACCGCGCGCTCGCCCTCGCCGAGGGCCTGCATGAACGCGCGGAGGTCCTGTCCGCGCGCGTGTGCCTCCTGTTCGCGCACCACGAGCACGAGCTCATCATACGGGGGCACCCCCGCGTCGTTGACCGGTATCACGGTGGCGGCGCGGTGGGCGAGGCGCAGCTGCAGCGCCTCGTAGTTCCAGTAGCCGCCGAGCGTCGCGTCGACCTTGCCGGAGAGCATCGCGGGCACGAGGTTGAAGCCCACGTCCACCTCCTTCACGCTCGACGGACTCACGCCGGCGCTCTGCAGGGCGGTGCGCAGCATCGCCGCCTGGTAGGGGATGCCCGCGGTGCCCACCGTCTTGCCGCGCAGCGCGGCCACGCTCGTGATGTGCGTGCCCGAGAGCGCGATGATCGAGGTCAGCGGGCGCTGCACGAGCGCGCCGATGGAGACCAGCTTGAGCCCCTGATCGCGCGCGAGCAGCAGCTCGGGCGCGTATGAGACGGCCATGTCGAGCTTGCCGGCCGCGAGCAGCTTCAGCGGTTCGGCCGCTTCCGCGGGCACCACCGGCTTCACGTCGAGGCCCACCGCGCGGAAGTCGCCGTGCGCGATCGCCTCGTACAGCGGCGCGTGGTCCGCGTTGGGGAACCAGTCGAGCATCACGGTGAATGTCTTCGCGCCCGGCGCGCTCAGCACGTCCTGCTTGGTTCCGCAGCCGGCTATCGCGAGAGCGCATGCGAGCGCGGCCGTCGTCGCGGCCAGCGCGCTGCGCCGCAGCCGGCGCGCGCCGCTCACGCCCGACCCCCGCGCGCGTTCGCGCTCCACGGCGCGAGCCGGCGCTCGGCGAGAGCGAGGCTGTAGAAGCAGGCGATCGCGAATCCGAACAGCAGCGCCGTCGCAGCATACGCGCGCGGCGTCTGGAAGCCGCCCGCGTCGAGGACGATCTCGCGCCCGAGCCCTGCGTACGCTTCCGTGGTGGGCGTGCTCGTCTCCGCGATGAACGCGCCGATCACGCCCACCGCCAGCGCGATGCGCGCGCCGCTCAGCGCCGCCGGCAGCGCCGCAGGGAGCTCGCCGAAGCGGAACGCCTGCCAGCGCGAGGCGTCCAGCGTGCGCAGCAGCTTGCGCTGCTCGGGGTCCACCGACGCGAGCCCGTCCACGGTCGTCACCAGCACGGGGAAGAAGCAGATCAGCGCGATCACGACCAGCTTCGGGAACAGCCCGAAGCCCCACCAGAACACGAGCAGCACCCCGATCACCGGGATCGGCACCGCCTGCGAGCCGACCGCCAGCGGATACACCGCGGCGCGCAGCAGCGGCGAGAGATGGATCGCGCTCGCGAGCGCGAGCCCGCACACGAGCGCGAGCCCGAGGCCGAGCACGACCTGCTCCGCGGTGACCGCGAAGTTGTGCGCGAGCAGGCCGCCGTTGCGCCACAGCGCGCCCGCCACCGCATGGGGAGCGGGCAGCAGCTCGCTCTGCACGCCCGTGAGATCGACGTAGAGCTCCCACGCGCCGAGCACGCACAGCGCCAGCAGTGCCGCGGGCGCCAGCTCCCGCAGCCCGCGTCTCACGCGACGGCCCCCTGCGCCAGCGCGCGCAGCGCCCGTCCGCGCAGCGCGATCACGGCGGGATCGCCAGCGGAGCGCGGCCGCTCGAGCTCGACCTCCAGCTGCGCCACCACGCGGCCGGGGCGCGGCGAGAGCACCGCGACGCGGTCCGCGAGCACGATCGCCTCCTCGACGTCGTGGGTGACGAGCACGACCGTGCGGGGCTCGCGTGCCAGCGCGCGCTCGAGCCAGCGCTGCATGTCCGCGCGCGTGAGCGCGTCGAGCGCGCCGAAGGGCTCGTCCAGGCACAGCAGCGCCTTGCCCGACAGCAGCGTGCGCACGAACGCCACGCGCTGGCGCATGCCGCCTGAGAGCTCGTGGGGGCGCGAGCGCTCGAAGCCCTGCAGGCCGAGCTCGAGAAACAGCTCGGCCGCCCGTTCGCGCGCGTGCGCCCGCGCGCAGCCCGCGATGCGCAGCGCGAGCGCAGCGTTGTCCAGGGCGTCGAGCCACGGCAGCAGCAGGTCGCGCTGGGGCATCAGCACCGCCGCCGGCGCGGTGATCGAGCCGCGCTGCGGCGCGCGCAGCCCGCACAGCAGTTCGAGCAGCGTCGTCTTGCCGCAGCCACTCGGCCCGACCACCGCGAGCAGCTGCCCCGCACGCGCGCTCAGCGACACATCCGCGAGCGCGTGCACGCCCGCGCCCGCGCGCGAGTCGTATGCGAGCGCGAGCTCGCGCACGACGACCTCCCCGGCCTGCGCGCGAGCTCCGCCGCGCTGGGCCTGCGCGCGCGCCGGAGCGCCTGTGCGAGATTCCAGTCCGGTGGTCATTAGCACTCCCTTCGCGGGCATTACCCCACAGGTTCGAAGGGTCGGCGCCGGAGGAAGACCGCTTCCCGTGCGCCATCTCAGCCGGCCTGTCCGCCAGCACCCCTGCTGTTGCGCTTCTCGAGCTCCGAGCAGCGATGCTAGCGAGCCGCGCCGAGGACCGGTCGCGTGAGCGCGCGCACGAAGTCCTCGAGCTGCGAGGTGGTCCAGCACTCGAACGCGGTGCAGCACTGCTCGTAGGCCGCGATCACCGAGTCGCCGTAGTTCCAGTACAGGCGCGGCTCGGGATTCAGCCAGAACGTGCGCCCGGCGCGCGAGGCGATCAGCGCGAACGCATCGGCGCGCGGGTCGCGGCCGTTGGTGCGCGCGTCGCCGAGCACGATCACGGTGGCGCGCGGATGCAGGTCGTCCTCGACCAGCTCGAGGAACTCCGACCACACGCGCCCGTAATCGGTGTAGCCCGAGATGTCCGCAACGCCCGCGTCGCTCGAGATGCGTTCGCTGACGGCCTTGAAGTTGCGCTCGCGTTCGAAGATGTCGGTCACCTCGGAGATGCGCTCGATGAACACGAACGAGCGCATCTTGCGGAAGGTGTCGTGCAGCGCGTGCAGCACCGACAGGAAGAACACCGACGCGCTCGTCACGCTCGTCGAGACGTCGCACAGCACGTAGATCTCCGGGCGCCGCGGGCGCCGCGGGCGGAACTTCAGCTCGACCGGCACGCCGCCCGTCTGCAGCGACGCGCGCATCGTGCGGCGCACGTCCACGTGCGCGTGGTGTCGGTGCCCGCGCGCCTGCTGCCCCTGTGTGGCAAGGCGCCTGCGCAGCTGCGCGACCACGCGGTGCACCGCCGCGAGGTCAGCCAGCGGGCCCGAGGGCAGCGCGCGGTCGAGCTCGCCGAGCGGCCGCGACGGCGGCAGCGTGCCGGTGCGCTCGATCTGCGCGCGCTCGAGCTCGCGCCGCAGCAGCGCCTCGAAGCGCCTGAGCGCATCGCGCGGGAGCCCGTCGCGGCGCGGATCGTCCTCGGGCAGCTCCGGCTGGGGCTCGGCGCGCAGCCCGAGCGCTCGGCGGATGCGCTGCACGTCCACGCCGATCACGCCCG
>Ga0209698_10005455_pt1 | contig 13744 bp, 9 predicted proteins | sample LitLauG_LLR_2012_FD_187203 | JGI IMG/M metagenome (GOLD analysis project Ga0209698, IMG submission 187203) | Freshwater sediment microbial communities from Pennsylvania, USA - Little Laurel Run_MetaG_LLR_2012 (SPAdes) (version 2) | ecosystem: Environmental > Aquatic > Freshwater > Creek >... | reverse complement strand
TCGATGAAGGCGCGTCCTGCGGCGCGAACCAGATCGGCCACCTCAAGCGGCGGCCGGTTCATCTACGGGTTCTGCTGTGATTTATCTTTCAGCTTGAGCGAGTCCAGCGGACTGGCGGTGGCGTTGAGATGCCGTCGCGAGAGATGAAGATAGATCGTGGTTTCCTTCAAATCGTGATGTCCCAGGAGCAGTTGAATGGTGCGCAGGTCGGCTCCGTTTTCTAGCAAGTGCGTAGCGAAACAATGTCTCAGCGTGTGGGGATGAACCCGGTTCTGCAGTCCCGCCCGCTGGGCAGCACGTTGGCACGCATACCACACGGCTCGGGGAGTGATGGGACGATTGGAGGTGTGCCGGGATCCGCCCGGAAATAACCACTCCGTGGGTTTGCGCTTCAGGCTACGCCAGTAGTCGCGCAAGGCGTCGAGCAGCCTGGGACTGAGCATGACATCGCGGTCCTGGCGCCCTTTGCCACGGCGGATGTGGATCACCATGCGGCGGCTGTCGATATCGGAAATTTGCAAGCGAGCCAACTCAGCGCGCCGTATTCCCGTGCCATAGAGCGTCATCAACACCATGCGATGAAACCGAGTCTGGGACGAGTCGATGAGGTGGGCCACTTCTTCCGGGCTCAGGATGCTGGGCAGGGAGCGCGTCTTCTTCGGATAAGGGGTAACGGCCACGCTCCAAGCTTTCTTGATCGTCTGCGTGTAAAAGAACCGCAGAGCCGCAAGCCGTTGTGTCACGGTGGACGCGGCTAGCTTTCTCTCGCGGAACAGGTACGCTTGGTACTGGCGGATGTGCTCAGGAGTGAGCTGATCGGGAGGGCGGTGAAAGTGACGCGCAAAGTCCGCGAGCGTCTGGATGTAGCAGTCGATGGTAGTCTGAGCATAATTACGACGCTCGAGTTCTTCGACCATCATTTTGCGAAGGTGGGTCATAGGTGTTCTCCTTATGACCCAACCTTATTCGCTCACACACAACCGCTGACACCGGACGCGCGAAAGCGTCTGCCGCTAAGGCTTCGTTCAAACTGCGTTATGGGAAGTTGCTTTCCGCCTGAACTCCAAACCCTAAGTCAGCGCTTATGGGGCAATGCCCTTGGGGGCAATGCCCTTGGGGCGATGCCCTGGGGCATCGCCCAATAGGCGCTAACCTAAGCGACATGACCCTTGAAATGGCTCGGAGCGTGCTGTTTCGGACAAACTGCTCGGGATACCTTTACTTTGCAGCCGTTGGCTCATCGTGCTGAACCTGTGCTTGGGGAGTCTTTGGGATCACAGTGAAAAAGGCGCCCATTTCTGCGAGCACTATTTTATTAACTGAAGCCAAAAGGGTGGTAGTCGCTTTTTCCAGTATGTCTGTAATCTTGGTCAGATCGGTAAGCGATCTAGCCTTGGCTATTTCGATTTCCCATGCGCCGATCAGTGCCTCAATCTCAACAATTGCTTGACTGTATTCGCGCCAAAGCCTTGTCCATTGAGTTGACTCGCGGATGCCGCTAATCAATGCGATCAAGAGAGACAGGATCGATACGATCAAGCCGTTCCCCCAATGGTCCTTGAACGGATGGTTTGCCACTAGCGGAATTATCAGGCTTAGCAACAGGATTGTATGTCCGCTGTACTCAGCAGCACGCCGCTTTGATTTGACGTGATCAATATAGAAATCGAGCCGATGCTTCACAGGACCATCCTTTATCGCTTGGTACGGTTCCAACAACTGCTTTAAAGTCTTTAGGTTCCATGGCAATCCTCCTTGCGCTGTACATTGCCCGATTGAACGTTTGCGGCGCCTCACCGGGGGCGCCCCAGCAAGTCGATAATCCTACGAGCAAACACATTGCAGTGGCCGCTGCTGCGCCCTGTCACGAGATCCCCATCTACCACCACATCTTCATTGACATAGAGCGCACCCGTATTTCTGGCGTCGCCGATTAGATTGTTGTTTACAACAACCCGCCGACCTCGCACCAATTCCGGCGCGGGAGCCATTAACCACATACCATGGCAAATGATGCCTTTTACGATGCTTTTTTCGGCAAAAGCCCGCTTCAGGAACTGAGTGGCGGGTGGCAGCTTATTGACATTTTCGGTATAGCGGAGCCAGTCAGAAACCATGCCTCCGGGAACAACAATCGCATCGAAGGTGCGCAGGGTTCTATGATCTAGATTCTCGAAACTCTCGCTGCACTCGAAAGGAGCTCCAAACTCGCGACCCTTGAACTGCACCTTGCGCTTTCCCCACAGGCGGGTCAAGAAGTGAACCTTCATTCCTTCTTCGGCAAAGCGATATTCGTAGTAATAAATTTCCCGCTCCTCGAACTCATTCTCGATCAGAATGCCTATCTTTTTGCCTTGCACTTTGACGTCAGCATTTCGGCTCACGGAAGCATGCTCCTCGATGACGGGTCGGCGCAGGGCAGAGGGAAGGAATGGCCCTGACTTCAACCAGCGACCGTAGCCTACACTCACTTGAATAAGGGATCCGTAGCGTTTAGGTGCTGTTCGGGTTTCGTAACAAATCACATCGTCCAGTAGGAGGATTACGGCCCGAAACGTGACTCGGCCTTTAAAGCAATTTGGACTTGAAGAGGTGCGCCGACTTCCCAAAGCTGTGGGTCGTTTCCGGTTTGCCGTTCTTAACCGGCCAATGTCTCTGAATCGCATGTCAGAGGTTCAGTCCGGAGCGGTCTTAGATAGCGAGTAGGAGTTTTCTCCTTCAGTTGGTCTGTTCACTTCAGGCGGAGGGATCGCCGGTCCGACTGAGTAGCCGATCGGGAATTGATGCGTGTCAGGGTTTGTTTAACGGTCGAGTTCGAGCTCTGACGACCTGTATCTATAACGCACGGCAGTCGCGGTGAACAAGCTGTAATTCAAGCCGAAGCGGCGCGTGGTCTGCTCAGTAGAGAGACGGCAAGATCGGCACCGAACGGCACAATATTCTACACACAATAAAAATGGGCCGGTTATGCCGACCAATCGACCGCAATGACCCGGTCTGCGCTATCCATTGCACCCACCACGACCCTCATGTAGCTTTTCTGCATGAAAGTCATGCTGTTTCTTACCGTCGTCGTCGTATGGTAAGTGTCAGAGCAAACACACGGTTGACAGATTGAATCCGCAAGACAAGAACCGGATGTGCTAATAACCGCTCGTCCGAGTCTGTAGTGGGGCAACCACTAACGGTTGTTCCTGCCGTGACGCCAGCTATTCGATTGAGCTGCCACCCAGTCTCAGAAACTGAGCTTCAGTCCGAACTGCAGCTGGCGCGGGTTGAACGTGCCGCTCGCTTGGCCGAATAGCTGATCGTTCCAATTGTTGTCGCCCAGCTGGAAGTTGGTGTGATTGGAAATGTTGAACGCTTCTGCGCGGAATTGCAGGCCGAAGCGGTCGGAAAGCTGGAAGGTCTTGAAGATGGAAGTATCTACTGCCCAGTATCCCGGCCCTACAAACGTGTTGCGACCCAGATTGCCCACGCAACCCAGGCAGGGCGCAGTAAAGAATGTGTCAGGGAGGTTGAAGCCGTCGGCCCATTGGGCGTGAGTCGCATTCACATGGTTCACCATCGCGTTCGGACGGTCATTTGCTACCCCGTCCAAGTTGTAGTCCGATCCCACATTGAAACAGTTGGCCGGATCGAAGCTGGCCGGGGCGCACGGTCCTCCTCGATTCCCGTTCTTGTCCCTTAATTTCGGGCCGGCAAACGGGCCCCCACGGAATGGGGACCAATGGGCGCCGCTCTGGAACGACCAGATTCCGTTCGATTGCCATCCGCCCAGAACCATCCCCAGCGCTCCATGAGCCTTTTGGAAGAACGGCAACTCCCAGACGTAGTTGAAGGTAAGCCGCTGACGGATGTCGAAGACGGAGTTGCCACGGTCCAAACTCGGAAGGGTCACGTCGGTGCTTACGTTATCGCCCGCCGCAAAGCCGTTCGCCGAAGTTCCTCTGTTGCTCCAAGTCGATCCGGAATCAATCGCGTGGCTCCAGGTATAGTTCCCACTAATTTGTAACCCGTGACTCATGCGCTTCTGCACGGACAGCTGCAGGCCATGATAGATGGAGTTCCCGGCGTTCTCCCAAACCCGAAGGAATCCGTGATTAGGGTTGAGCCGGCCTGCGGGATTGATTGCGAATCCATTAGGGTCCACATTGGTGTTGACCTGGCTGCATAGTTTGCGGCCAAAAGTGTCGGTGACGCAGGTTCCTTCCGGCAGCAGCGCTCCTGGGATGCGATTGACTGCTTCCGCTCGAAACAGTTTGTGGCCGGCCGTACCTACATAGTTGAGTTGAGCGACGATTCCAGCGCGAATTTGATGCTGTACTCCAATAAACCAATTCTCGACATAGGGGTCTCGAATCCCCTCGGGAAACACGATGGCCGTGTTGGCCGCGATATGGGGATTCGACGGATCCCAACCCGATATGTTTCCTGTGGCCTGCGCCCCACTCCCGGAATGCTGGTCCGGCGGAGCGGGCCCCACGAAGCGGGGAGCGCCGCCTCCAACCGGCCCGTACACAACCTGGCTGACGTCACCACCCAGAAAGTTAACCGCGCTGTCCACGGAATAGTAGGGCGGGTTCCAGCGTGTATCGGAAAGAGGGTTGTAGAGTGTCCCCTCGTAGGAGAGCCCAAAGCCACCCCGCAAGGAGGTCCGGCCGTGTCCAAAGACATCCCAGGCAAAACCGATTCTTGGCCCAAAATTATTGTGATCGCCAGCTCCGAGAGAGGAAGCAGGTGCGAAACCGCCAGGACCGCACGCCCCAGCCAGGGGCGCCCGTGGATTCCCGTGACACGGTGTGCTGGCATCCTTGATCTGGCCGGCGCCGGTGGTAATGTTGTCGATCAAGTTCTTCCCGGGCCCCTTCAGGAAGGTCGTGGTCAGATGGTTCAGTTCGGTGTGGCGCGTGAAGAGGTCATAGCGCAGGCCGAGACTCACCGTTAGTTGTCGGCTGACCTTCCAATCGTCTTGAACGTAGGCGCCTACCTCCCAGTTGCGCCAGTGCCGGATATTGGTCTCCAGGTGGGCAGGCGTGGTTCCGCTGAATTCTGGATTGACTCCGGCGGATTCGAAGTAGGGAACATCGGTCGCGAAGAACAGAGGATCGAGGAATCCGTACGAAGGTCGCGCCAGATTGAAATCGCCATTATCTATGTTGCGGCGCACGTCGACGCCTGCCTTTAGATTGTGTTTGCCCCGGTTGACCGACACCATGTCGGCGTATGTGTAGATGTTCTCGCGAAATGTCTGCGGAAAACCATTGGTAGAACCGAACCCCAGAGTAATGTTGTCGCCGAGATCGATCCCAGGTACACCGGGGCGATTCACGCTGACATCGTTTCTATTCCCTGCGTATCCTGTCCGGAGTTCATTGAGGACGGTTGGACCAAAGATATAGATGTAGCTGAACTGAAAATTAGGTGTTGTCGCCTTAGAAGGATTCAGGAAGCCGCGAACGAGATCGCTGCCTGTGTACTGATCCCTTGACCTTGCCCAGTTGAACTGGGTGAACAGCCGATCCCTAGAACCCGGGTTGAAATCGAGGCGCAGCGAGGCTTCGTTGCCGTTGAACAGGTTTCCTTCCACTTGCGACTTGGTGACACTGATCACTTGTTCCAGAAACGTATCGTCGCGGTTGAAAGCACCCGCGTGCGGCAATGCAAAAGGTGAGCCTCCTAGACAACCGCCATCGTCCGGCGCTCCATTCATCTTGTCAATGTCGGCCTGCTCCACTCCAAACAACTGCGCAAATCGGCTCGACAGAGCAGCCGCGGCGGCAGGATTGATGCTGCTTGGGTCGAGGCTTCCGGGGCACAGATACTCCGCGAAACTGGAAAAGCCGGACCCCGAGAACGGGTCGTGGGGGCCGGACACGTAATCCCGAAGCGTCATCAGTGGCGTCCCCTGGGTTGAGGGCGCGAAGTTCTTGTACAAAAGCGCGGCTACGGAGTCTGGTAAGGCCGCAGTCGCGGCGCCGCGGAACTGCTGTGACTCCACCTCTACCGGCCCCGCGCTCGACGTCAGAAATCGGTCTCCCTGGTAAGCCCCAAAGAAAAAGATCTTGTTTCTTATGATTGCTCCGCCGACGGTTCCGCCGAACTGGTTCAGGCGCAACGGAGTTTTCTTGCGGTCGGCTGGACTTGGAACATGATTCGCAAAAAAGGGGTTGGCATCTAGAGCATCGTTGCGAAAATATCCCCATGCGCTGCCGTGCAGCTGGTTGGTGCCGGATTTCGTGACCAGGCTGGTGATGGCTCCGGCACTGTTGCTGAACTCGGCTGAATTGTTCAGCGTCACCAGTTGAAACTCCTGAACCGTGTCCTGTATCGGTTGGTTAATTGGGCCGCCACTCAGGCCCTTGTTCGACACACCGTTGATAAGGAATCCATTGAAGTTTTCCCGGACACCGTTGACCACCGTGTTGGCACCGTTCTCAAATATTACTCCGCGTACGTTAGTCGCGCCCGGAGCATATTGGATCAGGTCATACACGTTCCTTCCGTTCAGAGGCAGGTTGGCAATCATGGTGGAATCCACAGTCTGGGAAAGCCGGGCATTCTCAGTGTTCACCGGCACCGCCGAGTCGCTCACTTCCATGGTTTCGTCCGCCGCTCCCACCTGCAACTTGAAGTCGGCGCGCACCACCGTACCCACGTTTAGGATCAAGGCTCCGCTGGTGGTGGTTCGGAAGCCTGGCATTTCCACCGAGATCTGGTATTGCCCCATGATCAGTTCCCGCCCCTTGTAGATTCCGTCCTCGTTGCTGCGCACCTCCAGCGTGAAGCCCGTCGCCAAATTGTGGATGACGACGCGCGCCTGGTTGACGACGGCGTCGGAAGGGTCAGTAATCAGACCGGTGAATTCGCCGTTCTGCACCTGGGACGACGCTGGGAGGCCGAAGGCGATCAACGCCAGAATGCAAGCGCCGCGGAACACTCGACTAGTCATAGTCCCTCTGTCTGGGGAAGACTCAGGATCGGCCTGGCGCTAGAATGAGGCCCGGCGTGAGGTCTAGCTTAGCGAGCCCCAAGAACTGGATCTCCTCACTTCGTGTCAGGACTATAACACTCATTTCTCTAGATAGGGCAGGAAAGCGTACACGGTTCGGGCATTGAGGATTGCTTGTCGGCCATGAGCACATGCCACCCTCTCCTGCATTGCCTTGCAGTCTGTCTGGGCCTAACATCCGCGAGCATGATCGGTCGAACCATCTCCCATTACCGCGTTCTGCGAGAGCTGGGCAGTGGCGGCACGGGTGTGGTGTATGAGGCCGAGGATACGAAGCTCGGTCGCAGTGTAACCCTCTGACATCTCACCAAATGGGTCGGAGCTGTTAATTGGGCAATTTGAGACGAACCCAATACATGTACTGCCTCTACCGCCGGCTTACCCCGACGAGTAAGAGACATTCTCGCCCATGATGCCACCTTGTCGCCGAACGGAGAACAAATCGCCTATCCGCGCGGTAACGAACTGTTCGTGGCAAAGCGCTACGGCAGCTGCCAGTCCAGCGCGTAGATTTCAAATGTGCTGATGTCCCGCAGTGCCAGTGGAGAATCATCGGGAGCTAGGCCGGTCCAGGAGGTGGGGCCTGGCGACGGTGGCCGCTTCACGTCCTTCAAGCTGGCCACGCGTTCCAGCTTGTGATCTTTGATTTGCACGCGATAGAAGGCCGGCTCACCTTCCGTTGTGAAGTCGAAGTGGACATATTCTCCATCATGCGACCACACTGGATGGAATGCCGCCATTTGGGTCAACACGGTCCATTTCTGGGCTTTCACATCGAACAGCATGAGACGGCCCCCAAAAGAATGAGCGGCAATGTAGTTGCCGTCCGGCGAAACTCTGGGCCGCCCCAAACCTTGAGAACCGTTCATGGTGGTGAGTTGTTTGGTCTTCAAGTTCAGTCGATAGATGGCACTCGCAGGAACTTGCGCCGAGTCAGTTGGCCAATTTCCGTAGAACAGCGAATCACCGTCCGCCGACCAGGTGGGGGAAAATTCGTCGCGATCGCCGTGGGAAACTTCTTCGAGCGCTCCACCATCGGCCGACACGATGTAGACGTGCAAGGGCTTGCTGGGCATGTTGGCACCGAATGCGATCTGCTTCCCGTCGGGCGACCATTGAGGCTGCTGCCCCGTCATTGGGGAACTCGTGAGCTGAAGCCGCTCCGTACCGTCCAGTTTGCTGCGCCACACAGCTCCGTCCGGGAAACTTACATAGGCGACCCATTGTCCATCCTTGGAAAAATCTAGTTGCGTCGCGGATATTCCTGAAAGATACGGCACGAACTGCTGAGACTTGGCATCGTAGCGCACCAGTTGACCCTGGGAGGCTCCCTGAATTGCAAAAAGCTTCTTCCCGTCGCGGCTCGGCACCGCACTGAACATGGAGCCTGGGCCGGTGGTCAACTGAACTGGGTCTGGGTTGTGGCGGCGTAGAAATCCACTCTTTTCCCGGATCGCCCAAAGGCTACCTGTGTTGGCAGCGTGTTGGGACTCAAAGACGAAGTACCTCCCGTCCGGAGTCCAGTTGCCGCAGCACTCGGAGGGCGGACTGCTCCAAGCGGGCAGCAAGGGTCGCAAGCCGGTGCCGTCAGAGGCTAGCTCCCACAACGACGACGAGCCGGTTTTCGAATCGTTCATTGTGAACCGCAGAACTCTTCCGTCGGGCGACCAGCGTGGCCACAAAGCGGGACCTGTTAGAGTCGCCAGGCGGCGGGTATCGCTGCCGTCGCGCTTTACCAAGAACAGTTCATTGCCGCGGGCATATAAGATTTGTTCTCCGTTCGGCGACCAGGTGGCATCATCGGCGAGAATGCCTCCCACCCGTCGGGGCAAGCCGGCGGGTAGTGGCAAAATGTATATAGGGTTCGACTCAGATTGCCCAATCAACAGCTCCGACCCGTTCGGCGAGATATCCGCAAGTTGAATGTCATCGAAGTGTGAGTCAATGGCGGCCGTTTCCCCACCCGAGGTGGAGACTTCCGCAATTGTCCATCCCGCCTTCTTGGGCATCATGAAGTAAAGGCGCGAGCCATCAGTCACCAACGGAGGATACTTCCGCTCCCTATCGTGGGTTAGAGGCGTGTAGCTCAGCACTTTTGGTGGCGGCAGAGGCGTTAGAAACCAGAACGCTACTTCCGCGAGCCCAATCACAGGCAGGCCCAGCAGGGCGAGCCACCGTAGTCGCGGCCAACGATGGGGCTCGGCAGCTCTAGATCTTGGCATAGCCACGGATGGCTGGGATGCGCTTTGCCGCTTGAGTCGCTTGAGGTCGGTACGCATCTCGGCCGCGCTCTGATAGCGCATATCGCGATCTTTTTCGAGTGCCTTGTCCACGATCTCGACAAATTTCTCGGGCAGCTCAGGACGCTGTAGCGGAGGTGGGTTCTTGTTCAGAATCGCTTCAAAGATTACTGCAGAACTGTTGCCGGTAAATGGCGGCCGGCCCGTAGCCATTTCGTATAGAAGCGCTCCAAAGGAGAACAGGTCCGTTCGAGCATCGAGTTCTTCCGCCCGTGCCTGTTCGGGAGACATGTAGGCGACGGTACCGATGGCCGCGCCGGGACTCGTCAGCTGTTCCTCCATCAGGCTGACTGTGGCTGGAACGGTTGGATGTTCGACGATTCCTCCGGGCGTCTTCTTCACAAGCCCGAAATCCAAAATCTTGGCTTGGCCGCGGTTGGTTACAAAGATGTTTCCCGGTTTGATGTCACGATGGACAATGCCTTTCGCATGAGCCGCATCCAGCGCGTCGGCAATTTGGATGGCCAGTTCGAGCAGAAGGTCCGCTGGCAGAGGCTTTCCGTCGATTCGACGCTGCAGGGTCTGGCCCTCGAGCAGTTCCATGGCGATGAAGAGCTCGCCGTCGGACTCCACAATCTCATGGATCGAACAGATGTTGGGATGATTGAGCGAAGACGCCGCGCGGGCTTCGCGGCGAAGACGCTCCAGCGACTGTGGGTCCTGGGCAACATCTGCGGGAAGGAACTTGAGAGCGACAAAGCGCCCGAGCGCAGTATCTTCGGCCCGATAGACAACACCCATGCCGCCATGGCCCAGCTTCTCCAGCACGCGAAAATGGGATATCACCGTGCCGACGGATACCGGATCAGCTTCGGGACGAAGAGATTTGTCTTCGGCGATTAGTTGTGCCGCCACCTGGAATGCCGGCGCTTCAATGAAGCCCTCCGCGGACTCTTCATGGGCCAGTAGTGACTCCACTTCGCGGCGCAGTTCCACATCGAGCCCGCAAGCATCTCGCAGAAATGCAGCACGCTGGCGTGAGGCTAGTTTTAGCGCGCCGTGATACAACTCCTCAACCTGACGCCAGCGCTCAGTATCCATGCGGCTTGGCTCCACTGAGATCACGCAAGAGCCACACCTTGGCCAGTCTCCAGTCCCGCATTACCGTCTCTTTGGACACCTTCAACACTTCGGCAGTCTCCTTGACGTCGAGACCGCCAAAGAACCGCAACTCCACCACGCGCCCCTTTCTTTCATCCACCATAGCAAGACGCTTTAACGCATCGTCCAGCGCGACCAGGTCGCTGCCCGGCTGTGAACCGACCACAAGCGTCTCATCTAAAGGCACGGGAATTGCGCCTCCGCCTCGCTTCTGGTAACGGCGGGAGCGCGCGAAATCCGTCAAGATCCTTCGCATCAGCTGAGCGCAAATGCCAAAAAAATGGGCGCGGTTTTGCCAATCCATCTGTCGGGCGTCAATCAGCCGCAGATACACCTCGTTGATGAGTGCCGTAGCCTGGAGGGTGTGACCGGTCCGTTCCCCGGCCATGTAATGCCGCGCTGCGCGGTGCAATTCCCGGAAGACGAGTGGAGTCAGCTTTTGGAGCGCCTCTTCGTCTCCCGCGCTCCACGCCTGGAGCAGTCCGGTAACTTCATGCGACGGAGGCGCATCCATATAAACCTCTTAGACTGTTTGGTTTAGCCCCACGCGTCCCCAGCGTATCACAGGGGGCAAACCTTCCCATGGGTAATTCTTGAAGAGCCGAATTTTTCTTTGCAGTTTTTCCCCGCAATTCCCGCTTTACAGAGTGCACGACCAGAACGCACAGGAGGTGCGAGATGAAAACTTTGACACTTGCAGCATTCGCAGCGTGGTCTGCTTTCGCCATGCTCATCTTTCCAGTGATGGGGAGAGCGCAGTCCACTATTTGCACGATTTCATTAACCCCGAGCACGTCATCTCCTCAGCTCGTCGGTCAGCGGGTGGTTTGGACCGCGACGGCCACCAATTGCGGAGCCGCGCCCGTTTACCAGTACAAAGTCGCGATCGCCAGCGCCAGTCCCAAGTTCCGGATGGCGCGCGACTTCAGTCTTGCCAACACACTCGCGTGGGGGCCTCTGCAAGAGGGATCCTACGCCGTGATGGTCACGGTCAAGGGCAGTTTCAACTCTGGAGATTCGACTTCCGCTGTTGTCTCGTTCGCGATCCACACGCTTGTAACAGGGGGCCAAGCGGTCGTTACTCCAACGCTCAACCCGCTAGTGGCTCTGTATAGTGCACCGCCCTGTGATGACGGATCAATCTACGTTAAGTTCAGACCCGTATCGGACACCAACGACTTGCCGTGGAAGACCACCAACACGCTGCCTTGCGCACACGGCCAGAGCAGAAACTTCCTGGTAGCAGGCATGTTGGCCAATACGTCCTACGAAATGGCGCACGTAACTTGCGATGAATCTTTGTCGACTTCGCTGTTCTTCACAACCGGAACGCCACCACCCTCGCTGAATTTTCCGTCCTTTGTTGTTCTCCAGCCGTCTGGCCCGAGAAGCGACCTTAGCCAGGATGTGGTCTACCACAACTTCACTGGAAGACCTCAACCGAATGCCGTCAACCTGGTTGCGACGGACTTGCTCGGCCGGGTCGAATGGTATAGCGATCCATTGCAGTCGGGTCTGAGCAATGGAGCTCCCGGCGTCCTCGAACCAGGAGGTACCATCTTTTTCCTAGGGCGGGATAGCAATCGGAAGCTGGGCTTCAACGTGCTTCGCGAGACCGATCTGGCGGGAAACTCACTACGCGAAACGAACATTGACGCCGTCAACGCCCAACTGAGCGCAAAGGGCCAAGGGATTATTTACGGGTTTCACCACGAAATCCTGCGCCTACCGAATGGAAACATAGCTACGCTTGGTTGGAATCTGAGAACAGTAAACATCGGTGGAACGCCCACGCCATACGCAGGCCAACTTCTCATGGTGCTGGACAAAGACTTTCAGGTGATCTGGACCTGGGATGCATTTGATCATCTGGATGTAAATCGCGGCCCCATCCTGGGCGATGTGTGCTCAGGCGCGCCGTGCCCAATTCCGGGAGCGGTGGACTGGTTGCACGCGAACTCCATTGCCTGGTCCGCTGAGGACAGCAACCTCTTGATATCCCTCCGTCATCAGGCTTGGGAGATCAAGATCGACTACGACCGCGGGGCCGGCGACGGGCACATCATCTGGCGATTAGGGAAAGATGGGGATTTCGGAATTGTTTCTACGGATCCGAGCCCATGGTTTTCCTACCAGCACAATGTGCACTATCTGGATAAGAAGACGCTGCTTCTCTTCGACAATGGCAACGTTCGTTGTTTCGGGATCACGGTTTGTAATAGCCGAGGACAGACTTGGACCATCGACGAGAAAACAATGATGGCCACCCCGAAACTCAACGTCGATTTGGGGAACTTCTCCGGTGCTCTAGGAAGTGCCGAGAGGTTGCCAAACGGAAACTTTGTCTTCACGTCGGGTTTTCTGGACACGGGCGGGGAGTCCATGGAGGTGAGCCGTGATGGGACCAAGGAGTATGTGCTGCAAGGCGGAGGTCTTGAGTACCGCACGTACCGAATGGCAGATTTGTATGACGGCATCCGCAAATAAGGGCACGGTGGAGCCATGCATCTATGTCGGGGACGGTACCAGCCAATCGTACGCAGGCCTCTAACATGATGTACCATAGCTTTTAAGGTAGCATTACTTCCTCACCGGCTTCGCAAGAAGCCGGTCTTTCTGATCCATTGCCCGGGACGGAAAATGTCCAAGGGCCGCCGGTCTTCTGGTCCCCGGATAGCCGATTCATCGCATTTCAAGCAGGGAGCAAGCTGAAGAAGATCGACGTTTCCGGCGGCCCTCCGCAAGATATCTGCGATGCCTCGGTCCTGATCCTCGGCGGCGCTTGGAACCGGGACGGCGTAGTCATTTTCGGCACCGACGGGAATGGCGTTATGCAAGTTCCTGCTGCGGGCGGCGTCCCTACTTTGCTTACGACCGCGGGAGGGCACAACGAAGCCCACGCATTTCCGTCGTTCCTGCAGGACGGGCGGCATTTCTTTTATCTGAGAGCATCCGAGACTCCCGGTATTTATCTCGGGTCACTCGACGTTTAGCCCGAACAACAGAACTCCAGGCGAATACTCTCTACGTCGCTGATGGCAGTCTATACGACGTCCCCTGACCCTAGGATCGGACGCTTGTTTTTCCTGCGTGAGGGCACCTTGCTGGCCCAGGCGTTCGATGAGAGGAGCCTGCAACTGCAGGGCGATCCGATCCCTGTTGCCGAACGGGTTGGGAGCCTGTTCCTCTCTGGACAGTTTTCCGTGTCGCCAAGCGGCGTGTTGGCTTTTCGTGGCGGAAAAACGGCACTTTGGCTTTCGCGACTCAGCTGGTTTGACCGGCAGGGCAGACAGTTGGGCAATGTTGGGGATACTGGAACGTATTCATACAT
>Ga0209698_10005454_pt1 | contig 13745 bp, 11 predicted proteins | sample LitLauG_LLR_2012_FD_187203 | JGI IMG/M metagenome (GOLD analysis project Ga0209698, IMG submission 187203) | Freshwater sediment microbial communities from Pennsylvania, USA - Little Laurel Run_MetaG_LLR_2012 (SPAdes) (version 2) | ecosystem: Environmental > Aquatic > Freshwater > Creek >... | reverse complement strand
CCCCCCACTCCGGCCAGCATGTTCTTTATAAAACGCTCATGTCCGGGCACATCCACGAAACCCAGGCGGAGCAGAGGCGTCAATTGCAAATGAGCGAATCCGAGGTCAATGGTGATGCCACGCCGTTTTTCTTCCTCCAGCCGGTCCGCATCGATCCCCGTCAGAGCCTTTACCAGCGCTGTCTTTCCGTGGTCGATATGGCCGGCGGTGCCGACGACAATGTTCTTCATCCTCGTTCCCATCCTACTACCGGCGCAGACGACCACGTTTCACGCAGGCGTGACCATGGTCAACGTCGATGCCGCCGTGATCGATTCTGCCGGACGTTCGCTTCCCGGTCTCGGCCCGAACGATTTTGAAGTCTATGATAAGAACACGCCCCGGAAGATCGTCTACTTCGAGCACGAATCCGATCCCCTGGACCTTCTGCTGTTGCTCGACGTGAGCGGCAGTATGCACCGCTCGCTGGCGGAATTGGCCTCGACCGCGCGGGCCGCTTTGCGCCCGCTGGGCTCGGGCGACCACGTGGCTGTCATGCTGTTCGCGCGCACCTCGGCCCTGCGCCAACCCTTTACTTCCGATTTCGACGCCGTCGCGGGAGAGATTCGCACTGCGATCGATACCCCCGATCTGGGAACCGGAACCGCCATCAACGCCGCCATCGTGGCCGCCGCCGCGCAGATCGGCCGCCAGTCCTCGAAGGCGCGGCGCGCCATCCTGATCGTCACCGATAACCTCAGCCTCAACTATCGGATCTCCGACGAACAGGTGCTAAAGGAATTGTATGGGGCCGATGCCACCCTCAACGCCATCCTGATTGGCAAGCAGCGTCGTCCGCCCCTGCCCAAGCCCGGGGTTCCCCTTAATACCGATTTCACACCCTCCGATGTGTTCAAGCTGGCCGATAAAACCGGCGGGGAAGCCATGGAATCGCGCAAGGCGAGCGAGTCCTTTCAATTCATGATTGAGCGCATCCGTTCCCGTTATCGCCTTCAATATGAGGCGCCGGCGGCCGTTCCCGGTGAGTTCCGCCCGGTACGCGTCCAACTCGCCCCCGCCGCGCGCAACCACCACCCCAACGCCGCGATTCGGGCGCGGGCCGGATACTACGTCCCGGAGTGAAGTAAGGTGGGGCCGTGGCCTTCCCCCTTTCTACTCCATGGCGGGGAGCAAGTGCTCTAAATGATCTGCAAACCAAGTACCTGCGCCAGAACCATTGCCTGAGCGGGAGTAACGATCGCGCCCCGCAAATCGTTTATCCCCACCAGCAAGCCTTCGAGCTCGGACTTGCGAAAATCCGTGTTCTGTAGCTTCGCTCCATGGAGATCGGCCCGAGTCAGGTTGCACGACCGAAAAACCGACCCGGACAGGTCTGCATTTTGAAGATCGGCCTCCTCCCAGTTGCACCCGTCGAATTCGCTAGTCCTAAACCTTCCACCCTGAAACTGTGCATAACGCACGTCTCCGTTCCGGATTAACACGTCTTGCCAATCGAGAGCAGTCGCGGTAAAGCCTGTAAGCCGGCAATCGACGAATTCCACTCTGGCGAGGGCGAAGCGATGCGCACGAATGTTCGCGAGGTCGCAACCTACCAGCCGAACGTCCTTCCATACCACGGATCCGAATTGTCCGCCGGCAAGTTGGACGCGCTCCAGAACAGAGCCCTGGATGCGAAGAGTGTTGACTCTGAGGTGGCTTCGTTCCAGGTCTTGCAGGCGCTGATCCTGAATTGTGACGAACTCGGCGTCCGCGAACGAACGGCCGGGTTCTCCGGCAGATTCGAGTTCGACGGGGAGATCGGGTGCGTCGCGCCGGAAGACGGCTGGCTTCTTGCCGATCGCTGGTTTCATGGGAACCTCTTGCGGCGTCAGAAGGGCTTCGCCGGTTTCGCGGATCTGGTCCGCGTGGCGGCGGGCATGGCCGTCGATCAGTTGGATCAGTTCCGCGCCGTTCACCTTTCCGAAATAAGGGTGCTTCGCGCCAATGGAGTACAGAGCGTCACCACGCTCCTGGACCAACTGAACGCTGCGGTCCCGGACGGCTTCGAATTCGGCCAGGGCCGCGGCCAAGGTGCCGAAGCGGCCGCGCGGGCGGACCACGTCAGGGGCTTCCACCTTGGTAAGGCGATTCCTAATCGTCATGAAAAGCCGCATCTCCTTCTCGGAGTTGCGGTGGGGTGCGACTGCTGTTCCACTCGATATCCAGCTCAGGTAACGGTCCTCGACGGCAGTCACGTGCTCAATACATTCCAGAACGGACCAGCTATTGGGGGCAGGTTTGGCGGAAGCTTGCTCCGGGGAGATTTCGCGAGCGGCATCGAGGAAATCCCGGCGACCCGCTTCGAGGATCGCGATGAGCCCCATAGGGACCAGTGTATTCCAGGGGAAAGGGGGCGCTCCGGGGGCCGCCGCGGGAGTCGTGGGTCCTGCCTGGCCGGCTGATCATCGCCGTCGCTCGCGGCCAGTTGAGTTAAGGACTGGCTGCTGAGGTTCGGCTACAGCCAGCGCCAGCGGTATCGGTCCCGAGCCTCGCGTGCCGCGCGGCGCGCCTCTGCGGCGGCTTGCCGCGCTTCGCGGGATGCTTCCCGCTGCGCTTCGCGGATTTCGCGGTCCGCTTCGCGCCACGCGCGCCGGGCCTCCTCAGACGCCTCGCGGCCGGCGCGCCAGGCTTCCTCTTGCGCGGATCGAGCTTCCCGCTGGGCTTCGATGCGGACACGCCGCGCTTCCTCCCGGGCAAAGCGGCCTTCATCCCGCCAGTCGCAGAACGCGAAAAATGGCACTAATAACAGCAGCGCCAGGAATCCAATCTTCGCCATACCCATTTATACGTTCGAAACCGGAATTGGTTCGTCCGTTTCCAGCAAAATACTCGAGCACGTCAAGCCGCCTTCGGCTTTCATCAGCTCCGAGATGTCGAGGGTACGCACCTTCCAGCCCCGGCGATCCAGAATCCCCGCGATTCCGGGAAAGCAGTCCGGCACCAGCATGGTGTCGCCGATGGCCAGGACGTTGGCCCCCCTTGGCTCTTCCGGCGGTACGTCCACGATCTCGAATCCCGCATACGCGGAAGGGTCCACCCACTGGCGATTGATGAGAATCGTCCGATCGCCCACCGCGCAGCAGGCCGATTTCAGGTGCAGGCAGCCGCGCACTACCACCGGTTGCACGGAATACCCGAACGGACGCAGTTCTTCAGCCAACTGGTCGATACCGGCGGCATTGGTGCGGGCGGACAATCCCACGTACAGCGTGGACCCCACGCGGAGAACGTCGCCGCCTTCCAGCGTGGCCGGTTCCTGCATCCAACGGAGGGCCCGGAAAGGCGCCAGCGCGCAAGCCAGGCTCTCGGACTCCCGGCGCCGGGATTCCGCTCCCATGCGTGTCATTACGGCAACCTCCGCCACGACTACCGCCGGGTCCTCGACAAAATTGGAATCCGGCAACTCCGCCTCGGCCGCCAGGGAAATGACCGATACCCCCAATTCGCGGAGACACACCTCGTACTGCTGGTGTTGCAACGAGGCCCGCGAAACGTCGATAGGCTGCCGCGGAAGATGTCCCAGCTCGCACTGGTTGATCGCGGGACTGACCGCGCGCGTGATCGCGGTGAGCATCAACGCGTGCCGGCGCCGTCCAACGACATGGCGAAAAACAGCGACTGCAGCGCTTGGGGCGAGCCGGAGAATATATTGACGGGGTTCCTCCGGTAGTTCAACATCTGGCGGTAAAGATAGTCGGCCATGTTGGAATTGATGCCCCAGCCGGCGATGTACTGGAGCCGCAGGTCTCCATCCCGATTGATGTCGGCGCCGCGCAGCCACGGTTCTAACTCCGGCTTCTGGCCGGCGTAGGTGGCGAATAAATCAATCGCCGAGCCCACCCCGATGTCGCGAAGCGACTCCGCCACCAGCGCGTAATCGGGCCGCTCCAGCCGGCGCTGCACCTCCTCCAGGTTGATCTTCAGCGGCTCCGCCTGGCCCATGAACACCATGTCGTATCCCATCCCATCCAGTGTGTTGGCCCAGATCGTTCCATAGGGAAATGCCGCGAAGAACGTAGCGAGCTCGCTGCGGATAGTCTTCTCGTCGGTCTCATAAAGTGGCACATAGAGGGTAAACATACCGCCCGGATTCAGGTGCCGCTTCACCGCCTCGAAGTACTCCTCGGAATAGAGCGCCGCCGTGCCTTTGACAAACACATCCAGCGGGTCGGAAGCGATAATGTCGAATTTCTCGGGCGTCGTCCAAACGTAGTGCCGGGCGTCATCATACACAAGGCGGGTGCGCGGGTTGTGCAAGACGTCGTAATCCTGGCGGGCGAAGTAACGGGTCGAGGTGGGCGGCACGACCGGTTCAATTTCGCAGATCGTGATTTTCCGGATGCCGGGATAGCGCGTGAAGGTCCCGGCGGATACACCCGCTCCGAATCCGATGCCCAGCACGCTCCGGGGTTGCGGATGCAACAGCGCCGGCAAGTGCCCGACCATGCGCTGGAGCTTCATATCATAGGGTTCGGTGGTGGCCTCGACGTGACCGTTGACATCCACTTCGGTGGCGCCGTCGCTCGATTGGGAAATGGCTACCGAGGAATTCCGCCCTTCCACCGTGTAAAGCACCTGCCCATTCCAGGTGGCGAGGCGGCGTCCGTAGGCGATCACTTTGCCGGGGATGGCATGCACGTGCCAGGCAAGCACGGCCGCCACTGCCATCGAGGCTGCCAGGCCGGCCCCGGCCAGCCACGCGCGGCGCGCTCGCGGCGCCAGCACCAACAGCGCGCTCACCGCCGCCAGCACGAGAAGCACCCTTTGCGTCTGCTGGGTTCCGATCCAGGGGATGAGCAGCAGGCTTACTCCCAATGCGCCTACGATGGCGCCTAGCGTGTTGGCGGCATAAATTCCGCCGACCACGCGGCCGGAATCCTGTTTGAATGAAGCTACGGCCGCGCAGGCCAAAGGAAAACTTGCGCCCCACAACAGAGTCGGCGGCAGGATGGCATACAAGCATCGGGCGAAATCCAGCCGGAATGTCAGCCAGGGCGCGCCTTGCAGCAATCGATCGGCGGGCCAATAGGGCAGCGAATCGGCCACCAGGTAAGCCGTCCACGCGATTCCCACGGCCAGCAGAAGCTGGCAGAGTCCGAGGGCCGTGCGGGCCGGCCGTACGCCCGGCATGCGCCGCACCAGCCACGAACCGGCCGTGCTCCCGAGGGCAAGGCCGATGAGAAAGACGGCCAGAATGATCGAAAATACGTATACCGTGGCGCCCAGCATCATGCCCAGCAGGCGCGTCCACACGACCTCGGCGCCTAATGCCGTAGCCCCGGAAATCGCAATGGTGATGTAGACCGCCCAAGGACGCGGGCCACCCTCGGCGGCAGCCTCCCCGGCAGTTTCGCCGGTCACTCGAGCCCCAACCAGGGCCGCCAGCAGAAGACTCAATACTGCCACTGCCAGGTTAATTGCCGCCGCAACGTACGTGCCGGTCGCCATGTTGTAGATGCGGAGTAAGTAGAATCCGGCAACGAGACAACCGAAGACAGCGCCCAAGGTATTCCCGCCATATAAAAACCCCCACCATGCGACTCCCCGAGGTGTGGATTCGACCCAGCGTACGATGGCCGGCAGCGAGGCGCCCATCAAAATCGTAGGCGGCAGCATGCAGACTGCCGCGATTAAGCCCCGCAGGAGCATGTTGGGAAGCCCGTGTTCCGCTCCGGCGACATAGACCCGGGCGATGTAGGGAAGCACCCACAGCACCAGCACGCCACAGGCCGCGATTCCCGCCTCGAGGAACGCATAAATCCGCAGCGGATGTTGCCGCAGATTCCGCAGAGCCGGAAAACCGGCGCTGCCGATACACAGGCCGCCCATAAAGGTGGCCAGCAGCACGCCCATCGACACCGAGGTAGAGCCGATGGCGAGTTGCAGAAGTTGAAACCACACGATTTCGTAAATCAATGCGGAACAGCCGCTGCCGGCAAACAGAATCAACAGTAGGAAAAGAAAACGAGACTCCTGGGGCTTCATCACATCCTTATTAAGATCGATTCGACATTACTGGGGCAGGCCATCGTGCCCGCGGGCGGCCGCTACTTACCCACTAAGTGCTCCACGTCCTGATTGTTTTCGTTACAGATATACTCCTGGATCTCACCCTTCATCAGCACCGAGGTCCGCTTGATTTTCCACGGCTCCGTGTAAGCGGCCGGATCTTCGATGGTGATATCCATGTCCAGGTTGCCCAGGTCGCGGCGCCGAAGACGCTCGATCACGTGCAATTGCTCCGTATGGGGATGGCCGGCGAAATCGAACCAGAACTTGTCGTTGAAGCCGACGGTATCGATCACCAGCGTGTCCCCATCCCACTTGCCGATGGAGTGGCCGTACCAGGTAGGGTCCAAATCCTTGGGGTGATCGCGCCCATCGAGAAAAATCTGCCGGTAGCTATGGATGTTCCCCTCAAACAGCATCACCAGCAGGGTGGGGGTCTGCACCGTTTTCCAAGGGAAAGGGTTGGTGCGCGGCACTCCGGCGGGCAGACACCGCGCTTCCGGATCGTCGCGGGAATGGCTCTCGGTCCGCTCCTTGGTTAGGGCGGCGGCCCAAGGAGTCATCACAGGCTTACCCGGGTCTACGGCTCGCGGAGAATACCAAACGCCGGAGAGGTCGGGTTTACCATCCGCCATTTTGGGCGCCGGCCCGGCCGGCCCGACGCGCTGGTTGCTGAGCGGACTGCCCTCAGGGCCCAGAATGCTTCCTCCGGGAGGGGGCAAGGCGTTCGGCTGTGCCCCGGCGGCAGGACGGTTTCGCTCCGGAGCCTGCGCGCCGGCGGGCGTAGTCCCACACGCCAGCATGCCGGCTGCTGCGATCGCCAAACCACTCCATCTGAATCTCATCGGGACACCTCCCAACACGGCACGTGCCGCAACTTGGCGTGAGGCTATCATGTCTCCGCAAAAAATGTCAAGGCGAGGAAGACAGTTGTGCTGCTTCGTGATATGCTCGGTAGCCTGTGTGCAATACAAGTGCCCCAGGTTCCACGTTCTGAGGAGACAAATATGCCTAAGGTAATCATCACAGCGCAGGTTCAGGACCCGGTGAAGTGGGAAGCCGGCTTCCGCACCCACACCGACATATTCCGCACCTACACGATCGATACACCGATCCATTACACGATCGACGGGCATGAAGTCACGATTTGCATGGAGCCTGAGAACCTGGACACGTTTATGCAATCCCTGGAATCGAAGGCAACGATAGAAGCGATGGCCTTTGATGGCGTCATGCGAGAAACGGTGAAGACGTTGGCCCTGGACAGGGAGTTGAAACTGTAGAACGGATCGGCCGGCAATCTGCAGGCTGCGCTTAACGGCCTTTTACTCCGGCCTGGCCCACGATTTTCAGGAACTCGTCATTAGTCCCGGCGCGTCCGTGAAGGGGCACGTGCTGCGCTACCTCCAGTTTCTGCTTCCGCATATTCTGATAGAGCGTCCGCATCCCAGCGCTGGGAGTGGGCGTCGTCCCGGCCTGCGCCGGCGGCGAGTAGAGATCTGCATTGATCAGGATCTTTTCCTTTGGCAGATAAGCCATCAGCATATCGGCGCTGTGGTTGCCCTGCGCGTACGATGGATCTTCCAACTCGTAGGCCATATCCTGCACGTGAAAGATCTCCAGTAGGCGCTCGCCGTCGGTGATCACGTATTTGCCGGCGCCGCCGCCTGGGGCGCCGAGTTGACTGGTAACGGTCTCGATCGGCGCGGGGCGCCTGCTGATCATGTACATCGGGTTGAACAGGGCCATGCGGTCCGGCTGCAACTCGCGAGGCGCCGGGTAGAACATGATGTCGAGGTAATACTGTTTGTTGGATTCATGTGTGATCACGGTCGTGCCCTGGGAAAGATACGTCCGAAGGCCGCCGGCGTGATCGAAATGATGATGGGTATTCACGACGTATTTGATGAGCCTATTGGGCGCCAGCCGATTGGCCTCCTCGATGACGGCCAGCGACCGGGCTTCGTTCTGGGGCGCCTCGACGACCGCGGCGAAGTCCTTGAAATCCACGAGCACGCTGTTGTGGGTGCCTCCGCCGAGCAGCCAGAGACCATCGGCCAGTTTTTGGCTCTCGACTTTCACCGCAGGCGCCGTCGCCAGGCGCACCACATCGGGGACGGGCATCGTGGTCACCGGCACGTTGGCCTTTAGGTCGGTCACGTTGTACTCGTAGTAGTTGTGCGCAGGGTTCAATCTCGGATCGCCCTGGTGAACATGCAGCAACGTGGGGAACTGCACTCCGTCAAAATCCTTGTACCTGGTGTAGCGCATCTCGTAATCCATGTCGCCGTAAACGGGGTTGGGAAACCAGGTGTCCGTCAGCTCAACCAGATTCCGGTCGTTGATGGTTCCGTTGACCCGGTACTTCCCGATCGTGAACGATACCACCGTCACTTTGCGCCCGTTCTGCGAGAGACCGGCGTCCGACGAACCCACGATCGGCAGGGTAATGGCCGTGGCGTCTTTCGCCGCCAGCGCCGCTTTTAGGAATCCGTGGGGCGTAATCGCAAGCTCGAGCTGCCGCAGGTCGGCGTACGGCACGCCATCGAGATACAGACCCGTGAGGGGCAACGGTTTGTCCCCCTGCATGTCCCAGGCGTAGTTGCCACTGAGAATGGACGTGACGTGTTCGTCCGACATCGGCGGCCTGCCGAGAAGGGGATACCTGCCCTGCCGGCGCGTGTAGTCCTCGCGCGACCATTTGGCGTCATAGTCGATCGCTCGCGTGTAGCCGGCAACTTCGTAGTGCGGCCAATCTTCCGCGAGCCCGTATGTCTGGCCGATTCGCGAGGACCAGCCGCTGGCGGAGAATTGGATCGTCTTAAGATTGGCGCCCCCCATCGCCTTGAGAGAAGCTTCCAAAACAGAACGAACATCCTTTACCGTCTGCGCCGAGGCAACTCCTGCCATCAGACCCAGAAAAACTGTAAAAACAGCGGCCTTGCGCTTCATATGTTCTCCTGTGCGCTCCGTTAGACGATTTTAGCCTAAGAACGAAGGGTACCTGTGCCCGGGTGACCGCTCACTCGGGTGACCGCTCACCTGCCAGTGATATGATGCCCAACGTCGGGATTTTGGAGAGACTGTATGAAACCAAGGAAAGCCTCGGACTACATTGGGGAACTTTCGCACAGCCGCCGCGAGTTTCTGGACCGGGCCGGGAAGTTCGCCGGTAGCGGGGCGGCGGCCGCGACCCTCTTCGAGAGCCTGCAATCCGGCTTCGCATCGGCTCAGCCGGCGCCCAAGGCCGCCGGGACCCGCCGGCCGCAACGCGTCGCCGTGATCGGCGCGGGCCATTACCACGCCACCCTGGCGCCATTCTACCTCCGCATCCTCCAGAGCGAGAAATTGAACATCGTCGGCGTCCACGATCCCGACCGGAACGTCGCGGAGGACCGGGCCAAACGCTGCGGCAGCACGCCCTATACCGATTACCGGACGATGCTCGACAAAACCAAGCCGGAGTTCGTGCTTTCGTTGTGCCGGCACGTCGACATGCCGACGGCCTTCCGGTTCCTCGTCGATAGTGGTATTCCGTTCCTGGCGGAGAAGCCCTGGGGCACGGACGCGCAAACGGTGAACGAGTTGGCGGCTTACGCGGAGCGGAAAAAGGCATGGGCCACCGCTCCCATGTCCTTTCGCTATAGCTGGTTTGCCCAGATCGCCCGGAAGATGGTGCAAAGCGGCGAGTTGGGAACCATTTCGCATATGCTCGTGCGCTTCAATCAGCCAGGCATTCAGCGCTACCTGGACGAAGGCAACTCCTGGATGCTTTCGAAAAAAGAAGCCGGCGGCGGCGCGCTGCTCAATCTGGGGTTCCATGGCTTCGACCTTTGCCGCTATATCACGGGCGAAGAACCCAAAGTCGTCTCTGCTGTGACGAGCCATTCCATCTGGAAACGGGAAGTCGAGGATTATGCCTTCGTCACGCTCCGTACGCCTAGCGGCATCGTATTCCTGAACGAAGCCAGCTACACGTTTCCCACGGCCGGTTCCGACAGCGAGCGCAAGATTGCGGCGGCGAAGGCGTTGCTGCGGGCGACCAATACGGGCGACGGTCTGCAGATCGTCGGCCCCGGCCGCGACGAAACGCTGCATGCGCCGGACGGATTCACCGGGAGTTGGCCGGGAGTCGTGAAAGACTGCCTGGACAGAATCGGCCGGGGCGAACCTCCGCCCGCCACCGTTCGCGACTGCGCGCGCGCCGTTTCCCTGACCTTCGATGCCTACCGGGCGGCGGGGGAAGCGTAGTTCGCCACCGGACCACGCCCCCACCGCGGCGCGTTACAATAACCGTTAAGAAGAGCCGCATATCTTTTGTCTGAAAAGCGCCAGGAGCCGACACGCATGGCAGAGAACGTTTCGAGCCTCAGTGACGACCGCATCGCTTACCTCGAAGGGCTGGTCCGTCAAGGTAAAACCGCCGCCGCCGTCTTTACCCAATACACACAGCAGGACGTCGATCGCATTGTCAAAGCGATGGTCCTGGCCGGACTGGACCAGGCGCAATATCTCGCCCGCCTGGCGATTGAGGAGACCCGGCTCGGGGTTCTCGAAGATAAGGCCATCAAGAACATGGTGGCCACGGAATTCGTGTACAACTACGTGCGGGACAAACGGACCGTGGGCGCCATTCGCGAATTTCCGGAGCGTGGCCTGGTGGAGGTGGCCGAGCCGATCGGGCTCATCTTCTCACTCACACCCGTTACCAACCCCACCTCGACTGTGCTCTTCAAATGCATCATGGCCATCAAGACGCGCAACGCGGTTCTCTTCGGTCCCCATCCGAAGGCCTGGCACTGTTGCCAGGAGGCCATACGGATCATGTATGAGGCGGCCGTGAGGCACGGTGCTCCCGAAGGAGTCTTCACCTGTTTGGAAGCTCCCACCTTGCCGGACAATACCTACCTGATGCATCACGAAGAGATTGGGCTGATCGACGCCACCGGTGGACCGGGCGCCGTCAAAGCCGCCTACAGCTCCGGCAAGCCAGCCTTGGGCGTGGGGCCGGGCAATACGCCCGTCTATCTGGAGAAAACGGCGCATCTGGACATGGCCGTCGTGGACATCATTACCTCCAAGACCTTCGATAACGGGACGATTTGCGCTTCGGAACAAACCGTGGTAATCGACGAAGGGATTTATGACACCGTTCTGAAAAAATTTGCGGACCTGGGCTCGCACATCTGCGACGGCAAGGAGACGGACCTGTTGGGGCGCACGGTGATCGATCCCGAAACCGGATTCATGCGGCCTATGGCTATCGGGCAGACTGCCGCCGATATCGCCCGCGTGACCGGTATTCGGGTCAAGCCGGAAACCAAACTGTTGATCGCCCCCATCCAGGGTGTTGGCCGGGAGCATCCGCTATCGGCCGAGAAGCTGTTTCCCGTGCTCTCGGTCTATTGCGCGAAATCGGTCGAGGAGGCGCTGCGTGTGTGCGTGGACGTGAATCATGCCGGCGGGCTGGGACACACCGCGGTCATTTTCTCACGTAACGATGAGATCATCCAAAAGTTCAGCGAGGTGATCAACGCGGGCCGGATCATCGTCAATTCGCCGGGATCGATCGGGGCCCTCGGCGGGATTTACAACGATATGGTGCCCACCTTCTCATTCGGATGCGGAACCGGCGGCGGCAACAGCACCACCGACAACGTCAACGTGTATCATTACCTGAACATCAAACGGGTGGCCCGGAGGACCCAAGCGCATATGTGGTTCCGTGTTCCCAATCAAATCTACTTCAACCTGAACTCCGTCGAAAACCTGCGCCATTTCCCTTCGCGATCGACCATCATCGTCACCAATCCGCTATTGGAGCAGATGGGCCACGTGGACCTGGTCCGGCGGGCGATTCCACCGCAAACTCCCGTGCGTGTCCTCGCTATTGCCGACGCCGAGCCGGACGCCAGGGTGGTCATGCAAGGCGTGGAAGCGCTCAACCTCAACTGTGCGGACCAGATTATCGCGCTGGGTGGGGGATCGGTGATCGACGCGGCCAAGATTATGAAACTCAAGTACGAATCGCCGGAGGCCGACTTGGAGGAACTGGCCGCGCCGTTTCTGGACATCCGCAAGCGTGTGGTCCAATACCCGACGGAGAAAATCAACCACGTGCGGTTGATCGCCATCTCCACGACCAGCGGAACCGGGAGCGAAGTCACTCCGTTCGCCGTCCTGATCGACAAGGAGCGCGGGCGCAAGGTGACCCTGGCCGACTACTCGCTGAGTCCGGATGTCGCCATCGTCGATCCCCAGTTCGTGATGTCCATGCCGAAAGGACTCACCGCGGACACCGGCATCGACTGTCTGACGCACGCCCTGGAAGCCGGAGTTTCCATTCACGCTTCCCCCTACACCGACTCCAACGCCATGCAAGCCGTTCGACTGGTGTTCAAGTACCTGCCCATCGCCTATGAGAACCCCCAGGATGAAGAGGCGCGCAGTATGATGCACAATGCCGCCTGTATCGCGGCGCTGGCGTTTTCGAACGCGTCGGTGGGCGTGAACCACGCGCTGGCTCACGCCTTCGGCGCACGGTTCGGCGTCTCGCACGGCCGCGCGAACGCCCTGATGTTGCCGCACGTAATTGCGTATAACGCGGCGGTGCCTACCAAGTTCATGCCTTCGCCGAACCAGCGCGCGTATATCGCCCACAAAAAATACGCCGCGATTTCCGACTTGCTCGGCCTGGGCGGCGAAACGGTGGCGGAAAAAGTGAAGAACCTTGTGGCGGCGACCGAACAGTTACTCGACCGGCTGGCGATCCCGCGTTCGATCGCGGACATGGGAATTTCCGAAGAAGAATTCGAGAGGACGATGCCCGATTTAGCCAAGATTGCCTTTGACGATCCTTCGTGGCGCTCGAATCCCCGGATGCCCCTGGTGAGCGAACTGGTCGGGTTGTTTTGGAGCGCGTATCGGGGGCGAGGTCCGGCGCAAGCGGCCTGCATGTGTGAGCCAACAACAGCGATGGAGCTCGTATGACGACCAATGCGGTGTGGATGAAGGTCGACCCGGAGCGAGTGCTTTATGCCTTGCAACACGAGGCCGCCGAGAAAGTGAAGAGTGCCGGGAGCGAACTGGTTCTGGATTTCTCTTCCGTGCCGCGGATCGATCCGGGCGCAGTCAAAGCGCTGGAAGAGGTGGCTCGGCTAGCCGCCGATCAATCCGTCAAAGTCGTGTTGTGCGGCGTCAACGTCGACATCTACCGAGTCCTCAAGCTGGTGAAACTGGCGCAGCGGTTCGAGTTCCTGGGCTGAACGGGCGCGCGGCTTTACCTATGCCGCCAGTTCCCCCCGCAGCACGGTGACCGCCTGGCCGCCCAGGATGACGCGGGGGCCGCGCACATTGACCCGCACCACGCCGCCGCGCGCCGAGGCCTGGTAGGCGGTGAATTCGTTCTTCCCCATCCGCCGGCTCCAATAGGGACCGAGGGCGCAGTGCGCCGAGCCGGTCACGGGATCTTCGTCGATGCCGGAACCAGGGGCGAAGAACCGGGAGACGAAATCGAATTCCGGCGCCACCGAGCGGGCTGTGACAATCACCCCACGCACGGGCAGGCGGCGGAGCGCGGTGTAATCCGGCTGGAGCGAACGCAACACTTCTTCCGAGGCCACCTCCACCAGATAGTCGAATTTGTTTCTTCCCACGAACTGCGCTTGGGCGCCGAGCGCGTCCAGCAGGTGGGGCGG
>Ga0209698_10005451_pt1 | contig 13756 bp, 8 predicted proteins | sample LitLauG_LLR_2012_FD_187203 | JGI IMG/M metagenome (GOLD analysis project Ga0209698, IMG submission 187203) | Freshwater sediment microbial communities from Pennsylvania, USA - Little Laurel Run_MetaG_LLR_2012 (SPAdes) (version 2) | ecosystem: Environmental > Aquatic > Freshwater > Creek >... | reverse complement strand
TCGGAAACACGATCGCCAGCTTTGCCGAGCACGACCGCATGCTTCGGCCCTGATGGCTCGTATCCAAGATGATTGGTGAGAATCTTCAACTCCCCGGCGAGAGAAAACACAGAAGAAACAACGAGGAATGCACACGCCAAAATCAGAAAGAAATGCCGCTTCATGATGACCTCCTACGCACGTTGCCAGAGCAACGGCATAGGGTAGGTGATCTCAAAACATCCGCCAACTCACAATTCCACGCAATGAAACTTGTGCCTCAGGCGCGCTAGTAGATCACCTTCAACGAGAACTGAATCTGCCGCGAATTCCCAGCCGTCTTGCTGATGATCCCAAACCCGCTCCCGCTCACGATGTTCGACGGCAGCCCGAAATTCACGATGTTGAACAGATTGAAGAACTCGGCGCGGAATTCCAGCGTCCCAAACTCCGCGTTCCCACGCCTGCCAAAAGGAGTGTCCTTGATCAACGCGAAATCGTAATCGTGGAAGTCCGGACCGCGGAATGTATCGCGCCCAAGAGTGCCGAAGCGTCCGCTGTGCGGTCCGGTTCCTCCCGGGATGTTGATTGGTATGTAGAAAAAGGAATTGTTGTTGTCGCCCAACCCAAAGTAGTCGTCACGCACCGCCCGGCTGGTCGAAAGATGCGGCATCGACACAAGGTCCGGACGATCTCCGCCGCCTAGTCCTGCTCCCGTCTGCTGCACGCCCGAGAAAACGGTAAATGGCGATCCGGTTGTTAGCGTCGTGATGTTCAGAACCTGCCAACCCTTAGTAAATGTCCTTCCCAGCGGCTGCAAAAAGCCAATGTGATCTAGCGGCAACAACTGAATCACGCTCAGGGTAAACACATGCGTCACGTCAAACGTCGACGGCCCCTTCTCCGCTGACGGATCCCACGGGTTCTGAGGAACCGTCTGCAGGATCGTCCCTGAGGCCCCAAACAGACCGCCCAACACGGCGCTCGTATCGTCCAGCGATTTGGAATACGTATAGCTGGCCTGCAATCCCAATCCGTACTTTGCGGAATTCTTCGTCAAGCCGGTCTGCAGCGCGTGATATGTCGAGTGCGAGCCGCTGGTGATAATCGCCTCGCTTCCGTATCCGCCCGTCGCCTCACATGGCGAACTGAATTGCGTGAACGGCGCGAAACCCTGGCACGCTCCGCCATAACTGTTTGGCGAATAGACACGTGGCATGTGGATTCCCGCCGTCGCCACATAAGAAGCGTTGAACTTGAAGTCTCCGAAGTCGTGATCCACGCCGGCCGTCCAGCTGGAGACATAGCCGTTGCCAAAATTCTTCGCAATGCCGACGACGGTGGGCAGTTGCACCTCATGCCCGGGAGTCATCGCCTCCAGGTCATTCTGAAAGCGCGTGAGATCGATCACCGTATTCGCCGGCACATCCTGAGATCGCCCGGTCGCAAAAATCGGCTGCCCATGAATGTCGTACGCCGTCGGCAAACTCAACGGCACAAACATGTTTTGAAATGGCACGATGACATTAGACCGCGCAAACACCGACGTCGAGATAGCGTATGGAATGGCCGCAGTCAGAAAATTGTCTTGCCACAAGTTCGGCAGCAGGGTGGCAATGGAGCCGCCCGCATGCAGCACGGTGTGTCGACCCACTGCGTAATCCAAAGCCAACCGCGGCCCCCAGCCGTTCCAGTCCTGGTTGTACGGAGGCTGCGGATTGATCACGACCTCTTGCCTCGCGTTCGGATCCCCATAGGGAACGGTTTTGCCATCGGGCCCAAGGAAGATGGGCAGCGAAGTCCGCTTCGTGGCTTCATGAATTCGACTGTTCACTTCGTAGCGCAGTCCATAACTCACCATGAGGTTCGGGGTCGCCTTCCACGCATCCTGAAAATAGAAGTTGTAGGCCTCGCGCCGCACACCCGCCTCGTCGAACTTGTTTCCGACAGGAGTAAGGAAGGCCGGCGCAGTGATGCTGTAAGAATAAGGAGTGCCGGTCAGCAACCCAGTCAGGGAATCTGGCAATTCCTTGCCAATGCCGATGTCGTGCGTGCCGCTCGCCGACGTGATACCCTGCCCTCCGCCGCAGCAATACGCTGGCCCGCCGCCGAAATCGTAGGCACCGTTCGGATTCGTTCCAAAGATCGTCGAGTCGCGATTCGCGCGGATCTCCGCGCCCCACTTGAGCGCATGCGATCCTTTTGTGCAGGCCATGTCTTCTTTGAACTGATACAGATTCGAGTACGATCCGAAGATCGATCCGCCCGGCAGGTTGTAGGCCTGAAACAATCCGTCGGCAAACCCGATCGCAGGCTGCGTGTGGTTCGTCGTCGGAAAAAACGGCGTGCTGCGGATGTAGCTCAGCGACGTCTCCGAGGTGAAATGAGGAGAAATCGATCGTATGTACCGCACTCCGAAGTTCCGCTGATGATCGAAGAACTGCACTCCAAAGCTGGGATTGATCGCCGTCTGATCGGGATTCGTCAACGGCCCTGTCACCTGATTCAAACTGAATCGCGTGACGATCGACGCTTTATCCGAAATCTGGTGATCCACGCGAATTGAGAATTGATCGGTCCGCGTCACAACCTTCGACGACGTCGCATACGTGCGAGCACCGAATGCGCCATTTGGTTCGTTGGGTAACGGATAACCATTCAGGATCCCAACCACCGCCGGGTTGACTGGAACCGTCAGAGTGTCTCCTGGATACGTGGCCGTGTCAATCCCATTGCGCTCAGCCTGGGTGGGCACAGGCATCACCTGGGTCGTGCCCAGTACCTGCCGGAATCCCTGATACTCGCCGAAATAGAACGTCTTGCCGCGCCCGTCATAGACATGCGGCAACACAATCGGCCCACCATTCGTAAACCCGAACTCGTTGCGAACGAACGGTGGAATCCGTCGATGACTTAACGGATCGACGTGATCGAAGTAGTTGCGCGCGTCAAGCGAAGCATTGCGCAGGAATTCGAACATGCTGCCGTGTACCTGGTTCACGCCCGATTTTGTCACGACATTCGTGAAACCCGCCGCTCCATGACCGACTTCGGCCGGCATGACTCCCGAACTCGATTGCACTTCTTGAATCGCATCGACGTTGAAATTCGAGAACGTCGCACCACCCATCTCCGGATCGGTCGTGTCAAACCCGTCGACGGCAAACACCGTCGCCGTACCCCGCTGCCCGTTCACCGCAAACTGCTGCGTAAAGTTCGCAGCGCCATTCGTGTCGGTCATCGTGCCGGCGGCGAGCAGCAACAGCTTGCTGAAGTCGCGCGCATTCAACGGAAGACTGGATACTTCGCTGCTGGAAAGATGTTCACCTCCGCTGGCTTGCGGAGAAGTTTCAACCAGCGAAAGCAACACCAGAACCTTCCCCGATTCAGCTAAATGCAGGCTCATTCTCATCGGCGACTTGTCTTTGACTACGACAAGATCGCTGGCGTTCCACACCTTATCGCCCAGTGTCACCGAAAGTGTGTAACGCCCAACCGCCAGGTCTGGCAACGCAAACTCACCACCCGCCACGGTCGTCACGTCGTGATCTTGCTCCCGGGAAACCGAGTGCATCGCAATGAATCCACGATCGACGGGCGTACCTGCAGCATCGGTGAGTACGCCGCCCCAATTTGCGCGATCCCCGGGAGCGGCGGCGGCACTGGCCAAAAGGACGAGAACAGCGAGGCCCGTCTTATGAATCCGAAGTAGTCCGAAGAAATGCATGAACCAGAGATTATAGCGGTCGTCATGAACTGGAGCATCAAACTGTACTTTCAGACTGAATGCTGCGTACCCACATCTTTCCCCCCTCCTTCACACTGCCCGCATCGTGGTAGCATTTTCTAGAAGCTTTTCCTCTTGGGGATCGCATGCCCCGCGGTCGCTCCATCTCGCTGCAACTGATTCTCGCGCTGGTGTGCGCCATTCCCGCGTCTACCGCAGACCAGCCCGCCTGGCTCGAACTCCACTCCGGCCATTTCACCGTCGTCACCGATGCTGGCGAGAAGAGAGGACGGGAGGTTGCGTTCCGCTTCGAGCAGATGCGCGCCGTGTTCTCGAACCTGTTGACCAAAGATCGGCTGAACCAGCCAGTCCCGCTGACCATTCTCGCGCTGAAAGACGACAAGCTGTTCTACCAGGTGGCGCCCCTGCGGCAAGGACAGCCGATCGACGTCCCCGGATTTTTTCTGGCCGGCCAGGATCAGGACTTCATTGTCCTGAACCTGTTCGAACCGGAACCGTGGCGGGCCGTTGCTCACGACTTCGCACACATGGTGCTCAAGTACAACTACCCGCCGGCGCAGGGATGGTTTGATGAAGGGCTCGCCGAGTACTTCAGTTCGATCCGGGTTGATGACCGTCAGGTGGAAATCGGAGGCGATCCCGAATTGCGTCCGAGTGCGAAAGAAGATCTGCTCGGCAACCAGCGCCAAACCAATCCGCCGAAGTCGCTCACCGAACTTCTCGGCACCCAGACCTGGATCTCACTCCCGGACCTGTTCTCCATGAAGCACGACACCTCGGCGTACAACGAGGGCACGCATCACACGCTCTTCTATGCCGAGTCGTGGATCGTGATGCATTATCTGCTCCACGAGAAAAGGCTTTCGGACACCGGTGCTTATTTCGGCCTGGTGCTGAACCAGCATGTGCCTGTGGAGCAGGCGATCCAGCAGGCATTCGGGATGAGCGCAGGACAGATGGAGCAGGCGGTCAAAGACTACTTCCAGGCGCAAGCGCCGTTGCTGACAGCACTCGACAACGCACGCCAACCCACCCCTTCGCCGAATGCGGCGAACCCTGAACCCACGTATCGCTTCGCGACTCCGGTAGCGCGCGACGACGCGGCGATTATTTCAAAGTCCTATCCCGAGGCGGATGCGCGCGCGCTCTACGCCGGTATTCAAACGCGCGTTCCGGAGCGGCGCGAAGTAGGGCTGAAAGAGTTGCTGACGCTGGCAACGACTCCGACACCGGGCGATATCAAGACCGAAGCCAGAACTTCGCGACGAGAGAAGAAGTCGGAGGACGACGAGAACGCTCAACTTCCGACGACTTATGTCGGCAATGCTCTCGCGCATCGCATGCTGGCCTGGGACTACCTGCAGCACGGCCAGTTTGACGAATCGGTCATCGAACTTGGATCGGCCGCGGCGCTCAACCCGCGCGACATGTGGGTGCGCTACTACCTCTCGATATGGAAGTACCGCGTGGCGCAAGCCAAACATGCCGACATCCAGGGCCTGCCCAACATGATGCTCGACCTCAAGGCGGTGCTCGAGTGGTATCCGGAACTGGGCGAAGCCTACGACCTGCTGGCGATGGCACGAAATGAGGGCGGCGGGGCCCAGGCAGCCATGGAGGCCGAACGAGCTGCCATCATGCTCAAGCCGCGCGACGAGATTTATGTCTACCACCTCGCGCAGATTTACATCGCGGGCAAGAAGTGGGAGGCGGCGCAAGCACTGCTGGAGCGGCTGAAGAACAGCAGCGATCCGCAGGTCGCCGCACTCGCCACTGAACGCATGAATGAAACCGCCAGCGAACGCAAGTACGGCATGGCGGGCGCGACAACAGATAAGCCGAAGTACGCCGTCCAAAAATCTCCGTTCGACGTGCTGGAAGAAGATGCAGCAAAACGCGCGGCAACGGAGAAATCTCGGTCAGAAGGCGGGGCCGATCGCCGCCCCACCAGGTATGTCCACGGTCGGTTGGTTAAGGTCGATTGCTCCCAGGCCCCCGCCGCGATTCTGACGATCACGTCGGAGGGAATCGCCCTGAAACTGCGGGCTGCCGACTACAAGTTGCTGCTGCTGGTCGGCGCCGATGACTTCTCGTGCGACTGGCGCGACCGCCCGGTTACTGCGAATTACAAATCGGGCGGCGCCGCCGACGGTGATCTGGTTTCGCTCGAACTGCGGTAGACTTCGGGTCGCCTTGCAAAAAAAATCCCTCCGAAGGAATGCCCTGCCTGGGTCTGCCCGGCTAATCCTTCACTTCATACATCCCCATCATTCCCGCTTCCATGTGCTCATCGATGTGGCAATGGAACATCCACATGCCGACGCGGTCAGGGACCATATCGGCAGTGACAAATTGCGCCGGAGAAATCGAGAAGATGTCGGTGTGGTGCTTATCGACGGTGACAACGTTGCCGTGCCAGTGCGGCGTGTGGAAGTTCGCGCCTCCTCCCATGGTCATCACATACCAGCGCACGTGTTCGCCCTTCTTCATCACTGGCATCGGCAGGGTTCCGTACATGTATCCGTTGATGGTTGCTTTGAAGTTCGAGCCCCCGAAGCCACTGCCCGCAAAGTTTAGATTGCCCTCCGTATCGCTCGGAACGAAGTCGAGCTTGTTGACGGATTTCGAGTCTTTGACGTAGGTGTCAATGTTGTGCTGCAGATAGTGGGACGTGTTCTCGTCGATGATCATGAACAGCATGGCGAATTCGCGATCGATATCCTTGGGGCTGCCGTCGGGCCGGGCCATACCGCGGCGCGTAATAACCAGCGGTCCGATGAGGCCGGCGTTGACATCGCGCGGCTCCCAGTTGTGCGAGTGGTAGAGCCAGATGACCGAGCTGCCGTCATCGTCTCCGGGACCGGAGCGCTCGGGAACATTCCATACATAGGTGTGCATTTGACCGGGTGGAACCAGGCCTGAGGCGTCCATGCTCGAATCCGGGTAGGGCGTACCCTCGGAGTCGCGATTGTACGAGACCCCGTGAGGATGCATGCTGTAGGGCTGGTTGGTTTTGTTCATGAAGTGAACGACGATGGTATCGCCCACCTCGGCGCGGATGAGCGGGCCCATGACGCCCAGGTGCTCCCACTCCGGCGAGCGCTTTTTTTCGGTTGAGAATGCGTCGTCGGTGAACTCCCTGTACATGGCCTTGCGATATACGGTGCCGATCCGATTATTGGCATGCTCGGTCCAGATCTTAGTGATTCCCGTAAAGCCCGCACCCGTCATCATGTTCATGCCGCCTGGGGTGTAGTCCCAGTCGCTCTCCACCGCGGCGATATAGTAGGTGCGAATCTTGCCTCCCGGCAGGGTCGGCTCAGGATCAATCGCTGCTTTCTTCGGTCGAGACTCAGGCGGGATCATGCCGGCGGCGCGGTAGTAGACGCTGAGTGATCCGTAGACTTCGCCGGAATGCTCCACCAGACTGTGCGCGAGATCGACCAGTCTGATCTGGCTCTTGCCGGCCTCTGCTGGATTGTCCTCCGCGAATGGATCAACGACAGATTCAGCCATTCCTTTGTCGCCCTTCGCTTTGATCGCAGCGGCCCCATCGGCAAATGACTTTCTGACATAGGCTACGAGCGCAGCCTTTGTCGCGAACTGCGACCGTGGTGGGTCCTCCTCGGTTGGAGGTTTCTGGCCCGTGGCAAGGTTCGTAAAGAAGTAGTTGGCCGCAGCCCCGTGGATCATGCGTTCCGCGAAGCTCTTCACGCCAGCGGCCGGCTTGTAGTCGTATTTGTCTTCCGGAAAATCTTCCGCCATGGCGATGAGCTTGCGACCGATGTCATTCCATTGCACGAGCAGGCCCTCGGCGGGGCCCGGCGCTGCTTTCAGCGTTGTTCCCTTGCTCGATTTGTCCTGACAATAACCAGCTGACGTCAACCCGACTGCAACCAGCAAGACTGCCGCAAAGCCGGCCTTTCTCATGAGTTGTCCCTCCGCATGGACGCGCGAATCTTACATAACAATGTGGGTGATTCAAAATGAATTGATCTGAAGAAATAGGGAGATCTACTGCTCGGGCTGCGGGTGGCCGGCCCAGCCCATAACGACACGGATTTCGGAGGGAGGAGCATGCTCGGAGCGGGTCATGACAAAGGTCTGGCCATCGGGGGTGACGTCGTATCCGGCGACACCAAAGCCGCGGTCGAACTTGCGGTCGAATAACTCGACGGGCTTTCCGGCCTGGAAGGTCGGCTGGGTCTGGACCGGGACTGCGATCATACGGCTGCCGACGCGATAAGTAATCTCGCGTCCGTTGCGTACCCAGCGCGGCTCTTCGCCGCCACCGGTAGAAATCTGGCGGCGTCCGCCCGGACCGGGCACCGGCTCGACATAGATCTCGGGGCGTCCGGACTCGTTCGATTCGTAGGCCAGCCAGTGAGCATCGGGCGAAAGGGCAGCTTGGCGTTCGGCAGCAGAAGTCGCCTTGAAGGGGCGCATGTCTTGCGGATTCTGCAGGTTGAGCAGCCAGATATCCGTGCTGTTGACGGGATCATTGACCATGACTGCCGCATATCCGGCGGCGATGGAGGTGATATGGCTGTTCAAGGTGGCGGCGCGCACGAACTCCGGGGCAGAGGAGCCGTCGGCGGCAACGCGGTAGATGGCTCGTTTCCCTGAAACCAGGCTGTCGAACATCAGGCTCTTGCCATCGGGCATCCAGGCCGGAGCGGCGCACAAGCCCTGGTCCACGAGCGTCGTGACGATACCGCGATCGCGATCGAGCACCACGAGTTGCTGCGAGGTCACGCTGCGGATCATGGTGGCAATGTGTTTGCCGTCGGGCGAGATTACGCTGTCGACGTAGTCCTGGGCTTGGACGTCGATTTTCTTCTCTTGGCCTTGGCGATCGACAAGGTAGAGGTTGCGTCCGAAGTCGCTCGCCGGACCGGGGGCGTAGGCCAGCACGCCGTTACTAGAGAGGCTGGCCTGGGCAATGTAGTTCTCTTCGTTGACACCCGAGGTTACTAAAGATGCTTTGCCGGTCGCGCTCAGCGATTTCGTGTCGATGGGAACAGCCCACATGGCGCCACCCTGGAAGTAAACAAGCCGCCCGGCGGAGTAGTACGCCCCTTGCGCGTTGTTGAGGATGCTTCGCACCTCGCCGGTCTTCAGGTTCAGCGCCATGACGCTGCGGCGGCGTGCGAGATAGTCGGTGAAGGCGACCCAATCCCCGCCGGGGAGCCAGTTGGGTCCCTCGGGATAAATAATGTCCTTGGTCGCGATGGAGACTCGCTGTAGCAAGCCGCCGGATGCGGGGACGGTGGCGAAGCCGTAGTTGGGAACTGCGACCACTATGGTGTCTTGCGGCGTCCACGTGCCACCAAAGAAGGTGGGGATCTCGCAGATCACGATCGGGACTCCGCCCGAAGCCGGAGCTTTCTTTAACTTGCCCTGGCTGAAGAAGGCGATCCAGTCTCCGTTGGGCGAGAAGAAGGGAAACGATGCGCCGCCGGAGTCGGCAATGGCGACGGGCTCGACTTGGTCGAGGCGCAGTACATAAAGACGAGGCGCGCCATTGTCGGCTGCAACGTAAGCAAGAGCTCGTCCGTCAGGAGACATCACGACGGATTGACCGTTGTTGACGGCGAGTTCCTGGCGCGCGGGCAGAGGGATGCGGAACTGCAGGATTCCGGAGCTCGCGCCAAGGGGGCGATTGCGGAGTTCCCGTGCAAGCAAGACGACAGTGGCCAGCAGCAACACAATGGCCGCTCCCATCGCGAGCAGGACGGCGGGTGCGCGGTTTTCGGTTTTGGGCCGATCTGCCGAGGCCTGCAGGAGCCAGTTCAGTTGCAGCTTCACGTCCTGGGCAGCCTGAGGTCGGTCGTCAGGATTCTTGGTGACGCATGCACGGATGATGTACTCCAGATGGGACAGTCCAAACTCGGCGCGATCGAGAGAGAGCGGCGGGGGATCTTTCTGCAGGATCGCCGAGGCGACCGAAAGATGGGTTTTGCCCTCGAAGGCCCGATGCCCGGTCAGCGCTTCGTACAACACGACACCAAGCGCGAAGATGTCACTGCGTTCATCGGCTTCTTTGCCTTCGATCTGTTCGGGCGCCATGTACTGGATGGTGCCGATCAGCGTACCGACGGTACTGAGCGGAGTCGAAGGGCTCTTCATGGTGGCGGTAGCGAGCTCGGCCAAGGACGGGACGGCCACCGATCCACCCGCAGAAATGGCGGGCTTGGCCAATCCAAAGTCCATCAGCTTCGCGCCGTTCGCAGTCAGCATCATGTTGGAAGGCTTGAGGTCGCGGTGAATCACGCCGTGCCGATGGGCCTTGGCCAGGGCGTCGGCGATTTCCATGCCGAGTTTTACGACCGCGGAAATGGGCAGCGGCCCCCGCTGCAGGCGAGCCGAAAGAGTTTCGCCCTCGAGCAACTCCATCACGAGGAATTCGGTTTGGGCTTCGCTGCCGACGTCGTAGAGCGAACAGATGTGGGGATGAGAGAGGGAAGAGAGGACACGAGCCTCACGCTGGAAACGACTTCTCAGTTCCGGCGTGTCCGCCACTTCGGAATGCAGGATCTTGAGGGCGACGAAGCGATCGAGGCGAGTATCGCGGGCGCGGTACACCTCGCCCATGCCGCCGGAACCCAGCGGCGCAGAGATTTCGTACGGCCCGAGTCTGGTCCCCTTGGCGAGGGACATGGCGGGAGGATTATAGCAATGGCGGAGTGCTCTTGTTCTCGCATGCAGCAAAAAACCCTCCCGCTTGGGGAGGGTTCCGGAAGTGTTCGTGGGTTAAGCGCGGACGACGTTGGCCGCCTGAAAGCCTTTGGGGCCTTTGAGCAGGTCAAACTCCACGGTCTCACCCTCGTTCAGGGTGCGGTAGCCGTTCTCCTGGATGGCGGAGAAGTGCACGAATACATCTTCCCCCGTGGAGCGCTGGATGAATCCATATCCTTTCGCCCCGTTGAACCACTTCACTGTTCCCTTCTCTCTCACGGATGAAACTCCTTTCACTGATCGCGAAGAATGAAATTCTTCGGCATCTCCGATCGTTCGCCCCGGTCCGACCGAAGCACCCCCTCAAAGAAGCCGACAGAACTTTTGTTGCTACCAATAGTGCAGAGGAAAATCACTTCCAAAAGGGAAAAGACCCCGTAGCTCCTCGCAGGCTTACCAAGCGGGAACCGCGGAGTCTGACGTTTTGGCGCGTTTCAACAACCACAAACAAATTGTTCCGCCGCACTGTACTGGTCTCACCACCGGACCATTGCCCGGTATTGAGCACCAGATAATAAGCACTATTGAAACGTTTCGCAAGAAGAATTAGAAAGAATTCGCAATATGACCATAGGTCATGTGTATCTTAATTTTAACAGCGTCAAAGAAATAGATAGATGATGTTGTCCATAAATCTGCGTTTTTCGAGGGCTCTTTCGCCTCGGGGGCCCAGTGTAGGATGAAGTATCACTGTGCCAAGCCCTACGATTCCGACGCCTAAGCCAGACCCAGAACGGCCCCGCCCGCGGCGTCCCGCGCGCCGCACGTCGAACCTCGTGTTATCGACTGCGCAGTACCTCATGCGCACCGATGTGCACACTTTTGCATTCTCGGTGGCAGCCAACTCGATCCTGTCCTTCTTTCCGTTCATGGTTCTGATACTGACGCTGATCCGCCGCGTATTTCACTCACGTGCCATGTCAGACGTAGTCGTCGACCTCCTGAGCGATTATTTGCCTGCGGGCAAGGACTTCGTCATTCGCAACCTGAATGCAATGGTGAACTCGCGGCAGCGCGTGCAGGTCGTTTCTCTGCTGATTTTGCTGGTGACTTCATCCGGAGTGTTCTTGCCGCTCGAAGTCGCACTCAACCGCATCTGGCGCTTCGAGAACAATCGCTCCTATCTTGGAAATCAGTTGATTTCGTTTGGACTGGCGTTCGCCTGCGGAGCGCTGGCACTGTTATCGATCGCGGCGACCGCAGGGCCAGTTGCTTTCATGGAACTGCTCCTACGAGGACACGCCTCCGGAGTCGTCCACGTGGTGGGATTCCTGGTGATGAAGATCTTCGCGATCGTCGCGAGCATCTTCATTTTCTTTCTAATCTATTGGCTGCTGCCGAACGGCAAGGTCCCGGCGCGCGCAGTTCTGCCCTCAGCAATCATCATGGGATTACTTTCGGAAGCATTGAAGTACGCCTACTTCCTGGCACTGCCCTGGTTGAACTTTCAGGAAGTGTACGGGCCGTTCGCGTTGTCAGTGAGTCTAATGTTCTGGGCGTTTCTGTCGGGATTGTTATTGCTGGCTGGAGCTCACCTGTCAGCGGAAGAGCATTTGAGAAATGCTCTCTGACCGGGAGTGCTTATTCGGTTTCGCCTGTTACTCATTGCGAATGGGAACGGCAGTGAACGCCACGCCGCGTTTCCGGTTGATGCGACAGATGACGTTCTCCAGAGCAACAGCGAGTCGATTGACTCCGGGCGCTGGCATCAATTCACTTTTGTTCAGGTAATCTTCAGCGCCCTCTTCCATCAGTTTCTTGCGGTTCTTGTCAGATAAGCTGCTCAGGACGACGACTGGAATGGGCGCTGTGTCTGGTTCCTTTTTCAGACGTCGGAGCACTTCCGGGCCGCTCAGTTTCGGCAGAATCATGTCGAGCAGGATGAGATCTGGTTTGTGCTTGTGCGCGGCGGTGAGTGCGGACTCGCCGTCTTCTGCCGTCACGACTTCATAGCCAGCGCGGTGGAGCGCGCCTTCATTCTCCCGCCGGATGGGTCGGCTGTCTTCAACTAAGAGAATTTTCACGTTCGTCTCCCTTGCTGCTGAGAAGATCGGCAGCAAGGAAGAGCGGCTTTAAGGAAAGAGCTTTCAAAGTTTCGAAGTTTCCAGGCTTCAAAGTTCCACCATGATCCGCGTGAAACTTTGAAACCTTTCACTTCGAAACCTGATTCCTACTTCTTCTGTTCACCAATCGACAATAGTTCCACTTCGAAGATCAATGTGGAGCCCGGGGGGATGTCACCGCCCGGCGGATGGTCCCCGTAAGCCAGGTCGGGGGGGATGTAGAGTTCCCACTTCGACCCGACGGGCATCATCTGCAGAGCTTCCGTCCAGCCTTTAATCACGCCGCCCAGAGGAAATGTTGCGGGCTGGCCGCGCTTGTAAGAGCTGTCGAATTCTTTGCCGTTGAGGAGTGTGCCGCGATAGTTGCAGGTAACGGAATCAGAGGCAGCGGGCTTGGGACCGTCGCCAGCCTTGATGATCTTGTACTCGAGTCCGTCGGGGAGACTCTGCACGCCTTCTTTCGATTTGTTCGAAGCGAGGAAGGCTTCGCCTTCTTTGCGGTGCGCAGAGCTTTCCTCTTTATTCTTGGCTTCCATTTTCTGCTGCACGTCACCGCGCAGTTGATTGAGCGCAGTGCGGGCTTCGTCTTCAGTCAGAGCAGTCTTGCCGCCAGCCATGGCGTCTTTCATGCCCCGTGCGACGAGTGCAGGATCGAGCGTCAGGCCCTGGTGATGCAGTCCCAAGCCGAGATTCATGCCCATGGCATAGCTCTGCTTGTCCTTCTCGGTCTTGAGAGTCACGGGAGCAGTAGCAGTCTTGGCAGCGGTCGCCGGTTTCTTGGCGGTAGTGGTGCCCGTTGCAGGCTTCTTCGCGGGGCTGGAAGAGGTTTGCCCGGATGCGGGTTGAGAGGTTGAGGCCGCAGGAGTCTGCTGAGCCAGGGCATGGCCCAGCAGGAGAGTGCCTGCTGCCAGGAGTTGAACCGTCAGTGGGAGCGATTTGGACATAGATTGGTATTGTCCCATGTGGGATAGGGGGCGGCAAATTGAGGAAGCACAAAGACTGAAGAAACATTCCTGCAGGCGGCGCCGAATGAATGTTTGACCGGTTACTGTTGTCCCGCCGGCGCATTGGGATCGACGGGCTTCAAGTCCAGTTTTTTGGCGATTTCTTTTTCTTTGCTCTTCTCGCGTTCGAGAGTCTTCAGGTAGAAGACGAGGTCCCAGGCCTCATCGGGCTTGATGTTGTCGGCAAACGAGGGCATCGGCGTGCCGTCGAGTCCGGTCATGAA
>Ga0209698_10005450_pt1 | contig 13757 bp, 7 predicted proteins | sample LitLauG_LLR_2012_FD_187203 | JGI IMG/M metagenome (GOLD analysis project Ga0209698, IMG submission 187203) | Freshwater sediment microbial communities from Pennsylvania, USA - Little Laurel Run_MetaG_LLR_2012 (SPAdes) (version 2) | ecosystem: Environmental > Aquatic > Freshwater > Creek >... | reverse complement strand
AACCCTTACCTGCAGGGGCAAACTGCAATGCGAATTCTAGTCGATCATCTGCTGAACGGGACAGCCATTCCGGCGAGCAGTCTGCTCAGTCCGACTTTGGTGCTGAAGAGCAACCTTCGAATGTTCCGAGAAGTCGCGGAAGGTCACCCACCGCCGCCCGCCAGAACAATCCCCGAACCTCAAGCTGCAATCGTGAGCTAAGACCGATTCAGGTCCATCAGAATTACCGGGCCGGCGGAATCAGGAAATCCGTAATCGTGTACGGAGGAACACTAACGCTGAAACTGTTCCCGACATCCTCGACCTGAACGCCAGAGACCGTCTTGTCTGCGGGGAGATTGGCCTTCCCGTAGTCGAATCGCATTCCGGGCCCAGCCAGTTTTCCTCCATCGATCGTTACCTTTGCGTTGGCAATGTTCTTGGGATCCTTATTGATCAGCATCAGACTCAAGCTGCCGTTCTTGTGACTCGCCGCATGCACGCTCAGAAGAGAATGGCTCGACGAAGCCGTGACCAGCGTCTCGTTGAAGGTCATCACGTCCCGAATCATCTGCAGACCGAAGTAGACTGCGCCAGGCTTGTTCTTTTCATCGAGGAACGATCCGCTGTGCAAGTCTGACCAATCGATATTGGCGGCTCCAGTTTCCATCAGACTGAGATAGGCATCGGCAGCGAACAAACCCACGACCATTTCATCCGCCACCTTGATGAACGATTTTGGACCGATATCGGTGATGAGCAATTGCATGTTCTGCAGGTTCTGGCCGCAGTATTTGCGGAAAAGGTCGAGCAACCCCGCGACGATGTTGGGCAGTTCGTCTCGCGGTGCCGCCAACAAAGCGCCGTTGTCCAAATCCTTCCAGTTGGAAGCCTGAGTGGTGTTGCCGCTGTTCCAATGAAAAGCGACAAAGTCAATATCCTTCCCCGCCACTTGTAAGACGTTGCGGTCCCAATCCAGCCCTGAATCCTGCGCTTTTTGGAATGCCGTGTTCTGCACGTACTTTCCGCTTACTGGGTCCAACGTCCACTCCTGAACGTCCCAGGCATTGGGCACCGGAGAATCAACTGATGCGCCGACTTTAATGCGGCCATCCACCGCTTTCATCGCCTTGGAATAAGCGAGCAGCGCTTTGGCATACGCAGCCGGAGAGAGATTGGCATTCCTTCGCCGCTGCTTGTCATTATCCCTCGCGTCTTTCGGGTACGGAGCATGGAGGTCCAGTTCCCCGCCTTCGCCGCCGTAATAGCCGTTCTTGTAGACCTCGTTGCCGATTTCCCAATACTTGACGTTCAAGGGCTGCGGATGCGCGATGCGGAGGAAGTTCCGGCCATCATCGGTGGCCAGAGGTTGAGACGCCCGCAGCGACGCCCAATATCCGACCGTTTGCCAATCGAATCCGGTGGAGTCTCTGCCGATAACGCTTGTGTCCGTGGGATTTCCGTTTGCGTACGCGACCCAGGCTGCCGCTTCGGCGGGTTCCCCACCTCCGGTTCCCTCCTGGTTTGATCCGTAATTGACTGCGATCACCGTTGTGCCGACTTGATCGATTAAGTGCACGAAGTGGCCGAAGTCCGTTCCAGGAGCAAATCCGCTGTAGCGCGCCGCGGCCGGCACCTGGGAGTTGGAAGGTTTGTTCGTGGACCAGTGATAGTTGTCCGTAAAGCCACCTCCCGGATAACGCAGTGTCGTGATGCCCGCTGCACGTAATAAAGCCGGCAGGTCGGGATCCATGAGATGAGCATCGGCCACAGAGGCGTTCACCGCCATCGCACGCGGCGCCATGAAAGTCCGGGGCTTATCCATCGAGATGTTTACTTTGACCACCCCCTTGATCTCCTGGGGCACCGTCGCTGTGGGCATGTCCTGAGGTTTGCCGGCATCGTGCTGATTCATAACTTGCCCGGAGGCGATGATCGCCAGCAGCAATGGCACACTAGCAACCAAAGCAAACTTGGCTCTGGTTGCGGGCTTTCGGCCTTCCAGAATGCGACTGCACCGAATGCGTTTCATGAGTATTGCCTCCCGGACCTACCTGCTTTTCGGTACCGCAAACTTCACTTCCTTATCGAGAGTTCGCCGGTTGCGCCGCTTCGGCCTGACGCAGTCTCGTGGTCTCAACGATGCCCTTCCCTTCGCTGATTGTGTAAAGAGAATCCGCAGCAACGTCGTGGAATTCCTCTTTCACGCCACTCGGCCAATGTATTTCGATTCTCTGAATTGACGCATCCGGCCCGAGGCCGAAGTGCAGGCGCTGGTCATTCGACGACAGGTAACTGCCGCCGCCGCGTATCTCGTCACGCTGGGTCATCCTTGCGGTAGAAACAAGAACCTGCGCCCCGATAGCTGCCCGATTGCTTTTCGTTCCGACCAACCGAAGGATCACCCGATGGTTTGAATTTCTGGTCTCGTTAAGGAACACCGACGGAGGAGCGCCAACGTTGTACACGACGAAATCCAGATAGCCATCGTTGTTGAGGTCTCCAAAAGCCGCGCCCCGCCGGGATTCCAGCGCTCCCTGATTCAGCCCAGCTTCGGTACCAATCTCGTCAAACGTTCGGTCTCCTTGATTGCGAAAAAGTTGCAGCGGTTCGCGATACTTTGCTTCGTTCGGTAACGTATCGACTCGCGGTGACACATTCCCGTTAGCCACGAGAATATCGGGCCAGCCATCATTATCGAAATCCGCAAAACCGGTTCCCCACTTCACCGGAGTAGCACTCCGACGCCCGATCTTGGCGTCCCAAGTCATGTCGGTAAACCCCTTCTCGCCTTGATTTCTGTACAAGCTCACTGGCTGGTTGCCAAATCGAGTGACTACAAGATCGAGTTTGCCGTCGCGATCAAAGTCGCCGAAGTCCCCTGCCATATTCCCCAACTCAAGGCCCGAGGGATCGACCGCAACTCCAGTCATCATCCCGATGTCTTCAAACGTTCCATCGTGCCGGTTGCGGTAGAGATAGTTAGCGTCCATGTCGTTGGCGACGAAAAGGTCAGGCCAACCGTCATCGTCAACGTCCCCCCAGACTACGCCCATCCCGCGGCGCTTCTCGGCGTTATCGACGCCAGCCTTCGCGGAGACTTCCTCAAACGTGCCATCTCCGCGATTGTGAAAGAGGAGAAAGCTCTCGCCCTCTGCTCCTGGCACTTCGACCGGAAGCCCTTTGTAGTTGAATGAAGCTGACCCTGTCTGGGGCAGGTGATGAATGTCGGAATGAACATAGCGCGACACGAAAAGGTCCAGATGTCCGTCGCGGTCATAATCAGCCCAGGCTGCTCCGACGCTGAAACCTCCTCCCGCAACGTGGGCACGTTCGGTGACATCCTCGAATTTACATCCACCGAGATTGTGGTAGAGCACGTTGTGTCCATATCCGGTGACATAAATATCCGGCAGACCATCGTTGTCGAAATCGGCAATCGCGAGTCCCATTCCCCAGCCAAGCGTGGTCAGTCCGGCAGAGCGCGTGATGTCAGTGAAGTGCAGATCCCCATCCTGGTGATAGAGGTACACCATGGGATCGCCGCCGTGGAGGTAGTTCTCGAGGGTCGAGTCGCCGGCTACAAGAATGTCGAGCTTGCCATCGTTGTCACAGTCGAATAAACCGACGCCGCCTCCCATCATCTCGACCAGGTAGTGCTTGTCCGGCGAACCCGGAGGCACGGTTGTAATCCCCGATTGACGGCCGATCTCGCGAAAATGCATCGGAACCTTATCCGTTACGGGCGCAGCGATCTGCAATAAGAACGCAAGCACCGTGAGCGCACAAGAACCGAAGATGAACGAAAATCTCATCAGGATTAGTGCTGAACCTTGGCCAGCGATGGATCCCAAGTTACAGCCATTTGAAGATAGTATGCAGAAGTGGCCGAATCTTTTCTTTGGGCGGAAATTCCGGCGAGATTGTAATAGGCCTCGCCGATCAAGGGGCTAATCTGCGCCACGAAAGCTTGCGCCCTGACCTGCTCGGAAGAATTCGGCTTCGCTGATCTTTGGTCCGCTCTCCCGCTGCCATTTGCAGGATCTTCACTCCCCAGGCTCCTCAACCTTGTCTCGGAGCTTTCGGCCGACGTGATTCGCAATTGCCGTCGAAGCTGCTCCGCTTCCTTAATCTCGGCTGCACCTTTTTCAAGATGTCCGCCCTCGCGCAATACGCGTCCCAGCATGTAATGCGCCCGCACGAGGCGAAAATCTGGAGGAGTATTCTCAGCCCAGGAAGCAATCAGCGCGTGAAGGACCTCTTCCGCTTGTGCGGCACGATCGGTTTCCGAGTACAGTTGACCTAGCAAGAGCTGCACACTAGCATCAGTAGGATTCAACGAGCGCGCTTTAAGCAGCTCGGGTTGAGCCTCAGCGAACTTTCTCTGCTGCAAAGCGATGTAGCCGAGCATGTAACGGCTCCGGAAATCGTCCGGATTCAGAGCTAATTCAGCGCGCAACTCGGGCTCCGCTTTGGCATATCCCGCGTCTTCGTTTCGTGCCAGAAAGACGAGCGCAAGGTAGTAGTGTGCATCGCGCGTCGACGGATGCGCTGCTATCACGTTCTTGAGTTCGTCCGCCGCCTGGTCGGCGTAATCGCCATAGTAGTAGACCGTTGCCGCGGTCACGCGATTCTCGGGAGTATCGCCTAGTCTCGCAATCATGCGCCCCAGCACAGCCCGCGCACGATCGAGTTGCTGGAGCCGAAGATAGGCAATGGCCAAGGTGCGCCAAACTTGGCTGAAGTCACCCAAATCGAGCGCAGCTTGTAAGTGCGCGCTCGCCGCGCCATACTCCTTCTTTTCAAACAGAATTTGTCCGAGCAGCGACCGTGCCCGTGCATTCTTGGGTTCGGCCCTAATCGCGGACTGGGCGGGTTCTTCAGCCTCCTTCAGGCGTCCCAGGTCAAACAGTACGGAGGCGTAATCCAGTTGAACCCCGACATCGTCGCCAGAAAAAGCCAGGGCTTCGTGCAGAGAGCTTGCCGCCCCACTGAGTTCTCCCGCACGCGCGCGGGCGTTCGCAGCACGATGGATCGCTTCCGCTAGAAATGCCTTGTACTCGATCGCAGCCGTCTCCTGACTGCCGGTTCGCAGTGAATTCTGCGCCGCTTCGTAATGCTGCACCATCGGGTCCGCGATCTGAGTCCACGCGAGTTGAGGCATTCCGAGTATCAGGAGAGAAAACCTAAGGGAAAGGTCTCTGCTCCACCGTCTCGACCTGCGAACTTGATCTGGTCTACGGATGTTGCTCCGAGGCGCCATCCTGACCTTCCGTGTGATCCAGTTCCCTAAATGCGGCAAACTCGCGCGCTGCGTCAGCGCTCTTCCCTGCCTTCTGATACGCCTGAGCCAGATTGAAATGCGACGACGCGATGCTCGGCGCCAGTCGCACCGCGGTCTCCAGTTCCGTAATTCCCTTCTCCGAATGGCCGGTCTGAACAAAGATCCGCCCGAGGATGTTGTGAGGTGCATAATTCTTCGGCTCGATCTCCAACGCGCGCTGCGCCCACCGCTCGCTCTTCTCCAAATGCCCCATCTCTAGCGACAAGAAGGCTGCCTCGATCAGCGCAGGAACGTGCTTCGGATTGAGATCCAGCGTCTTCTCCAGTTCCGCGACCGCGGCATCCTGATCCGACACGGTGAGGGCAAGCCCGTAAGCATAATGCAGATTCGCTTCCTGCGGATGCTGGGCGACCAAATCCTTGTATAAGTGCCGCGCCTCTTCCAGATGCTGAGCATTGACTTGCCATCCGGCTTCGCCGGCTTTCATTACCAGTTCATGCCTAGTAGCCGGAATTTCGTAAGGAAACAGCGGCAAGCGCAGTACAATCAGGCCAGTCGCCTCGACGACCGGAGGACTCATATCTCCGGCGTTCGCCAGAAACGAAATCTCCTTCGTCGCCATTTCGAATTGCCCCGCGGTGTCCCACAGCAAGGCGAGTTCGTAGTGCACACGCGACAGCAATGTCAGATCGTTTCCCAACCCGAGTTGCTTGCCTTTCATCAGATGGTCAAACGCGTTGCGATAATCGCGCAACTCAAACTCGCAGAAACCCATGTATGCCCAGGACGGGCCGTTCTTTGGTGTGAGCACTGTTGTCTGACGGTAGGCGTCCCGGGCTTCCGCATAGCGATTTAGAGTGAAGAGCGAAGCCGCAAGATACCCCCATCCCTCGGCCCAATCAGGACGTTTCTTCACTGCTTGGCGATAGAGCCTGGCGGCATCCTCAAAGCGATTTTGTGCGTACGCTGTGGCGGCCTGCCGATCAACGGAGATAGAATTGACATTGGGTGCTTCCTGTGCCACGAGACTGAATCCGCGAACACAAAGCAGGCCAAATCCAACCCACCGCGTGAGACTCCTCCCGAGGGACATAGAATTCCAATTATATTGTCCGCACACTTGGTCCGACCGCTCTTTCGGGCGACCAAGAATAAACGGGGCGGCAAGTTCGCCGCCCCGTGAGCAGTTGACCACGATTTATCAGAAGGTGTACTTGGCCGAGAACTCAAGTACGCGGCGGCCATACTTGGTGCTGGCAAAGCCCGGACGTGTCTGGCTCCCGTTGAGCACATAGGGTTGCCCAGCGTTCGGATCGTTTAGGGAATACTGGCCCGAACCATAGGGGCACGGCGGGCCGCCATTTGTGTACGGTTTGCTGCCATTACAAGCGTAATTGAAGCTGATGCTCATGTCGGCACCACCCTGGAACGAATCCAGTGGATGGTTTAAGAAGTTGAATGCTGAGAGGCGGAACTCAACATGTTGCCGTTCAGTCACGGCAAATGTCTTAAATATCGCCAAATCGCTGTTGAAGTATGCCGGCCCGTGAATGTACGGCAGTTGCCAGAAACCGTTGGATCCTGGAGCGGCAACTCCAAAACAGCTCGCATTGAAGTACTGGTGCGGTTGCAGCCTGTATTTCGGATCGCACACTACAGTTGGCTGGATACTCGAGTTGTTCGTTCCAAGGTAATTCCACGCATTAATCACGTACGTGCCATACAGTTCGTTGCCCTTCGAGTCCTTCGTCAGGGTGTCAAACGTGGGTCCATTTCCACCCAGACCGAGGTTCTGATTCTGCAGGGACGTGATGTTCGGACCGCTCTGCCAGGTGGTAATGCCCGAGATATTCCAACCGTTTACACCGTACTCTAGGAACTTGTTCCCGTGTATCGGATTACCCGTTTGGAACGTGTACGAAAAATTGAACACATGCGAACGGTCAGTCGAGAGCACGCCGTAGTCATGCTTCAAGCTGAGAGCATCAGGAGCCAGGGCATTTAACTGCGCTGTTCCCTCCGTTCCGAGAGTCTTGGACCACGTATAGTTCAGGTTGTAGGTGATTCTTCCCTTCTGCCGGACCCAGCTCGTCTGCAGAGCATTGTAGTTAGCAACCCCTATGTGCCGAATAGGCTGCACGTTTGCGTTCCCGAAGTACGCGGACAGTGGGTACGCCGACGATCCGGGCTGATTCGCGTTAATATCGCAGGCGTTTTTGCCTGAGCCGAGATTCCCCTGCACGATCACCGGGTTGAGATACGCCGGGCAACCATTAACGGCGAGGGCCGCCCCTGTTTGCAGAACGTTCAAGTTGCGTGCGTCAAGGTTGTTCGTATTGCCCTCAATCGCGGCATTGGAGGTCTTGCTTCCGACGTAACCTATCTCGAGCAGCGAACTCCACGGGAGTTGCCGTGAAATTGTGAAGTTGTAGTTCTGAGACAACGGTTGAGCATGATCCTGCAAGAATCCGGTAGTATTTCCGCATGGTGCAAGGGGACTCGCTCCGCATCCAGCGCCGGTGGGTTGGACCACTCCGTTAACTCCGAGTTGATTGATATAGCCGAAGGTAAAGGGTCGAGGAGAGTTAAATCCGACTACCCCTTGGGCCGCATCGATGGGCCCCTGGTAATCGTTCCATTGATCACGATAACCGTACATACCCCATCCACCGCGAAACACTGTCTTGCCGTTCCCGGTTAAATCGTAGGCGAAGCCCAACCGAGGCTCCCAGGTAACCGCAGGAACGTTGCGCCCTGTAATCGGAATGGCGGCATCTACGCTATGCCACGCAAAGCCTGCTACTCCTGAAGGAGAATTAGCGTAGTTTCCAGTGAACGCTGCGACGCCACCAGATGGCGGGCGCCAAGACCCAAGATGATCGAGACGAATGCCCAAATTCAGTGTCAGGCGTTTCAGCGTCTTCCAATCGTCTTGCACGTATCCTGAGTAGGTCGGATACCAAGAATTATCCAGGGCAGACTTGGTGACCTGATCATAAGTGCCCACGCCTAAGAGCAGGTTGGCGACTGGATTGTTCGAACCGCAGTTGATCGTGGGATCGCCCGTGGGATTGGTATCGGAATGCAGTCCGTTGCAACTGAAGGGTCCTCCCTGCACGGCCTGAATATCCCCGTTAACGTTGCTGAACGCCCCCTGATTGTTGACTGTTTTCTCCCAATAGAAACCAGCCTTGATGGTGTGCGTCTTATAGGACTTTGTGACGTCGTCCTGCACTGAGATATTGTACTTCTGCCATGTGAAGTGGCCCCCATTCTCGAAGATGTCGGGCTGGATCATCTGTGGTACCCCAGCGAGCCAGTAGCCGTTTCCGAGGTCAGGCATCATATTTGTCTTTGTTGTGAAGACCCCTTGATATGGGTAAGGAGTTCCAGCCGCACCGCCGGTCGCAAGAGCCCACGAATTCTTAGAATTCCTGACCAAGGGATAGTTGATGTACCCGAATCCCACAGATGCGTCGTTGGTCAGCGTGGGACCGAATACATGCAGGAAGTGCCCGGTGAGAGTTTGCGAATTGTCCTTCGAGGACATTCCGCCTGGGAATGGAATGGAGTTGGAGGGCTGCCACCACAGATGTACCGGTACACCATCCGTTTCCTTCTGCGTATTGTAGGTGACGTACAACTTACTGTTATCGGTGACTATATAGTCTAATCGGGTCCGGAACATCCAGCCGTTCTGATTTGTGTACTCCGGTTGTAGATAGTTATATCCGTTTGTCTTCGTGGGATCCGCATTTGGTTGCGGGATGTTCGCCATCAATATCGCCCCAGCCGGATCAAATTGAGTGCTCGGGATGTTCACATTGCTGTGAGTAGCTCCTTTGTTATCCGCCCAGTTGAAGTTTCCCCCCGTTTGGGTACTGTTGAACAGAGCATTGCAGACGGGTTGGTAGCCCTGAATACCGTTTCCACCGCAGAGCGCCTGATTGTCAGGCTGCGCGAGGTCGAAGTTACCCTGTCGCATGCTAAGAGTCGGAAGGGTGTCTGTCAGCAAGCCGGACGTCGTTAACCCTGACAACGGAATCTGATTCTGATAGTAGTATTCATAGCCCGCCCAGAAGATCAGCTTGTTGTTGGTGTGGGGTACGGGTCCGCCGATGTTCGCGCCCGGATACAAGAAGCGGCTCTGCGGAATCTTGATCAAAGACTTCGGTCCGCCCGCCCCTACATATTTCTGATTGAAGGACCAGTCCAGCGAGTTGAATGTGTTGTCGCGCGCGTGTAGATAAACTTCGCCGTGGTAGGACGTGGTGCCCGCCTTACCCACTGCATTTACGACGACGGGACCCTTTGCGCTGTCTGCACCGAAGTTCGAAGTCTGCACCTTGACTTCGGAAACCATATCGCCGTTTACCGTCTGCGTTGCACCGCAGTTGCAACCGTTGTCAAGGATGTGTGCACCGTCGCTGACTAAGTCTGTCCCAGATCGATAGGGCGACCCGCCAGCAACCACTCCTTCCCCTACCGCTCCTCCTGTCGGGGAAATGATCGTGAAATCGGGACCCTGATTCGCTATCCCGCCGCCGTTAAAAGCCGAGAAGCCGGGCAGCGTGCGAATCAACTCCGTCGCATCGCGGCCCTCGAGTGAGAGATTCTCGATCTGTTTGGAGACCAGAGTCGCGCTTCTTTCGCCCGAATCCACCGGAGCGATCTCTTCGGCCACGGCTTCCACCTGAACGGTCTCGCCCTGACTGCCCACTTGCAGCGAGATGTTCGCCACGTCACGCAAGTCTCCTGGGCGAACCGGAATCCCAGACTGTTTCCAGCCCTTGAATCCCGAAGCTGAGACCTTCACCGAGTAAGTGCCCGGCTGCACCGAGCCGAACGAGAAGTAGCCAGCGCTGTTTGTGGTGCTCTTTCGAGTGTCCCCTGTTCCATCGTTGACCAGTTCGACGTTGGCTTTGGGCACCACTGCGCCGGCTTGGTCGTAGACGGTTCCTGTGACTGTTCCTGTGGATTGAGCGTACAACCCAGACTGCGCGAGTAGCACGAACAGCATGGCCAGACCCGATGCCAGACCAACGCCCTTCAGCAAGCTGCTAATTGAGCTACGCGTCATGTTGCCTCCTGCCCTTCACGGGGCGCCCATCGCGGGGTTTGGTGTGACTCGCCAGAAGCGTTTCGAACTGTGAAATCTCTGGCTCGCCGGAAATGAGACACGCCAATCGTTAACGTACACGGTCTACAGCACCGTCGCGTTTACCCTCATTGCGCAATCACTGTCAAGAAAAATCGATTTTGTGAATAATATTTTCCGGTTACCCCCGCCCCCACCTCCCCCTCAAACAGCCCTTGCCCCTACCAAATTCCATATATTGAGCCCCAGAGACGTTTCCCTTGGACCGCCTTTCTTACTCACTTCCTTCAAGCACGACCCATTTCCCCGACCCTGTTTCTTAACCGGTGGTAGGATGCTGGTCTCACACGGGCGTCGTGATGCCAACGGGAAGAGCCAGCGTTCGTTTCTCAAGTGCGGCGGTAACCCTTGCCTTCTGTGCCGCGATAGCATTCCCGCAACAGACGGCCCCAGCCCGGGGGTTGTACATCGCCGGCTTTGTCCGCGATCTTGATACGAATCAACTCATCAGCGCCGCCAAGCTCGAACTTCAACGCACCTCTGGCGAAGTTGCATCCTCGCCGATCGTCAGTGGGACACGCGGAGAATTTCAGTTCAACGGCGTGAGTTCGGGCGACTATCTCATCACCGTGCAAGCAAAGGGGTACGAAAAAAATGTCGCGTCCATCATGTTAGGTGGTATTCCGCTTTCGAATGTGACCATCACACTTCGCCACTCGCAATCGACACTTTCCCCGGGTCCGGGCGACACTATCTCCGCGCACGAACTCGGCATTCCAGCGAGGGCCCGCGAAGAATTCGAACGTGGCATGAAGCTGATCGCCGCTTCCAAGCCCGACTACCGCAAAGCTCTCACGCAGTTTCAGCGCGCCATCAAGGAATATTCCGACTATTACGAGGCCTACGCGCAGATCGGCATCGCTCAATACCACCTTGGAGACAAGGTGGCTGCGGAGCAGGCGCTGCGAGCCTCGGCACAGTTGAGTTCGGGCCACTATCTCGACGCGCTCTCTTTGCTCGCCCAGATGTTGAACGACTCCGGGCGATTCTCGGAATCTGAATCGTTCGCCCGGAGTTGCGCAACCCAGGATGAATCTGCGTGGGGCTGCGATCTGGAATTAGCACGCGCCCTATCGGGGTTGAAGCGTCCCACCGAGGCCGAAGCGATCGCCGCAAAGGCAAGTGAATTGAATCCCGGCAGCGCCGGCACGTTTCTCGTGTTGGGCAACATTCACATCCAGGAACATAAGTACGCGGAGGTCGTCAAGGACTTTGATGCCTACCTGAAGCTTGACCCTACAGGCCCGGAGAGCGATCAAGTCCGTGCCTCGCAGGAACAGGCACGCCGCGCACTGGCACGGATCGGAGGCTCCGGTTCGGTCGTCAAACGATAATGCTGGGACGATTCGGTACAATCGCCTAGGACGCAAATCGCAGGAACTTACTTACGCGACAGAACTGGTTTCCTACCATCCGCTGATGAGATTACGTTTCACGTTCCACACTCTTTTCACCGTCGCTGCAATTTGCTTCTCAGTTGCTGCCCAGACACGGCAATCGGCGTCCGACAACGGTCGCATTGTTTTTCAGGAAGTCTCGCCCAAGACCAGCGGCATTACATGGGTCCACAACAACGCCGCGTCGGAAGAACACTACCTTCCCGAGACGATCGGCCCCGGCTGCGCATTCCTGGACTACGACAACGACGGCTGGATGGACATTTTCTTCGTAAATAGCGGCCCTTCAGATTTCTTTTCTCCACAAAAGCCGTTGCGCAACGCGCTCTACCACAACAACCACGACGGAACTTTTACCGATGTCACCGAACAGGCGGGACTGGGAGACACGAAGTCCTTCGGCATGGGCGTAGCCGTTGGAGACTATGATGGCGACGGATGGCCCGACATTTATGTCACAGCCTACGGCCGCAATACGCTGTATCACAACAACGGCAATGGAACGTTCACCGACGTCACTGAAAAATCGGGAACAGGCCTGACTGGATGGTTCACGGGCGCCGTCTGGTTCGACTACGACAACGACGGCAAGTTGGATCTGTTTGCGGCCAGCCACGTCGACTACAACAAGAACGTAAGTTGCGGAAACAACGCGCTCGGGCGCAAGTTTTACTGCATTCCCCGCGTGTTCAAGCCGGCGCAGAGCCACCTCCTCCACAACAATGGCGACGGCACCTTCACCGACGTCAGTCGCGAATCGGGAATTTCAAACTCGCCAGGCAAATCATTCGGAGTGGTTGCCACTGACATCGATAACGACGGCCGCATGGATCTCTTCGTCGCCAACGACACCGTACCGAATTTTCTGTTTCGCAATCTTGGCAACGGAAAATTCAAAGACATCGCGTTAGAAGCCGGAGTCGCCTACAGCGACATGGGGAAGGCACGCTCGGGGATGGGGCTGGACTCCGCGGACTACGATGGTGACGGCTGGCAAGATCTATTTGTAGCTAACATTGATGTGGAGTTATTTAGCCTCTACCACAACGAACACAATCTGACCTTCAACGATCAACTCGGAGAGATCAAGAAATACACGCGTTCTCTGAGTGGATGGGGGCTGAAGTTCTTTGATTACGACGATGACGGCGATCCAGACCTGATTCTTGCCAACGGGTACCCGGATGACATGGTCGGACTGGTCAGCCCACAGACCACCTATCGCGAACCTCTGCTGATGTTTGAAAACCGAGGCGGCGTGTTTCACAACGTGAGTTCCGAATCGGGACCGATTTTTGCGAGGCAGTTTCCTGCACGCGGTCTCGCTGTCGGGGACTTCGATAACGATGGCTACCTGGATGTCTTGATCTGCAACAACGGTGAAGCACCCATCCTTCTGCACAATGAGGGCAGCCACAAAAATCACTGGGTGGGCGTGAAGCTTGTTGCGACCAGCAGCAATCCCGACAGTATTGGTGCAATTCTCACCTGGTCCGCCGCAGGAGTGAAACATCAACGCCAGAAGACAGGTGGTGGGAGCTTCATGTCAGCGCATGATCCGCGTGAAATCCTGGGAATCGGCAGCGCCACGAAGATGGACTGGATTGAAATTCACTGGCCGTCCGGAAAAATCGATCGCATCAACGATACCCCGACTGACACATACATCCAGGTGGTCGAAGGCAAAGGGATCATTTCACAGAACACTGTGGCCAAGCCTGCTGCGAAGTAGATTGCACAGGCAACTGACGCTCTAGTCTGGTTCAATAGCAGGGAGTGTTCGGTTTGCGAGCTTCAATTCCTCTGGAGGTACTGGGACGGGCAAGCTGATCTCCAAGGTTCCGACCCGGCTGCTGGCAACATCCTCAACTCCCATGCGTAGTGATACCGCCTCCGCGGGCACATCGAGTTCCTGATGCAGCCGGTAACCGCCGGTCAT
>Ga0209698_10005449_pt1 | contig 13757 bp, 10 predicted proteins | sample LitLauG_LLR_2012_FD_187203 | JGI IMG/M metagenome (GOLD analysis project Ga0209698, IMG submission 187203) | Freshwater sediment microbial communities from Pennsylvania, USA - Little Laurel Run_MetaG_LLR_2012 (SPAdes) (version 2) | ecosystem: Environmental > Aquatic > Freshwater > Creek >... | reverse complement strand
AGCGTTTTGAGTACGACATCGTTCATGAAGACGGGAGCGCCGAGGTGCTGCTGCGCGTGAACTATCACTTTCATTGGCAATTGAGTTACAAACTGGCGGAACCACGGCTCTTGAAGGCCGGAACGCGGCTTCGCGCCATTGCGTGGTACGACAATTCGAAGAACAATCCGCACAATCCGGATCCGGAAAAGATGGTCACGTGGGGTGATCAAACCTCAGATGAGATGATGGTGGGATTTTTCGATGTAGCCGTTCCCTCGGGGATGGATAAGTGGAAGTTCTTCGAACGCAATCCAGCGCGCGGTGAAGAAAAACACTGAGATTTGATACTTATGCGTGAACAAAAGGCAGATAACCGCTGATGTTTGAATCAATCAGCGCCCCCACAGGTCCGAACTGGAAGCTACGCATAGTTGTCGCTGCCGTCATCGCTGCGATTGCGTGGGGAGTGGTCTCTCTTTGGCGAATGACGCACATGCCCGGGCAATCCTATGCAGGGACTCTCCCTCCCTTGAGTACCAAGCAGACAGACATCGCTAATCGACTCTCGGACCAGGTTCAGTATCTTTCCACCACAATCGGCGAGCGAAACCTCGAACGGAAAGGTTCGCTACAAGCGACAGAGAACTATCTGCGCAGAGTGCTCGCGCAATCCGGATATTCAGCCACCGAAACGACCTACACAGTCGGGGATCAGTCAGCCTGTAACCTCGAGGCTGACTTACGTGGAAGCGAAGCGAGTGCCGGGATTATAGTCGTAGGCGCGCACTACGACAGCGTGACTGGAACGGTCGGCGCGAACGACAACGCTTCAGGCGTAGCGGCCACCCTCGAGCTTGCTCGCCTGCTGAAAGACGTTAGGCCCCGGCGCAGTATCCGTTTTGTATTCTTCGTCAACGAGGAACCACCCTACTTTCAGACACCGCAGATGGGCAGTCTTGTGTATGCCAGACAGCTACGGCAAAACGCAGTTCCGGTCGTCGCGATGATTTCTTTGGAGACGATCGGATATTATTCGGACACGCCGGGAAGCCAGAAATATCCGCCCCTGTTTTCTTGGTTCTATCCAAATCGCGGAAACTTTATTGGCTTTGTAGGAAACACAGAATCTCGCGCGCTGGCGATCAAAGCGGTTCGGCAATTTCGCGAGTCGGTCGCGTTCCCTTCCGAGGGCGTTTCCGCGGCAGCGAGTTTGCCCGGAATCGGATGGTCCGATCATTGGTCATTTTGGCAGCAGGGATACCCTGCGATCATGATTACGGACACGGCGCCGTTTCGTTATCCCTACTACCACACCACTTCGGATACAGCGGACAAGTTAGACTTCGGGCGGATGGCGAGGATCGTGGACGGACTTCAAAGCGTTGTGATCGGGCTGGCCAACGGCCAGTGATCACGAGGACTGCGCACACAGCTTGGCGGTCGTCTGCTAGACTTCCATTTTTCTAATTTGAGGCCTATCGCTGATGAATTCAATACCGAGAGCATTCCTGACGTTGTTTTCAGCTTTCATTGCGTGCGGAGTGGTCGTCGTTGTGGTCAACGCTCAGACAGCGCACGCCCCGGTTCCTGGCGTCGCACCCGTGACCGGCGAGAAGAAGGCCGAGGAACAGTTCAAGAATATCCAAGTCCTGAAGGGTGTTCCAGCGGAGCAGGTTTTTCCGACGATGCAGTTCATCGCCGCTTCTCTCGGCGTGGAGTGCGATTTCTGCCACGTGCAGGGTGCCTTTGAGAAGGACGACAAAAAGCCGAAGCAGACTGCGCGCAAGATGATGGAGATGATGTTCGCCATCAACAAAGACAATTTCGAGGGACATCGCGAGGTTACTTGTTACTCGTGTCACCGTGGCAGCACCGATCCTGTCGCGATCCCCGCGGTGATGACCGAAGAAACGAAGGAAGGAGCCGGCAGTCCCAAGAAAGTCGACGAGGCTAAGGACAGCGCCGGGCCCACGGGAGAGCAACTTATCGACAAGTACGTTCAGACAATAGGAGGCGCGGCAGCCATCGACAAGGTTACGAGCCGCGTCATGAAGGGCCAAATCGATTTCGGCGGCAAGTCTCTTCCGATCGATATTTATTCGAAGGATCCCGACATGCGGATCTCGTTCACACACATGCCGGACGGCGACAGCGTTACGGCATTTAACGGGCATGAGGGCTGGCTGGGAACGCCTGGACGTCCGCTTCGGGAGATGCATGGCAGCGATCTCGATGGAGCGTCGATCGATGCCGATTTGCATCTCGCGACCCATCTCAAGCAAATGTTCACGGAGATGCGGGCGCGAGGAACGGAGAAAGTAGGGGACCACGACGCGTACGTTGTTGCAGGGCGACGCGAGGGTAAACCGCCGATCATCCTCTACTTCGATGAGCAATCGGGACTGCTGCTCCGGCTGCTACGGTTTGGAGAAACCGCACTCGGACGAATGCCGACCCAGATTGACTATGCGGATTATCGCGACGCGGGCGGGGTGAAGATTCCATATCGCTGGACGCTCGCGCGCCCAAGCGGAAGATTCACCATCCAGGTCAGCGAAGTGAAAGAGAATGCGCCTGTGGACGATGCGAAGTTTGTGAAGCCGGCTTCGCCGCCGGAACCGCCCAAGGGACCGTCCAAATAGCGCCGCGAGACATGGGTGCGCTCTTCGACACGCAGCGGTGAACGTTTGTACTCACATTCCACGAGCGCCGAGTGGGAGGATGAACATGAAATCCTTTCGGCTGTCCGTAATATCGTCTGCAGTTTTTTCTTTCGCAACCGTACTTTTGATCTTCCAGTGCTTCGTCAGCAGCTTGGCCGCGCAAACCGCACCCAACGCCAACGATCTCCTGCACCAGATGACGCTCGAAGAGAAAGTCGCGCAACTCTCTCAGCTTCCGGGCTTTCCGTTGCCGGAATTCATGAAGCAGGTAGGTGTGCCGATCGAGCAGGTCATTCGCGAAAACGGCGCCGGTTCCGTGTTATGGGTCTCCGATCCGAAGAGGATTAATCGCCTGCAGCATGTCGCAGTGGAGCAGTCCCGTCTCCACATCCCGCTTTTGTTCGGGCTCGACGTTATCTCCGGCTACCGCACGATCTTTCCTGCGCCGATTGCGATGGCTTCGTCGTGGGATCCGGAACTGGTTGAACAAGCCCAAACCGTCGCCGCCCGGGAAGCGCGGGCGATCGGGATCACCTGGACATTCGCTCCAATGGTCGACATTGCGCGCGACGCCCGCTGGGGCCGGATGGTGGAAGGCGCGGGGGAAGATCCATTCCTCGGAACCGCTATGGCGCACGCCCAAGTTCTCGGGTTCCAAGGTCACAAGCCTGGGGAGCCCGACCATGTCATGGCCTGCGCTAAGCATTTTGCCGGCTACGGCGCTGCGGATGGGGGCCGTGACTACGATTCTTCTTACATACCGGAAGAACTGCTGTGGAATGTTTATCTGCCTCCATTCAAGGCAGCGGCAGACGCAGGTGTCGGAACTTTCATGAGCGCCTACATGGACCTTAACGACGTGCCTGCGTCAGGCAATCCCTGGTTGCTGCACGACGTGCTTCGCGATGCCTGGAATTTCAAAGGTTTCGTCGTAAGCGACGCTAATGCCGTATACAACCTGACCACTCACGGCTATGCGCGTGATGGCGGCGATGCCACGTACAGAGCGTTCACTTCGGGCCTCAACATGGATATGGCCAGCGGAACCTACATGAAGTACCTGGCTACAGAAGTGCGTCAGGGACGCATTTCGATGCAGCAGATTGACGACGCAGTTCTGCCGATTCTCGAGGCGAAGATCCGCCTGGGATTGTTCGAACATCCTTACGCAGATGAGGCGCGCATCGACCAAGTAATGAATAAACCGGAGAGCCAGTCCCTGGCCCGGACTGCTGTCCAGCGCTCGATTGTGCTCCTGCGGAACGAAGGAAAGCTACTGCCGCTGGACAAGAACCGAATCAAGTCGATCGCCGTCATCGGACCTCTCGGGGACGCGGAACAAGACCTCCTGGGCATCGTCGGAGCGCTCCACAATCCTGCGCCAACGGTAAGCATCCTGCAGGGGATCAAGGACAAGGTAGCCCCGGGCATTCGGGTGGAATTCGCTCACGGTCCGAACATTCGTCGAGACTACCCGTCGGTCTTCGAGAACTACCCGATGGTCACAGTCAAGGAACAATCGAAACAGCCTCCCGATGAGGCGAAGCGGGCTGTGGACGGCGCGGTTGCGGCTGCACGACAGAGCGACGTCGTAGTGATGGTGCTCGGTGAAATCGCGCTGATGAGTGGCGAGGCGGCATCACGCTCGTCGCTTAAACTCTCGGGTGGACAGGAAGAACTATTGGAGGCAGTCTCGGCCACGGGCAAGCCGATCGTGCTGGTGCTCATAAACGGGCGCCCGCTGGATATCTCATGGGCGGCCGAGCACGTAGCTGCAATCATAGAGGCGTGGTATCCGGGGAACCAGGGCGGGAGTGGAATCGCAGACGTGCTGCTCGGGGACGCGAATCCATCGGGACACTTGCCCGTGAGTTGGCCACGCACCACCGGCCAGCTTCCGCTCTACTACAACCACAATCGAACCCAGGATCCAGAAGATACTCCTGGCTTCACTTCGCGCTATTGGGATGTTTCCAGCCGCCCGCTGTATCCCTTCGGCTTCGGACTGAGCTACACGACGTTTTCATTCGACAATCTAAAGCTGAGTCAAAGCGAAGCTAAGATTAGCAGCACACTGGATATTGCAGTGGATGTGGCGAACACAGGTGCCCGAGCGGGAGATGCCGTGGTGCAACTCTACATCCATCAGCGTGCAGGAAGCGCTTCGCGGCCGGTGAGGGAGTTGAAGGGCTTCCAAAGAGTTCATTTGGAGCCGGGATCCAGGCACACAGCTCACTTCCGCCTCGGAACCGATGAGTTGCAGTATTGGAGCCCAATCGCCAGGAAGTGGGTTGTAGAACCGGAGCAATTTGATGTGTGGGTGGGAGAAGACTCATCCGCACCCCTGCACAGCGAGTTTCGGCTGACTCGATAGCGAGCAATCACGAACTTGCGACTGCATCTTCTGACTTGATGCTCACTTCAACGTCCGCGCCAGGCTGCAGTTTGACGGGATTTCCGTGTTCGTCGGTCAACGTGTTGGGAACGCGAAGCTCGCGATAGAGGTGATCGGCACCTTCGACGGCAATTTGTGCCTTTTCGGGCTCGCCGGAGGCTGGATGCGGCTTGATGATCCGCTGCACCGTGGCCCGAAACTTCTTCATGGCTTGCTTGCCTCTCTTGAACATGGCATTCCCCCTTTTCCTTGCCGCACCCTCTGAAGCAGAAGAGCGATGATCGCACCCGAGGATTCGCCTCAGTATCGGTAGAACCCTGTAGGCGCCTCTCAGGCTGCCGGGACACCCTGGTTCAATAACAAAACCTGATAAGCACGATAAATAGTTTCGATTTCCGGGGAACAACGGCGAACGTTAGAGTGAGGCGTCCTCATTTGTTGATTTCAGGCGGCGCCCCGTTGCGTCGGCCAATCACGGAGCCAGGTAGAAGTGTCAACCTTGAAAAAGTTCGCCCATGGGATCCTCGTAGCAGTCTTGATCTCATTGTTTGCGCCGGTTGTCTGCGCGCAAACCAGCGGAGGTATCGCACCAAGTCCGTCGCCTGAAATGAATGCGCGCCTGGCCAAGCTCGAGCTACAGGCCGCTGACGCAAAGAGCTCCGCCGACAACGCCTGGATGCTTACCAGCGCTGCCTTGGTCCTGATGATGACTGGCCCCGGGCTCGCGCTTTTCTACGGCGGGTTGGTGCGGAAGAAGAATGTGCTCGGCACCATGATGCAGAGTCTCGCGTTGATGGCAATCGTTACGGTGCTTTGGGGCCTCTTCAGCTACAGCCTGTCGTTTGGCCCGGGGAACAGCTTCATCGGAGGATTTCAGAATCTGTTTTTGAAAGGAGTAGGCGCCGCGCCCGATGCGGACTACGCGGCAACCATTCCGTCTCAGACGTTCATGATTTATCAGCTGATGTTCGCCATTATTACGCCCAGCCTCATCGCGGGCGCGTTTGCCGAGCGCATGAAATTCAGCGCGATGGTCGTGTTTATGGCGTTGTGGTCAGTGCTCGTCTACGACCCAATGGCGCACATGGTTTGGGGCAAAGGGGGGTTGCTCAACGCGTCGCTCGGTGGGCGATTCCCGACTTTAGATTTCGCGGGTGGAACGGTCGTACACATTACGTCCGGCGTTTCAGCCCTGGTATGCGCGTTGTATCTCGGGAAGCGCGTGGGTTATCCGAAAGAACCAATGCCGCCACATAGCGTGGTGATCAGCTTCATTGGCGCATGCCTGCTGTGGGTCGGGTGGTTTGGATTCAATGCCGGGAGCGCCCTGGCCGCGGGCAGTCTGGCAACCAGCGCCTTTGTCGCTACCCACTTTGCCGCCGCGTCAGCTACTGTAGGATGGCTCGCCGCTGAGTGGCTGCGCAATGGCAAACCAAGCGTCCTGGGAGGCATTTCCGGCGCCGTGGCCGGTCTGGTCGCAATCACTCCAGCCGCTGGATTCGTGAAGCCCATGCCCGCGCTGATCATCGGATTGATTGCCGGGGTCTTCTGCTACCTGATGGTGGCAAAAGTGAAAGCAAAGTTCGGCTACGACGACTCGCTTGACGCCTTCGGAGTACACGGAGCCGGAGGCACGTTGGGAGCGCTACTCACCGGCCTGTTCGCGGTCAGCGCCGTGAATCCGATCTTCAAAGATGCGCAAGGAAACACGCTCGCGTCCGGCTTATTCGAAGGCAATGCGCACCAGTTACTCAATCAGCTGGTGGGGGTGGCCATGGCATGGTTTCTCGCGATCGTGGGAACTCTTGTCATCCTGAAGATAGTCGAGATGACGATCGGCCTCCGAGTCTCAGAAGAAGAGGAGGTCCAGGGACTGGATCTCTCACAACACGGCGAAGAGGGATATTATTGGGAGGCGTCAGCCTAGCGTGCGGGCCGGAGTGCCCGCGCCACACAAGAATTAGCCGCACAAGGATTAGCCGCACGAGGATTGGCTACCACAGACGCGCAGAACAGGACTTGAAACGACCATGACGAAGCTCGAAGCGATTATTCAGAATTCCAAATTGGATGCGGTGAAGGCCGCACTACAGGAGATTGGCGTTGAGGGAATGACCGTGATTGAAGTGCGCGGCCACGGGCGCCAGAAGGGCCACACCGAAGTGTACCGCGGCCGCGAGTACAGCGTAGATCTCATCCCCAAGACCAAAATCGAGATGGTTCTGCCCGACACCATGGTCGAAAAAGCGGAACAGGCCATCCTGAATGCGGCTCGCACTGGGAAAATCGGCGACGGCAAGATCTTTCGGTCCCGTATTGACGAAGCGATCCGAATCCGAAATGACGAGCGCGGTGAAGGCGCGCTCTAGCGACGAGGGGCCCGGAAAGGACACGCGGTCGGAATCAGCACGGCTGAGTTTTTCACTTCCATGATGGCGGCGTCCTCATTGATCAGCGAAGTCCGGGGGTTCCTCAGCGAAGAAGCGGCGCGGATCCGGCAGGAGTTTGAGGCCAGCGGGGATGGCCGCGCTGCCGTAGCGCATCGCACCAAGTTGATTGAAGACATCCTTGGGCGACTGTGGCGCGAAATTGTCTCCTCTGACGAGTCCGGGCCAGCCAACTTCTCGTTGATAGCCACAGGCGGGTTCGGGCGTGGCTGGCTCTTTCCGTATTCCGATATTGATCTGCTTTTTCTCTTCGGCGATCGCAGCGCTGAACAGGCTTTCAAAGATCCGGTCCGGCGGTTTTCGCAGGAACTTTGGGATTTGCGGGTCAAGCTGAGTCCGGCGTCACGTCTCCTATCCGAGTGCGACCGCTACGACGCGAATAATACAGAGTTCACCATTTCTCTCCTCGATTGCCGGTATCTTGCGGGCGATCGTGACCTGTTCCGCAAGCTGCATGACAAGATCATCCCCAAGCTGGTGATCCGCGAGTCCAAAGATCTGCTGCAAGGGTTGGCAGAAGTCACGCGCGAGCGGCATTCCAAGCATGGAATGACCCTGTATCATCTCGAACCCAATCTGAAGGAGGCGCCCGGAGGATTGCGCGACTACAACGTCGCGTGCTGGCTCGCGCTGATTTCGGCGATGGACAAGCTGCAAGACTGGCCGCACGCAAGTTCGTTGCGCGCTCCGGTGCGCAAGCAGCTGGAAGCAGCGCTGGATTTTCTGATGTCAGCCCGGTGCTTTCTGCACTTCCGCCATGGGCGCGACGACAACACGCTCAGTTGGGAGGCCCAGGACGAGGCCGCCGCACGACGCATTGGAGTTGCGGAATCCGGAGATTTGTCTGCTGCCGACTGGATGCGGTTTTATTTCGGTCATGCCCGCGCGGTGCAGCGCACGGTCACGCAGTTGCTCGAGGAAATTCCGGAAGCGTGGTCTGCCCTTTACCGACAAGTACAAAGTTGGCGCTCGCGATTGACCACTTCCGATTTCTCGGTCGTGGACGGGCTTATCTTCCTGCAGCAGCCCTCGGCCCTCCAGGATCCGGAGGTTTTGCTGCGGCTGTTTCACTTCATGGCGCATCACGGGCTGAAACTTAGCGCGACGACCGAGTATCGCATCGAGCAGGCCCTACCCGCGCTGGCCTCGACTCCCCCTCGCGGTGCGGAACTGTGGCTTTACTTGCAGGAGACTCTGTTGCAGCCGCATGCCGCGGATGCGCTGCGTTCGATGCAATCCCTCCGGTTGCTGACTCTGCTGCTGCCCGAGTTGAAGCTCATTGATTCGCTGGTGGTGCGCGATTTCTATCATCGCTTTACGGTGGACGAGCATTCGTTTCTGGCCATTGAAAGCCTGCACCGGCTGAAGCAATCGCAGTCCGAGTGGGACAAGCGGTATGCCGAACTGCTCGGCGAGTTGGAAGATCCCGAGCTTCTGTATCTGGCTTTGCTGCTCCACGACACGGGCAAGGGAGTGCCGGGCGGAAACCATGTAGAGGCGAGCCTGGAGATCGCGAACCACGCCATGGACCGCCTGGATGTGGATCCGAAGGAACGAGGCGAGGTGTTGTTTCTGATCGGCAGCCATCTGGAGTTGTCCTCGTCTTTGCGGCGCGACATTTTTAATCCCGAAACAGTAGCTGCCTTCGCAGACAAGGTGGGGACTCCGGAACGGCTGAAGATGCTCACGTTGTTGACGTACGCAGACATTAAGGCGGTCAATCCCGAGGCGCTGACACCTTGGAAAGCCGAGAACGTCTGGCAACTGTACATCGGCACTGAGAACTACCTGAACCGCAGCGCCGACCAGCGCGTTCACGGAGACGTGAATACCGAGAAACTGGCACGGCTGCGGTCCCTGGCGCCCGTTACCGGGAACAGGTTCAAAGAATTCCTGGAAGGCTTCCCGCAACGCTATCTGCTCATGCATACCGCCGAAGAGGTGATGCGGCACATGGTAATGGCCGGCGATTTGAGCGGAGATCCCGTACAAGTCGAACTGAAGCGCGGCCGGCACTGGTATGAATTGACCCTTGTCACCAAGGACCGTCCGTACCTGTTTGCAACCCTGTCCGGTGTGCTCGCGGCTTGGGGTATGAACATCGTAAAAGCCAACGCTTTCTCGAACGGGAGCGGAACCGTCGTCGATACGCTCTACTTTACGGACCGTTTTCGGACCTTGGAATTGAATCTCTCAGAGTGGGCGCGGTTCAAGAACAGCGTGATGAGCGTGTTGCTAGGCGAAGCGGACCTTGAGAAGATGCTTCGCGATCGGCAACGCTCGGAGAAAGGAACGATTGCGAAAGTGAAAGTCGAGACGAAGATCGAGTTCGACGATTCGTCCTCTTCGACGAGTACTCTGGTCCAGGTCATCGCTCAAGATCGTCCACGCCTCCTGCATCGCATTGCCTCCTGCCTTTCGCACCACAAGTGCAATATCGAGATTGCGTTGATTGACACTGAAGGCCAGATGGCCATTGATACTTTCTATCTCACCTCGGGTGGGAAGAAGCTCGTCGAGGAGCACCAGACACAGGTACAGAGGGCTCTGCTGGACGAGTTGAAGGGTGAGTAAATGGAAGCCAGCTCAACCTCAATCAGTCTTGGATTGCACCTTGGTGGTCAGCGCGAGCCAAGCTGCCAGGCTCGCGAATTTTTCATCCTGTGCCCATGGGGGACCGATTGGCTTGCCCAGTGCGGCGAGCCGCGCCGCGAGAGTGGTAGGTGTGAGACGCAAGGTTTTGCAGGCGGTATCGACCAATTCACGCTGCTTCACGGTGAATCTCGCGAGATTGCATTTCTCCGCCGCATGCGCTAAAGCATCACGAAACAATTCTCCGTCGGCGGTATGGATCAATGCATGGGATGCAAGGATTCGATCAAGGCTCGGAAGTGGTTTGGCGGAGGCAAGAATCAGCGCGTACTGTGCGAGTTCATAGCCTTTCTTCTGCAACTCCAGTTGTATTGACTGAATCGCTGCCTGGGCAAGGCGCTCGGCTTCATCCTCCATATCAGAGATAAAGACGCGGGCCTCATCGAGTTGCATTATCTCGGCAGTGTGAAACGGCTGACGAAACTTGTAGGTGAAGGTTTTGACGAGTTCAGCGCGAGTCCTGACGAGGACTTGCGGTTGATTCTTACCAAGTGCCAGCCCAACCAGGGCGGCCCATCCAGAGTGCACGGAAAATCCGATGGCAGCACGTAAAGCAGACCGGACGGGCGCCACGCTGGAGTGCATAAGATAACGCGCTGCGACTTATTTCGCCGCGGGGGAAAAGTCCAATTCCAACTCAGCCCCTAAAGGGGCATATTGAGAAGTGCTTGTGGCATCGCTAAAGCGATGCCCTGATACGATTCCTCCCTTGTTTCGGAGCTCTTACTTCGCGGAGAACTTAAATACGGTGACCTGATGGAATCGCTCGTCCGGCCTCAGAATCGTATTCGGGAACGAGGGATGATTCGGCGAATCCGGGAAGTGCTGCGTCTCCAGACAAAAACCGTAGCGGCGTTTGTAAACGTGGCTCTGCTTGCCGGTGACGCTGCCGTCCAGGAAGTTTCCTGTGTAGAACTGCACTCCCGGCTGGGTCGTGGACACTTCAAGCGCCCGTCCAGTCGTGGGTTCGTAGACACGGGCCGCCAGCACCATGCCTTCCCCTTTGCGGTTTAGAACAAAATTGTGGTCGTATCCGTGTCCCAACACGAGTTGGTCGTAGTTGTCATCGATGCGGGCACCGATCTTCGTCGATGTAGCGAAGTCAAACGGCGTGCCTTTCACGGGGCGAAGCTCGCCGGTAGGAATCAGGTTCTTGTCGACCGGCGTAAAGCGGTCGGCATTGATCGTGATCTCGTGGCTCAGGATGTCGCCGTTGCCTTCGCCCGCGAGATTGAAGTAGCTGTGCTGGCTCGCATTGATCGGGGTGGCCTTATCGGTCGTAGCTTCGTAATCCACGGTAAGCTCGTTGTCATCGTTCAACGTGTAAGTCACCTTGATTTTGAGATTGCCGGGGAATCCTTCCTCGCCGTCCTTGCTTAAATAAGTAAAGGCCACGCCGGACTTACCTTTTAGTGGCTCACCATCCCACACGACCTTGTCGAAGGTGCGCGTGGTTCCGCCATGCAGCGTGTTCGGACCGTCGTTCTTGGGCAAAGTGTAGGACTTGCCATCGAGCGTGAACGTGCCGTTCGCAATGCGGTTGGCATAGCGCCCCACAATCGCGCCCAGGTAGGGCGGATTCGGCATGTAGCCCTCGGCCGTGTCGTGGCCAAGGACAATGTCGGCCATCTGGCCTTTGCGATCGGGTACTCGGATGGAAACAATGATGCCGCCGTAGGTCATGGCGCGGACTTCGACGCCGTGAGAATTGGTGAGCGTGTACAAGGTAATAGGCCTCCCATCTTTTGTACCGAAGGGTTGTTGTTGAACTCCTGCTTGTGACGACGCGGGTTGCGCAGCAGCGGCGATGCTCACGGCCAGGAAAAGCACACTGATATACAGGAAAAATCGTTTCGGCATCATGGCGGAAAGTGTACTACGGAAGCATACGTCATGCTGCGGTCCTACTCTCGCTGGCCTTCGCAGGCTCCCGCCGCCCTGGCGCCCGACTCGCCCGAAGTACCCGGTGCAGGCTCCTGCGTCGAATCACACATAGGAGTGCGTTCGGTCACATCCTAGCGAACCGGCCAGTGATACTTAATCGCAATCCGTTTGCGCAAGAGGGGTGGGGAGGGCGCCATCCAGGTCGAGGCGCGCACTCCCGGGAAGGAAGACGCATGATCCCTTCAAACGAGTCATTCTTTGGGGCTCTCCAGAAGAAAGGTGTAAACCGCCGGCGTTTTCTGAAGTTCTGCACCGCCATGACGGCCACTTTGGCCCTCCCCCCGCGTTATGTGGCACAGGTCGCATCCGCCCTCGAGAAGACCCGAAAGCCGGTACTGGTATGGCTGCAGTTCCAGGATTGCGCCGGGAACTCGGAGTCCATTCTGCGGTCGAGTCACCCTTCCGTGCTTGAAGTCGTGCTCGACCTCCTCTCTTGGGAATACCACGAAATCATCATGGCAGGCGCCGGGCATCAGGCGGAGGCTGCTCTGCAGCGCGTGGTGAAAGAAGAGAAAGGCAAGTACCTGGCCGTAGTGGAGGGCGCCATTCCCCTGGCTGACGACGGAGTGTACTGCACCGTGGCGGGTAAGACCGCTCTGTCCATCGCGCAGGAAGTCTGCACCAACGCGGCCGCCACGATCGCCGCTGGGGCTTGCGCTTGGGACGGCGGCCTTGTGGCGGCCGCGCCCAATCCTACCGGAGCCGTAGGGATTTCCGAGGCGGTGCCCGAAGCCAAGGTCATCAACCTCGGCGGTTGTCCGCAGAATCCCGCGAATACCGCAGCGGTGCTCGTCCATTACCTGACTTTCGGGGAGCTCCCGGCTGTCGATCAGTACAACCGGCCGCTGTTCGCTTACGGTCGGATCATCCACGACCAGTGCGAGCGGCGCGCCCACTACGATGCCGGGCGGTTTACGCAGGAATGGGGTGACGAAGGCCATCGCAAGGGCTGGTGCCTGTACAAGATGGGCTGCAAGGGTCCGCAGGCCACGTACAACTGCCCTACTGTCCGCTGGAACGACGCGACGAGCTGGCCGGTAAAGTCAGGACACGGTTGCATCGCCTGCGCGTCGTACCGCTTTTGGGATACTCGATCTCCTTTCTACGACCGCTTGCCGTCCGTACCGGGATTTGGTGTGGATGTGGGTGCGGGCAAGATCGGAGTCGGCATTACGGCCGCGGTCGCCGGCGCAACCATTGTTCACGGCATCGCAAGTGCCGTCCGAGACCGCATGCGGACATTACCCGGGAAATCCGACGCTGGAAAAAGTTGACGTCAGGAACGGAGTGAAGCTCTGACCAGCACGCGCGTTCATCGCATTTGCTCGCCGTGGCTTCCTTGTTTTCGAACAGCCCATTAGGAGGACCGTATGGCACGCATCGTCGTCGATCCGGTGACTCGAATCGAGGGACACCTGCGCATTGAAGCAGAGGTGAACGGAGGGACAGTCACGGACGCCTGGAGTTCGGGGACAATGTTCCGCGGCATTGAATTGATCCTCCGGGGGCGCGACCCGCGGGAGGCCTGGATCTGGACCCAGCGTATCTGCGGGGTATGCACGACGGTGCACGCATTGACTTCGGTGCGCGCGGTCGAGGATGCGCTCGGCATCGAAGTACCCGAGAACGCCAACCTGATTCGCAACATCATCGGTGCGAGCCAGTACGTGCAGG
>Ga0209698_10005448_pt1 | contig 13758 bp, 11 predicted proteins | sample LitLauG_LLR_2012_FD_187203 | JGI IMG/M metagenome (GOLD analysis project Ga0209698, IMG submission 187203) | Freshwater sediment microbial communities from Pennsylvania, USA - Little Laurel Run_MetaG_LLR_2012 (SPAdes) (version 2) | ecosystem: Environmental > Aquatic > Freshwater > Creek >... | reverse complement strand
TACCCAGAACTATGACCTGAGCCATAAGCACAGTGCTTTTGTGACCCAGTACGATGGCGGGAAAATGGACGGCGCGGACCTTGTGACCCACTACTGCGCGCCCGGCAGTCAGAATTGTCCATGCTCGCAATATGCCACTCAGCACGGTATAAGTTGCCCACTACCGAACCCGGCGTTCTATTACGTGGATCCCGCAGAAGTGCAGCCCTATTTCACGATGGCTGAAACCTATGTCTTCGGCGACAACATGTTCCAGAACAACCAGGGACCAAGCTTCCCGGCGCATCAATATCTGATTTCGGGAACCTCAACGATGGGAACCAATGCTCCCGGCGGAGATACGAACCTGTTTATCGGGGAAAATCCGCCGAAAGGGCTGGCGGACGACATCACCGCGGGCTGCGCGGCCGAGCCAACCGCGCTGGTTTTGCTCATTGACACAGGCAATCCGGACCCGACCACGAACGAAACCCAAAGCGCCTACCCATGCGCCGAGCACGCGACGTTGATCGACCTACTGGACACGCACAGCATCAGTTGGAAGTACTACACGCCGACTCCCGGATCGATCTGGACCGGGCCGAATGCAATTCAGCACCTGTGCGGCCCCAACGTCGCCCCGCCCAACGCGACCGCTTGTACCAGCGCGGATTGGACCAACAATGTCATCAAGAACAGTCCCCAGATCCTGACTGACATCAGCAGTGGAAACCTGGCGGCCGTCAGTTGGGTCATCCCAAGCGGCCAAGCGTCCGATCATAGCGTCGCCACCGATGGATCTGGCCCGTCGTGGGTCGCCTCGGTGGTCAACGCGATCGGCAACAGCCAGTACTGGGCCGACACCGCCATCATCGTTACTTGGGATGACTGGGGCGGTTGGTACGACCACGTTTCGCCGGCGCTGGTCCTAAACAATTCCTACGAGCAGGGGTTCCGGGTGCCGCTAATCGTGATTTCGCCCTACGCCAGACCCGGCTACATCTCGAAGGTGCATCACGATTTCGGAAGCATTCTGAAGTTCATCGAGACCAACTTCGGCTTGCCGTCCATCGACCCCAGCGGCACTTACGCGGACTCGCGCGCCGACGATCTTTCCGATTGCTTCGACTTCACGCAGACGCCGCTGGTCTTCCACAGCATCGCGGCTCCGCTGAAGGCGGAATACTTCCTGAAAAGCAAGCAGAAACCGCTAGATCCGGATGACGATGACTAGGCCAAGGCCGCGTCATTCTCCGCAGTGACGGTCATGCTGGCCTTTTCCCCGGTCTCTTGCCATCGTGGAATTGGAACAAGCAGAGCGGCGAATGCAGGCTTCGCTTAGACTGACATGATGGCGGATCTCGGCAAAGTCCTGATTGCTCTCGGCCTGCTTCTCGTGATTGCCGGAGCAATTCTGATGGCTGGCAACCGCCTTCACCTGTCGCTGGGCCGCCTGCCCGGAGACTTTCTCTATCGCGGGCAGCACACGACGTTCTATTTCCCGTTGATGACTTCGATTGTGGTAAGTGTGGCGTTGTCGGCGATTCTGGCGCTGGTGGCCCGGTTCAGAAGGTAGCGCAGTGGGTCTCAGTACAGGTGGAAATCGACTTCCACGGCGATCTCGACCGGAACGGCGCGGCCATCTTTCTTGCCCGGTTCAAACTTCCAGTTTTTCACCGACTCGATTGCCTTTTCGTCCAGACCCATGCCCAGTGAACTGGCGACTTTGATATCGGTGGCGTGACCATTCACGTCCACGGTCACGTAAAGCGTGCAGGTACCCTGATACTTGGCCTTACGAGCCTCTTCAGAGAATTCCGGTTCCGTCTGAAAGACCACGCGGGGCGGCGTGACGCCGTTGCCGACGTGATATTTTCCACCGCCGGTGCCTCCACCTTCGCCTTTGCCGAAACCCGCGCCGCCGCCGACTCCCACACCGCCTTCACTGCCTGCACCGATGCCGCCCAGAGCTCCGGTTCCGTTGGAGGGCATAACTCCGTGCGACGTCGGATCGCCCAGGGTCGGAGGCGTGCTCATCGCGATTTTCACGTCCGGCGGAACGACGACCGTCGGCTCAACCGCCAACTTCGGCGCGGGATTTCTGATGACGATCGCGGGTGGCGTAATCTGCTGCAGTGACTGTTTCGGCAGCTTGCCGCGGGTGGCCTGCAGAATGTCTCGGTCACCACCGCCACCGCCGCCGCTGATCGGATTCTTGCCCGGTTTAAGCGCATAATCACCGGGATCAATGAGAGGTGTGAGGTCCTGTTTCGCGGCAATCACTGGTTTCGCGAAGTGCCAGTACGCGCCCCCGATCAGCAGGGCCAGCACCACGATGTGCGCTGCGGTTGAACCGAGAAATCCGCGGCTCTTGTTGTCGTAAAAACCCCAGATTTCCTTGACTGGTATGGGTTTCGACTCGAGCTGCAACGGCGGTAACTTCTTGGGGAAAAAGAACTCGTCGATCTCGCGGAACAGGGACTTCCAAAGCGGCTCTTCGTAGAGATCGCGCGCCGCCAGCAGGTGCAACTCCGGCTCACCGCCCGTGTTTGGTTGGATCGGGGTCGTTCCCATTTGTCTTAGCGCTGGCCGCTTTTCAAAGTGAAGCGGCTAACCCACGCAAATCACTGCCTTTATACAGATGAACGCCAAGTCTGCAAAGTTGCTTGTGAATCTTTCAACTTTGTCATGCACTTGTCACGACGGAACAAAGGCTTGCCCTCGGATATCTAAAATTGTACCCCGTTTGCCCGCCCGAGGTGGCAGATTTCCCAGCCTCACTCGCCCATGTACCTCCGCTGCAAACGGCGCGATCGAACAGACTGGCGAACGTCACGAACCACGAAGGACACTAAGTGTCACGAAGGCTTACGCTTACAGCGGTCTCTCGGTTCGCCTTCGTGTTCTCGGTGGTTATTGGATGGTGGACTGCTGCCGTTTCCCGAATAGACGCAATCTAAGGCACTCCCTATAATGAAAAGATTCAACCAGTTAGGAGACCCTGTCCGAGTGCCGCTCGATCTAAAGTCCACCATCAATCTGCCCAAGACGGACTTTTCCATGAAGGCCAACCTGCCACTGAATGAGCCCAAAATGCTGGCTCGCTGGGAGGAAATGGGCCTCTATGAGCGCCTGCGCGAAGCGCGAAAAGGAGCGCCGACCTATGTCCTGCACGACGGCCCCCCCTATGCCAACGGGCCCATCCATCTGGGCACCGCGCTCAACAAATGCCTAAAGGATTTCGTCGTCAAATCGAAGAACATGGCCGGGTTCGACGCGCCTTACATCCCCGGCTGGGACTGCCACGGCTTGCCGATCGAAATCAAAGTGGACAAGGAACTGGGCGGCAAGAAGCTGCAGATGCCAATCGCTGAAGTGCGCGCCGCCTGCCGCAAGTACGCCGAGAAATATCTCGACCTTCAGCGCTCCCAATTCAAGCGGATCGGCGTGTTTGGACGCTGGGAGCAGCCCTACTCCACCATGACGCCCCAGTATGAGGCCGAGATTCTGCGGGCGTTCTACAAGTTTTATGAAAACGAGGCGGTATATAAGGGTCTGCGCGCGACCTACTGGTGCTGGTACGACCAGACCGCGCTGGCCGAAGCCGAAGTCGAATACGAAGACCACATTAGCGACACGGTCTACGTGAAATATGCACTGCTTGACGATCCCGCGCGCCTCGATCCTGGGCTTGGTGGGAAAAAAGTTTCGACGATCATCTGGACGACGACTCCCTGGACGCTTCCAGCCTCCATGGCGGTGGCCTTTCATCCGGATGAGGAATATGTCGCGCTGGAATCGGGCGGCGAAGTCTTCATCGTCGCGGCCAAGCTGGCGCGAGAGGTGGCTGTTAAGTGCAATCTTCCAGACCCCAAGCCCCTGGCCCGGTTTCCCGGACGCAAGCTTGAGCGCATGAATTTCCAGCATCCTTTCCTGGATCGCAAGATTCTCGGCGTACTGGCCGGCTACGTGACCATGGATACCGGAACAGGAGTCGTCCACACCGCGCCCTCGCACGGCGCGGACGACTTCGCTACCGGGATGAAATACGCTCTGGACGCGACCTGCAACGTCGACGAAAAAGGGATTCTGCGCAATGGATTGCCCGAATATAACGGCTTGCACGTATCGAAGGCCAATGCCCCGATTATCGAATTGCTGAGGTCGCGGGGCGCATTACTGCACACGGAGAAAACACACCACTCGTATCCTCATTGCTGGCGCTGTCATAACCCCATCATCTTCCGCGCCACGGAGCAGTGGTTTATCGGTATGGAAGCCGAAATGCCCGGCGCCACGTCGAAAGACGACACATTGCGCTCGCGTACGCTAGAGGCGATCAAGGGCGTGAAGTGGGACCCGGCCTGGGGCGAGGAGCGCCTGGCCAACATGATCAAAGGCCGCCCCGACTGGTGCATCTCGCGGCAGCGCGTGTGGGGCGTGCCCATCGCGGTGTTTCTGTGCGAGAGTTGCGGCAAGCCACTCAACGACAAGGGAGTGAACGAGACGGTCGCGCAGTTGTTCGCGCATTCCGGTTCGGATTCCTGGTTCGTGCCCGGGGTCGAGTCGCTGGTCCCCGCCGCGACGAAATGCCCAAAATGCGGGGGAACAAAGTTTGAGCGCGAGACCGATATCTTCGACGTTTGGTTCGAATCCGGAACAAGCTATCTCGCGCTGCTGGCGAACGAACCTGGTTACACGTGGCCCTCGGACCTTTATCTCGAAGGCGCCGATCAATACCGGGGCTGGTTTCAGTCGTCGTTTCTGTGCGGCATGGGCTCGCGCGGCACTCCGCCTTACAAAGGCTGCGTCACGCCCGGCTGGACGCTCGACGAGAAGGGCCAGGCCATGTCGAAGTCGCGAGGCAACGATGTTGATCCGGTCGATATCGCCAACCGCTTCGGCGGCGAGATCGTACGGATGTGGGTTGCGTCGGTCGACTTCCGCGAAGACATGGTTGGTTCCGAGGCGCTGATGCAGCGCGTGTCGGAAAGCTATCGCAAGATCCGCAACACGTTCCGCTACATTCTGGGCAATCTGTATGACTTTGAGCCCGCGAAGGACGCGGTTCCATACGACCAACTCGAAGCCCTCGACCGCTACGCGCTGCAGTTGACGTCGGAACTATCACGGGATGTGCAACGCTGGTACGAGGAGTTCGAATTTCACCGCATCTACCAGCGGGCCAGCGCGTTCGGGATCGTGGACCTCAGCGCATTTTATTTCGATGTGCTGAAAGACAGGCTCTACACCTCGGCCCCGAACTCGCCGGCTCGACGCAGCGCCCAGACTGCGATCTGGCGGATTGGAGATACATTGGCCCGCTTGCTCGCACCGATCATGAGTTTTACGAGCGAGGAGATCTGGCAACATTTGCCGGCGATGAGCGGACGGTCCGACAGCGTCCATGTCGCGCGCTTTCCGGTTGCGGAAGAGATTCTCGGCGGAGGCGCCGGCGACGGAGATGCGTCTCTGTCCACCGACTGGGCTGCTCTGCGCGCGGTCCGTGATGAGGTGCTCAAGGCGCTCGAAGAGGCCCGTAACAACAAGCTGATTGGAACTCCTTTGGAAGCGCAGCTCGCGCTGACTGCGCCTGAGCCTCTGTTTGCACTCTTGACGCGCTACAAAGAGCAGCTTCGCTACCTGTTCATCGTGTCCGCCGTCAGCCTGGCGCCAGGTTCCGGTGACGGCACAGGCAGCGTGCAGGTCGAAGTCAGGAAGGCCGACGGCCTGAAGTGCGACCGCTGCTGGAACTACTCGACCCGCGTCGGCGAAGACGCGAATTACCCAACCGTCTGCGAGCGTTGCAGCGCGGTCTTGAAAGAGATCGAAGAGGCCGCGGCCCAAGGATGAACTCGAACCGCGCTGTTCCCTATTTCCTGGCTCTGGTGGTGGTGGCGCTTGATCGCTGGTCCAAACTGGCCGTGGTGCGCCACATTCCGCTTTACCGGCGAAGGCAGATCATCCCTGGATTCTTTCAGCTCACTCACACCGAAAATCCGGGCGCGGCCTTCAGCTTGTTCGCGGATTCCCCCCCGGTCTGGACCAGTCGCGCGCTCATCGCTTTTTCGCTGATTGCGCTGGCCGTGGTCGCATATCTTCTTAGCCAGCAAAAGCGCGCGCTGTCACGCACTTCCGTCGCACTCGCACTCATTATGGGTGGCGCGAGCGGAAACCTTTGGGACCGACTGGCCCACGGCCGCGTCGTCGACTTCCTGCTGCTATACGTTGGAAAGTATGAGTGGCCGGTGTTCAACCTGGCCGATAGCTGCATCGTGATCGGTGCTGGATTGCTGGCGCTAAGCGTGGTTACCGAGAAAGCGCCCGGATCTTCCTGATCTACTACGGCGTCCCATATAGCTGGCGGTAAACGCTGGCATTGCGCATGATCGCCTGTACATATTCGCGCGTTTCGGTGAACGGTATCGATTCGACGAACTCCGGAATGTCGCGATAGGGGCCGAGTCCGGACCATTCGTCCACGCGGTCCGAGCCAGCGTTATAAGCGGCGAGCGCATATTCAATCTTTCCGCCAAACTGGTCCACCATACCGCGAAAATACTTGGTGCCCAGCTCCAGATTGACCGCGGGAGTGTAGAGCTGGGGCGGAGTGTAACTGCGTAACTTGATTTCCTTCGCCACCAGCCGGCCGGTCTTGGGCAGCAATTGCATCAGCCCGACCGCGTTGGCATGGGACACGACGGCCGGGTTGAACTCCGATTCCTGACGAATCAGCGATGCAACCAGATACGGATCGAGGCCGTTCGCCGCTGAATTCCTCTTCAGATCGGCCCAGTACGCTTTGGGAAAAAGCGCTTCCCAGTAGGGTCGCGGAAGATCATCCAGCGTCACCGAGAAATATCCCGGTACTGTTTTCTTCATCAATTGAAGGGCCCGATCATAGCGGCCGTTCTCCTGGTAAATTTCCACCGCTTCGGTCGGTCCCCAGCTCTCGCTCCTGGGATTCGCCGCCTGTAACTCGCGCATTGCCAAATCGACCAGTGCGCCGTTACCGAGCAGTCGCGCCTTTTGCACGCGCACATCATCGGGCGGTGCCTCCACGACCGAGACTCGCATACCGTCGGAAGCTGGAATAGCCGCCATCCACGCCGGCGGCGGCGGATCATCGGCGGAAATATTGTTCAGCCTCTGCCGACCCAGTTCCGCGTAATAGAAGTTTAAGTAGCGCGCCGAGAGTTTCTCGTAGCAAGTGCGCGCCAGGCCGGGATCGTTGTCGTCTTCGGCGATGCGGCCCCGCCAGTAGAGCGCCGCCGGGACTTCCTGCCCGCTGGGATACTGCGCCACCTGCTGCTCCATCAGCGCTGCTGCTTCGGTACGCTGCCCGGCTCGATAGGTGAGCCACGCCAGCTTCCAGTGCGCTTGCGAGCCATGTCCGGCATTGGGGAACTTCTGATAAATCTCTCGGAAGGTCTCACGCGATGCGTCAAACTCGTGATGCACCAAATGCAGGTTCGCTGCGGTAAACAGCGCTTGCTCCAGCCATGGGCTGGTCGGATACGACTGCCGCAGTTCATTCACCGTGCGATAGAACAGATCGTTATCGCCGGAACTCCAGGCAATCTGCGCCTGCAGGTAAATTCGCTGGGCATTCAGTTCCCCTCCGCTTCCGGCCAGCGGGGCGAGCGCTTGTCGCGCCTCGCGATCGCGGCCGCTGTGATGCAGCGCGTCGGCCATCGCCATTACAACGGGGATGCGGTCTTCGTTCTTGACGTCGGGGAGCAGCGTCCGGTATTCCTCGGCCGCATCGCTGTAGCGCTTGGCGCGGGCTAACAGGTCCGCGCGGGTGCGGCGCAGGCTGGTTCCGGCTGGCGCGCTCTTCCCCGTTGTCTCCAGCTTCCGCAGTTCGGAGAGCGCTGTGTCTGCCTCAGAGCTGGTTGGCATTGTGAAATAGACGAGGCGCAAGGCTTCGACGGCCTTGTCGCGAAGGCCCATCGCAGCATAGGCCCGGCCCAGGACGACCTCAGTATCGGCATTAGTCGGCTGCCGCTCTTTCTCGAGCAGCGCCGCCGCATCCGAGGCACGCCCCTCTGCGATCAGAGCGTTCGCGTAGGCAATGTGAGCGTCATGCGTCAGCAGCGAATCGGGATAGTTCTGCGCGAAGCCGCCCAACGTGCCGACTGCTTCGGCGGGCCGCCCGGTCTGCTGATACGCCAGCCCCAGGTAGTAGGCAACATAATCGCCCAGGTCTCCAGCATGGGGCTTGGCACGATTTAACGGATCGACGGCATGCGCGTAGTCCTTGTCGAGAATTCGTGCGTACCCATCGACCAGCCAGGCCAGCGCGCCGGCATCTTCTTTTGCGTGAGCGCGGGCGAAGGCCTCGACTCCGTTGTAGGCCGCGGGGCTGCGGTCCTGCAGCAGTTGCTGGGCCATCGGGCGCAGCGTCGTCGAGGCAACGAAGGCTTGCCGCATGCGCCGCACGCGAGGTGAGACTGGCCGTCTGCGGGCATGCGCTGCCGCCGCCTTCTTTGCGCCAGGCTTCGGCTTGGCTTTCGGAACGGTCGCGTGGGTTGCGGAGGAACTCGGCCGAGGGGCCGTCGGCGCCTGAGTGTCGGTTTGCGCGGCAGCACAAACCGCCAGCGCCGCCAACAACGCCAACACCGGGGAAACCACTCGACTCACACTGCGCACGAGACCCACACTGCTATGTTAAATGAATAAAATCGCGAACAATGCCCATACCAGTACCTCGGTGAGTACGCGGAAGGCCTAAGGTTTGAAGTTGGGCCCCATAGCAGAGACTTCTTCCTCTCCGAGGTTGCGAACCAGTTCCTTCTGAAAGTAACCACCCGAGGCGGCGACGGTTGAGCCGAAGCGCTTGTCGTAGGTGGAGCGGCTCTTGTCGATGTCTTCCTTAAGCCGGTCGTAGAGGTCGCGTTTCTTCCGTCCCTCGGCGACTTTGGCCTGATTGTAGAGCTTGATTTCATCCACCAGCAGCCGCGCGAAGCGCTGGGCCTTGCGATGCGTTTCCGCATCCGCCGGAGAAAGCTCCACGCTCGCTTCCATCGCTGGAGCGGCCGCTGCTGCGCTGCTTGCCACGGCGTGAGCCGCGGCTGGGACCTCGACCGGGGGCTCGTTTGCCGGTACCACCGTTTGAATAGGCGCAGCCTCATCGCCTGGCGGTGTCATGGGCCATGAATGCTTCGGTGCATGGCCTGCGAATGGATCCTGATGATTACTCGCAAGGGCCACAGGTGCCTGCCGGTCGGTGCTGTCAGTGTCTTCCTTTAACGACTGCTTGCGGCTGGACGCCACCTCTAGCCAGGCCCCCGTAACCATGACCAGCAGTTCGAGGGACGCGGCGTCGAGCGTTCCCGATGCACCGCCGTCAGCGTAGACCAGCGCCGCAATCTTTTCTTTCAAACGCAACGGGATGACCAGCATCTGTTCGTTTGCAGGACGGTCGAACCGGTCGGCAAACCTGCGGTCCATTTCGGCGATGTTGGCCGGCGCGGAGACTCGATGTTGCATGGCGTGCGCCACTGGACCGCAATTCATATCCAAAGCAAAATCCCGGATCGCTTCATCGTCTGCGAAACCGCGGCCTTGCCAGCCGCTGGCCGCGCCATTCTTCACCACGAAAAGCGCAATGCGCTCGCAGAACGCGCTGCCGGATTCCAGCAGTGCCTTCAGAATTTCTTTCTGCGTGGTTCCTGTATGAACCGCCGTGACGGCACGCAGAAGTTGTTCGCCGGCGGCGTCGGCCACAACAGGAGCGGAGTCGGTCCCGTCAGGCATCGCGTCCTGCACGCCGCGCAATACCTCGGCCTGAATCTGAGGCAGCGCGGTGGCCATCGCCTGGGCTACGGCTTGCTCGACAGCGTGATCGATATTGGCTTTGGGCGATTTCTTATGGCTTGCCATAGCACTTAAGTGCCGATTATAGAGGTACCGAGGGACATTGCCTTAGAGTACGTTGGGCCCTGTTCTACGGTTACCCCCGGTTTACCGGGCAGCCGAACTCCGGCTTCCGTGATTCGAATCACGTTCCTGTCTGGATTCGCCAGACGCGGGCCTGAACCAGTACAATGAGGCTTCAGGTTTTGACGGCCAACTGCTGAAAATACTGAATCTTCCAAGCCATGAGTGCCATCGAAAATCAAGTGACTGCAACGCCCGTGAGCGATGAACTCGCTCTGGTGCGTGCCGCCAAGCAAGGTGATGATTCCGCTTACGAGGAACTGGTTCGGCGCTACGAGCGAAACGTTTTTCGGATTGCGCAGCACATTACGCAAAACCGTGAAGACGCGGAAGACGTAGTCCAGGAAGCGTTCCTCAAGGCCTACACCAACCTGTCGCGGTTTCAAGAGCAGTCGAAGTTTTATACCTGGCTGGTGCGGATCGCGGTGAACGAAGCTTTAATGAAGCTTCGCCGCCGCAAACCCGAACGGACAGTGTCGCTCGACGAGGACATCAAGACTGAGGACGATTTTGTTCCGCGCGAAATCGCCGATTGGAGCCCCAATCCCGAACAGCAGTACGGCCAGGCGGAGTTGCGTGAAATCCTGAGCAAGACGGTGCAAGGCCTGCCTCCAGGATTTCGCACGGTGTTTGTACTGCGCGACGTGGAAGGGCTTTCAACCGAGGAGACGGCTGAGGCGCTCGATTTGAGCGTCCCGGCGGTGAAGTCGCGGCTGTTGCGCGCGCGACTGCAGTTGCGGGAACGGCTTGGCAAATATTTTCAGAATTCCAACGGTGGAGAAACACAACCTTGAAGTGCGCTGACTTCCTGCAGGAGTTGACCAACTATCTCGACGGCGTGATCGACGAAAAGACACGCGCGGAGTTGGAAACTCATCTTTCGTGGTGCCACAACTGCTATGTGGTTTGCGACACAACCAAGAAGACCATCGAGATTTACCGCGACTCCCGCCTCTACGAACTTCCCGACGACCTCCGCACCCGCCTTCATTCCGCCATCATGACCAAGTGCCAGGAATTCAAGAAGCGCGGCCCGCACAAGGTCTGACCGCCAGTCCCGCCGGTTTCCTCATGAAGCTTTTCCCGCTGAACTGAATCTAACTTTGTATGGGGCGCCGTAGTTCTCCCAGCGTTTGCGCCTGCCGCGGCACGCAACAAAATGCTGCTGCCGGTGTTTTACATGAAGAGAGGAATGCCATGATTGGCAAGTTTGTAGATGCCGTATTCGGATGCTGGCACGCTCGTTACAGTTTTCCCGTGACCGTCCGCCGCGGTCAGCCCAAACCTGCCGCAGCCTTTCTGACTGGCACTTACGTCGCATGTCTGGATTGTGGCCAGGAGTTTCCCTATGACTGGCAGGAAATGAAAGTAATCAGCTCCCCAGCTGAGCGTCGCGAATACGTTTCCTCGCTGACGCACCGTTCCGCAGCCTAAGCGGAATATGCGGCCGTCCTACTGCTGCTGGCTGGGTTGTTGAGAGCGCTCCGGCGTCGCAGATTCGTCGTCCTCTTCCACGTCGGATCCTGCTTCGGAAAAGTTTTCCTGGCCAGTTTCGTCTAGCGCTGGGCGCACATGCACATCGACCGATAAGCTTTGGCCCGCGCGCCCTTTGTAGACGCCGCGCACCGGTGGCACGTCACCGTAGTCGCGACCGTAGGCGATGCGAATGTGGCGGAGTTCAATCGGCCCACCCAGGGTGGGGTCGAACCCGATCCAGCCGCTACCGGGAATCATCACTTCCGCCCATGCATGCGATGCCTGCCCCCCAATCACTTCTTCCTGTTTATTGCCCGAAACGGCGCTGCCAGTGACCAGATAGCCGGAGACATAACGCGCTGGCAACCCGCGCATGCGCGCCACCCCAATCAGCACGTGGGCAAAATCCTGGCACACGCCGGCACGTAGCGATAGCGCATCCAGCACCGAAGAATGCACATGCGTCGCGCCCTTCATGTAAGTAAAATTTGCGTGGATGAAATCGGAAGCCGTCTGCACAAAGCCGCCGACGCTGCCGTCGCATTGCTGCTCGGCCGCCGAGGCAATCTCCCCCAGTTCGGCAGCGTAAGGAACGTAGGCGCTGCCCGCGATCCAGTCAAAGTGGTCTTCCAGCAAGCGTCCCCGCTGCGTTTCTAATTCCGCCAGCGACGGGCCGTCCGGCTCCGGCGACGGAGCTTCATGCACCAGCACCACCGACTCCGCATCCACCCGCAGACGCCGATGCAAGGGCAACACGTTGAACAGATGGATCCAGTTCCCTTGTCCGTCTTTATAAGCCGAGCCGCGCGAGGCCGGAATTGTGACCAGCCGGAACGACAGGCAGCTCTGCCGATCGTCGTGAATCGGCCGCAGCCGCACCTCGTTATAACTTTCGTAGACCGGGCGGTCGTAGCTGAACTCCGTCGAGTGCTTAAGGTGATATCGATTCATGCCGTCATCGCGTAATAGAAATAGCTCCGGGCAATCGCTTCGCCAATCATGCCGAAATTGCTGATCAGTCCGGTGAGATAGCCGTGGAGCCCATCGCGGAGTATCTCATCGATGCGGTCATAGCGCAGCCTCTCGAGGACCTTACCAGTCAACCGCTCCGCCTCGTTGGCATAGGATCCCGCTCCCGTGTTGCTGATGGCCCGCAGTCCGGCCTGCATTTCCGTGCTCGAAAATCTTATCGACCGCGGGTGCCGCGGATGAAGTATCAGCATCTCGGCCACGCGTGCCGGCTCGATCGGCGAATGGTATTGCCGGTGGTATGCCTCGTAGGCCCCAACGGATTTCAGCACCGCCATCCACTGATGATTGTCCGGCGGCGCGGCCTCGGCCGACGGCACCAGCAGCGTCCTGTATTGCACATCCACCAGACGGGCAGTCATCTCAGCCCGTTCCAGCGCCCAGCCCACCCGCAGGAACTCCCAGCCTTCATCGTGCGGAAGTGTGGCGTCGGTCACGCCGTGAAAACGGTGACTGCCAAAAATCACTCGGCCGCAGAACCGGTGTGGGCCGGCCAGCGTTTCTTCCACCGGATCGAACCGCCCGAGCGTGAAGTACAGTCCGTTCAGGTCTTCCCACATTTCGCGCGAGATGCGGTCGCGGATGGTGCGCGCATTTTCGCGGGCCTTGGTGATGCACTGCATGATCGAACTAGGGTTGTTCGGGCTGAAGGCAAGAAATTCAAACACGTTGGCCGCATTCGGCTCGCGATAGATCTGGCGGAACAGAGTCTCCTCTCCGGCCATAGAAATGATCGGGTCCCAGCGCACGTTGAACGGTTGCTGTTTTTCCTCCAGCAGCGTGTGGAAGGTCACGTCCAATATCCGCGCGGTGTCCTCGGCGCGTTCGATATAGCGCCCCAGCCAGAACAGCGAATCGGCAATCCGGGAAAGCATTTCAGCCTTCTCCCCTTAGCACCCAGGTGTCCTTGCTGCCGCCGCCCTGCGAGGAATTCACGACCAGCGATCCTTGCTGCAAGGCAACCCGCGTCAAGCCTCCAGGCACGATCGTGACCTTCTGCCCGTCATACAGACAATACGGACGAAGATCCACGTGGCGCCCGGCGATGCACGTCCCCGCTGCATCGTAGGAAGGAACCACCGATAGTGGCACAATCGGTTGTGCGATGTAATTGCGGGGCTCGGACTTGATTCGATCACGAAACGCGGCAATCTCACCCCGGTTCGCGCTGGGTCCCATCAGCATGCCGTAACCGCCCGATTCACCCACACTCTTGACCACCAACTCCGGCAAGTGGTCCAGCACATGCGAAAGGTGATCTGGGCGGTCGCAGAGGAACGTCTCCACACTGTGAAGAATCGGGTCTTCGTTCAAGTAATACTTGATCATCTC